>OGPB01000349.1_pt1 | contig 31353 bp, 10 predicted proteins | sample 1552821 | NCBI WGS metagenome assembly OGPB01 (sample SAMEA2580192, study PRJEB22360) | human gut metagenome | biome: human gut; feature: human-associated habitat; material: faeces | place: Denmark | collected 2008/2010 | reverse complement strand
CCAAGCTGGGTGCCGAAGAGATCACCCGCGACCTGCCGAACGTCGGCGAGGACGCGGTGGCCAACCTCGACGAGCGTGGCATCATCCGCATCGGCGCCGAAGTCGAAGCCGGCGACATTCTGGTCGGCAAGGTCACCCCGAAGGGCGAGACCGAGCTGACTCCGGAAGAGCGTCTGCTGCGCGCCATCTTCGGTGAGAAGAGCCGCGAGGTGCGTGACACCTCGCTGCGCGTGCCTCACGGCGAGACCGGCACCGTCATCGCGGTCAAGGAAATCACCCGCGAGGATGCCGAGGAAGACGGCGACGAACTGCCGAACGGCGTGAACCAGATGATTCGCGTCTACATCGCACAGCACCGTAAGATCACCCAGGGCGACAAGCTCTCCGGCCGTCACGGCAACAAGGGCGTCATCTCCCGCATCCTGCCGGAAGAGGACATGCCGTTCCTCGCCGACGGTACTCCGGTCGACATCATGCTGAACCCGCTGGGCGTGCCTTCTCGAATGAACCTTGGCCAGGTGCTGGAACTGCACCTCGGCTGGATCGCGCACGCCGGCTGGGACATCTCCCTCGACCCGGATGCCGAGGCCGCTTGGAAGAAGTACGTGCCGCAGGGCGCCGAAAAGGGCGCTCCGGGCACTCCGGTGGCCACCCCGGTGTTCGACGGCGTCCGTCCGGAGACCATCAAGGGCCTGCTCAGCTGCACCCTTCCGGACCGCGACGGCAACAAGCTCGTCGGCCCCGACGGCAAGGCGACCCTGTTCGACGGCCGTACCGGCGAACCGTTCCCGAAGCCGATCTCCGTGGGCTACATGTACATGCTGAAGCTGCACCACCTGGTCGACGACAAGATCCACGCCCGCTCCACCGGCCCGTACTCCATGATCACCCAGCAGCCGCTGGGCGGCAAGGCTCAGTTCGGTGGCCAGCGCTTCGGCGAGATGGAAGTGTGGGCCCTCGAGGCCTACGGTGCCGCCTACACGCTGCACGAAATGATGACCACCAAGTCCGATGACGTCGACGGCCGCGTGCGCGTCTACGGCGCCATCGTGAAGGGTGAGAACCTGCCGCCGGCAGGCATCCCGGAGTCCTTCAAGGTGCTGCTTAAGGAAATGCAGTCCCTGTCCCTGAATGTCGAAGTGCTCAACGCCGAAGGCGTGGCCATCGACATGAAGGACGAGGATGACGATCCGTCCACTTCCTCCGATGACCTCGGCTTCAACATCGGTGCGCGTCCTGACGCCGCCGCCAAGGAAGACCAGGTTGCCGAGGAGCCCGAATTCCAGTGATTGAAAGGATTGGCCGCGCTGCAGCACAGCGTGCAGCGCGGCCAATCCCCGAACAACGTGATAAGCATTAAGAATCGATAGACAGGACAATAGAGTGCTGGACGTCAACGAATTTGACAAACTGAGGATCGGACTGGCCACCGCCGACGACATCCGTAACTGGAGCTACGGCGAGGTCAAGAAGCCGGAGACCATCAACTACCGTACCCTGAAGCCGGAGAAAGACGGCCTGTTCGGCGAGCAGATCTTCGGACCTACCCGCGACTGGGAATGCGCCTGCGGCAAGTACAAGCGCGTGCGCTTCAAGGGCATCGTCTGCGAACGCTGCGGCGTGGAAGTCACCAAGAGCCGTGTGCGTCGTGAGCGCATGGGCCACATCGAGCTCGCCGCTCCGGTGACCCACATCTGGTTCTTCAAGGGTGTGCCGTCCCGACTGGGCTACCTGCTGGACATCGCGCCGAAGGACCTCGAGAAGGTCATCTACTTCGCGGCCTACATGGTCACCAAGGTGGACGAAGAGCAGCGTCATCAGGACCTGCCGGACCTGCAGCAGGAGTTCGACAACGAGATCGCCAACCTCGAGAAGCGCCGCAACGCCGAAATCGAGGAGCGCGCCAAGAAGGTCGAAGCCGATTTGGCCGAGCTCGAAGCCGAAGGCGAAGCCAAGGGCTCCGCACGCGCCAAGCTGCGCAACAGCGCCGAGCGTGAAATGGCCGCCATCCGTACCCGCTACGACGAGCAGATCCAGCGTCTGAGCGCCGTGTTCGACCGCTTCAAGACCCTGAAGCCGGGAGACATGGAAGGCGACGTCGACCTGTGGCGTGAGATGGAAGACCGCTACGGCGATTACTTCGAAGGCTGCATGGGCGCCGAAGCCATCAAGAAGCGTCTGCAGGACTTCGACCTCGAGGCAGCCTCCAAGCAGCTGCGCGAAGAGATCGACACGGGCACCGGCCAGCGCAAGGCCCGCGCCCTGAAGCGTCTGAAGGTCGTCAACGCGTTCCTGACCACCGGCAACAAGCCGGAGGCCATGGTGCTCGACGTGATCCCGGTCATCCCGCCGGACCTGCGCCCGATGGTGCAGCTCGACGGTGGCCGTTTCGCCACCTCCGACCTCAACGACCTCTACCGTCGTGTGATCAACCGTAACAACCGTCTGAAGCGCCTCATCGAGCTCGGCGCCCCGGAGATCATGCTCAACAACGAGAAGCGCATGCTCCAGGAAGCCGTCGACTCCCTGTTCGACAACGGCCGTCGTGGCCGTCCGGTCACCGGCGCTTCGAACCGTCCGCTCAAGTCCCTGAGCGACATGCTCAAGGGTAAGCAGGGCCGTTTCCGTCAGAACCTGCTCGGTAAGCGTGTGGATTACTCTGGCCGTTCCGTGATCGTGGTCGGCCCGTCCCTGCGCATGCACCAGTGCGGTCTGCCGAAGCCGATGGCCCTCGAGCTGTTCAAGCCGTTCGTCATCAAGCGCCTCGTGGACCAGGGCTTCGCGCAGAACATGAAGAGCGCCAAGCGCCTCGTGGACCGCGCGGACTCCGAAGTGTGGGGCGTGCTCGAAGAGGTCATCTCCGAGCATCCGGTGCTCCTGAACCGTGCACCTACGCTGCACCGTCTGGGCATCCAGGCATTCGAGCCGATCCTGGTGGAAGGCAAGGCCATCCACCTGCCGCCGCTTGCCTGCGCCGCATTCAACGCCGACTTCGATGGCGATCAGATGGCAGTCCACCTGCCGCTGTCCGCCGAAGCCCAGGCTGAGGCCCGTTCCCTGATGATGGCTTCCGACAACATCCTGAAGCCGGCAGACGGCCACACCGTGACCATGCCGAGCCAGGACATGATCCTCGGTCTGTATTACCTGACCACCGTCATCGACGGCGCCAAGGGCCAGGGCCGCGTGTTCTCCTCGCTGGAAGAGGCCGAAATGGCGCTCGACAAGCACGAGATCGACATGCAGGCCAAGGTGCTCATCCGCCTTCCGCAGGACTTCGTGCTGCCGAAGGACTGGGAGCCGGGCGAGGTCAAGGTCGTCGATCCGGAACCGGGCAGCCCGGACGTGGTCAAGGAGGAGCGTTTCCATGACGGCTCCGTCCTGTTCGCCACCTCCTACGGCCGTATCCTGTTCAACGGCACCTTGCCGGTCGACTACCCGTTCGTCAACGAGCAGGCGCCGAAGAAGCGTCTGAGCAAGATCGTCGACGACATCGCGACCCGTTACTCCACCGCTCAGGTGGCCGTGACGCTGGACGCCCTGAAGGATCTGGGCTTCACCCGCGCACCGTGGTCCGGCGTGTCCTTCGCGTTCTCCGACGTTATCCAGCCGCCGGAACTGGACGAGTACATCGAAAAGTACGAAGGCGAAGCCGACAAGGTTAACGAGAACTACGAAATCGGTATGCTCACCGAAGAGGAGCGTCGTCAGGAACTGGTCGACCTGTGGACCAAGTGCACCAGCGAGGTCTCCGAGGCGGTTGAGGAACACTTCGATTCCAAGAACAACCTGGCCATCATCGTGCAGTCCGGTGCACGAGGAAACATGATGCAGATCAACCAGATCGCAGGTATGCGAGGCCTGGTGGCAAACCCGAAGGGCGAGATCATTCCTCGACCGGTCAAGTCCAACTACCGTAAGGGCCTGTCCGTGCTGGAATACTTCATCTCCCAGCACGGCGCGCGTAAGGGTCTGGCCGATACCGCACTGCGTACCGCAGAGTCTGGCTACCTGACCCGTCGTCTGGTGGACGTCTCCCAGGACGTGATCGTGCGCGAGGAGGACTGCGGCACCAAGCGCGGCCTGACCATGAAGGTCGGCGAACGCGATGCCGAAGGCAACCTGCACCTGGTCAAGGCCGCCGACGGTGGCCCGTACTCCCGTCTGCTCGCGGCCGACGTCATCGACCCGGCCGACGGCGAGACCGTGCTGTACAAGGCCGGCGACGCCCTGTCCATGGACGTGCTCAACGATCTCGTTGCCCACGGCGTGGAAGAGGTCAAGGCCCGTTCCGTGCTGACCTGCGAATCCAAGCGTGGCGTGTGCGCCAAGTGCTACGGCTGGTCCCTGGCCACCAACAAGCTGGTGGACGTCGGCGAGGCCGTCGGCATCGTGGCAGCACAGTCCATCGGTGAGCCTGGTACCCAGCTGACGCTGCGTTCCTTCCACTCCGGCGGCGTCGCTTCCGCTTCCGATATCACCCAGGGTCTTCCGCGTGTCACCGAGCTTTTCGAAGCCCGTACCCCGAAGGGCGAGGCTCCGATCGCGGAGTTCGCCGGCGTGGTCAAGGTGGAAGACACCGAGCGCGGCCGTCAGGTCACCCTGAAGCCGGACGACGACTCCGTCGAGCCGATCGTCTACCCGGTGACCCGTCGTGCGCCGATGCTGGTCAAGGACGGCGACCATGTCGAAGCCGGCACCCAGCTCATCGAAGGCTCCGTCGACCCGAAGAAGATCCTGCGCATCCTCGGCCCGCGCGCCGCACAGGTGAACATCGTGGAGGAAGTGCACACCGTGTACCGCTCCCAGGGCGTGGATATCCACGACAAGCACATCGAGGTCATCGTGCACCAGATGCTGCGTCGCATCACCGTGATCGACTCCGGCGACACCGACCTGCTGCCGGGCGAACTCGTGGACAAGGCACGCTTCAAGGCCGCCAACATGGAAGCCGTGAAGAACGGTGGCAAGCCGGCCGCCGGCCGTCCGGAGCTGATGGGCATCACCAAGGCTTCGCTGGCCACCGATTCCTGGCTGTCCGCGGCCTCCTTCCAGGAGACCACCCGCGTGCTCACCGAAGCCGCCCTGAACCAGAAGGTCGATGACCTGAAGGGCCTCAAGGAGAACGTCATCATCGGTAAGCTCATCCCGGCAGGTACCGGCCTCGCCCGTTACCGCAACGCCACGGTGGAGCCCGACAAGGCCATCCGCGACACCATCTACCCGAACTTCGGTTTGGGCGGCGAAGGCACCGACAGCTCCTTCGGCGACACCGACCTGTCCGATGTGGACTTCTCCAACATCGACTTCGGCGACCTGAAGCTGGGCGATGACTTCAACCCGGATGACTTCCTGGACGACAACGGCGGCCAGACCGATCTGGGCGACACCCTGTGAGATTCCCCTCACGATAGTCGACAGACGAATCATCTGACATAGCAAAAGGCGGAAGCGACCAATACCGGTCGGTTCCGCCTTTCGCTATATCTATATGTCGTGGGATTGCGAGGTTGTGGATTAATCGCGGGGGAGGGTTTCGCAGTCGTCTTTTGACGTTACTTGATCTTCTCCGAAAGCGTGGTTTCCAGATCCTTCAACGAACCGCTGAGATCGGCCTCCTTCGCGGCCTTTTGCAAATCGGACTGATCCAGGGTCGGCGAATCGATGTCGGACATCTTCGAATGAAGATCCTGAAGCTTTTCGTAATCGGCGGACCCATACTCGATATCGTTGAGATTCAGATCGGCCATCTGATCCACAATGTCCTTCTTCTTGCTGACGCTTTCCTGCATATCCGCGCCATACTCGGCATAGGACTTGACGGGAACCTTGGCCAGATCGCCGGCGTCGGCGGCACAGCTTTCGAGCGCCTTGGAAAGATCGCGATAGTACGAAGACATGTCGGCGGAGTCGAATTTCGGCAGCTTCGTGCAGGTATGCGTCATCTTCATGAGCGCGGGCATGGTCTGGGCCAGATCGTTCATGTACCTCTCGTATTTCACACGGTCCCGCTCGAACGTCTCGTACTTCTCCTTGACGTCCTTGTCTTTCTTCACGGCCTTCATGGCAGCCAGCTTGTCGCTGTCCTGCTTGAAGGTCTTCAACTTCTTCTTGCCCTCGTCATAAGCGGAGGATGAATCGTTGTCCGTTGCGCTCGCCGCCGAGCTGAATTCCTCATTGATGGCTGTATAGCTGCTTTCCAACGCCTGCGTTTGGACCAGCGCTTCCTCGTAATCGGAACGGCTGACACGATTCGTAAGGAAGAACACCGCTGCCAGCGCGATGACGACGACTGCGGCCACCGCGCCGATGATAATGGCGACCGGCGGCTTATTTTTGGCCGCGGCGCCGGCTTGCTGGGAAGGAAAGTTGCCGGGCATTGGCGGTTGCGGCTGACCGTATTGTTGCGATTGGGCATATTGTGGCATCGCAGGCTGTGGAACCGCCGGTTGAGACGCGGTGGGCTGGGGCATGGCGGGCTGACCGTACGGCATCGGCCGCGGCTGACCATACTGCGGCATCGGCGGCTGAGGCTGTCCATAAGGTTGCGGTTGTCCGTATTGCTGCGGCTGGCCGTACGGCATGGGTTGCGGCTGTCCGTATTGAGGCCCGCCCGGCTGTGGCTGACTGTAGTTTGGCGCCTGCGGCTGCGGAGGCTGGTTATACTGCGGTTGCCCATTCTGCGGTTGACCATACGGAGGAGTGTTCGCCATGTGAAAAGTCCTTCTTATCCTTTTTCCTTTTTTTTGAATGTCGAATCCGTGAACACGGAGGGAAACATCGACGTGTCCGTCTCTTTTGACGAGTTACAGCATAATATTTTGAGACGGAATATGCGAGCATCGTATTGCAGAATGAGTATCGTCAGACGGCATGGACGTCACCTTCCTACAATGGGAATATGAGTTTTCTACCTTACCCGCCGCCGCCCGAACCAGGGTGGTATGACGATGACGTCACGGTGATGGCGCAACCCACAGCCGAACCCGTCGACAATGCCGCCGATTCCTTGGAAACACGCGAACGGCTCGCCGCACAGAACGAATCGGGCGACCACGATATGCAGGATGTTTCCGTTGCGAAGGGCGACGCTGCCGTTTCGGACGAGGACGATATCGACTGGGACGGCACCGTGCTTTCCGAAGCCTTCACCATGAAGCAGCCGAAGCACACGTACGTGCTGGACAACGAGCAGACCGGACAGCAGGTGATCGTGGATATGGGCGTGCTCCTTGGCCGCAAGCCTTCGGCCGAAGTGCCCGCCGGCGCCAAATCGGTCAAGCTGGAGGATCCGACGCGCACAATCTCACGCAACCATGCGGCGATCAGCTTCGACCAGGATGGCACGCTGTGGATAGAGGATTACGGTTCGCTCAACGGCACGTACATCATCCAAGACGATGTCGAAACCAAAGTGGAACACAAGCCGATGCAGCTGGAGGCGCCATGCACGGTGCGTATCGGCGACCAGTTCTTCCAATTCCGCAAACAGTGAGGGCGTTTGTCAGTGAAGACACGATTACGCTGACGGACTGCGTTGACGATTTGTGTTGACAACGTCGGCGCGGACGGTTAGCGGTAAGACGATAAGGGGTTGTCACGGAGATTCCCGCGACAACCCCTTATGTTTCAAATGGTCTGATAATCGGCGTTAGCTCACTGCTGGCGCAGACGAATGGCCGCGTTGATGGCCGAATCGTTCAACTGGCCAAGCCAGGCAAGCAATTCCGGATAGATGTACGGATTGCGCGCAAGACACGGACGAAGCTCCGGCGCTTCGCTGGCGATACGGGCCATCAACATCTGATCGGTGGTGGTCATGGCCAGTTCCGCGGTGAACCCCGCGTCTGCCGGCGATTCCTGGGCCGCGGCATACTGCTGTTCGGCATACTGCTGTTCCGGTTCGTTCTGCGGCTGGCTCGATGAATAATCGGCCACTTCGGACAAATCGGCGGGATTCATGTATGGGTCGACATACTCGGTCGAAGCCTCGTTAGACGCCGCATAGGCAGCGTCCTGACCGTATTGCTGGTTCACCGGCTGTTCCGGCTGATACTGCTGCTCCTGCTGGAACTGTTCCGCCACTGCCGGCTGATACTGCTGTTCCGGCTGGACCTGTTCGGCAATCGGCTGCGGCTGCACGCCATTTTGCGGAACCGGCCAGCCCATCGCCACCAGCTGCTGGCGGGCGCGCTCATCGCCGAATTCGGCGACCCAACGCTTCAGACCCGGGTACGCTCGCGGATTGGCAACGACATTCGCACCGAATTCCGGATTCTCGTACGCGATTTTCGCCAGGAACACGGGATCGGCGTTCGGATCCTGCACGGCCGCCACCGCGGCATCGAAATCGACCATCATGATCTCCTTGTCTCGTGGTCTGTAACCATCTTATTGAATGACTCGTAACGTTTGCAACGTACCGTCCAGCACATCGTCGATATCCTCGTCATCGCCGATCTTGCTGACGTTCCAATCCTCGTCGCACGGCATATCGGAACGCATATCCACCACGATGACGGTGATGTTGTCGCGGCCACCGGCGTTCAGCGCGGCGCGTACCAGCATGTCCGCGGCCATCTGCGGGTCAGCGTACGCCGCCGCGATCTCGGCAAGCTGCTCACGGCCGATCTGCGCATGCAGCCCATCGGAACAGATGATGAACCGTCCGTCCGCACGCGCGGCGTACCAGTCAGGCTGGATGCCGGCAGGCGCGCCGACACATTGCGTGATGATGTTGCGCGGAATGCAACGGCTCGCCTCATCGGGCAGCATCTGCCCCGAATCGATGGCGTTCTGCCGTTCCGAATGGTCGCGGGTGATGCACGTCAGCGAATCCGCCAGCCACGCGCCATTGCCGTCGGCGCGCATATGGTACGTGCGGGAATCGCCCACATTGACGATGTAACACCGTTCGTCGGAACATATCGCGTCATCGCCGACACGCGTCGGCAGCAGCACGCCGCTGATGGTAGTGCCCGCAACGCCGCCGAGCTGCTCACCCAGACGGAGCACCTCCTGCTGGGCAAGGATCAGCGTTTCGTCAATCGCGTCAAGATCGCGCGTCGGCAGTTCGGCCAAACGCGCGAACCGTTCCGCAACATCGGAACTGGCCTGCTTGCCGCCCTTGCCGCCACCCATGCCGTCGCACACCACATACACGCCGTTGCCTGCGCAGGCGCTGTCCTGGTTGTCTTTCCTACGCAAGCCGATATTGCTGTTCAGACCGACCTCAATATGTTTGACGTTCATGAGTCCCGCCCTTTCACACCGATTTTCCGCAAGCGGATTTTCCGGAAGTGGAACACGTCCGCAAGCGATAGTTTCGCCCGCCACCTGCGGAACGTCGGCAGCGAGCCGAGCATGAACTTTCGTTCTTCGGCGATGTCATGCCAGTAGCGTTCCGCATGCTCCTGCGTGACATCGCCTCCGGAGAAGGCCGCGTAATCAGCCTCCCTGCCCAGCTCGAGCAGTGTATTGGCATCGAAGCCCATCTGTTCGGCGATGGCCTGCGCCTGCTCGTTTCTGGTGCCTTGGACGTCAAGGCCGCTTTGCCGGGCAAGCGCCGCGACCGCCTGCCATCCGGCAGCGACGCGTTGCGATGCGCTGCCATGCCTGCGAGCCCGAGCCAGGGCGATCGCCTTGATGGCGAGCAGCAGGCCGCAGACGATGAGCACCGTCCACAGAGGGCTGCCGTAGATGGCGACTTTTCTGACGATTCTGCCGAAACGCTGCCAGAACAGGCTCGTCGGCGTCTCGTCGGCCATGCTGCCGCCAAGCGACGTTTTGCCCTTGGCTTGGTTGTCGTCACGCAGCGGATCGGTAAGCGGCACCGGAGGCTGACGCACCAAGGTCTGCGGATTGGGCGGAGTGAGATTCTGGTTCTCGTCGGGAACCTTCGTTTCCTTCGGTGTCGGGTAGAACGCCACCCATCCGTAACCGTCCAGCTTGATCTCCACCCAAGCGGTCACATCGTTGCCGGTGAATTTCGTGGTGGTGGTTTTGCCATGCTTCTCGGTGCGGCTGTCACTGATCTCGCCCTCGTCGTTCTTCGGCAGGAAGCCCAGCACCACGCGGCTCGGCAAGCCGAGACTGCGGGCCATAAGCGCCATCGCGGAAGCGTATTGCTCGCTGTCTCCAACCATCGCACTGCCGGCGAGCAGCTGGTCGATACGATAGTTGCCGTGACCGGCTCTGGATGGGTAATCGCCATTCAAACCATGGGAGAACCAGCCGGATTCCCTGAGCTTGTCGGCAAGAGACTGCGCGGCCTCGCCGCCCTTGGACTGGCCGCCCGCAATCGCGGTGGCCAGCTTATCCACGCAATCGGGCACATCCTCCGCCTTGGGCTGGCTGATGGAGGAAGCATTCGCCTTGGCGATCTCCTTATCCGTCGGCGTCCGTGGAATGACGCCGGTTTCCGTATAGGACAATCCCGGAGAGGTGCGCGAAGGGTAGATCGCCGACATGGTGTCGGTGTTGTAGTAGAACGAATCGGCGTCCGACGATGTGGCGAACTTCACGCTGGAAGCCGCGCCGGCCATCGGCAGCCAATAGTCGCTCAAACCGTCATCGACCGTGAATTTCGCGGTGAACCGCTTGCCGGTGGCGTTGTTTGTGATGGAATCGCCCACACGATGGTAGTTGGAGGAATCCGAAGCCATGGTGGAATCGGACAGGTTCCACACATTGCCGTCGAAACGGTCCATAACCGCCAAACGCACCGTGGAACCGGCCGGCAGATCGTCGACGGTCAGCAGCACATCGTCCTTATGGTTCTTGATATACGAACGCATGCCGCTCAACGGGCTGGTGTAATCGTACGGGCTCAGCGGCGGATCATAATGGTCGCGCAGAATGGTGCGGTTTTGCCCGACCACCAAGCATCCGCCGATCGCCACAGCCGAAGCCAGCAGCACGATGACTACGGAACTGAGCCAACGGCCCAATTCCAACAGTTTCCAACGCGCGCTGACCCAAACCACCAGCACGACCGCCATAATCGTGCCGATCGCCATACGGTAGAAGCCGCTCGACGTGCCAAGCAGCGCGCAGATCGCGAGATTCGCCACGACGGGAACGACCGCGACCATCGTAAGCCGGCCATCCTCCGCAACCGCGAAGATACCGGCCAGCAGCGCGGCCCACAGGCAAATCGTCCACACGGCGAGCAGCGAGCCGTCGCCGGTGCCGGTCGGCGGGTCGATGGCCAGCAGGTATTTGAACGAGCCGAGCATCCGCATCCACCCTTGCGTCAACGTGCGCAGTGTGGGAATGACATGGGCGATGGTGGTGCCATTCAGGAAGATGACCGGGCCGACCACCAGCTGCGCACACGCCATGAACAGCATCTGCCACCACAGGCGCAACGCGGGAACGAGACCGGCAAGCGCCACGAGCGAGCCGATGATGGTGGCGGGGATTGCGGCGCTCGTCCAAGACAGGGCGGAGCCGTATACGTCGATGAGGTTGCTGGCTGCGGCGATGGTCAGTAGGGCGGCGACCGTGAGGCTTGCGTATTGCGCGGCGTGCGGCTGGTTGGTGTTGGGCATGGCTGGGGACTTGCCGCTGCGGGACATCCAGATGACGGAGTGGGTGGAGTCCGCCCATGAGCCGGTGCCTGTGCCGGTCGCCATGCCAGTGTTGGTGTTGGCGGAGTTGGTGCCTGTGCCGGTGAGGTTGCCGGTGAAATTGCCGGTGTTGGTGAATGTGGTGCTCATGCCAGCACCCCCATGATCATGGGGAGGTCGTTGAGGTCTCCCACGGTTGCCAAGGTGAAGTCGGAGTAGCGTTTGATGGCGCGCGGTTGGCCGGTTGCGGCTTGAAGCACCACGCAGGTTGCGGAGCGGGGGAGTGCGAGGACCATGTGTTTGATGTCGTCGATGGTTTTGAGCCTGCCGACGGTGAAGAAGTAGAAGGATGCGTCGGGGGCATGTTCGAGAGTGGTTTGCGCGAGGTTGGGATTGTCGTCGATGTCAGGGTCGATGCCGCTGCAGCCATCGAGAAATTCCGTGGCGTTGCGCGGAATGGCGTGCGTGGAACCGGCATGCGCGGTGACTGGCCGGTTCTGCTGCAGGCATTGCACGCCGATGGAGGCGTGGACGGATACGGCCAGTTCGAATTCCTGGGAATCGATGTAATCATCCGGGTTCACGCTGATGGTCAGAGCGGTGTCGGTACGGCGGGTGGCTTCGTATTGGCGGATCATAAGCGATCCGGTTTTCGCGGAGCTGAGCCAATGCACGTTGCGCACGTCATCGCCGGGCTCGTATTCGCGCAGGCCGTAGAAGTCGAGGTCGTCGTCGACGATTTCGCCGCTTGGCTGGCCTTCCAGATCGCGTGGAATGCCGGCGTTCAGGGTGCTGAGCAGCACGGTCTGCGGGTGGATGAACACGTTGATCTGGTCCACGAGTTTCTTTTCGTGGCGGATCAGACCGAACGGGTCGCCTTTGCGGATGGATAGCGGGCCGATGGGCAGCACCGCGCGGCTGACGGCGGTGAATTCCACAGTCGTCTGGCGTGACTGTCCTGCGGCGAGCATGGGAATGGCGAACCGTTCGTGGTTGTCTCCGATGGGCAGGTCGCCGCGCGCCGACGTGGTGGGGGTGCGGCCCGGATTGTCCACGCAGACGTCGACTTTCACCGTGTCTGACACCGTGACGCGTCTGCTGGACACGTCGATGGTGGCTTGGAACGAGGTGTTGCCAAGGGAAAGCATGACCGCCGCGGCCAGCATGACCGCGAACACCACCGCCATGGCCAGCAGCTCATGCCACCCCAGCAGGACGAACGCCACCAGCGAGGCGACGGCGAGCGCCGCCACCGCCCAGCCAAGCGGCGACACGTATGAGGTGGCCAGTCGCTTGATGCGATGTTTGAGGCGGCGTAGGGATCGTTGGATGGTCCGTCTGCGCTGCACTGTGTGCGAATGCCGCATTCCTTGACCTTTCGGATTGTGTGGTGCGTATGCCGGGGTGGATTGTGTTTCAGGCGTTGGCGCCCAGGGTTGGGGCCGGCACGTCTTCGAGGATCTGGCCGATCATCTGTTCGGGGGTGTTTCCGGCGAAGGTGGCTTCGGCGGTGAGGGTGATGCGGTGCGCGAGCACGGGTACGGCGAGGTTTTTGACGTCGTCGGGCACTACGTAGCCGCGGTTGTCGGAGGCGGCCCATACGCGCGCGCAGCGGGTCAAGGCGAGCGCGCCTCGCATGGAGGAGCCGACTTGGATGCGTTCGTTGTGGCGGGTGGCTTCCACCAGTCGCACGATGTATTCGAGGATCGCGTCGTCGAGATGCACGGTTTCGCTGATGTTGCGCATGCGCAGCACGTCTTCGCCGGTGAGCACCGGATGCACGGTGGCGGCGCGGTCGGTGACGTTGACCTGCTTCAGGATGTTGACGCTCACGTCGTGGCTCGGATAGCCGATGGTGGTTTTGATGAGGAAACGGTCCATCTGCGCTTCCGGCAGCTTGTAGGTGCCGAGCTGTTCGATCGGGTTCTGGGTGGCGATGACCATGAACGGCTGCGGCACCGGGTGGGTGACGCCGTCGACGGTGACCTTCTGCTCTTCCATGACTTCGAGCAGTGCGGACTGTGTTTTCGGTGAGGCGCGGTTGATTTCGTCGGCGAGCACGATGGACGCGAAGATCGGGCCTTCGCGGTATTCGAATTCGCCGCGCTTCTGGTCGTAGTAGGTGACGCCGACCACGTCGGACGGCAGCAGGTCCGGGGTGAACTGGATACGTTTGAACGACATGTCGATGGAGTTGGCAAGGCCTCGCGCCAGCTGGGTTTTGCCGGTGCCCGGGTTGTCTTCGAGCAGGATGTGCCCGCCGACCACCATGGCTGTGGCGCATTGGCGGATGGGTGCTTCCTTGCCGACCACGACCTGGGAGACGTTGTCTACGAGCTTGGCGAACTTCTCATGGAATTCGGTGATGTCTTTGCTGGGTGCGGTCATCATGGACATGTCGACGACCGGCTGGGATTGTTTGACGGGCTGTACAGGCTGGCTGGGCTGGACGGGTTGGGTTGGCTGGACGGGCTGCTGCGCGGGCATTGCGACTGCCGGATTGGCGGCCGGTTGGCGAAGGTTCTGCGGCATCGGCTGACGGAACCGCGGCTGGTTCGGCGTTGCCGGGGCGGACTGTTGCGGCAACGCCGGTTGGGCGGTGCCGTGCGCGCTCAGCAGCGTGCCCTCCGGATCCTCATCGGCTTGCGGCTGCTCCGGCAGATTCGGCGTGTGGAACGCCGGCTGCTGCTGGCCGGGTTGGCTGGGAACGCTTGGATTATGGCCGATGGAACCCAGCTGGGTGGCATCATCGAAATCGTTGCTCATGGGTTGCTCCTTGCTTGTTGTGTTGCTCGTGTGGATGGTTCGTTGTGTTTGCGATTGCTGTGATCGTCCGTTTCACCATCTGGCGTAGTAGGCCAGGCCGCGGATCCAAGGCTTGGATGCGCCGTCGACGGTGGACAGGGCGACGGAGGATGCCACAGGCCGGTCATTCCGCGTGGCCGCTTCGCCTTCCGTGGACGCGTCAGAATCCGATGGCTCCGACGGTTTTGATGGTTCTGAAGGTTCCGACGGTTCGGGTTTCGGCGTGGGAGCCTTGTACCTGTCATGGTCCAGCAGTGTGCCGCCATTGTCCTCGTTGTTGAGCGCGGTGTCGGTGCCCACCACCTTCGCCTTCCACGCGTAATCGACTCCGGTCGGCAGCACATCCTTGACGTTCAGTTTGTCGGAGCCCAATACCCAGGCGACGTCATAGGATTTGCCGTCCGCGGTGAAGGTGATCACGGTTTTGCCGGGCTGGCCGTACATGTTCACCGATCCGCCGCTGACCTTGATGATGTTCGGATCATTGGCGTCCCACGTCAGCATCGGCGCCTTGACGGCGGCCTTCACCTTGCGGACGTATGCCGGATCGGCCCTGCCGGACTTGGAGGTGCTTGCCGCGCCATTGAAATGCTGCGTGACGGAGCCCGAGGAACAGGACTGCCATTCCTTGAGCGGGAAATCGTGCGATCGTTCGGAAGCGCCGGCATGGTAGGAGCCGAGTCCGTCCGCGCTCACCGTGAACCCGTCGGCGTGGCCGTTCTCCTTCCAACTGACTACGCACACGTCGTCATGCCCCTTGACGCTGACCGATTCGGGCGCCTTCACCGCGTATTTCGGTGTGAAACGCACGGTCGAATCGTCGCTGGTCGTTTTCTCCTTGCCGACCACCGCCGCCTTGATGGTGTATTCCCTGGTGTTGAGATCATGGTCCGGAATCTTGAAATCGTAGGATCCGGAACATCCGTCGATGCTTGCGCTGACATCTCCGGAAATCTCGACGGCCTTGCATCCCGCGTTGCGGGTGTTGCCCACGGATTCGACGGTGACGGTTCCCGTGGTGTCGTCGTTCGTCACGGAGATCTTCGGCGCATCGGGCTTGCCCCACGGCTTGACCGCGTCGGACGCCTTGGACGGTTGGCTCCAATTCACCTTGTTGTGGGCGCGTACCGTAGCCGTGTACGAGTCGCCGTCGGAAATCGCGTTGTTATCGAAAACAAAATCGATTCCGGTGGAATTTGTCGTCTGCTTGGACGGTGCGTTCCTGCCGGACAAAGTCACCTCGTAATTGTTCACCGACGAGAAATTGCCGTCCGGAGCCTTCCACGTGACGCTCACCGTGTTGCCCTTCACACTGGCCGTCACATCCGTCGGCGCATCAGGCAGCTTGTCCGGCGTGCCCTCGACGGCGTTGGAATCCTTGGACCAGCCGACCTCGTTCCTGGCCTGCACCTTGAACGAGTAGGTCTTGCCGTTCTTCAACCCGTCGATGAGACAGGAGGTTTTCTGCCCGCACGAGCGCTCGCCGGACGCGTCTCCGCCCCACATCACCTTGTATTCGGTGATCGGGCTGCCGTTGGCCGAACCGGCCGTCCAGCTCAGATTCACGGCGCCATCCTGCGGGTCGCCGGACACCGCGGAAAGCAGCGGCGCATCAGGCTTGTCCATCACCGAAACGCTGATGGTGCCGGTCACCTCACGTTCCTTTGTTTTGGTGGCGTCGCGCACGGTGACGACCACCTTGTTGGTGTTCGCGCCGATGTCGGAAGCCGCCCTGATGGACACCACGCCGTTGGACGGGCAATCCACCGTCAGCTTCGACGCGCCATCGGACGTGCATCCGGTCACCGTCAGCGGAGTGTCGGGGAACGGATTGTACGCGTCGGACAGCAGATTCACCTGCTCGCTGGAACCGGCCTTGATTTTCACGGTCTTCTCGGTGACACGGGCGAGCGGCCTGTTGGACGCGGTGACGCGCACGGTCATACCGGCGCTCACCGTACCCTTCGCATATTTGATCGAGACGGGCACGCTCACTGTGGTGTCCGGCGTGGCCGTCTTGTCCGCGGACACGGTCAACGTGCCGGAGGGAGACACTCTGGCATCCACACTGCCGGAATTCACGCCGCCGGAATACGAGTACTGCTTCTCATCCTCGTACAGGCCCGACGCCGAATGGGTCAGCGCCGTCAGATCGATGGTAGTGGCCTTCTCGCCGGCCACCACATCGACGGTGGAGGATGAGAACGTCGGCGGCGGAACCTCACGTCCAATCACCGTGATCGGAAGCGTGAGCACCGCCGAATTGACGATCTTCACCTTGTCGTTCTTGTCTCGCTTGCCGTCCACCGCGGTGAAGGTGATGGACGCGGGACCCGCGTAATCCTTCGGCGCGGTGAACCTCAACGTCTGGTCGTTGACGTACAGGTCGCCGTCCGCGGCCTTCGTGGCGCTCACCGAATCGGCGCCGTCCACATACGCGGTCTTGCCCGCGCCCACACGCACGTAGTCGGCGATGTTGATGGTGATGGTCTCACGCGCATTGACCTTCAACGCCGGCGCCTTCGGACGTAGAACCGGCGGAAACACGCCATATGCGGGCACTTGGATGAACGCGGTGGACGTGATGCCGTACGTCGTGTTCGTGACGGTGTACGGCACCGCGCGCGCCTCGTCGGTCAGATCAACGGTGATGATGGTGGAATCCTTGCCGCCCTTGACATGCGCATGGTCGGTCGCGGAAGGATCCACGCCCACCTGAAGCTCGTCGGCGGTGCCGGACGGATTGGCGATCCACTGCGAAACGTCCACGTCCACGGATTTCTTGTCGATCGTGGCGGCGGCCGGAACACGGTAATCGTACGCGGTCGGCGGGTCGATGGCGGCGTTCTCGTCGACATTCACCGTCAACGTCGCCGAATCGGACAGGCCGGCCTTGTCCTTGACGGTGTAGACCACGTAATACGTGCCCGCCTGCTTCGGCGTGGTGAACGACAGCATGTTGTCAACGACCTGAATGCCGCCGATGCCTTGCGATTCCACGTCCTTGGCCACGGTCAGATCAGTATTGTCCCCGGAAATGTCGTTCTGCGCCACCGGCACGGTGGCCGCGGTGTTCGGACGCAGCGTGATCTCGTCGTCGCGCGCGTACACACCCGAATCGGCTCCGGATTTGAACACGCCCACACGCACCTGCGCGGTGGCCCTCTGACCGGTCCAATCCTCCACGGCGTAGGAGAACGTGTCCGTTCCGGACGAATCGGCATACGCCTCATACACCAGATACGTGGCGCCCACCTCGCTGATACGGCCCAGTTTCGGCGCTTTGTTGCCCAAGCCGAGCAGCTGCACGTCATCGCCGTCAGCGTCGATGCCGGTGAGCGTGATCGGAATCTGCACCTTCTGACCGGCCGCCACCTGCGCCTCGACGTCGGACGGTGTCGGAGCCGCCTTGTTGGACGCGTCCTTCTGATGCACGTTGATGGTGATGGTGGCCGAGGCCGCGTTGCCGAGATTGTCCTTCACCGTGTAGGTGACGGGGAAGGAGCCGGTTTGTCTGGTGGCCTGATAGCGCACGGTGTCGCCGGACACGAACACCAGACCCTTGAACGTGTTCTTGTCATACTGCAAATCGTTCTGCAGGCTCACCGTGGTGCCGTCGGAATACGTGACATGGTCGAGCACGTCCACGGACACGATGCCTTCGGTGCGCACCTGTGTGGTGATGTTCTCGGCCTTCGGCACGGAATTCGACGTGGTCAGCGCCGGCGGCTGCAGGACGATGACGCCGGTCGACGATCCGGCCGCGTTGGCCACGGTGTAGGAGATCCGCACCGGCTCGGTAGGCACCTGACGCGCGGTGATATAGACGCGCTTGTTGCTCACCACACCGGTTTTGATGCCGCTTTGCGCGTCCGCGGTGACGCTGGTCACCGACAGCACGCCGCCCATCGGGTCGACGTCGTTGGCAAGCGGCTCCACGATCGCGGTATTGTCCGCACCTAGCAGCGCCACGTCGTTCGCCGCGATTGGCTTGGCGGCGTCTCCGGCCACCGCCTGCACCTCCACACGAGCCAGACCGGTCGACGGAATGGAACCCTGCGTGATGGTGTACGGCACATAGTAGGTGCCGGGATTGGAGGCGGTGAACGTGATCGACATGTCGGTGGCGTTCATGGTGGTGGCCGCGCCGGACGGCGTCTCCACCGCGGTCAATTCGGCCGGTTCGACGGACGTGCCGTGCACGTACGGTTTGAGCGCGATGGTGGTGCGGGTGTCGGGCGTGGTCTGTTTGACCACGGGGTCGATGACCGCGCCCAGCGTGTTCGCCGGCTTCACGGAGAAGTAGATCATGCCGATGCCGGTCTGCTGGCCGTCGGACACCGTGACCTCGATGCCCGCCCTGCCGGACGACATCGAACCGGCGTTGAAGACCAATTGTCCGTCGGCTCGCGTGGACACCGTCACCTGATCGGTGTTCTGCGGCGATGCCGACACCAAGGTCAGCGGATCGCCGTCGGGGTCGGAGAAGCTGCCCAACGCGTTCGCGGTGTACGAAGCACCCTGCTCCACGTCGATTTCCGGCGGAGTGTCGCTCTGCAGCGGCGCATGGTCGTCGCCGCCGGCCAGCGTGAGCGACACGGTGGCGCTGGACGTCTGCCCGCGCCCGTCGGAAATCTCATAGCTGAAGGACACGTTGCCCGCGGCGGCACCGGAGGCGTCGAGCTGCAGATACCGGCCGTCATAGACGGGGGAGACGGTGATGTTCGCGCCATCCGGAGCGCTCACCGACGTGATGCGCAGCACGGAACAGTCGGTCTGCTCGTCGTTGCGCAACACGTCGAGAATCTGCTGCGATCCCACGCGCGCGCCGAACGAATCGTCCACGGCCTTGATCTGCCCCGACTGCGCCGAACAGTTCTTGCTGAAATTGTGCTGGTTGTTGGCGCTGTCGTTGTTCTGCTGCTGTTGCTTCGACTGCTTGGTCTCCACCTTGTTCCACTGGATTTTGATGACCTTGGTGGACTCCTGCGGATTCCACACATTGCCGTTGACCACGTCGTTGAGCACCACCAGACGATGGTTGGTGCGGAACACGAGCTGCGAGGTGGGATTGACATCTTCCAACGAGGAAAACTGTGCGTCCTTGTCGTTCGCCGCGCACACCCTGATGTAATTGTTGGCCTTCTGCGCCCACGCGGCGAACACGCAGCCATTGGTGGACACCGGCTGCGCGGCATCGCCCTTGCCGGCATTCGGCAGCTGCGTGACCTTTTTGCTGCCCAAATCGACCATGGCGATGCCCCGCGGCGTGGAAACCGCCACCCAGCCAGTCTGCCTGCCATCCGTGGACGGCGCCTGCAACGTCGCCTGACCCTGCAGGCCGATATCCGCGCTGCCCTTCGGCCAGAACACCTTGCCGGCACCGGCTACGACCGGCGTCTTGCCGACCACGGTGAACGATTCGACATTCGTGGCGCCCTTGATCGTCGCATCCTTGCCGGGTGTTCCCTGAGGTCCGTCGACACTGAGCACCGCGCCGTCGGACGTGCGGTAGCCGTAGACGACACCGTCATGCGTCACCGCGATACGGCCACCCGACCCCAGCTTCATCTTCGGCGAATCGGTGGTCGGATTCATGGATTTCACATCATCGGCGGACCCGACCCACACATTGCCCGTCTTGACGTTGATGAACGCCGCGGTGTTGCCTCCGACGACGGTCCGCATATCCGATTTGATGGTGGTGTTGCCGCTTTCGCTGACGGTGGAGGCCTCGATGTTGCTGGCCTTCGTACCTTCGGAGATCACGGTGGAGCCATCATGCTGGGCCACGTCGAACCGGGCCGCAGTGGAGGCGACGCCCGCGTCGGCGTCCCGGTTGCGCACGTTGAAACGGGCGGCCTTGCGGTCCTTGAGCGAAGTGACCCACACGGTGCCATCGTCGAGCTGCACGTGACGTTGCGTCACCGAACTGACGATGACGGCTCCGGCGACGATGCCCAGCAACAGCAGCAGCATGACGATCGGCGTGATCCACCGGCGACTGCCGGAAGGCAGCAGCTTGCGCAGCATCGACCCGAATCGCAACTGCCGTTCGTACGATTGCGCCGACTGGTTCTCGGCGTTCCTATGCTTGCTCATCGACTGGCTCTTCCCTGATTGTGCCCAAACTTTGCTTGACCGCGCATCCAACCGCATGCGCCTACCTGTTTGCCCGCATGCATGCCGGGCTGTATTGGTTCGTATCGGTTCATGTCACCCGCATCCGGCCGCAAACTCACGGCTTGGCCGCGCACGCAATCATGGGATTCTCGGACATCTGCCGGTCCGCGCGAACCAGACTCACCTGCACGCACGTCTGCGCGCCGTCGGCCGGATCGATTTCGATACGCGTCGACTCCGTGGTGGTGCCCTGCGCGTTCGGGTCGGTTCCCGAATCGCCGACCAGCGACCACGCGTACGAATCGCCATCCTTCGGAGAAGGATTGACCCACGTGAACCGCACTTTGCCGTCGGCGGTGTATTCGCCCGTAAGATCCTGCACGCTCGGCACACTGCCCGACGTGATCGCCGAATCGGGATCGTTCTCGGCATGGTTCTGGGTGCCATGGTTCTGCACCTGCACCTTGCTGTTGTCGGAAGCCGCATCCATATTCGGCATGACGACGGTGACGAACGCCAACGCCATCACGACCACGGCGGCCGCCGCAGCAACCGTGACGGCCAACGGCTTCACCCACCGGGCATGCTGTTTCGCAACCGGGGCGGACTGGTCGAATGTGGAAGTCTGCGCGTACATGTTCTGCGGATAATCCGGCACACCCTCGACGGTGGTCTGCACGGCACGGCCATACAAGGCCTGTTGCACGCGCTGCATGTCGCGCGCGAGCTCCAACGCGGAATAGTAACGATCCTCGGGCGTACGGCTCAAGGCCTTACGCAACACCCGTTCCACTTCGGCCGGCACGTCGGGACGGTTGAGCTTGGGCAGCGGATTGTTGAGAATGACGGACTTGAGCCGTTCGGCCCGCACCTGCCGTTGGGAATCGCCCAGCACATCGGCGTAGAAATACTCGTACGGCGATTGGCCGATCAGCATGGCGAGCAGCGTGGCGCCAAGCGAATAGATATCGGACGATTCATTACCGCCACCGCCTTGGGCAAGCACCTCCGGCGCGGCCCACGCGATGGTGAAGCCGACACCCGGACGCCCATAGACGGTCCCGGCGATGCCGAAATCGGCGAGCATGGGCATATTGTGCGCGTTGATGAGAATATTGCTGGGCTTGATGTCTCGATGGATGATGCCTTTGCGATGCGCGGTGAACAGCGCGCTCGCCAGATCGATGCCGACGGTGAGCATCTGGTCGGCGGTGAGACGGCCATGCTCGAGGAACGTCTTGTAATTGCCGCCCGGAGCGTATTCGAACACGGTGTAGCCGCGCCCGTTGACGGTCACGCCGTTCTCATAGACGGAAAGAATGTAGGGGTGTGTGGAGATCTGCCCCATGAAATTCGCTTCGGAACGGAAGCGGACCGCGGCACGTGGGTCGAGCGTGTTCTTGCTGATTTTGATGGCCACCTGACGGGCCGGGGAAAGCTGCTGGTACAGGTACACGTCGGCTTCGGAACCGGAGCCCAGCCGTTTGATCAGTGTGTAGCCGGGAATCTGAGGGGGAATGCTCCTTGAGGCTTCCATGCTTCCTCTTTCTTGTAGTTCCTGCCCGGTTCCGTGCGTTGCGTCTATGCTTCGACCGTACTCGTCGTCATGGGCAGGCCGTCTGTTCGCTGTTGAACCTTCCCGGGCTGCGCCGCTAGTCAATCTTATTGGTGGCGGTGTCCGAAAAACTTTGTAGAGGGTATCGATGTCCATATATAAAGATGGCGGTGTCCACGATGACGTTTTCAGGACGGCTTCGGACGATGATATGCGATTCGTGGCCGGACCGTTCGGCTAAGCTGGGGAGACATGATGGATGTGGACGATCTCGATGGCGCGACATTGGTTGCGGGGGCACCCCGCAGCGGCAAGACCCGGTTCGCGCTGGACATGCTGGTCGCCGCGATGAAGCGGCATGGCGACGCGTACGCCGTGATGACGGTCTCCGGCAGACAGGTGGCCGACCGGCTCGGCGACACCGTGATCCGCGAACTGTCCGCGATCTCGCAGGCACGCCCCGTCACCACCCTGCCAGCCGTCGCGTTCCGCATCATGACCGCCGTGCGATCGCATGCCGGACAACCCCTGCCGAAACTGCTCAACGGGGCCGAACAGGACGTGGTCATCCGCCGCGTGCTCGCCAAGCATGCCGAACATGCCGAGCACGGCGACGAATGCTCCACCTGCGCGCTATTGCGCACCTACTTCGTGGTCGCCGACTGGTCGGGCATGGTGGTGGACGACGCCACCGACGCCTTCGCCAACCAGCTGCGCGACATGCTTGCCCGCATGAACGAGATCGGCGCGAAACCGGAACTCGAAGACGCGCTGATTTCCCGCGCTGCCGACGAACACGGCACGCTTGACGAACGACGCGAACGACTGCGCGTGCAATGGCGGCTCGCCTTCGCGCTGCGCGCCGAATACAACCAGGCCATCAACGAGGCATATCCGGACCAATACCGTCTCGACGCCTCGCAGCTCATGATCGACGCCGCGGCCGCCGTGAACGAAGCCGAAACGTCCGACCTGCCGAAACTCGTCATCGTCGACGATTTCCAGGACGCCACACTCGCCGGCTTCGACTTTCTCACCGCATTGCGCAACCGTGGCGTGCGACTGTTGCTCGTCGGCAACCCCGACGAGGCGGTGCAGACGTTCCGCGGATCGTACCCTGAATATTTGTTCAACATGGCGCAATCGCGATTGGGCGCGCGACTGGTACGGCTGGAACCGTCCCATATGGCCGAAGGCACGGACCTGGCTGCGGTGACGAGCCGCGTGAGCCTGACCATCGCCAGCACGGAATCGACCGACGACGCGCTGGCGAACCGCCCCGGCAAAATGCCGGCCATCGCCATACCGGAGACGCACGACGGCAGTCTTGAAGCCGCGATGTACCGTTCCACCGTCGAAGAACTCGACGACGTGGTGTGGAAAATCAAAACCGAACATCTCGAACACGGCCGCGACTGGAACGACATGGCCGTGATCGCCCACGACAACGCCACCGTGCGCACGTTCGGTGAACGGCTACGCGCCGACGGCGTGCCCGTACGCTATTCGAGCGTGACCCGCCCCCTCAAGGACGAACCGTTCGTGCAGGGCCTGTTCTCCATGATCGAACTGGCCGAACTGAAACGGCAAGGCATCGCCACCTCGTCCATGAACCTCGACACGGCCGGCGCATACGTGCGCTCACGCGTCGCATCAATCATGAACTCGCCGCTGATCACCACCCCCGGCGAACGTCCGGCTCGGCTGTGCGTGGTCGAATCGGCGATGAACGCGCTCGGCTCGCTGGCCACGGTTTTGCATGACGATACAGCCGATCCGACCACGTCCGACACGTCCGGACGCGCGCTGCTGCCACAGCTGATCGACGATTGGAACGATTACGTCGAAGCCTCCCACACCGCACGCGCGGCGGCATCGGCGTCGGACGCGGAAAACGCTGCCGACATGGGCCTGCCGGCAATCGACACCGACGACCGGCTGATGACGGGAGAGCGTGCCGCTGAGGACGCGGACGAACCATCCTTCGTCATGAACGCGCTGTACATCCTGCTATTGGAAGGCGACACCGACCGCGTGCTCGACGCGATCGCCTCCGTACTGGGCCGCAAAGACCCCCAAGCGCAAGCCTTCGCACGCCTGTGGAAAGCGCTCGACGATACCCTGCGGTCGGAGGCACGCCTGACATCCCACGAACCGCAATACATGCTCGACTGTGCATGGCAGGCGTTCGGCAAAGCCGAAATCTGGCAGAAAACGGCGTTGCGCAACAACGCCGAAGGCCGCGCGGCCAACGACCGGCTCGACACCGCGATGCGCCTGTTCAGCTACGCGTCCGGCGGCGAATCGAACGGCGTGACGGCAGCGCACACCATCGACGCGTTCATCGAACAGGTCCGTGCGCTCGCCATCGAAGCCGACTCCCTGGCGCACACCGCGCCGATCGATCAGGCCGTGACGCTCACCACGCCCGCCGGAGCTGCCGGAAAACATTGGAAACTAGTATTCATGCCTGCGTTCCAACAAGGCCAATGGCCGAACCTCTCACCGCGCAACACCCTGTTTGGCGGGGAGGAGCTCGCCGACATCATGCTGCATGGACGACTGTCCGACGACATCGTCACTTCCGCAGGCCGCGAAAACGCGCAGCTCGCCGCGGTGCTCGCCTCCGAACAGAAAAGCCTCCTTGTGGCGCTCACCCGCGCCGATGAGCGCGTGACGGTAAGCGCGGTCCTCAACGAAGACCATGTGCCGTCCGACTTCCTCTACGGCTACCTGCCGGAATGGTTCGACCGCGACCGGGATGCCGATGCGGAAACACGCGTGTACACGGCGGTCGGCGAGGCCGGCGAATACGCGGGACTGGAGGCCGACCCACGTGGCCTGGTCGCCGCCGCGCGAAGCGTGCTGGCCCATGCGCCGACCGATTCCCCCCAAGCGCGCGATGCCGCGCAAGCCTTGGCGTTGTTGGCATCGCATGGCATCGCCGCCGCGAATCCCGACAATTGGGCGTTCCTTACGGAACATGCGGGAGCCGACGATATGACGGAAATCGACGGCAAGATGGAATCTGACGGGAAAACGGAGCATGCCGACAAGGCGAAGCTTATCGAACAACCGGAATCCATCGAAAAAACAGACGGCCAATCCGACGTGGTCACCCTTTCTCCATCCGCCGTGGACAGTTTGTGGGCGTGCCCGGTGTGCTGGATGCTGGAGAACCGTTTCGCCGGCCCACGCATGGGCAGCGCGGCCACCAGCTTCGGCTCGCTCATCCACGCCGTCGCGCAACAGGCCACCGAAGCCGGCCTCGACCTGCCCCAAAACCACACCGCGGTAAGCGACGAGGACAACATCGACGAAATCACCCAATGGATGATCAGCCGATACAAGACCCTACGTGGCGACCTCAACGCCATCGACGACCCCGAGGAACGGTACAAGGCGCTCGGCAAGGACGCGAAAGCATCGGTCGCATTGCGCAACATCGCCACATATTTCGTCAAGTCGAACCGTACGGGATACCCGTCGAACAACACCGAAACCATCACCGTGGGAACATTGGACCATGCCGAAGCGGAACGGCAGTTCGCCGCGCAATTCGACTTCGACGACATCCTCGACGCCTACAACGCCATCGACGGCAACGCTCCGATCTCCCGCGACGAACTCATCGCCATCATGGGCGCGCTCGTCGGCGGCTGGCCGGAAACCGGCATGAGCGACCGGCTCACCGTACGCCTGTCGGGCAGAATCGACCGTCTTGAACACCGCCGTACCGCAGACGGCCGCGAACAGGTACGGCTGATTGACTACAAAACCGGCAAAGTGCCGAATGGACGCTCCCTGTTCAGCGACCTGCAGCTCGTCTGCTACCAGCTGGGCCTCGCATTCCCGGAACACGACGGAAAACGCGGCGCGCAGGCGATCGCAACCATGCCGGACATCACCCAAAGCGCCCTGTTCCACGTCATGGAATACGCGGCACCCGCGCCACGCAAAGGGCAAGGCGACGAAGCGTACCACCAGCAGGCGCTGTTCGCCGGCGGAAGCATCAACGCGGGCGATTTCATACCCCGCAAATACGTGCCCAAAATGGCCAGCGTCTTCACCAGCGGCCTCGACGACGTCGAACGGCCGGCGCAGGTCAGCGAAGAACATTGGAAGCAACTTCTGGAATCGCGGTCGAAGATGACGGTATGGTCGCTGACCATGATCTCCCGCGTCTTCTATGCGGCCGCGGCGAGCCGGGCCACCCGCATCACCGCGCGTCCGACCGTGGAACACGTCGGATACTGCAGAACGTACGGCAGTGGGGTCTGCCCGGCCTGCCAAGGCGAGCAGAACACCGTATTCGAAAGGACCGTGGCATGAACGGGAGTAACGGTATGAACGGAAGCATGTCAACGAACGGGGCCACAGCAAAGGGCGATGCGATGGGCACTGTGCCGGCCGTCACGCCGAAATTCACCGACAGTCTGGAACAGGCCGCCGTCATCCAAGCCCCCTCATACGAGGACGTGGTCGTGGTGGCGGGCGCCGGCTCCGGCAAAACCTACACCATGACCCGCCGCATCATCACCCTCATCGACCAGGGCATCAGTCCCGAGAAGATTCTGGGCCTGACCTTCACGCGCAAAGCCGCCTCCGAACTGCTTTCGCGCGTCTCCGCTGCCGTGACACGCAACCAAGCCGGACGCGGTACACGCGTCGCCTTCCTCAAACCGGAAGTCTCCACCTATGACGCGTTCTTCCAAACCATCGTGCGCCAATACGGCCTGCTCGTCGGCTTCGACCAAAACACGCAGCCATTGAGCGAAGCCGGAGCGCTGCAGCTCATCCACACCGTGCTCGACAAGCACATGGACCAGCTCATGGCCTTCGACCAAGGCGGCGACGAACTCGGCAAATTCTCCACCATCGCCGGCAACGTGTTCACCCTATCCAACGCCATCGCAGGAGCCATGATCGGCAGCGACTGCACCAGCTTCGACGAAGCCGTGGAACGCGTGCGCGCATGGGATAAGGCGTTCGTGGCGCAAGTGGCCAAAGCGCTTGAAGACGAGGACGTTCCCGATGACGAGCCGAAAGTGGGCAAGGCTCCGAAACAGAAGAAAAAGGAATCCGACACCGCCTTCGAAACCCGCATGCGCGAATACCGCGCCCAATGCCACCAACTCTGCGTCTACAAGACCGCGCAATTGGCCGGCACGGCCCGCAAACGCGACCTGCTACTCGACCTCGTGGCCGACTACCACGCCGAAAAACGCGCCCTCAACATGGCCGAATTCAGCGACTTCACCATCGCCGCATTCCAACTCGTCACCCGATTCCCCTCCATCGGAGCCACCTACCGCAAACGCTACACGCACGTGCTGCTCGACGAATACCAAGACACCTCCACCACGCAGGCGGCCCTCCTGACCGCACTGTTCCACGCCGATTCCACCCATCGCAGCGCGGTGAACGCCGTCGGCGACCCCTTCCAATCGATCTACGCATGGCGAGGAGCCAGCCCCGGCGCATTCCGCATGCTGCAACACGACTTCGGCCACGACGCCACCGACAAGCCCTACACGCTGACCGTCACCCGACGTAACTCGCGCATGGTGCTCGAAGCGGCCAACAATCTGACGAAACCATTGCGCCTGCCCGCCAGACGTCGCGGCAGCTCGCTTATGCGCGAAGTGGACGTGCCCCCGCTCGCCAACATCGACAATGCCCCCGAAGGTACGCTCGGCGTGCTCGGCTACGCCACATTCGGCCAGGAAATCGACGCCGTCGTACGCTTCGCCAAACAAGCGATCGCACTGCACACGCCAACCGAAAACGAGCTCGCCGACGGAGCCAAAGACAACCGTCCGCACGTGGCGCTCCTGTTCCGCTCCAAAACGCAGATGCCAGCCTACGAGGACGCACTGGAACAAGCCGGCCTCACCACACTCGTCGTCGGCCAGGCCGCACTCCTGGAACGTCCCGAAATCAAAGACATCCTCGCCCTGCTGCACGTCGTATGCGACCACACCGACAGCGCCGCGCTCATGCGGCTGCTCGCCACGCCACGATTCGGCCTGTCCGCCGACGATCTGCAGGCGCTCGCCGGCATCGCCGAACGGCTCAACACCGCGCAACGCTACCGCGCGCTCGTGTCGGCCGGCATCGTGGAGGCGGATGCGAATCCGTCCGACGCCGACATCCGCGCCACCGTGCGCGCCTACCGCGACCAAGTGCCCAACGCCGTCTTCCTGATCGACGTGCTGCTGCGCGGCGATCTGCGGCACCTCGTCGACGGCGTATTGAGCCGTACGGGAGCCGCGAGCGTCATCCACGCCGGTCGCGTCATCCAACAGGTGCAGCGCACGGCCGGCCATCCGTTGCCGGAAGTGGTACGCACGGCCATCACCGCGCTCGGACTGGACATCGACCTGCTGCTCGCCGAACGGATGCGGCATCCGGATGCCGGCAATCGTGCCACATCGCATGCCGCTTCGTCACTCGACGCGATGCTGTCTCTGGTGGACACCTACTTGCAGGAAATCGCCGCGCAGGGCACGCCAAGCCTGCGCGCGTTCATCTCGTGGGTGGATTCGCTGCGTGACGCGTCCGACGACAACGCCACCGCACCAGATACCCCCGTCGATGTGGTGCTCATGACCGTGCACCAGTCGAAAGGCCTGGAATGGGACGCCGTGGCCGTGGTCGGCATGCGCGACGGCACCTTCCCGTCCAGTCAAGGCGACCACCTGAGCGTCAAAACGGACGAAGACCATCCGGGCGGTCGGCGCGACGGCGTATGGGAGCCGCCGGAATACTTCGAAAAAGCCCACACTTGGCTGGAAGACCCGTCCGCGGTGCCGGTTCCGGTGCGCGCCGACGCGGATATCCTGCCACGATTCCCGCACGACGCGCCCATCGGGGGCAATCCCGTGGAATCGCTCGACGGATTGGACGATGCGGAAGTGATCGACGACGAGGTGTTCGGCACCTTGCGAACCATGGCCGTCGACGATATGGAAGGAATGGATCCGGCAAGCCTGTACCTGACGCAACAGGAGGAATACGGCCGCCGACTGCACGCCGACGAACGCCGTCTCGCCTACGTGGCGTTGACGCGCGCCCGCTACGAGGCGCTGCTCGTATACAGCGGATGCAACGAGACGAGCCGCGACTCCCGCCTGGCGGAGGGAAAGAAAAGCGCCGCGCCGTCGAATTTCTGGCTGGAGACGCGCGATTCGATGAACGGAATCGTCACCGCGGTACGCGAACCGGACAGCCTGTCCGACGATGTGGACGGCTCCCCGAACACGCTGGGACTTGACCTGCCCGACGGCTATTTCGTAGGCGAACACGCCCGCGATTTCGAGAATGCCGTGGTGGGCGATGCGTGGAACACGCCGCTCGAACCGGTCTCGGACGACCATACTTTGCCTTGGCCGTGCGATCTGAGCGCCGATGTCGCCGACAGGCTGCGTGCCGCGGCCGAACAGGTACGTGCCGTCGAATCCGACGAACCGAATATCGCTGAATCCACGGGAACGCAGGGCGACGTTGCCGATGAATCCGCCACGCCATCGCCGGAAACCGGAAACTCACTGCTGCGTCTCGCCAAACTGCTCGTCGCCGACGAACATCTCATGCCGGAACCGGACGTGGCTGACGCAGGCGAATCGCAGGACGCCTTCGACGAGGCCGTGCGTGCCAAAGGCGAACGTATCCTTGCTGCCGGCCGCCAAAACGTCACCTCGCTGCAAGCGCGCGCCGGCTCCATGGGCGAGCGTGACTCCCGCGCCTACTGGCGTGGTCTGGTCCGTCCGATTCCGCACGTCGCCTCGCCGGCGGCACAGCTCGGCACGCGGTTCCACGCATGGGCTGAGCGTTTCATCATGGCGGATGCGGACGTCGACGGCATCGGTGGTACGGAAGGTGCTGCCGGTATGGCCGCGCAGTCGCGTGCGGAACTGATCGCATTGATAGGTGATACGCAAGTCGATGCGGACAACGGCGGCGTGCAATCGCAGGACGCACCATCGCAGGACGCCCAATTGCGAGACGAACGGAAACTGGCCGCTTGGCAGCGTCGTCTCGTCGCTTCGCCGTGGGCAAAACGACGTCCAGCATGGGCGGAACGCCAGCTCGTCGTCGACATGCCCCAGCTCGGCACCATCGTCAACGGCAAACTCGACGCGGTGTTCTTCGGCGGTCTCGACGAAACGGACGAGATGAAACGCTACACCGTGGTCGATTGGAAAACCGGCGTAAAACCACGCAAACCGGACGAAATCAAGGAGAAGCTCGCACAGCTCGACCTGTACCGCCTGCTGCTCGCGGCGATGGAAGGGGTGCCGTTGGATGCAATCGACGCCTGTCTCTACTATGTGAGTGAGCCTCACGAGGCCGATCGGGAGCTTGACGCCCTCGACAAAACAGAAGAAGAGATCCTTGCCGAGTTGAGCTACGGAATTCCGCAGCAATCCGACAACGACTAGTGCCGGTGCGCAATGGCTCCTTGACCGAAGAAAGCGGGGGAGCGGCGCTTTCCGGCCTGCCTGCGGGAGAAACCGCTATGCAGGCAGCGTTGTGGAGGAACGCCGCTACCCTCGTGCAGCATGTGTGGGCGGGCGCACATGCCGGACGCAACGACAGTTAAGGAGTGTTTGATATGGCTGCGAACAGCGCAACCGCAATCCCGAACGCCGGCATGGGTGCCGGAACAAACAACGCATCGGCAATCGTCTTCCGTCCCATCGGCTGGGGCGATCTGGACGCGGTGGTCGACCTGTTCGACCGTACCTGGCCGCAGGATGTGGACAAGGTCGGCGCGGACATGTCGCGGCTGATCTCCCGATATTTCGTGCTGCACTACCTGCTGCCGACCACGTTCGCCAACGGCGCGTTCGCCGCCGACGGCACACTCGCGGGCGTCACGTTCATCCGCGTCGCCGGCGAGGCGCCGCAGCTCGACGAAATCGAAGTCGGCGAGGAAATGAAGGCCTTGGAACGCCGCATCGACGCCGATCCGGAGGCCGCCAAGCATATGGCGGCGCTGAAATCCGGCTTCTCGGTGGAACTCGATCTGGAACGCGAAGGGCGCGCCAACGAAACCACCATGGGCGAGCTGGAACTGTTCATCGTCAATCCCGACGTGCGCGGCCACGGTGTGGGCGGGCGGCTTTGGAGACGCATGCAGGAGCATTTCGCCGCATGGGACGTGCCCGCGTTCTACCTGCACACCGATTCCGACTGCGACGTGAGCTTCTACGACCACAAGGGGTTGGACTGCATCGCGCACCGCACGGCAAGCGAGACGGTCGCCCGGCTCGGCGGCAGTGCCGACGGCGAAGT
>OGPB01000326.1_pt1 | contig 32301 bp, 48 predicted proteins | sample 1552821 | NCBI WGS metagenome assembly OGPB01 (sample SAMEA2580192, study PRJEB22360) | human gut metagenome | biome: human gut; feature: human-associated habitat; material: faeces | place: Denmark | collected 2008/2010 | reverse complement strand
CCCCGCTTGTTAGGTATTGCATCAAGCAAGGTTTTCTTTCTTGGTTCTTCTTTCTTAGCGCAATCGAATTTCGCGCGTTTCGCAATCCATCGAAAACGGTTTTGCACAAGTTTTCAACAAAGTTTTGCACAACTACGGTTTTGCACAAGTTTTCAACAAAGTTTTGCACAACTACGGTTTTGCAAGGAAAGGAAGGGCGAAACATGGGGACTTACAACCCGTATTTTCAAAACAACGTTCCTGAACGCGTTTGCCCGTTTTGCGGGACTTCACGCCCGCTTGATTGGTTCGGCAAAGAGTTGAAGCACGAAATCAGGGACAAGCGCACAGGCCACGTTCTGCGCACTATCCGCTATCGCAAGTACGTTGCTTGCTGGCGGTGCCGTGGCATCAAGCGCATTGCCACGCTGACAGACCCAACGCGGCTTTTGGGCAATGACCTTATAGGCTCAACGGACTTTCAGGGGGTGAATGGTGATGACCTCATCGGCTAACTTGACTGGAGATTATCTGCGCAACGAGTTTGCAAAGCGCTTCAGCTATGCGCAGATCACTTGCAACGACATTCAGCGCCTAACTTGCTATGTGATGCGCGAATGCGCAATTCACAACCTAGCCGGTAATGGTGTTTTGGAATGGCCGCGCGGATGCGGCCAACCATGCGGCTTTGAATACAACATGGCTGAAGATGGCGAAGGAATGCACAGCGCTTTCATTCGGGTTGATGGGATGTATTTCACCGACCGCGAAGCAATCAGCTTCAACGATGACGGCTTTATAGGCTTTGCCGGTTGGTCAGATTCAAAGAACGTTCAGCCGTTCTATAGGGCTTTCAAATCATGGATGGACGAAAAGACCTTTGGAACAGAGATAGTGCGCGGCGCTTATCCATTGCAGCCGATAGCCGCGCTTGCGTGTTAGGCGGTGTGTTATGGGATTTTTCAAACGAAACAAGAGCAATGAACTTCAACCAGCCGTTGACGTTGCGCCGGTGCTGTTTGAGCCGCCGCAAGTGAAACCGGGCGAACTTGAACAGATGGTTTTTTCGGTCTACGAAGAGAAACTAGACCTTGAAAGACAGCTTGAAGATGCAAACAAGCGAATCAAGGTTCTTGAAGATACGGCAACGAAGCTTAGGGCTTCTGAAACCTTTTCACGCCAGAGCGAAACAGAGCGCAAAAAGGCCGAATCGAAAAACGACGAATTGCGACGCGAAATTGAACGGCTTGAAGATAACCTTAAACGCTCACGTTCGCACGCTACCACGCTTCAACTGAAGCTTGACGATCTGCAAAAGGTCAGCGAAGGGCAAATGCGCGAATACCGCCGCAAGCTGATTGATGAAATGAAACAGCGCGTGCCCGAATGGACGGGGCGTTGGACGCAAGCCCGCGTTGTCGAGTTCTTGGAGAGTTGCGCACACAAGCAAGGCGAAAAGCCATTTTACAAGCGCGGGGGCGTGTTTGCTGTCGATGAAGATAACGCCGGCCAAACGGGCGGTGGTGAATGATGGCGGCAAACAGAAGCTACAAGAAACCTGAACGCTTCAGGTGCCCTAGATGCAGCGAACACAGGCTAACGCCTGAAGCAAATCTAGTTGTTAGGCATCCACGTACTGAAGAGCCACAGAAACGGCGCGTAACCGACGAAACCGGCAAAAGTGGCACAAATACCCACAAGGACACGGAAGCAGGCCACAGCGGCCACGAGAACGGCGAATGCGGCGAAATTATGGCCGCTGAAGAAAGCAGGTGAAGCATGGCATACCCGATTGAATGCAACCTAGCCACGCGCGGCGGCTTTATCGAAGCCATAAAGCACGCAGGGCGATATATCGAAGAACACGCCGAAAATATCCTTGGCGAATATCCAAGCTTGCTAACTGGCTTGACCGTAACGGCGAACTTTCGTTTTGACGAAGTGCCAACGGTAGAAATTACACGCGGCCATATTGTGTGCGATGCCGCAAGTTATCCGAAAAACAACGCAGATGCAGACACGTTGGAGAACGTGGCAACTGATATGTTCGCGTGGATTGATGGAGTTCTTAACAAGAACTGGTGCATGGAGTTACCGGGCGACCTAGAGCGCTACAAAACGCGCCTTGAAGCGCTGGGGGTGGTCTTGTGAGCGATCAGCAAAACGCCGTTTCGCATCCTTCGCACTATACCGGCGGCGGCATCGAATGCAAAGACGCTATGGCGGCGATGATGGGCACAGGATATTGCTTGCAGCCTTGCGCGAACGACGGCAAGGCAAAGAACCTTCATCCGCTGGCGTTCTACTGGTGGGCGTGCGCTTTCAAGTACCTATGGCGCTGGACGCGAAAGAACGGCGTTCAGGACTTGGAGAAGTGCAAACAGTGCATTGATTTTCTGATTGCAGAGTTGGAGGGCTAGCAATGAATGCTGAATATACGTGCCCATATTGCGGCGCTGCTTTTGATGGTTCCGAATACTGCGAGCAAGAACCAGGCATTGAATATGAAGTAGAGTGCTTCAAGTGCGGTCGGGTGTTTCTTGTCGGGTATTGCATTGTGCCGTTTTTTTGGCGCATTCTTCCGGAAGAGTTAGAGCAATGCAGCGGCACCGAAACAGTAGATGACCAGTGCGCCTATTGGAACAGTTTTGAAGATTGCTGCCAATTTCCTAAAAGAACAGAAGCAAGCAAGCATCTTGGCTTCGTGATGCGCAACGAATGCCCGTTAGGCAACGTAGAGCAAACCGAGGTCGAATAGCCATGCGCTGCAAGGTGAAATGGGACACTAAGCGTGAAGTGTGGTTTGCCCGCCCGTATCTTGGGCGCACGGCTGAAGGCAAGGCGATTCAGCCCTACCGCGAGTTTCCAACGGCGCAAGACGAAGAGCAAGCGCAGGAAATGGCCGACGCGTGGGCTTCCAAGCTGTCGGCTAATGGGCTGGTGCTTAGCGCGTTGCTTGGCGATCTGCTGGACGATTACACAGAGTATTGCGAACTGGCGGGCTTTTCGCCAAACACCGTTAGAAGCTATCGGCTGTTCACGAAGTATGCCGTTAGGTACTTCGGAGCCGTCAACGCGTGCGACCTTCAAACGCACAACTTCACGAAGTTTGAAATTGCCTTGCGCCGACCGAAGAGCAAAAAGGGCTTTGAACTATCGCAAAACACCGTGCGCAACGTACACGATTTCTTGCGCGGTGCCTATTCGTGGTTCGTGGAAGAAAACATTTGCCAGATTAACCCGCTCATTGCAGTTAACAAGCCGCGCTTGGAGACACACGAAGCAATTTCACTTGCAACCGTGGATTTCGCAAAGCTGGACGAGCAGCTAAAAGCGATTCTTAAACCAGAGGTTTTGAACAAGGTTACGTATAGGCGCGTTTTGAACGCGTTTGCCGCTTGGTTCGCGCTTAGAACAGGCATGAGGTGCGGCGAGGTGTGCGCGTTGTGGCCTAACGAGATTTCGGAAGCAGCAAAGACGATACACATTGCCGGCACGGTAATTGAGCAAAAGGGCAAAAGGCCATACAGGCGCAACGTCACAAAAGGCCGTCGCAATCGAACGATTGAGATTGCCGAATCTGATTTGCAGGTTATCGCCGATTTCTTGGAACTGCGAAAGAGGTTTTGCGGCGATCTGCCAGCAGATGCACCGCTAATCACGATAGACGGCAGCTATTGCAGACCGTCCACCATATCGCGTGCGTTTTCCGGCATTGCGGCAAAAGCGGGTATGCCGAAAGGGCTTACCTACCACGGATTGCGGCACACGCACGCAACATGGCTTCTGGTCAACGGCGTAGACGTTAAGACCGTTTCCAATCGCTTAGGGCACGCCGACGAAGCAATCACCGTCAAGACATACGCGCACCGAATGCCGGGAAGCGGGAAACGCGCTGCAATCGTCTTTGAGCAAGCGGCTGAAGCGGCGCACGTTGAGTTGAAGGAGTTGTTGCAATGATGTTGCAATGGCCTTGTTTCGAGCCATGCGACGCACCGCCATAGATTCGCAGGTGCGCCATGCAAAAGGCTTTGCCCGAACATGGGCAACTGCCAAATAAGAAGTAATTATCAGGCACATAGGAAGAAAGGGGCTGAAATGACAGCACCAGAACTGACGAAAGAGCAGCGGCAAGCAAACCTTGAAAAGGCAATGAAGCTTCGCAAAGAGCGTGCCGCATTGCGTGCAGAACTTAACAGCGGCGTAATGACCGTGACCGACGTTATCAACCTTGCAGAGCGTGGAGACAAGGCGGCAAAGGGCATGAGGGTGAAGCAGGTTATCAACGCTTTGCCGGGGTACGGATTCAAGCGCACGCAAGCGCTTATGAAGTCACTGAAGATTGCAGAGAACAAGCGCGTTGGCGGTCTTGGCGTGAACCAAGCCCAAGCGCTCATTGAAAAGCTGGACGGGGTGACGGAATGAGTTTGAACCAAGTTACGCTTTCGGGCAATCTGGGCAAGGATTCCGAATTGCGCATGACCGCAACGGGAACCGCCGTGCTTACCTTCTCAATTGCGGTGAACGAACGCCGCCGCCAGCAAGACGGAACCTATCAAGACAAAACAAGTTGGTTTGATTGCGTCATGTTCGGCGCGAGGGCGCAGGGCATCGAACCTTACTTGCGACGCGGCACCAAGCTTTCGTTAACCGGGCACCTGAACCAAAACAAATACGAAAAGGACGGGCGCACCTATAGCCGCGTTGAAATCATCGTGGATGAAGTGGAGTTGATGAACGCCCGCCGCGAAGCGCAGCAGCCAGAAGGTACGCCGGCACCTGCACCCGTGCAAGCCGCGTCGATATACGACGATGACATACCGTTTTAGGGGGTGCCGAAATGCAAGTTTATGTAGGCGGTAGGAGATCAGGGAAAACACGCCACCTTATCAACCTATCGCATGAAACAGGCTTTCCGATTGTCACACGATCAGAAGCCATGGCAAAACAAATTGAACGCGACGCAATGAGGATTGGAAAGCCAGTGCCGCCGCCGATTTGCTACAGAAGCCGCGAAATGTTGGTGGGCGCACCGCTTCTTAATCATGTGCTTGTTGACGAAGCCGGCGGAATCCTAAGCGATATGTTGGGCACTCATGTTGTTGCGGCTTCGATTGACGGCGAATCGCTGAAGCTTGCAAACCCGGCTTTAGCGAACCTTGAATCAATGGGACTGTTTGAACTTCTGCGCACATGGAGAAAAGAGCGCAAGGCTAATAGGAAGGAAGAGCAATGCAAGGAAGAAAACTAAACGTGCGCATTTCGGATGGCGTGGAAGTGCCGGCCTATGCGCATGAAGGTGACGCGGGCTTAGACCTTCGCATTAAGCACGATGTGACGTTGGAGCCTAGCCAGCGCGTTAACGTCGGCACCGGCGTTGCCGTTGAAATCCCTAGCGGTTGTGTTGGTCTGGTGTTCCCGCGCAGCGGTCTTGCAAGCAAGTTCGGCATCACGCTTTCAAATAGCGTTGGGGTGATTGATTCGGGATACCGTGGAGAGATTGGCGCAAGCCTGATTAACACGTCTGATGAAACGATCACGCTTGATGCCGGCACCCGCGTTTGTCAACTGGTTGTCATGCCCTTTGTTCCTTGCGAACTTGTGCCGGTTGAAGAGTTGAGCGAAACCGAGCGCGGAACCGCTGGTTTTGGAAGCACGGGCGTAAGGTAGCAACCATGCTGGCACAAGAGTATTTCGAGCAGATACGCGAAACCGTTAACGAAATAGAGCGCTCAAAAGAAATGCTTGCGGCAATGATGGCTAAAGAGGGCGTGGGGGCTATAAGCTATGAGCCGCACACAAGCGGCGGTGCCGGCGACGCTATAGACACGATCAATAGGCGCATGGAATTTCAGGAGCGATTGAGCCGCCGCATTGCCGAAGCGTCGGGAATGCTGGACGAAGCAACGTTGCTTCTGTACGGCGAGGATGACCACGGCGGCTTGGCGAAGCTGAAGGGCAACCGATACGCCGACGTGCTTTGCATGGCGTACCTTCAGGCGATGCCGTGGAAGGAAGTTGCGGAAGTGATGCGCTGTTCGCCCAAGTGGTGCCGCGAGTTGTCGGCGGCGGCATTCGCGTTCATTGACGCTATGGGATTTGCGAAGGTTCGTGCCGCTTGAAAAAAGGTACTTCCCTTCACTTCCCCACTTATGCTAAAGTTCGATACGGTGACATAGGTTTACATGAAGGGACACGGCGCAAGCCGCGTCCCTTTTCTTTTGGGCGGTGCATTATGGCAAAGGCTTTCAGCTATGGCTTCTACCATTCCACCGCTTGGGCTAACGCCAGAGAAGCGGCGCTGATACGCGACAACCACTTGTGCCAGCGCTGCTTGGCTGCTGGCGAGATCACGCCGGCAACCATGGTTCACCACAAAGAGGAACTGACACCGGCCAACATTAACGACCCGAACATAACGTGCGGCCTTGATAATCTGGTCAGCCTATGCGACCGATGCCACAAGATAACGCACGGCTGGGCACGCGGTGGAGCGACCCGGCAAGGGCTTGCGTTTGACAGCGACGGCAATTTGATTTGCTTGCACGAATGACGGCAAGCAAAGGAAAAACAACAAACCAAAACACAAGCAAAACTAAAACAGCAGGTCAGAACGGCGGGCAAGCCCCCCGGTTCCGAAACTGCACAAAAAGCCTTGGGCACCAACGCCGGGAGTCAATTTTATTCGTGCGCCGACTTTTCAAAGGGGGGTGGTCTTGTGAAGAAAGAAAAAGTATGCGATAGTTCGCAAGTTTCGGGCAAAGTTGCCGAGAGTAAGCCGAAGCGCAAGCCCGCCACCCCGCAAGCGAGGGTTGACAGCGAGTTGCGCAAGCTTCAACGCCTTACCAAAGACGCGATACCAGAGGACAAGCGCAACGTTGTGCTTGGGATGCTTCCCAACCTTGCGTTCATGAAGTACAAGTTGGACGAAGCCCGCAAAGATTTGCTTTATGAAAGCATCTACACCGAGTATGACAACGGCGGCGGGCAATCGGGCTTGCGCGAGCATCCCGGCTTTCAGGCATACAACAAACTTTTCACTACGTTTCAGCGCGGCATCAAGCAGCTTTGCGACATGATGCCGACCGGCGCGGCGGCTGCTGATGCGCTCACGGACTACCTAGCTGAAACGCGCTATGACTAAGGCCGCTAAGGCTGGGCGGTGCGAGAAAGCTATACGTGAATACTTCGGCGGCGTGCTGGACGGGTCTATAACGGCCTGTCGCAAGATCAAGCAGGTAGCTGCAAAGATTATGCGCGACATGGACAACAAAGACCCGCTTTATCCGTACCATTTCCGCGAAGAGTACGCACAGAAGCACGTTAACTTCATTGAACGCTTTTGCCGCCTACCATCCGGCAAGCTTGGGCACGCTTTCAAGCTGGAATTGTTTCAACTTGCCATTCTGTCCGTGATTTTCGGCTTCGTTGACGCAGAGGGCTTGCGGCAGTACCGCGAAGTGCTTTGGGTCATGGGCAGGAAGAACGGAAAGACCGCGCTTGCGTCCGCAATCGAAATTGACTTGCAGGTGAACGATGACGAGGGCGCACCAGAGGTCTACAACGTCGCAACCGCCCACGATCAGGCGGCTAAGGGCTTCAACAACGCTTGGCGCATGATTAAAACGTCACCGGCGCTGTCAAAGCACATTCGCAAGCGCGTGAGCGACCTATATTGCGATTTGAACATGGGCACCATCAAGGCGCTTAGCGCAAACACGAACCACCTTGACGGCTTGGACGTGTCGGGCGCGATCATCGACGAGTTGGCGGCCATGCGAAACCGCGACTTGTACGACCTGACCATACAAGGCACGTCGGCGCGTAGGCAACCGCTGGTTTTGGAGATCACAACCAACGGTTTTGTTCGCGCTGGCATCTTCGATGCTCAATACCAGTACGCCGCGAAGTGGCTTGACGGTCAGGCAACCGGCACGGACGCGGAACGCTTCATTGCGTTCATCTACGAATTGGACGAACGCGAGGAATGGGAGCATGAACCGGCTTGGGTCAAGGCGAATCCGGGCTTAGGCACTATCAAATCACTGCCAGCGCTTCGCAAGAACGTGAGCAAGGCCAAGAACGACCCTACGTTTCTGCCGACGCTGCTTGTTAAGGATTTCAACCTGATTGAGAACCAAAGCCAAGCTTGGCTTACATGGTCAGAGATTCACAACGACGCGACATTTGACCCGTCGGACGGCTTCACATATGCGATTCTGGGCGTTGACGCTTCGGACACTACCGACCTTACGGCGGCGTGTCTGCTCATGCAGCGCCCAAACGACCCGAACATATACGCGCTGCACATGGCGTGGATTCCGCAACGTGCGCTAGAGCAAGCGGAGCGCGAGGGACGGCGCGGCGGGCGCGACGGCGTGCCCTATGATGCGTGGATTGCCAACGGCTACTTGCGCACGTGCCCAACGCCGATTATCGACAAACGCACGGTGCTTGATTGGGTGGCCGAGATTCAGCAGAAATACGGCATCTATGCCGTTGCTTGCGGCTATGACCCGTGGCATATGCGCGACGTGCCGACCGTGGAAGCTTACGAAGGGTACTTTGGCGCTGACTACTTCCGGCGCGTCGTGCAGGGTGCGCAAACCCTGTCAATGCCCATGAAGGAACTGCGGGCGCTTTACCGGGAGAACCGAATAGTTGACAACGCCAACCCAATTGCGGAGTGGTGCCGCTCAAACGTGGCCGTCAGATCGGACGCGAACGGCAACATTGCGCCGGACAAGAAGAACCAAGACCCGCGCAACCGCATTGACGCATGGGCGGCGGAGTGTGACGCGTTCGTAGTCCTTAAAGACATGGCCGACGAATACCAATCAATGATAGGGGGCTGAAACCTTGGCAAGACTGAAACCGCGCTTGCGCTCAATGTTCGATTCCGTGTTTCACGGCAAGCAGATGCAAGCCGTAAACGGCTACTTCTCAACGTTCACGGCCTACCAACCAAGCTTCACCACTTGGACGGGCGGCATTTACGAAGCGGAGTTGACGCGCTCAATCATCGAGAGCGGCGCGAACCACGCAAGCAAGCTGAAACCAGAGGTGAGCGGCACCGCGCAGAGCCACGCCACGGCTTCGCTGGCCTACCAGCCCAACCCGTGGATGACAACGCCGCAGTTCATCAAGCGCATTTACACCATGTTGCAGGTGAACGACACGGCGTTGATTATTCCGCTGTTCGCCGATGACAACACAACGCACGTTGGCTATTACCCGGTGTTGCCGAGCAAATGCACGGCCTATGACGTGGGCGGCGAACTTTGGTTGAAGCTGGACTTTCCGACTTCTGAAAGCGTGTACGTGGAATGGTCACGCGTCGGCGTTATGACGCGCCACCAGTACCGAAGTGATCTTTTCGGCGACGGCACCAACGTGCTTAATCCAACGCTAGAACTGATGCACGCGCAGACCGAAGGGGAAATGAACGCCATTAAGCAAGGCGCTTTCATCCGCTTTATAGGCAAGTTGAGCCAGAACCGCAACGACAAGGACAGGGAACAGGCCGCAAAGGACTTCAACAAGCAGCTTGACCCGTCTAACGCGGGCGGCATCGCCGTGTATGACCGTATCTTTGACGATGTGAAGCAGATTACGCCGTCAAGCTACACGGTTGACGCGGCGCAGATGGAGCGCATCGAGAAGAGCGCCTATAGGTTCTTCGGTACCAACGAAGATGTGGTGCTGAACAAGGCGAACGAGGACGCCTATAACGCGTTCTATGAAGGGAACATTGAGACGTTCGCCGTTCAGCTTGGCTACGTGCTAACCGCGATGACCTACAGCAGGAACGAGATTGCCCACGGAAACGAAATCATGTTTTCGGCAAACCGCTTGGAGTTCGCCAGCAACACCACGAAGCTTGCCGTTTCAACGGCGCTTTTCGACCGTGGAATCTGGAACGGCAACCAAGTTGCCGACGTGTTCCAATCGCCGCACTACGAGGGCGGCGAGCGCCACGTAATCCGTGGCGAGTATATCGACCTTGGGTTGATTAGCGAGCATACGGCAGAGCAAGCCGCGAGCGCCGCGCAGACCAACGCCAACATTGCGCTTTCAGAGCAGATAGGCGCACCAAAGGACAAGGGACAAGGGGGCAACGATGCCAAGCAAGCCGAATGAAAGACAGTACCGAACATTGACCGCCACGCTCGCGCCGCTCAAACGCGCAGACGAGGGCGGCGAAGAGCCGAAGAAGCGCTTTGACAGTGATTACTACGTCGAGGGCTACGCAAGCACGTTCAATGACCCCTACCCCATCTATTGCGACTTCGCGGGCAACGAGTATTTGGAGATCATCAGCCCCGATGCTTTCCGCGAAGCCGATATGTCGGACGTGATTTTGCAGTACGACCACGAAGGGCGCGTGTACGCCCGCACGAGTAACGGCACGCTGCTTATCGAGCCGGACGAACACGGCTTGTTCATCGCCGCCGACCTGTCGCGCAGCCAAGCATCGCGCGAGCTTTACGAAGAGATAGCCGCCGGACTTATCACGCGTATGTCATGGGCGTTCACCGTGGCCGCTGACGAGTTCGACAGGGAAACCCGCACTAGCACTATTACGCGGGTCAAAAAGGTTTTCGACGTGTCGGCGGTGAGCCTTCCGGCTGACCCCAACACCGAGATTAGCGCACGCAACTTGCTTAACGGAGAGATTGAGCAGACGCGCAAGGAGTTTGCGCGGCGGCGCATGACGCACGCGAGAGCGTGCGCCGTAATGGCAATTGCAAACGCAAGAAAGAAAGGCTAGAACCATGGATGAACTGTTGAAGGAACTGCAAGCGCTGATTGACAAGTACGCCGAGGGAACCCCCGAGGGAGTGACCGAGGAAGAGGCCAAGCAGGACGAAGAGCGCATGGCCGAACTTACGGCGGAGATCGAGCGCAAGACCACCGAGCAGGCCGGGCAGCGCAAGACCCGCGCCGCCGCTGTCGCCGCCGCCCGTTCCGCTATCGAGAGCGGAGCCGCGCCGAAGGTTTCCACCGTGCCGCTGGCACGCAGCGCGAGCGCTGCCGGTGCCGTCGTGCGCGACACTACCGACTACGAAGCCGCAGCGAAGCGCGGTTGGCTCAAAGACATTGCGACCCGCGCGGGCGTTCAGCTTGGCGGCGGCAACGAGATGACCACGCAGGAGCGTGCGGCGTTCACCGCGCTTACCACCAACACAGATGCCGTTATCCCGAAGGAGATTCAAGGCCAGATCATCAGCCTTGTTGACAATTCGGCGGTGCTGTTCGGCGATGTGAGCCGCTCAACCTTTAAGCACCAATTCGAGTTGGTGCGCCACACCGGCATTGCGCAGGGCGATGCCGAGCAGACCGACGAGGGCAAGGCACCCACCGACGAGAAGAACGAGTTTGACACCATCGGGCTTGTTGGCGTGGAGATCAAGAAGACCGTTAAGCTGTCCCGCAAGATGGCCGTTCAGTCCATTGACGGCTTCGAGAACTGGCTAATTTCCGAGGTTGCCGCCCGCATCGCCGTTGCGGCAAACGCTTTCGTCCATACGCGCCTTGACGATGCCAAGTTGGGCATGGCGGTTGATAACAAGCTGACCGTTGCAAAGGCCGGAACGCTCACCAAGGCCGACATTGTGAAGACCCTTGGGCTGTTGAAGACCTTTGCGAACCCCGCGCCGAAGGGCTGCATTATCTACGCGAACAACAACACCATTTGGAACTACATTGCCATGGTTGAGGACGCTAACAAGCGCAGCTACTTTGTGGACGAAAAGAGCGATGACCCCGCCGTGCAAGGCCGCATCTTCGGGCGCATCGTCAAGCAGGACGATGCTTGCGGCGATGGCATTATCAAGGTTGGCTATCCCGACCTTATCAAGGGCAACGCCTTTGACGGCGTGGACGTTACGGGCTACGTCGCAACCGACGGTTCGCAGAACCATTGCTTCGACGGCTACTTGCTCTATGATTGCGGCCTTGCCGTCCCGCAGTCTTTCGCGCAGCTTACCATCGGCGGCGCATCCGTCTAAGTGATCTAAGGGGGTGCCACCGATGGCAGACGAAAACAAAGCCGACCTTCTGGCGGCTTGCCGTAGCGCCCTGCGCATCCCTGCCGATTACACCGGCTATGACGAAGAGATAGCCGACCTTGTGAGCGCCGCCCGTTCCGCACTGGTTGCGGGCGGCGTTTCCGACGCTAAGGCCAACAGCGACGATGACGCAAGCGTGCGCGTCGCCGTGAAAACCTACGTCAAGGCTAACTTCGGCATGGACAACCCGGACGCTGACAGGCTCATGCGCTCATTCGGCGAAATGCTTTGCCGCATGGCCGGAAGCACCGAGCATGGCGGCAAGCCAGAAGCGGGCGCGCAATGAGTATGTGGGCTGGCACGTGCCAGCTTGCCACCGAGACGCAGACGCGCGACAAGCGCGGCGTTGTGTCCACTTCGCTTGCGTTCCGGGACGTTCCTTGCAACGTCTACAGCATCAGCGCGGCAGCTTACTACGCCGCCAGCGCGGCGGGCATCAAGCCGCAAGCGGTAATCGAGTTGAGGGCGTGCTCCTATCGCGGCGAAACGCTGGTGAAGTTCAACGGCGCGTTGCTTGCCGTTGAGCGTGCGGAGCGTTCGCCGGACAACGTGCGGCTAACGCTTGTTGAGAGGGTGGGCGACCGTGAGCAGGGTTAGCAACGACATTGAACGCGAGATTGCCGCCGCCATGCGCGACTGCATAGGCGAAAACGAAGCGGTGTTGGAGCAGAGCGCCGCCGCCGCTGGCAAAGAAGCAGTGAAGCGCCTGAAAGCCGAGAGCCGCAAGCGTTCCGGCAAGTACGCGAAGGGCTGGACTAGCACCGTAGACCACGCAAGCTTGGAACAGGGCGTTGAAGTGACGGTGCATAACAAACAATACCAGCTAACGCACCTGCTTGAAAAAGGCCACAAGGTCAAGAACCAGACCGGCAAGACCTACGGTGTTGCGCCGGGTGACGGCGTTATTGCAGCCGTGGCCGAAGAGGTGGGGCGCGAGTTCGCGGCGGGCGGTGATGCGACGTGATAACGCTTGACCAGCTTTGCGGCGTGCTTGACGGTCTGGGCATCCCTTGGGCTAACGAGGGCTTTTCAGACGATGACAAGCCCGCCCCGCCCTACATGAGCCTTGAAGCGGGCTTTGGCGAAACGGCCTATGCCGACAATGCCGCTTGGGCGCGTTGGATGCCCTACGAAATCTTGCTTTACACCGCGCAGCGCTCATATGACCTTGAAAGCAAGATTGCCGACGCGCTGGACGCGTCCGGCTGCGCATTCGAGAAAGCAATAACACACCTAGACGGCGAACGGCTCATTGAAGCGTCGTTCACCGTCAACGTAACCGAGTAGATAGGAGCCTTGAAAATGGCACGCAATGGTTTTTTCGGCGTTCGCAATTCTCATTTCGCGATCGTCCTTGACGAAGACGAGCTTACCTACGAAAAGCCGGTGCATGTTGCCGGTACCGTTGAAATCGGCATGGAGCCGAGCGTTGAGACGGGCACCAGCCACGCGGACAACGAAGTTTGGTTGGAAGAGCAGCAAGACAACGGCGGCAGCGGCACCATGAGTTTCTACGATACCGAGGGCACCCCGGAACTTCGGCAGCTTATCGCTGATCTGGTGGGCTACGAGATCACGGCAGACGGACGCACCAACCTGAAAGCCAACAAGAAGCCAAAGAAGTTCGCTTTCATGTGCGAGCAGCCCGGACACGTCACAGGCCGCCGCCGCTGTCTGCTGATGTGCCAGCTTGCCAAGCCGTCGCAGACCCTCACCACCAACAGCGACACGCCGGAGATCACGCAGCTTGACTATCCCTTTACGTGGAAGCCCGTTGTTCCCCCCGGCGGCACAGCCGATGACCGCACGAGCGGCTATGACAGCTTCACGGGTCTGCCTGACTATGAAACGTTCTTCGATGCCGTCAAAACTGACGGGCTGCTAGAGCGCAAGGCCGAAGCGGAAGACACCGGCACGCCCGCCGAGAACGGGGGCGAGTAATGGTTATCGACTTCGGCGACGGGATGGAGTTTGAAGCCACCTTCAATGGCTTCACGCCCATTGTGTTTTCGCGCACGTTCAGCGTTGAGAAGCCCAACGGCGCGACGCGCCCCAAGGACATTAACGAAGACGTGGGCATGATCGTTGAAACGATGAAGTCTTGCGGTATGCCGTCGATGACGGCGCTTCTTGAAATCGCCTATGCGTGCATCAAGACCGCGAAGCCGCGTTGGGGGCTTGGCTTTGACAAGTGGGTGAAATCGCTTCCGCCCGCCGCGTTCGACCTACAGAAGGGGGACGGTTGGGCGGCTGACGTGATGGGCATTGTCGAGGATAACTTTTTTCCTTCAACGCCCGATGGAGTGGAAGCCGCGCCCGCCGAAGCAGCCAGCGCCGCCACTGCCTAGCAACCTGTCAGACGCGTGCGACGCGCGTTATCTGTACAACTGCCAGCAATGCGGGCTTTCCATCACCGATTTGCAGCAACTTAGCTTCCGGCAGGTCAAAGACCTGTTGGAGATTCACGCGTTCTACGCCGATGCCGTCGCCAACTACGAAGACGACGAAAAGGCACGCAAGGCCGAAGCGGCATTTTGGGGCTAGTGAACGTTTCACGGCACCGCACCCGCGCGGGCGCGGTGTTTGAAGCGCTCATGCACTTTGAGAATTGAAAGAAGGTGAACCGGCATGGCGGTAAGCTACAAAGGGCTTGTTATCAAGTTCGGCGGCGACACTACCGAACTTCAAGGGGCTTTGAAGAAGGTTTCTAGCGAATCCAAGAAGACCCAAGCGGACTTGAAGGAAATTGACAAGTCTTTGAAGTTCAATCCGGGCAATACCGACTTGCTGCAACAGAAGGTCAAGGCGCTAAACAGCGCCTATGGCGAGACGCAACAGAAGTTGGACGCGTACAAACAGGCGCTTGCGCAGCTTGAAGCGAAACAGCAGAGCGGCGCTAGGCTGACCGCCGAAGAGGAACGGCAATACGACAGCCTTAAACGCGCTATCTTGCAATGCGAAAACCAGCTTGAATCGTACGGCAAGGAACTTGCCGAAACGTCGCGCGAAGCCGAAGCGTCGAAAACCAAGCTATACAAGTTCGGCCAGACCATCGAAGATAACGCCGACAAGCTGGAAAAGGCGGGCAAGGGCGTTGAGCGCGGCGGGCTTGCTATTTCCGGCGGCATCACGGCGGCGGCAACCGGCCTGACCGCCCTTGCGGAGAGCCAAGAAGAGGCCATAGCCAAGAACAACCAGCTTGAAACCGCTTTCACCAGCGCCGGAAGCACCGTTGAGCAAGCGCAGACCACCTATGCGAACTTCTACCGCATCTTGGGCGACGGCGACACCGCCACCGAAGCGAGCCAGAACCTAATCAGGCTCACGCAAGACGAAGAGGAATTGAAGAAGTGGACTGACATTGCAGCCGGTGCCTATGCCACATTCGGCGACGCGCTGCCGTTGGAGAACTTGGCAGAAACGGCGCAGGAAACCGCGCACACCGGCGCGGTAACCGGCAGTTTCGCCGACGCGCTCAACTGGTCAACGGCTAGCGCCGAGCAGTGGAGCAACGCCCTTTCCGGCAATTCTGCCGCACAAGCAGCTTTCAACAAGGCCATTGCAGAGGGTCAGACCAAGGAAGACGCTTTTAACGAAGCACTGGCGGCGTGCAAGACCGAGCAGGAACGCGCGACCCTTGTAACGGACGCGCTGGCGGGCGTTTACGGGGATGCTGGCAAGGCGTTTCAGGAAACCAACAAAGACTTGTTGGCAAGCCGCGACGCGCAAAACGAACTTGAAACATCCATGCGCGAAATGGGCGAAGCGGCCTTGCCGGTAAAGCAGATGGTAACCGAAATTGGCAGCGAGATTCTAGGCAAGCTGACACCGGCGCTTCAAGCCGCTTCGGATTGGTTCAAATCGCTGTCGCCGGAGCAGCAAGAACTAGTCAAGAACCTTGGGCTAGGCGTGCTGGCGTTCGGCGGGGTTACTACCGCCGTTGGCAAGTTCATGCAGAGCGCCGCGCCCATCGGCGGCGCGATCAAGAGCATTGCGGGCGGCTTCGTTGACCTTGGCGGAAAGGCCGACGGGCTGGGCGGGAAGTTCGGCGGTCTTGGCGGCGGATGGAAGAGCCTAACCGGCCTTATCACCGCTAACCCTATCGGCCTTGGCATCGCAGCGGTAAGCGCGGCGGTGGCCGGTCTTACGTGGTTCTTCACGCAGACCGAGACGGGCAAGCAGATGTGGGCTGACTTCACCGGCTGGATTTCGGAGAAGTGGCAGGGCGTTTGTGACTTCCTTAGCGGTGCCGGTGAGTTCTGGGGCGGCGTTTGGAACGACGTTACAAGCGGCGTTGAGCAGTTCAAAAGCGATGTTGCGAGCAAATGGGAAGGCTTCAAGCAGGACGCAAGCAACGCTTGGGAGAACATCAAAAGCACCGTTTCCGAAAAGGCACAGGGCGCGGCTGATTGGGTTTCCGACAAGTGGAACACCCTACAGACCGCCACGCAAACGTACTTCGGCGGAATTGCTTCCACCGTGCAAAACGACATGAACACGGCAGAGCAGGTGGGCAGCAGCGCGGGCAGCGCCCTGCAAGCCGCCCTTTCCGGCGACTGGTCAACCGCCAAGGCCGAAGCCGCCAACGCCTTTAACGCGATCAAGGACAACATCAGCCAGAAGATGGACAACGCGCAGCAAAACGCCGTGCGCGTCGCCGATGCCATAGGCAACAAGCTGGGCTTTCCGGGCTTGGGCGAGAAGGTAAACGGCGTGTTCAACAGCGTTCGAGACTTCATGAAGAACCCCATTGAAAACGCGTGGAACTTCATAAAGGACATACCGGGCAAGATTATGAGCATCTTCGGCGGCATCAAGATTGAGTTGCCGAAAATCAAGATGCCGCACTTCAACGTTTCTTGGAATGACGTTGGCCCAATCAAGCTGCCTAGCGTGTCCGTTGACTGGTACGCACGCGGCGGCTACTTCGACAAAGCTTCGATCATCGGCGTTGGCGAAGCGGGCGGCGAGTACGTGGCGCCTGAAAAGCAGCTATGGGACTTCATCGAACGCGCGGTTAACAACGCGTTCAACGGCGGACAGCCCGCGCAGCAAATCGCCGTCAGCGTCGAGGTCAACGCGACGGTTGCGGGCAATGCGGACGCGTACCAGACAGGCCAGCAAATCGGCCTTGGGATTGCAAGCAAGCTAAAGCAAAGGGGTGTGAGCGTTGCAACGTAAGATGAAGCGGGCGCAGACCGACCGCGTTATATTCAACGGGCACGACCTAAGCGCCCTTGTAAGCTGCAAGGTCAACCGGCCTATCATGGCACCTGTAAACGCGAACTTCGAGAGCGTTTCAGGCCGCCACGGCGAGTTGTTCAAATCGGCCTACTTCGGGGGCTATGATCTGCCGGTTGACATTTGGCTAAGAAGCGATGACAGGCGGGACGCGGCGGCGGTTCGCCACGCACTGGCGGAACTGCTATGCACCGACGAACCCGCGCCGCTGGTGCTTCCCGATGACCCCACGCGCTACCTTCTGGCAATCGTGAGCGGGTCAACAGACCTTGGCGAGATCACGGACGCTTGCCCAAGCACAACGGTGACGTTCCATGTTGGCGATCCGTTCTATTACGGCAACAAGCGCCGCGTTGAAGTCAAGGCGGGAACGTTCACGGTGAACGCGGGCGGCAACCGCCCCGCGCATCTGGCAATCACCGCTAAGCCGTCTTCAAGCGCGGCTTGGTATATCAGGAACGTTGACACGGGCGAGCAAGTAAAGCTTGCGTCGAGCGTCACAAGCACAAGCACCGTGCGCGTTGACATGGCGCTAGAGCGGGCGACCGTCAACAGCCAAGCCGCCGCCGTCACGCTTGATTCGGATTTCTTCACGATCAATGGCCGCACGACCCTGCAACTAAGCGGCGGCAGCGCGGTGCTGGAATGGCGGGAAAGATGGCTTTAATCAGAAAAGTTGGCTTCACGCGCTTTTCGCGCTGGGGCGTAAACCTTGGGCGGCTGGACGTTACGGCGGCGACGCACACCGAAGCGCTGGACGGCACCGACGAAATCAAGGTGACGTGTTCCGATGACGTGAACAAGGGTGACTATATCGTTTGGGTTGACGCGCAGGGCAAGACCCATGAACACATTGTTGACGATGCGAGCCGAACCCACGGCGAAGACGGAACCTTGCAAACCGAGTTCACGGGCGTTAACTCAATCGCCGAACTTTGGGACGATTGGACGGACGATGTAAGGCCGTCGGGGCAGGTTGCAACGGCGCTTGCCCGCGTGCTTACCGGCACGCGCTGGGCGGTGGGCGCGTGCGACGTGACCGCAAGCGCAAGCGTCGTTCTCTACCACCAGAGCGCCCGCGAATCCATAGCCGAGATTTTGGAAGCGTGGGGCGGCGAGTTGGAAACCACCATTACAACCAATGGTTCTTCGGTGGTTTCGCGCCAAGTCGGCGTGCGCAAGCTGCGCGGCAACCAGTCAAGCCCTAAGCGCTTCACGTGGACGAAGGACATTAAGACCATCACGCGCACGGTGGCGGCTGACAACCCGAAAACGCGCGTCTACGGCTACGGCAAGGGCGTTGAGACGGATTCGGGGGCTTACGGCAGACGGCTGACCTTTGAATCAATCAACGGCGGCAAAGCCTACGTCGAGGATGCCGCCGCAACGAAGATTTGGGGGCATCCGAACGCCAGCGGCACCGCTCTGCCAGCTTGCACAAGCTACGTGAACGAGCAGTGCGAGGATGCCGCGCAGCTTCTAAAGGAAACGAAAGCGTACCTTGCAGAGGTCAGCGAACCGAAGGTTAGCTATGAAGCGAGCGTGCTTGACCTGTACGCGTTCGGGCGAAGCTGGGAAGGCGCGGCGGTTGGTGACCGCGTGGCGATAATCGACAAGGGCTTTACCGAAGAGGGCATAAGGCTTACCGGGCGCGTGTCGCAGATCGAACGCGACTTGCTGGGCGGCGACGCTACCGTTACTTTCGGCAACCTCATTAACAGCATGGCCGATATGTGGCAGAGCGTGAGCCAGACCCTAAAGAACAGCAGCCGCGCGGCGGCGACCTATGACGCGGTGGCGGGCACGTCGGTTAGCTGGCTGGTGCAGCTTCAAGACGCGCTTAACGATCAGTTCAATTCAGTTGGAACCTACAAGGTTGAAACCTTTGAACTTGGCAGCTTGTACAGCAACGTGCCCTTGAACCCCGAAACCGGCTTGCCGCTCAAAAGCGTGTCGGGTATGTGGTGCGTGAACATTTCCGGGCGCGGCATCCGCCTTGCTTCGAGCCTTACGAGCAGCGGGCAATGGAACTGGAAGACGTTCATAACGGGCGCGAGCGTGACCGCCGATTGCATCAACGCCGGAACGATGCGAGCCGACCGCATACGCGCGGGGCTGCTGACCGATGACAGGGGGCGCAACACGTGGAATTTGACCAACGGGACGTTGACCACAAATTACATGAAAGCAAACAACATCACCGCAAACGGCCAGTTCTCATGCGGCCTTGCGTCTAACCTGCTGCAACTGATTTCCGGGGAGATTCGGGGAAGCGAAAACGGCGTGCAGATCGGCGTTATTGACTTCTCGGCTCACTTCCGAAACGTGCAGACCGGCGAACTGTACCAAGGCTTGCAGCTTCAAGCACAGCACGGCACGAGGATTTCAAGCCCGCAAATATCGGTGGCGGCGAGCAGCGACATAAGCACGGTTGCGACTATATGCCAGACAGGCACCATTTCACAGCCCATCATTTCCGAACTGCACGACAACGGCAACGGTTGCGTTGGCTGGCATTACGGAACTTTCAAGATTTCGCATATTGACGGGCTATGCACCACATACGGCACGGTTGGAACAGGATAAGGGGGACGATATGGGCGAAACAGTTATCTACATGGCTCACGACCCGTTGAGCAACACCGAAGCGCAAGTGACAGAGTTTGACCCCGCATTGCTCAATGCGGCTGCATCGCAAGGCGTGGTGTTCGTGGCCGTCGATGCCCACGGCAACAGGCGCATTGCGGATATTTCGGAAGTCAAGCCGCAAAAGGGCACCGAAGGTTCTTTGCAGCTTGTGCAGCCCGTCTATGTTGACGAGCGAATGCAAGCAGTGGTTGACGTGTTCGACGCGCTGCAAACGCTCATGCTTCCCGAAGCGGCGGCGCTCGCGGCGGCAGACGATGACCCACCGGCGCAGGTGCGCGACCCGGTAGAGACGTTCAGCGCGAAGCTTGCCGCCCTGCGCGAGATCACCAAGGCGGGTGAGAGCCGATGAACACGCACACGCTTGAACTAGACCTTAGCAAGGACGGCTTGGGCGCTGGCCTTGTCCGCGTCGGTCAGGGCGACAAGCACGGAACCACCATCAAGGCGCTTATCTACGACGGCGGCGCGGAAGCGGCGCTAACTGACTTCACGGGATACCTTGAAGTGCTGTTGCCAAACAAGGCGAACTACTACCGCGCAGCGGCCACCATTTCAGGCAACGCCGCAACCGTCACCGTTGACGAAAGCAAGCTTTGCAGCATTCCGGGCTACACGGACGAAGCCTATTTCGCGTTCGAGAAAAACGGCGTGCGCTACTCAACGGAGCGCTTCGCAATCGAGATTCTGAAATGCGCCACAGCCGGACAGCAACCGGCGCAAAGCTGGGATGACGCAATAGACAACTTAATCAAGCGCGGAAACGCCGCCGTAAGTTCGGCCAACAGCGCAGCGGCAAGCGCAAACAGCGCCGCAAGTGCAGCGAATGCGGGGGTGGCACGCGTCGAAACAGCCGTGACGAACGCCGAAGCGGCCACAACGGCGGCCAACAGCGCCGCGAGCGCAGCGAATGCGGCGGCACAGTCTGCCACAAGCGCCGCATCTTCTGCCAACAGCGCTGCAAGCAGCGCAACAAGCGCCGCATCTTCGGCGAACAGCGCAGCGGCCAGCGCCAATAGCGCGGCAACGGCGGCGAACGCGGCGGCGGAGCGCGTAGAAACCGCGATTGAGAGCGCCAATAGCGCGGCAACGGCGGCGAACGATGCCGCAAGCGCGGCCAACACGGCAAAGGCGAACGCCGACATTGCGGCGGCTGACGCGCCCAGCGCCGCCGAAGATGCGAGGGACGCAACGAAGCGTGCCTTGAACGTCATTGGTTCTGGCGGCGGCGGTTCAGGCGGCGGTGCCAGCAGCGCCGATATTGACCAATTGAAAAGGGACAATGCGACGCTTGCGCGTGCGCTTTGCGATGCCACGGACGATTACATAATCATTGACGGCATTTGCTACGTTCCGGCAAGCCGTGGCGCAACCGTAGAAAACGGCGTGCTTTCCATTCCAGGCGCGACCTTCGCAGACAACATAATCACACTTGTTTAGGGGGCTGAAAATGTCAGACTTAAAGGGCTTCAACGTAAATGGCACTACATACATGAACGCAGACACAACGGCGCGTGATTCTGCCAGCGCCGTAACCGTTCAGGAAGAGTTCGACCGCCAAAAGGGCATTGCGCAATTCAAGGGGCGTTCGCTTGCAACCACTTTCGCTTCGGAGATTGCCGCTGCTGGCGGCGATATTTACGCCTGGTTGAAATCGCGGGCGCAGGATGGAGACTTCACCGGCTTGCGCATCGGCGATTACATGGACGTTCCAATCACAGCCGGCACGAACGTTCCGGCGCAGACCGTGCGTTACATGATCGGCGCAATTGATCCCTATTACCAGTGTTCAGATTCGCCAATGGGGCACCATATCGCGTTCGTCCCATCGGCACCCGTCCTTGTCGGCGGGTCTAAGGCTTCAAACGGTAGCTATATCAAGTGGAACGACACAGCGACCAACAACGGCAACGCGACCACGAAAGAACCCTACCTAATCAGCAAGCTTCACGGCTGGGAGATAAGCGATTATTTGCCGGCTTTGCCAGCGGCATTGCGCAACGTTCTTATGAACCACCGTTCGTTGGCAGAACAGCGCTACGGTTCTTCAGGTGGGCTTACTGAAGCTAGCGGCTGGGGATGGGCAGACCTAGGCAAGGTCTGGTCTTTGTCCGAAATGGAAGTTTACGGGTGCGCTGTTTGGGGCAGCAAGGGTTATTCTGTTGGTATGGATTGCCACTTCCCCATATTCGACAGCGCGGCAAGCCGCTTGATGGGCGAGCGCGTCTTTTGGTGGTTGCGTTCCGTCGTGGGCGGTTCCGCGTCCCACGTGTGCATTGTCCGCAGCTACGGCCACTGCAGCAACCATTCGGCCGCTAATGACTGGGTGCGCCCGCGCCCGTGCTTCCTAATAGACTGATAAGCCGATGCCGTGCGCTTTAACCGCGCCCGCCTTGCGCGGGCGCTAGATACAAGAAAGGCTTGCTTTGAGTACAGTTCTAGCCCGCTATCGCGATTTGAGCAATTACGAGTATTTCACAACCGCCGTTAGAATCAGAAAAGAGATCACGGCGCTTGTTACTTCTTCGGCGTTGCCGAAGTCATACCGATTCGTGTTTGCCGTCCCGATGGCGGAAACAGCGCGAAGCATCGTTCACAACCTTGTGACCGCAAACGCGTTCTACCCCAACACCGAACACAACGTTTGCCAGCGGCGGCATTACATGACGCTTGCCGTTGCGGACTGCGAGCAGATCATGCAAGACCTGCAATGCCTTATCGAACTTGGCATTGTGAAGGTGAGCAGGTGCGAGCGGATGGCAGAAGATGTTGAAACGGCGATAAAGCTAATCAAGGGCGCAAGAAAGGGTGTGAAATTGATTGGGCAAGGGTAGAATAACCATACGTCGCATCTTGTTTAGCGCGTCAATTGGTGGTTGCGTTCCGTCATGGGCGGTTCCGCGTCCAACGTGTGCAATGTCAACAGCAACGGCAACTGCAACAACAATTCGGCCACTAATGAGTGGGTGCGCCCGCGCCCGTGATTCCTTGAAAATGCCAGCCATTGCGGATGCGTCCGCAATCCGTGCAGAAGAGGAAGGAAGGTGCGACGTTCGGCCATATGGCCGTAAATATGCACCCCGTGGGTACCGCAGACCGCTGCTTGCATGGCGCAGGTTTCGGCATTTGCTTGCGTTTCATTGTTGGTGCCTAAGCGGCTACGGAATGCCGATTGCAAGCCGTGCGGGGTGCCCGTGAAATCCGAAGAGCGGCGGGCTGCACGACGTGCCCGCCGCGATGCGAAACGCGCGGCGAACCGAGAAAAGCGCCTTGAACGATGCACCATTGAACAGGTTGCAGACGTTGACAACCTTTACAGATGCGCACAGGCTTGCGCCCATGGCGTGGGTTGGAAATCGGCAGTTCAACGCTATTTGGCGCGTTGCTTGCCCAACGTCTGCAAAGCCCGTGAAGATTTGCTTTCGGGAAAGGACATAAGGCGCGGTTTCGTTGAGTTCGATATTCGCGAGCGCGGGAAGCTTCGGCACATAACGTCCGTACACTATTCGGAGCGCGTTATACACAAGGCATTGAACCGATATGCGCTTGCGCCCGCGATCTGGCCGACCCTTACCGCCGGTTGCACGGCAAACATTAAGGGGCGCGGCACATCTTACGCGGTTGACAGGCTCAAGCAGCAGCTTGCAAAGCACTACCAGAAGCACGGCAGCGAAGGTTACGTGCTGCTGGTGGACTTTTCAAGCTACTTCGGCAACATTGACCATGACGCTTGCAAGCGCCTTGTTGACAGGTCAATCATCGATGACCGAATCAAAGAACTTGTGTATGCGCAAATTGATTCCCACGGCACCCGTGGCCTTGGGCTTGGCAGCGAGCCGAACCAGATATTAGCAGTAGCGTTGCCAAGCCCTATAGACCACCTTTTGTTGCGCACGCCGTGCGTTCTTCACAGCGGGCGTTACATGGATGACCTTTATTGCATTGCCCTTGACAAAGCAGACCTTCACGGCGTGCTATCGGACATTCGGGCGGAATGCGAAAAGTTGGGCATAGTCATTAACGACAAGAAAACCCGCATCGTTAAGCTTTCGCGCGGGTTCACCTATCTAAAGAAGAGGTTCAACTATGGAGAGACAGGAAAAGTTATTGTGCGGCCTTGCCGTTCCGCCGTAACGCGCCAGCGCCGCAAGCTGAAGAAGCTTGCCGCATTCGTGGAGCGCGGCGAAATGACGAGGGAACAGGCGTTGCAAAGCTATCAATCTTGGCGCGGTTCGATGCTGAAGCTTGACGCAAGGAGAACCGTTAGGGCTATGGACGCGCTGTTTTCGCAGCTTTTCGGATGAACCATACACACAACTGATTACAGGCCACAAGCCCGCTTTTGCGGGCTTTCCTATTGTTAGGGAGCAAACATGGCATTTACAGCAGAAGAGGAAGCCGCGTTGCGCGGAATTATTGCGATCTACCAGACGCAAGCGCCGGGGCTTTCAGATGACTTGGCGGAAATCGCGCCCGCGCTTTACGCCGAATGGACGGGAGCAGCCCACTACTACACCGAGGGCGAACGCGTGCTTTATGGCGGCGTGCTTTACGTGTGCTTGCTTGCGCACACGTCGCAACCTGACTGGACACCAGAGGCGGCGCACAGCCTTTGGGCGCGAAACCTTGCAGCCGCCGACAGCCCGGGCGCTGAAGAGGTGCCGGAATGGGTGCAGCCCGATTCAACGAACGGATACGCAGCCGGTGCCGTTGTCATGCACGATGGCAAAAAGTGGGTTTCGCTTGTTGACAACAACGTGTGGAAGCCCGGTTCTGCCGACACCGCGAGCGTTTGGCAAGAGGTGGCGGCGTAATGGCTCACTTGATGGCGAACGAAGCTTTGACAACCATTGTCGGAATGGCTGTTGCCGGCGTTCTTGGGTTCCTTGTGGCGCAGCTTAAACACCTAACAAAGCTGGACAAGGCGCGAATTGAGATTGACAAATGCACGGCGCGACGTGACATTTTCGACGCTTACGAAGATTACATTGTGCGCGGCAAGCACATGACGATTTCGCGCTATGACGAACTGGAACGCGAGTTTGAAGCCTATTTGGTTCTTGGCGGCAACGGCACCGCAAAAAAGTACATGGAAGAGATACGGGCGAAAAAGAAACCGTATCTTGTCGTTGATTAGGGGGAATCATGGAAAACTTGAAGATCAATCTTATTGTTAGGGCAAAGAACAAGCTGTTTTGGATGGCGTTCATTCCCGCCGTTCTTCTCGCTGTTCAGGCAATTGCGGCGTTGTTCGGATTTCAACTTGATTTGCAGGGGTTGCAAGCGCAATTGCTTGCCGTAGTTGATGCGGTATTTGGTGTCCTCATTGTCATTGGCGTAGTTGTTGACCCGACCACAAAAGGCGTTGGCGACACCAAGCAAGTTATGGCCTACACCGAGCCGAGAAACGACCATGCGAGCGCATAGCCAGCACCCGCCGTTGCGCGAGGTGTTGACGTTCCTTTGCGGTGCGCTTGCAGCATTGGTTATTGCGTTGTTCCTGCTTGTTGTCGCAAGCAACGCTTGGGAGCATGAAGAGCAGGAGCAGCAAGAACCGCTTGTTGTTGTCGAGCGCCCGCAAAAGCCCATTCCCGCCGGCACGTATATGCCGCTGTACCTGCAAACTGAAGTTCAGTGGGCAAACGTACCTTATGCCGGCGGAACCATTGCTGATAGCGGATGCGGGCTTGTGTGCGCCGCAATGGCCGTCAAGTACCTAACAACGCAGGACGTAACGCCGCGCGACCTTGCCGGCGTTGTCGGCGATTCCTGCTTGACGGACGGGGTAAACGATCCTGAAAAGTTCGCGCAATGGATTGAAGCAGCTTACCCAAGCTATGGCATTTCATGCACAGGTAAGCTTTACAGCCTTGATGAAGCGCTTGCAATGGTTGATTCGGGGGCGCTTGCGTTCGCCGGCGTGCATGGCGCTTTCGGCGATGCCAAATACAACAGCCATGTTGTCATGGTCTGGCGGCACGATGACGGCGGATATTGGGTGCGCGACCCGGCAAGCGCCGGCAATTCGGCGCGGTCTTTCACACTGGAAGAACTGAAGCAATCAGATCTATTCTATTTCGTCTGCATTTCGGGAGGTAATTATGGCAATGCAAGGAATTGACGTTAGCAATTGGCAAAAGGGCATCAATCTTGATGTTCTGCCAATTGATTTTGTGATTTGCAAGGCGACGCAGGGCGCAAGCTATGTTTCGCCCGATTGTGACAGGCAAGTGCAACAGGCCATTAAACGCGGCCTTTGCTTCGGCGTTTACCATTACATTAACGGCGCTGGCGTTGATGCTGAAGCTAGGCATTTCGCCGATAGCATCAAAGGTTACTTGGGCAAGGGCATTATTGCGCTTGACTGGGAAAGCGAGCAGAACAGCGCTTGGGGCAACGTCGGCTATCTCGATGCCCTTACCGCTAAGGTAAAAGAGATCACCGGCGTTGCGCCAATGATCTATTCAAGCCAAAGCGTGTTTCCATGGGATATTGCAAAGAAGCACGGTTGCCCAACATGGGTTGCACAATACGCGAACATGAACCAAACGGGGATTCAGGCCAACCCATGGAATGAAGGTGCCTATACGTGCGACGTTCGCCAGTATTCGAGCGCTGGCCGGCTTGACGGTTGGGGCGGAAACCTAGACTTGAACAAAGCCTATATGGATGCGAGCGGATGGCAGCGCATGGCCGCTGCTGGCGGAAACGTTCAGCCGGCACCGCAACCGACCGAACCGGCAACCGGCGTTGAAAACATGGACTTGCTAGACCTTGTAGCCGGTGTGTTTAATGGCGATTACGGCAACGGTTCTGCACGCGCTACGGCGCTTGGTTCGCGCTTCACCGAAGTACAACAGATGGTGAATCATATTGCCGGCGCGTCTGCTGAAGAGTTGGCGAAGGAAACATGGGCGGGCAAGTACCGCAACGGTTCAGAACGCAAAGCGATTCTTGCGAGCCGCTACAATGAAGTTATGGCGATTGTTAACGGCAACGTTTCCAACGGCCAAACCTACACCGTGAAATCAGGTGACACGCTTTCAGGAATTGCCGCGAAATACGGCACCACCTACCAGACGTTAGCGGCGAAAAACGGCATTGCAAACCCGAATGTTATTTATCCGGGGCAAGTCTTGAAAATCTAGCTTAAAACGGGGCACCCTAACAAGGGGTGCCCCGTTTTCGTGTCTTATACGGGCTTATATTGAGCCGCCCATCAGGTGTTCTTTAAGTTGCTGACAATTACAAACCAATTGCGGCTAACCTGCACATAACAACTTTTGAGGGTGATTTTATGCGCGTTCGCAGTCTTTCGCTTAGGCTCCACCATAGGAGAATTACACGAACTATTCTCATTAGAGAATAGTTCGTGTCTATATTTGGGCGGTGTGAAGTCATTACCGTAGTAGTCAAATGCAAAGAATAGCTTCACAACGTCACCTTCAATTTCAGCCGCTCGAATGAACATTTTCAATATTTCTTGCGGCATTAGATTCTGCGCTATTTCGTCAAGCCATTGCCTTATTTCTTCATAGTCTGGTTCTAAGCTTTCATGCGCTTTAGCCATGTGGTATTCGGCTTCAAGTTCGTTTTTGCGTTCGGTCAATTCCTGAACGCGATCTTTGCCACCCGGCGGCGCTATGCCCGATTCGATGGCTTGCCAGATGTTTTCAAATGCCGCATCAATGCGCCTAATCTCACCTTTGATGCGCTCACTTTCTAGCGGTGTTTCTTCCGCATTATCCTTAGACCAATCAGCCATAAGGGCGGCTATATTGCCCCGTATTTCGGGGCGCTTCACAGCTTCGCAAACAACGTCCACTATGGCATCTTCCAAAACGTCGCGCCTGAAGGTGCGCCCGCACTTGTTGCACTTGTAATAAGCATAGGTCTTGCCAGTGGCGCTTGTGCCGCTTGTGCCGGTTAAGGTGCTGTCACAGCAAGCGCACCATAGCTTGCCGGACAACGGCCATTCTTCGGCGGTATCAACGCGCCTATGCGGCTTGTGGCGGCTTTTCAGCATTGAAATTATCATGTCTTGTTCGTGCTTCGGCCAAAGCGCCGGCATCCCACCTTCAACAACAACGCCGGCATAGCAATAAGTGCCGCCGTTCTGGGGACGCAACAGCAGCTTTGTTGCGGTGTCTTGGTTAACCTTCTTTCCTTGGCGGGTGCGCATTGCGTCCACGCTTCGCACCACTTCGGCCATGGTTGCGCCGCTAAACAACTTGTTCTTCATTTTTCTCAGCCAAGCGGCTTCACGATCATTGACGCGGTAGCGTCCTTCCACTATGTCCCAACCGTAAAGCGTGCGGCCATTGGCCATGCAGCGTTGGGCGTTCTTCTGTATTCCATCCCTGATTCGCTCGCTGTCTATGGCGCTTTCCCATTCCGCCAGCACTTCGAGCATTCCAAGTTGCAGCACGCCGCTTGAACCGCTGGCGATTTCCTCACCGGCATAGAGTATTTCAACGCCTGACTTGCGAAGCATGATGCGTGCAAGCGCCATTTCGTCGCGATTGCGCATAATGCGCGTTACCTTGTAGATCACGACGAAATCAAACAGACCCAAGCGGGCATCGTCCATCATCCGTTGAAATTCGGCGCGGTCAGTGTTGCGCCCGGTCTTTGCGTAGTCTGTATAGATGCGCACAACGTCAAGGCCGTTTTCTTGGCAATAGCGCGTTGAGTTCTCAACTTGGATTTCTATCGATTCGGAACGTTGATTGTGCGACGAAAAGCGGGCGTATATAGCGGCGCGTTTCTTTTCCATGTTAAAATCACCTTGCTTTGTTCGTTGGTAGCGGACAAACAGCCCTGCAATGGTTGTGCCCGTTGCAGGGCATTTTTCTATCTATTCCAAGTATCGGCGGTGCCTATTGAGATAACCGCGCCAAACGGGGCTTAACTGGTATGTGTCCGTGTCGCGCACTTCGTTTAATTCGTAGCTAAACACGAAAACGCCGGGGCATTCTCGCGAGAAAGCTATAACAGATTCCCAATAATCGCCAAGGACTATTTCGCCGTCTGACTCCAAGGCGTTCTTTGCGGCTTCCTTTACCTTTCTTGAAAACCCTTTTGCTATCTTTCGTTTTGAAACCCTTTTTTGCTTGCGGTATTCATAGACAGCACCAGCGGCAAAACCGAATGAAAACACAATGAGCGACCACAGGACGAATGGCAAGCCATCGCCGTTGTATAGCTGATCTGCAACCCATTGAGGATTTAGCCATTGAAACAACGCCAATAACGCTTCCTGCATCGTCGTTTCACCTCCTTTTCGCTAGATTACTGGTGCTTCTAGCAAGCAAATTGCTTGGGTTCAGATGAAGCACGTTCGGTTGCTTCTTTAGACATTCCCGCTGCATCGCGGGCGGTGTCTAGTATTCGGTCTTGCCGGCGCGGGGTGCAAGACCGGTAGCATTCCAATAGTTCCCGTTCGAACGCGTCATTGAACGTGCGCCCCTCGTTCTTCCCTTCCGGCCAGCCACATAGATCGTTAGGAGTGCAGCCAAGCGCAACGCAGATTTTGAACGCCGCTCCCAAAGGTATAGCGGTTTCTCCACGTTCCCAAGCACCTACAACGCGTTTTGTTTCCCCTATTCATTCTGCAAGTTGTTCTTGGGTCAGCCCACTTTTAGTGCGTATCTGCTGCATTTTTAGTTCGTATTGCATTTTGGGCACCTCCTTGTAAGGCCAATTCTACCAATTACGAATACTTAAATCTACAAAATTCGTACTTTTATATTGACAGATTCCAAATTCGTACCTAATCTAAACAACGTGATACGGATTTCGTACTTTTGAAAGGTGGTGAACACGAATGACAGACCTAATGAAGGTTGTTAGCAAGCGTTTGCGCGTTCTCATGGCCGAAGCCGACATGAACCCCGCGAAGCTTGCGTGCAAGGCGGGCGTTTCGGTCGATTCGGTGCGCAAGTACCTGCGCGGCGAAATGGTGCCGACGCTTGAAACCACGTACAAGCTGGCGGCGGCGCTTGGCTGCACGCCAAACGATCTTTGCGCTTTCGATGCAATGAAGGAGGTTTAGGAATGAAAAGGAGTGCGGCACCTATTGCCGGCTTGGTGTGCGTGCTTGTTGCGGGACTTAGCCACGTATCAGCAAGCGCCGTTGTCGTGTGGATTGCCGGCGTTGCGATTCTCGGCTACTGCGCAGGTAGGCGCTTCATGCGCAGACCAGATGAACAACATGAGAACCACCGCAACAACCACAGCTAGAACCAACGGTTACAGAAAGGAGCAAAGGCAATGGGAAAAATGAACTTGTCACTTGGCGCAGCCGAACTTGTGCGCTTGGCGGCAACGCAGATTGAACACCGGGACTGCCAACGCAACTGCAAGCACTACAACTACGAACGCGGGGCGTTGTTCTGTCCGAACCTTAACCAGCGCGACAACGGCGAAATTGCTTGCTATGGGTACAGCGCGGGTGATGCGGAATGAAAACCGCAACGCAAACCAGAGGTTTAACCAATGGTTATAACGTACACCGTAAGCCGACCCCGCGAAAGCAGGGACGAAGCGCAAGCGCTTTTCTGTCAAAGCCTTGCAACCCGTTTGAAATGCCGCAAGAAAGAAGCAACCGCACGGCTGGAACCCGCACGGTTGCACGTCAAAAACGCGCCACGCGATCTGACGAAACCATTATAGCGCGGTGGTCAACGCCCAAGCGCGTTGCCTTTTACGCCGTCGCGGTTCTTACCATGTCCGGCATTCTTCCCATGGCGCTTGCAGCCCTGCAAATCTGGCTTACGGACGTTTACGGCATCTTGGCTTTCTTGGCTTGCATGGGCGCTGACGCGGCCTTTATTTACTGGATGGTGCGCCATGCCTAAAGCAAGCTTCGAGCGCGACGCAAACGGCTTCTGGACGGCCTACATTGAGCAGGGCGGCGGCGTGCGCGTCCGGCATCCCCTGCCCGTCCCATTCACGGCGACCGAAGAGCAAGCGCGGTTGGCTTTCGATTGCTTGCTGGCGCGACTGGAAAGGATGGGCGGCAAGCATGGACGTTGACGATTACACGCAACCCGTTGAAGCCGTCGTTGCGCAGGAACGCGCGGCAATCTACCCGGTGCCGCTGAAAGCCAGAAGCTATGTGGAACTTTTCACGGCATGGCTTCAGGCGAACCCGAAAGCGGCGCGGGAAATGGAGTGCATAGCGCTTGCGATCAACGCACGCGGCCTGAAGGTGTCAACCAAGTACCTAATTGAGCGCCAGCGGTACGAGGGGCGCAGCCGACTTGTGCCGGTGCCCTATATCGACCAGCACGGCGACTGCAACGAATACAGCATCAACAACACCGTTACGCCGCTGCTTGCGCGCTGGCTGCTCACGCTTCACCAGGAAATGCGCATAGAGAAGCGCAAGTCAATGTTCGATGACCTAGAAAAGGAGATTGAAGAATGTTTGGCAAAAACAAGGTAATTGAGGAATTGCAGCAGCTTCACGGCTTCGCCTATGACTGCGAATGCTGCTTGGAGTTGGTCAACGGCGAGACGCACGAGAGCATGAAACCAGACCCCGCCGCGATCAAGGCCGGTTTCATTGCCGGCATCGTTGCCGCCGCTTCGATTGTGAGGGGCACGAATCCGCATGAAGCGTTGCCGGAACAGGTAGGCGCTGCAATGTGCGTTGCCGGCAAAGTCTACCTTGAAGAGACGTTGGCACGCGGCGAAGAATCGGACGTGGTGCAACATGGCTAATTCGGTGACAGAACTTGCCGCCGAACCCATGATGTACTTTCCGCACGATTCCAACGCGTCGGCTGATATTAAGTGCCAGCGGCTAATAAGACGCAGGGGCTATGACGGCTACGGGCGTTGGTGGCGGCTGTGCGAACACATGGCGGCGACCAAAGGGCATTCGGTGCCGTTCAAGACCGAAGAGGACAAGCTAATTTTGGGCGACGTTCTGGGCTACAACCTCAACGAATTTAAAGAGTACATAACCATTGAGGAAACCACCGCTTTTGTGGATGGTTTATTAGAAATCGGCCTTTTGCAGCAAGACGAAAACGGCGACCTTTTCAGCGAAAGAATGGTTGAAAACTCAATGTATTTCGGGAAGCAGCGTGCAAACGGGCGCAAAGGCGGACGGCCTAAGAAGAACGGCAAAACCGCTGATGAATGAGCGAATAGCGCCCATGATTGCCACGGAAGAAAAACCCACCCGCAAACCGACGGCTAACCCACCCGCAAAAAGTGGCCTAAGCCTAATACAATACAATACAAAACAAAAAGGGTGGGTTTTTGAATCGCCTGCGATTCGAATTCAAAAACCCACCACCCCGCTTGTTAGGTATTGCATCAAGCAAGGTTTTCTTTCTTGGTTCTTCTTTCT
>OGPB01000323.1_pt1 | contig 32450 bp, 37 predicted proteins | sample 1552821 | NCBI WGS metagenome assembly OGPB01 (sample SAMEA2580192, study PRJEB22360) | human gut metagenome | biome: human gut; feature: human-associated habitat; material: faeces | place: Denmark | collected 2008/2010 | reverse complement strand
ATTTAAAATATTGTCTTGCATTATAAAAATAAAGGTGCTATACTACCTGTAGTTCACGAAAAAGGAGAAATATAAGTACATGAACAAACAAGAGCTTGATTTACTGAACATCATAAAAAAAGAAGCATATGTAAATCAGAGACAGTTATCAGAAGCTTCTGGTTATTCACTTGGTAAAGTGAATACTTCATTAGCAGAACTTGTGAAAGCCGGTTATCTGAATGCAGATTATAGATTGACCGAACAGGCAAAAGAGTTATTTACAGAGAATAGACCAAATCAGGCAGTGATTCTTGCAGCTGGAGCGGGAATGCGAATGATACCGATTAATACAGAAGTGTCCAAGGGAATGCTTGAAGTAAGAGGTGAAACCTTAGTAGAACGACTGATTAAACAGTTGAAAGAAAAAGGAATCCATAAGATCACTATCGTTGTTGGATTTATGAAAGAACAGTATGAATACCTGATCGATGAGTATGGAGTAGAGCTGGTTTATAATAAGGAATATGCAGTAAAGAACAATCTGTTTTCGTTGGCAAAGGTAAAAGATAGATTGGAAAATGCGTATATTGTACCGTGTGATCTTTGGTGCAGAACAAATCCTTTCTCAGAGACTGAACTGTATTCCTGGTACATGATTGATGAGATGCCGGATGAGGATAGTACGATTCGTATGAATCGAAAGATGGAATTAAAAGCAGTTGGTGATTCGGAAGCTGGTAATCATATGGTAGGAATTGCTTACATCAATAAAGAAAGTGCAAGAACTTTAGAACAGAAAATCAGTGAAATGAAAGAACATCGCAGATATTACAATTCGTTTTGGGAAGATGCAGCAATGGAGAAAGGGAAAATGATTCTTTTTCCGAAAGAAGTGAAAAAGGGAGATGTTCTGGAGATTAATACATTGGAGCAGTTGAGAGATCTTGATGAGAATTCAGATCAGCTGAATTCAGAACTTCTTGATATTATTGCAGAGACGCTTTCTTGTGAACAGAAAGAAATCACAGAGATTGAACCCCTGAAAAAAGGAATGACTAACCGTTCGTTCCGCTTCCGTTGTGGTGAAAAGCGTTATATCATGAGAGTTCCGGGAGAAGGAACGGATAAGATGATTAATAGAAGCCAGGAGTATGATGTTTATCAGGTGATTGGTCCGAAAGGAATCTGTGATCCAGTTCGATATATGTCGAAAGAAAAAGGGTATAAGATTACAGAATTTTTAGAGGGTGCAAGAAATTGCGATGCTGAAAATGAAAACGATGTGAAAGCATGTATGAAGTACCTGAGAAATGTGCATGAGCAGAAGCTAAAAGTAGACCATTCTTTTGACTTGTTTGAGCAGATTGAAAAATATGAGCAGTACAGAAATGGAGAGAAATCCATTTACCGCGATTATGAGAAGACAAAGGAGAAAATGTATGAACTGAAATTCTTTGTTGATCAGCAGGAAAAAGAGTATACATTAACTCATATTGATGCAGTTCCGGATAACTTTCTCTTTGTGGATGACAGGATATATCTTATTGATTGGGAGTATTCAGGAATGCAGGACCCGCATGTGGATATTGCGATGTTTGCAATCTATGCTTTGTATGAGAAAGAACAGATTGATCAACTTATCGATGCCTATTTTACGGAAGGATGTCCAGAAATAATCAGGACAAAGATTTATTGTTATATTGCAATCTGTGGATTTTTGTGGAGCAACTGGTGCGAATATAAGAGAATCCTTGGAGTGGAGTTCGGTGAGTATTCTCTAAAACAGTACCGTTATGCAAAAGAATTTTACAGGCTTGCAAAGGAGAGAATGGAAAATGACTAGAAATGCTATTATCATGGCAGCCGGAATGTCCTCAAGATTTGCACCGTTGTCACTGGAGACGCCGAAGGCGCTTTTGAATGTGAAAGACGAAATTATGATTGAACGTCAGATCGGACAGCTGAGAGAAGCAGGAATTGATGAAATTGTTATCGTAGTCGGATATTTGAAAGAAAAGTTTGAATATCTGAAAGAAAAATATCATGTGATTCTTGTTGAAAATCCATATTACAAACAAATGAATAATTTTTCTACTTTGTATGTTGCGAGAGAATATTTGAAAAATACCTGGATCTGTTCGGCAGACAATTATTTCACAGAAAATGTATTTATGGAAGAAAGTGAAAATGCATTTTATGCTTCTGAATATGCAGATGGTGCTACAGAAGAGTGGTGTATCAAGACTGATAATACAGGGAAAATCACAGGGGTTCAGATTGGTGGCGAGAATGCATGGGTGATGAAAGGTCATGTATTCTTTAATGAAAAATTCAGTACACAGTTGCTGCCGTATCTTGAAGAAGCTTTTCAGAAAAAAGAACTGTGGGATGAATACTGGGAAAATCTTTATATGGTGCATATGGATGAAATGGAAATGTATATCAGAAAGTATGATGCCGGTATTATTGAAGAGTTTGACAGTATTGATGAATTAAGGGAATTTGATGTAAAGTACAAAGAATGTACGGGCAGCAAAGTACTTCGGGAAATTTCAGAGAAACTGAACTGTCCGGAAGGAAAAATGACGCAGATGAAACCAGTAAAATCCAATGGAGAAGTGATAGGATTTGAGTTTTTTTGTGATGGTAAGAAGTATGAGTATTCTTATACATCAGGATTAAAGACAAGGTAAGTCGGAAAGGAAAGCAAATGGAAACGAAACAGACAAAACAGACAAAACAGACAGAGAAAAAGAAGATTGACTGGCTTATTACATTATTGCCATTAGGGCTTATTGTGGTTTTATGTATTTTATTCTTCTTTAAGCCGGAGCAATCCAATCAGGTGCTTAGTCAGATTAGATATGTATTTGGTGATACATTTGGAACTTATTATCTTGTGATTGGATTAGGTGTATTCCTGTTATCTATTTATGTAGCAACATCAAAGTATGGAAATATTGTTTTAGGAGCTCAGACTGAAAAACCAAAATATTCTTTCTTTGCATGGGGCTCCATGATGTTTACAGCAGGACTTGCTGCAGATATTCTGTTTTATTCTTTCTCAGAGTGGGTCATGTATGCGACAGACCCACACATTGCAGAACTTGGAAGTATCCGTGAATGGGCAGGCGTTTTCCCGATTTTCCACTGGAGTCTGATTCCGTGGGGATTCTATCTTGTGCTTGCAGTTGCTTTTGGATTTATGCTTCATGTGCGTAACCGTGAAAGACAGAAATATTCTGAAGCCTGCAGACCGATTCTTGGAAAACATACAGATGGAATGCTGGGAAGAATCATTGACCTGCTTGCAGTATTTGCTCTGATTGCGGGAACAGCAACAACATTTAGTATTGCGACACCTTTGATGGCAAGTATTATTAATGAACTGTTTCATATCGAACTGAGCCGTACAGTTGTAACGATTATAATTATTTTGATTACATGTGTTATTTATACTTATTCTCTGTTACATGGATTTAAAGGAATTAGTTTTCTTGCGAAAGCCTGCGTATACCTGTTCTTCGGATTGCTTTTGTTTGTATTACTTTTTGGAGGAGAAACAAAATTCATTATTGAAAATGGTTTTGCATCTCTTGGAAAAGTGGTTCAAAATTTCTTTGAGCTTTCAACATTTACAGACCCGGAAAGAACAACATCATTCCCACAGAACTATACAATCTACTATTGGGCATACTGGATGGTATGGTGTGTGGCAGCTCCGTTCTTTATCGGAAACATTTCCAGAGGAAGAACAGTTCGTCAGACCATTCTTGGAGGATATGTATTTGGTGTTGGATCAACAATTGTAAGCTTCATTGTTCTTGGAAATTATTCTCTTGGAAAACAGATCAGTGGACAGATGGATTTTATCGCTGCTTATGAGAAGACGGGGGATCTGTATACAATGATCATTGGAGTAATACGTTCTCTGCCTTGTGCACCGTTTGTACTTGCTCTTGTGTTGATTACGATGATTGCATTTTATGCAACTTCATTTGATTCAATTGCGTTGACAGCATCTTGTTACAGCTATCATAGACTGGGAGAAGATGAGACTCCGAACCGACTGATTCAGCTGATGTGGTGTATCCTGCTGATTCTCCTTCCAATCGCACTTGTGTTCTCAGAAAGCTCGATGAGTAATTTGCAGTCAGTAAGTATCATTGCGGCATTCCCAATAGGTGCAGTTATTGTACTGATTGTGTTGAGTTTTATGAAGGATGCAAAGAAATTTATGGAAGAAAATGAAAAACAGAGGAAAAAGTAAGAGGATAAAAAGAGAGATATCAGTGCTTAATGCATTGTTATCTTTCTTTTTTATAGTTTTGAAAGTTTTTAAAATGTATTCTTCCATGTAGACAACTTCACTCAAACAGTGTACAATAGGATAGTATATAAGTTTAAGACAACAAAAGAAGGGGTAATTATATGAAAGCAAAGAAATTAGCGGCAGTAGCATTATCACTGTGTCTTACAGTGCCAATGTTCAGCACAATTGTAAGTGCAGCTGATGGTTCTCTGATGTTCTCTGATCCACAGACAAAGGTTGGAGAGGAAGTAAGTGTAGATCTTGTTGTGAGATCTGGAAATTCAGCTGTTGGAGATGCAGATATTACAATGAGTTATGATACTTCTGCACTTCAGTTTGAAAGCGGAGAGGGTGTAACAGCAGACAGTGATGGCAAGCTTACATACTCAGGAAGCGGAGACGGAACAGCGACAGAACTTCGTACTACAATGACGTTTAAAGCATTGAAGATGGGAGATACAACGATCACAGTTGACAGCTCAAAGGCTTATCTGTATTCAGATGAGACACTGACATTAGATCAGGGATCTTCCGCAATTAAGATTGGACAGGCAGATGATGGTTCAACAGAGATTGAGGCAAATGGAAGTGAATCAACTGGCGCAGCTACTGATATTACGGTAAATGTGAATGGAACAGATTATAACTTCTCAGAAGAATTTGCAACATCTGCGATTCCGATAGGATATAGTGAGACTACAAAGACATTCAATGGAGAAGAGCACAAGTTTGTTGCTAATGAGGCTGGTGTTACACTTGGATATTTGGTAGATGCTTCCGGAGAAGGAAAGTTTTTCCTCTACAATGAGGACGATTCTACATTTGTTCCATATACAGAATTGAAGATTTCTGATACAACATCTATTATTCTTTTGGCAGATAATGGAGGAGCAAAACTTCCGGATTCATACCAGGAAGGGGAACTTACAGTAGCAGATCAGACATATCCATATTGGGCAAATCCAGAGAATGATCGTTATGATCTTCTGTATGCAGTGAATACAAGAACAGGTGAAAAAGGGTTCTATCAGTATGATTCACAGGATGGAACTTATCAGAGTGTAGATGTTCAGACAACAGACAGTACAAAGAAGGAAGCAAAAGGGATTGTTGGAAAACTGGAGTCGCTTGTAAAAGAGCATCCAATTGTTCTTCTGGCTGGAGGAGCACTTATCGTAGTTGTATTACTTGTTCTTATGATTATGTTTGCAGTAAAACTTGTGCATAGAAATCAGGAACTTGATGATTTGTATGACGAGTATGATATTCCTTTTGAAGATGAAGATGAAGAAGATGACGAGCCGGTTGCTGCTAAGAAGTCAGACAGAAAGGCGTTTGGACGTAAAAAAGTAAAAGATGATGATTATGACGATGGTTATGATGATGATTTTAATGATGATTACGACGCCTTTGATGATGAGTATGCTGATTATGATTTTGATGATGATTACGATGATGATTATGACGATGATTATGATGCGCCGACAGGGAATACAAGAAATTTAGGAAAATCCGCTAAGAAATCAAAAAAAGGAAAAAAATCAGATGATTATGATGTAGATTTCATTGATCTGTAAGTTTAAGAGAAGGATGAAAGATACTGATTAGGTAGTTGAAAACATATAGACAGGATTAGAACTGTTCAAGAAGAAAGTTCTGATCCTGTTTTTCTATCGTTCTTTTCAATCTTTATTAATTGATTATACACAGATTTATCACAATGCGGAGTTACTATGTAAACATCAAAGAAAAAGAATAAACGAGAGAAGAGGTAATCGTTATGGAGAATCAATATAATTATTATAATTCGGATGGAATGAATGGAAACGGACAGAGCGAAACACCATTTCATGATGACAATGGTGGTCAGAAGCATCAAGCACCGCATGGTAAGAAGCCGCAAAAGAAAATTCCCAAAGCAGTGGCAGTGACAGGATTTGCACTATTGTTTGGAGTTGTTTCCAGTGGTACATTTCTGGCATCAAATGTTGTTGGAAGTAAAGTGCTGGGATTGACCGGTGTGACGAAGACTAATACTACGGCAACCAAATCTGTGAGCAGCAATGCTTCATTATCCAAATCTTCCAGTGTTGTAACTTCAGATGTTTCAAGTATTGTGGAAAATGTAATGCCATCAATCGTATCAATTACAAATATGAGTGTGCAGCAGGTTCAGGATTTCTTTGGTGGTGTGTCACAGCAACAGAGCGAAAGTGCTGGAACAGGAATCATTATTTCCCAGAATGATTCAGAACTTCTGGTTGTTACAAATAATCATGTAGTAGCAGGAAGCGATACATTAACAGTTACGTTTGATGATGGAACAAGTGTTGAGGCAAATATCAAAGGAACAAACTCAGAGTATGATATTGCTGTTGTGGCTGTTCCGCTTGACTCTATTTCAGATGATACGATGAAAAAAATTTCGGTAGCAACACTCGGAGATTCCACACAGCTAAAGGTTGGAGAACCTGCGATTGCAATCGGTAATGCACTTGGCTATGGACAGTCAGTAACAACTGGTGTAATCAGTGCTTTGAATCGTTCTGTTTCTGAAACAAACGAGCAGACTGGTGAGACAACAGAGAGTGATGCCAAACTGATTCAGACAGATGCAGCCATTAATCCTGGAAACAGTGGTGGAGCACTTGTAAATGCAAGTGGCGAAGTGATTGGAATCAACTCATCCAAGCTGGTTGGTGATTCTGTAGAAGGTGTCGGATATGCAATTCCAATCAGTGATGTATCCGATCTGATCCAGAATCTGATGAATCAGGCAACAAAGACAAAGGTTGCAGAAAAAGATCAGGGCGCAATTGGCATCAAAGGAATGAGCGTGCCGGCTGAATATTCCAAACAGCTGAATATGCCGGAAGGCGTTTATGTATCAGAAATTACAAAAGGCGGTGGAGCAGAGGCAGCCGGAATGACAAAAGGAAGTGTTATCACAGCAATTGACGGAACAACCGTATCAAGCATGGATGATCTTCAGGAACAGCTTCAATATTATGCCAAAGGAGATAAGGTGTCGCTGACAATTCAGATTCCACAGAGTAATGGAGAGTATGAAGAGAAAACAGTGGAAGAAACATTAGGTGCGAAATAAAACTACTTTTAAGTGAATGTATTATGTTTAGGGATTGTCACGTGGCAATCCCTTTTGTTGTTGTTCACAATTTTTCTTATCTTCCATACAATAACAAAAAAGATATAAGGATTTATTTTATGGCACCATATTGTTCTAATAGGAATACGAACTGTTATTGTCAGAATGGAAATTACAGGTCACAAACAAGGCAAGAAAATGAAAGACAGCTTCATTGCAATATTCCAGTTCCTCCACTTCCGGAGCAGAAGTCGAAAAATTACTGTTGCGATGAGTGTGTTGGTGATTACAGCAAAACGGATGTTTTGCAAGAGTTCCCGGTTGCGATGGCTTATGTCCCATGGCAGCAGTGGAGAAAACTTCACGATCTCGGTTATGGATTTCAGTGTGGAACTATTTTTCAAGAGCTTGAAAAACCATTTCGTGGAAAAGGAGGATGCTGTAAATGAGTTGCAATTGTCATGAAATGAATCGAAGAGAACTTTTTGAATATATAAATCAGATAAGTTTTGCAGTAGATGATGTTAAATTATTTTTAGATACGCACCCTGAAAATCAGAAAGCACTTGAATATTTTCAAAAATATAAAGAGAAACGTATTGAAGCACTCAAAGAATATGCAGAGGTATATGGACCTTTAACTGTAGATACAGTCAGCGAAAACAGTGACTGCTGGAATTGGATCAATGAACCATGGCCGTGGCAGGAAGGGGGATGCTGATTTATGTGGAATTATGAAAAAAGACTTCAATATCCTGTGAAGATAACCCAGACGAATCCGAAACTGGCGAAGATCATTATAAGTCAGTTCGGTGGGCCGGATGGCGAATTAGCTGCATCTATGCGTTATCTTTCACAGCGATATACGATGCCATATAAAGAGGTAACAGGGATACTGACTGATATTGGTACAGAAGAATAATCCCGTTTCTTTTGGAAATAACAAAAAACCCTTTACTTGCGCGGGATTCTTGGCTTTATGGTCAATTCAAAGTTAGGCTCATTCAGATGACCGCGCTTATTTTTCGTTAATTTCTTGTATTCTATAGATTCTATGAGTAATTTCAACAATCTGTTGCGTTCCGGAATAGATAAATCCCAATAACAGGAAAGCAGATCTTCACAAGCCGGCAGGAACTGTTCTATATTGGCTTCTCTTTGACGTTCCTTGTCAAGTTCGAGTTTCAGCTGGGCAACGTTTGATTGAGCTTCAGAAATTCGGCTTTGCAAACTGGCAGATCGCTCAAGGAAGACTTCTGTTGAGTAGACACCTTGTTCAAGCAGATCATACATGGTTCCCTTTTGCCGTAGAAGTTGATCGAGTGTCTGTTGAGCTGATTCCAAAAGAACTTCTTTTTCCGGAATGAGACTCTTACTTGGTGTCTGACCACTCAGACGATATCCTTCAACCCAGTCAGAAAGCGCATTATAAACTTCTCGCTCAACAAGATCCAAAGGACTGCCAATGGTAGGACAATCATATGTACTGCACAACATCAGATCATAAGGAACACGACTGGCAGTTCCGGAAGGCGGCCGACGAATCATTTTCTTTTTGCACTCACTACAGACAATGATTCCTGCAAGAGGATTTTTGATAATGTTAGAACCGGCAGGCTTCGGGGATCCGCAGCCAAGATAACTCTGAGCTTCTGCAAATACATCGTGATCGATCAAGCGCGGATGCCGACCGGAAACAATGGTATAGTCACTGGTTCTCGGACGTGTGGTTGTGAGAACGCCATTTTCAACCGTTCTGACCACTTTTCGTTCGCCAATCTTGACACATTGATCATACACAACATTAGAGAGGATTCCGCGGACTGTGCTCTCGCTCCAAAGTTTGGAATTACGCGGCTTTGTACCGTAACTATTCAAAGTACGAGTGATTGACCGGATACCAACACGTTCCGGACCGGTAAACATAGAAAAGATAAGTCTCACAACAGGAGCCTCGTTTTCATCAAAAGCAAGAGTCCATCCCTTCTCTTTTTCAAGTTTCGTTCTCCGGAAACCGTATGGTGCGGAGTTATATGGCCACTTTCCCTCAGAGATAGCAGCATAACGTCCATTCTGCATTCTGCGCTTGATCGTCTTATATTCACGCCGACTCATGAATAATCCAAACTCAAAATACTCTTCATCGAATTCATTGGCCGGATCATAGGTTTTGGAAGGAGTGATGATTAGTGTGTTGGAATACTGGAAAGCTCTCTGTACAACTCCCTGATCGATCGTATCACCACGAGCAAGACGCTCTACTTCCATAACAAGCACACCGTCCCAAAGGTTTTGCTCTACCTCGTGAAGTAACTGTTGCATAACAGGACGTGCAGCTATAGTTTCTCCAGACACAACTTCTCGATAAATATTGCTAATAATAAGGTTGTTTTTCTTAGCAAGAGAGAGAAGTGCACGTTCGTGTCTGGCAAGAGTTTCCCCTTCACCATGCTGCTCGGCTTCAAGATCCTTTCTCGATTTCCTTAAATAAATACAATATGACATGATATCACCTCCGTATATATTATGTAAAAAAGTACAAAAATAACAGTCATACATAGAACGTAAGTTCTGATTGTGCGACTGCACCGAAGATGATACAATATTCTTTGGTAAGACAGTATCTCTTCGGAGTTACTAAAGCACATTGGCGTGTGCTTCCCCAGTTGACCGTTCCTGTTGGCGCAGGAGCGGTTTTTATTTAAAATATAAAGCCATCATCTTTCATTTGGAATATCTTTTTGTGTAGTGTTATCGTTGTCTTGAAACTTCTGGCCATCAAGAAGAACAGAACTCCGAATGTAATAAAGAAAGCACCGATTCCAACAGATGTTGAGAGTCCGGCAAGTCCGAAAGCCAGTAAAACAACTGACATGATCATGGCGATTACACGGCACAATGAGAATGTAGAAATTTTTGTGCGTTTTCCATTTGCTTTTATGATTGCATCTCTGTCCTGATCAAGTACACATCCAGTTTGAACAAGCGAAATGTATTTTTTCTTCTCACTTGATGTCAGCACTTTCTCAAGCTTAGATGGAATCCGTACCTCAGGGATTTCTGCGGCAGATCCACTGAAAGAACTGTTGGAAGATGAACGCGATCCATTTCCACCGATCCCACGATATACATCACCGACTCCCAAGGTTGTCTTGTTATAGACTTTATTGTATGCTGCCTTCTTCGGATCCTTTATCCATCCGACACCTTTCTGTCCGTATCCAGGAGACACGGATTTCTTAACAGCTCTTTTTACTTTTCCAGTTGTCTGAGCCTTAACGCTTTTCTTCAAGCTCGGTGTTCTCATTCCTACTTTCATCGTTATCACCTTTTCCTTCATGTAGGCGCTGCAGAGTTTTGCAGATCGCCTGAATATCATCGTCTGACAGTTCATCAAAGTTGTTCAGCTGGCTCTGTATCGAGCTGATCAGAATATCTTTTGCGGTAGATTTTTCTTTGTCAGTTGTCTTTTGAAAGAAAACTGCTGTGATTGTGCTAGTCAGAGAACCGATCAGACCGATTCCAACAAGCATCAGAACAGTTGCTATGATTCTTCCCGGAATTGTTGATGGTGAGATATCTCCATATCCAACAGTTGTCGCTGTAACAAAACTCCACCAAAAGCCATCTGAAAAGCTCATTCCTTCCGCATAATGGATGGATATTCCACCGATTGCAATACAGATCAGCGTTGCTCCGACCATGTACTTGAAACCATTCAAGTCAAAGAAGAACTTTATATGCTTGTAGAGCCTTGCAAATCGTGCGGATGCTTTTGCTAGCTTCAAGAGTTTAGCATCTTGAATACTTTGAATACCCTGAAAACTTTGAACAAAGAGTTGAACGGAATAATTGCAATCAGATCCAGTATGTTATTCCGAAAAAACTCTTTTTTATTTTTAGCGATCAGCAATCGTAACGCATAGTCTGCAATAAATATTGTGTTGATCGCAAAGTCAATGTCGCGCTGAATTGCAGAACATCCAGTTGTCATGTCATAGATTGCAAAGTAGACAGCTACGATTGCAAGTACGCTGAAAAGGAGATCATACAGAACAGAAAGTCGTTCTTTGTGTTTCATAAAACAAATTCTCCTGATTTCATTTAATATAATAAGCCCCCATCTCTATGCAAGAACAAATGTTCGATAAAACCATTGATTTCTAAATACAAATGTCGTATGATGAAATCAAGGAATTTCGAAGAGTGTTCTTGCTGGGAACGGAGGGATCCATAATGAATTATAAAAAACTCATAATAAAAATGCTTGACGAATTGGACGACACACGATTAAAAAATGTATATTTTTTCATTCGCGGAATCTTAGGACTGAAATAAATCAGTCCTTTTTTATTTGTATAGAATCCAAAAAGTCTTCCAATACTTTCCATCCAGTTTCGTCAAGAGCCGCCAATCCGGAAACAAGTCTCTTTTTAAAAGAATCATCTTCCTCAGTCATGAGCTGTCCGACAAACTGTGCGATTTCATCAGAGTAGGACAGTTTCACAAACATATCACCCTCTCCAGTACGGAGCCAATTTTCGTTGACATTATATTTTGTACATATAAGAGAAATAACTGCATCACTTGGAGCATTTTTTCCAACTTCATAAGCACTAATGTTACCTCTTGCGATTCCAATACCATCAGCGAATTCTTGCTGAGTCATATCTAGTTCTTTTCTTATTTTTTTTAGGCGTTTATACATTTTCTCACCTCTTTTCTTGATATTGATTATACAACATGGCAGGAAAAAATGCAATACAAAATGTTGGTAAATTGCAAAATATTGGATAATAGCAAAAAAGAGATTGACAAAAGCAATCAACCAACATATAATTGGCATATACCAACAAAACAGCGGACACAGAAAGGAGTAAGAAATGTCAGAGAAAGAAAAACAGATTATCAAGACACTTGCCGATAAGTTACCAGCAATGAGCGAAAGAGAAAGAGGATACCTCGAAGGAACGATCGCAACTGCGGCAGCAATGAGCAGCAAGAAAGAGGAGTTGGAGAAAGATGGTCCAGAGAAGAAAGTGGGGTGAGAAGAGATGAATATCTACGAGGAAATCTCATTGTTTGCAAAACGGCAAAGGGATGAAATCGATAAAGAAAAGAAAAAAAGACGAAAGCAGGTATACATTGATCCGGATTCAATCATAGGAAAGGAAATTATGTATCAAACAGCGCTGCTTCATGAAATTCTACATCTATTCCATGACAGAAGAAAGAGAATGGGTGGAGGTGCAGAAATGAAACGAAAAGCGATTGAACGGATCAAACCAAAGAAACCGAAAGGAAAAGGACTTACAGCCTCGCTGCAGGAGTTGGGGGAAATCCTGATCCTAAATATCTATCAGGCGAAGGAACTGCTGGTGCGGTACTGTATCAACTATGAGACAGGGGAACATGAGTACTGGAAAGAGCAGCATGGTTGGAGAAAAGGCGGTATCCTGAATGCACTGAACGAGGACTGGCGAGATTGGGAATGGAGAACATATGACGATTATCCGAAATTGCAGGGGAGAGACGCAAACAGGATCAAAGAATTGATTAGACACAGAGCGTGGAACAACAGCCCGTGGGAGAGAATCAACGGATTGGAACATAGCTATAACAGAGAGATCAGGGAAAGATGTGAAACAAACCGGAAAATAAAACTCATGAACCTGATGAGAAAAGTTCCAGGTCGTCCGAAGAATCTAAGAGAATGGTTTTTTGAACAGGCAGCAGGAGAGGATTACATGTTCCGGAACAGGGAAACGAAAGAATTTGTCTGTACGAACTGCGGAGAATCCAGCTGGCCGGAAGAAATCAAGCGGCAGGACGGAGAAAAGAAGATCCGGCACAATGATATGGTATTCTGGAAGACTGTATAGTAACATAACGGTTGAAGCAGCGGAAAAACAATATTCCCTGCTTAAAACATTTTTGTCAGGAGATGTAATTCATTTAAGATACGACAACTCGAAGATAAGAGTGCTCTTGAACTCTATGCTATCACAGTACGAAACAACAGCAAATTCTGTTAATGCAATGATGCAGATTGCAAATACTCCAAAATTCAAATTAAAAGTACCAGGACAGCTTAATCTTGTACGAAGAGGAAAAGACGGAGAAAGTGATAAAAAGATCACGAAAGAAGAATATACAGAAGAATTAAAGAAATTATTGGAATCAAAGAGCCTTGCTGTCATTACGGAATCAAACGGAATTGCACTGGAGCAGCTTGGTATACAGACAGCAACGAAAACAGAAGAGCTCGTCAAAATTAAAGAGGAAATAAATAATGCAACTGCCGAAGCTTACGATATTCCACAAGCAGTGTTTAACGGGAATATCACAGAAAAAAGCGACGCAACGAATGAGTTCATCACGTATGCAGTCGGACCGGTTGCAGAAGTCATAAACGATGAATTGACAGCAAAGCTTGTAGGCGCGGAAGACTATGCAGGCAAGAATGAACGGGTGATGGTATGGCTTGCAAGATTCAAGCACGTGGATGTGGTAGACAGTGCGAATAACCTGGATAAACTGAGATCTAATGGATGGAATTTTGACGAAATCCGGGAGATGGTGGGATATCCGGTACTAAATACACCGTTCAGTCAGGCAAGAGCACTGACGAAAAACTACACTACAGGAGAGGAGGACAATTCGAATGCAGAAACCAGTTAACACAGCTTAGGGAGGTGATCCAATTATCTCGGAGTTATCCGTTAAATAACAAATAAAAAGAAAGGATAAGACTATGGAACAGAAAAATATTGTGTATAGATTTCAGCAAATTGATAATGTACATGAAATTTTCATCTTTGACGACATCAGAAAAACAGGTCCGTTCAATTGGGATACATGGCAGTATGATGACTCTGAGACATCAGCCAAGCATTTCAAGGAACTTCTGGATGCCATTCCAGAAACAGATGAGATTAAAATCTATTTCAACAGCAATGGTGGAAGTGTAGATCAGGGGACAGCCATTTACAACATGCTTCAGCAGCATGGGTCCTATAAGACAGGAATCGTGATGGGTGGATGTCATTCCATTGCTTTTACGATTCTTCAGGCGTGTGATAAGCGAATCATGGGACAGGGAACAACTGCAATCATCCATGATATGTGGGAGACAGTCACAGGAAATGCGGCAGATCTGAGAGCAGAAGCGGACAATCTGGACGTAGCAATGGACAGTTGCGTGGCGTTATTTATGCAGAGAGCAACCATTTCAGAAGATGAACTCAGAGATCTGATGCATAAGACCACCACATTGTCCCCTCAGATGGCTTTGGAGTATGGACTGATTGATGAGATTGGTGTCGCACAGAAGGAAGAGGAACAGGGCGTGAAGCTGCAGGAAGTTCTTAGAGAAAATGAAATGCTTCAGATGCAGCTGAAAAACAGAAATGAACATCAGAAACAGTTGGCTGAGTTTTATCAGTTGACACATAAGAAAGAAGAGAAGAAGGAAGAAAAAGACAGCACCGGTTGGGGTGCATTTTTTGATTAGGAGGAAATGTAAGAATGAAGATTGAAGGTTTAAACCAGGAAGTAAAAGACAAAGTAAAACAGCTTCTGGACAATGCTCCGGCAGATCAGAAAGCAGAAGCAATTATGCAGTCAATTGAAATGATCGATGAAGCAATGCACGCCGATCTGATTCAGCAGGTAGTGGCTGAGTCAGAAAGAGCAAGCAGAGATGCAGATTACAAGAAACAGCTTGGACTGCGCAACCTGTCTCAGGAAGAAAAGAAATTCTATGAGGGATTTAAGGACGTGAAGCAGTCAATCACTGCGAATCAGATTGATATCATTCCGACAGAGATTATTGATCGTACACTGGATGATGTTAAGAAAGCATCGCCAATCCTGAAACTTGTAAATATGGCGCCGGCAAATGTGAAGAAATGGATTGTAGCATCTCATTCAGGAGTTGCTGTGTGGGGTGCTCTTACGGATGCAATTAAAGGCGAACTGTCAGCCGAGATCGCATCTCTGAACATTGAACTCCACATGTTGTCAGCGTACCTTGTCATTCCGAAAGCAATCAGAGAGCTGTCTCTTGAATTCGTTGATCGCTATTTCATGGCGATCCTGTCTGAGGCTATGCAGGATGGACTTGTAAAAGGTTACCTTGATGGAGATGGAAAGACAGGTCCGATTGGAATCTTCCGTCAGATTGGAACAGTAGAGTCTGCCGGAACAAACAAAGCGAAAACGGTTCTCACTACGGTTACAAAATTCTCTCCGAAGGGACTTGCTTCGGTGAGAAAAACTCTTACTAATGATGGAAAACGTGTGGTTGATAAGCTCTATCTTATCTGCAATCCGTCAGACGAAGCAGAATATGTGGATCCATGCATGTATGGAGAGGCTCTGACAGGCGGCTATGTCAACAAATCATTCATTGACATCGAAAAAATTGTTGATGCCAACTGTCCGAAAGGAAAGGCTGCATTTACAATCGCTGGATACTACACTATGGGAACAACAGGTGTGAGAGTCAATGAGTATGACCAGACAAAGGCTATGGAAAATGCAGATCTCATTATTGCATCATGCTATGCAAATGGTCGTGCGGTTGATGACAACGTTGCGGTTGTCTTTGATGTAACAAAGCTCGAAGAGTACGTTCTTCCAGTAAATCAGGTAACAGTGCCGAAACAGGCCTAAGCTAGAGCAGGAGGCGGGACATGAACGAGAAAGAACTTGCCAGTCTTGTAGAAGAAATGCGGGAAGAGTTCCAGATCCCGCCATACTACGAGGACAAGCAACTTGCAAATTTGGCAAAAGAAGGTGAACACGCAGTTGGGAGATTGAATCCCGGCTGCAGTATCACAGAAGACTTGACCTATCGAATGCTATTGAAAAATTATATGTATTATGCTTACCATCACAGAGTCAGCGAGTTCATGGAAAATTATTCCAGCATGATCTTGACCTGGCAGATGGAGACGGAGGTGGATGCAGATGGCAATGCCTGAGTATACAGACGGAGTCTTAGAACTGTATGAGATAACAAATGATGAGTCAGAAGATTATCCGGAGGAGAGACTTAAGTACACCGGATTACGTATTTGGTATCGTGAGCTTGCAGTGTACGACACGACAAGAGCCAAACTGTCAGCAGACAGCGTTGAGGTAACTTATAAGCTTGCAATACCGCAGTATAAGAAAATCAACAGCAAATACATCTGTCTTATCGATGGGGAACAGCATGAAATCTATAATATTGCTCATACACCTACAAAAGATGGATTTAAGGAATCGGAGCTGACATTGAAGACACCGGCATATGAAAGAGAGGTAATCGATGACACAGAAAGAACTGAGTGAGATCTTGCACGATATTGGCTGCCCTGTGAATGAGGGAGTCAGTAGTCTCAAAAATGAAAAGGCATTTCCAAGAATTGATTACTGGGAGATTATGTGGGAAGACACAATGGCATCCGGAGATGATTATGAGAACGAGATTACATGGCAGATTAGTTTTTATGCTAGAAAGCCACGCAATCCGAAACTGATCGCACTGAAAAACCGTCTGAATGAGCTCGGCTACCATCCGACCATTGCTCACGAATACGTGACAGAAGACCGTGTATGGCATTCTTACTTCTCAATTACAACTGACGGAGTGATTGGATGAACAGCGAGATTACATTTTACGATGGAGGGCTTGAAGACTTCGAGGAGCTGCTGAAACAGTATTCCGAGAACGTAAGCCCGGACAAAGCACTTGACGCAGTGGAAGAGGGGGCAAAGGAGTTCGTGAATGATCTTCTGAGACTCCCAAAACCACGAAGTCAGATCACCAAAGCGGGGTACACGCATATCGTGAGTACATTCGCACTGGAAAGAACTGACAGCGGAATTAAGGTTGGATGGGGCAAGTATTACGGTCCAATGCTTGAGCATGGAACCAGGAAGATGGCAGCAAGGGCACACTTGAAGCCACTCTTTGAAAGAAACAAGGAAAAATACTACAAGAAGATGACAGAGAGCATCTTCGGTTAGGAGGTTGACTAATGCCTATTAATACAAAAAAACCGGCTATGAAACAGACAGTCGGTGCACAGTATATGTGTTTTGCTGATGCAACAGAGGACAACGAGTACAACGGTACTTATGAAGCTGATGTTGAGAAGACAGAGGTTGTGAAGAGTGTAAAAGTCACAGAAAACTCTGAGACGAGTGATGCGTATGCATCCGGAAAGATTTACGATTCTGATTCACCAATGTCCAGTATTGATATCGAGGTATCTGTGATCGCATTCCCGGACGATACAATCTCCAGGATGCGTGGAGAGACAAAAGGGACAAGTGGGCTTATCCTTGCCGGAGGAAACAGTGAAAGACCATTCTTCGCTTATGGCAAGGTTGTGAAACTGAAAAATGGAAAATCTCGTTATGAGTGGTTCCCAAAATGCAAGCTTGTTGAGAACTCCGATGATATTGCAACATCTGAAGAGAAAGCAAGTGAGCAGACTGACACGATTAAGATCAGGGCATATCCGTTTGATGTAGAAGGAAACATCGTGAGCAAGGTCACAGAGTCCACGGCACCGGCAGGACTTACAGAAGAGAAGTTCTTCGCAAAACCGATTCTGACGGATGCAGACCTTACAACAGCAATAGGAGCGTGATCACATGAAATCCAAGCTGATTAAGTTAACAGACGGATCAAAACTGGAAGTAAAAGTTAATTTTTACACTTTATATCTGGTAAAAATGAATGGAATTGACAAAAAACTGGATGGAAGAACAGAGGAAGATTTGACCGAAGAGGAGAATGTCGAACTTGCAGGCAAACTGATCTATGTGATTCTTCGGTCAAACGGTCTCAAAGTAGACGAGGAAGAGGCAATGATGCTGACTCCGATGGATGCCGACAGCATCCGTGAGATTTTCGAGGAGTTTGAAAAAAGACTCAACGAATATAAAAAAAAAGAACAGGCGAAGAAGTCTGTTGCTCCGAGGGCGAAGAAGTCAGCGAGGCAATAGACATCGACTGGGCAGAATACATGGTGTGCGCAAGAAAGATGGGAATGAGTGAAGATGAATTTTGGAACTCAGATCCTGTCTTTTTTAATGAATGCCTGGAAGTATTCACAGAACTAGAAAAACGGAAGGGAGGTGCTTTGATTGGCTAGTAATGACGGCTTGAAAACTGTCGGGTTGACCTTCAAAGCAGATGGAGCGGTTGACTTTAGAAAATCACTGACAGATGTAAACAATGCGGTCAATGAGAACAGGTCAGCCTTTAAACTTGCAAAGTCTGAATGGGATAAAAGTACATCGTCAGCCGATAAACTGAGAGCGACGCAGGAATATCTACAGAATCAGACAGAAGCGTATACGCAGAAAGTCGATAGGCTGACAGAAATCTTGAAAGCACAGGAGAATGCACAAGTGCGAGACGAAGCTGCTATCTCCAAAACAAGGCAGCAGCTGGATAATGCAAAAGCATCTCTGAATAACTACAAGAGCGGACTTGAAGATGTAAATAAGAAGCTGGAAAGCGGTGCTGCGACACTGGAAGATTACTCCAAGAAGGTTAAGGACTTCAGCGATACCACCGGAAAGATTGGAAGTTCACTCACAAAGAATGTGACGGCTCCAGTTGCGGCAGCAGGCACAGGAATTATGGCAGCATGGGCGCAGGTTGATGAAGGAATGGATATCATCGTGCAGAAGACGGGCGCTACTGGTGATGCACTGGAAGACATGCAGGATTCTGCAAGGAATATAGCCAAAACCATTCCGACAGACTTTGCAACAGCTGGTTCGGCTGTCGGAGAGGTCAACACAAGGTTTCATCTGACAGGACAGGAACTGGAAGATTTGTCGGCAAAGTTTGTTCGGTTCGCAGAATTAAATGATACAGATGTATCTTCTTCCATTGACAGCACACAGAAAGTTATCGAGGCATTCAACCTGACAGCTGAAGATGCTGGTGCACTGCTCGACACAATGAATAAGGTCGGACAGGACACTAGAATCTCAATGGATACGTTGTCCTCGTCAATGGTCAGCAACGCTGCATCACTCAAAGAACTCGGAATGTCTGCAGCAGACGCTGCTACATTTCTTGGCCAGTGCGAGACATCAGGAGTTGACACAAGTGCAGTTATGGCAGGACTTAAGAAAGCCCTTGTCAATGCATCAAAAGAGGGTAAGAGCATGAAAGATGCGCTGTCAGAGCTGCAGAATACGATGGTTAATGCAGGGAGTTCTTCTGAGGCTTACAATGCTGCGGTTGAGCTGTTCGGAGCGAAAGCTGGTCCAGCACTCGCAGAGTTCTGCCAAAGTGGAAAGCTAAACTTTGACGAATTAGGCGCATCGCTCAATGATAACCTCGGAAGTGTCAACGATACATTTGAAGCTACACTGGATCCGGCTGACCAGTTTAAATTGACACTGAACGAATTGAAAGATGCTGGATTTGAAGTTGGAAATGCATTAGGACCAGTCCTTGCGGATTGTTTACACATTGTCATTCCGATTCTTCATGACATCATTGGTAGTTGGAATTCACTGTCTCCTGGTACACAGGAAATGATTATAAAGTGTGCGCTGTTGGTTGCAGCACTAGGACCCGTCTTCAGTATAATCAGCAAGGTTTCTGGTGGCGTGTCCACTGTGATTGATGTCACATCAAAGCTAACGCCAACCATCAGTGGGGCAAAAACAGCCTTCGCAGCATTTAACGCAATTCTTAGGGCGAATCCAATCTTTTTGGTTATTGCAGCTGTTGTTGCGTTAATTGCAATTTTCGTTACACTTTACACAAAATGCGAGTGGTTCAGAGACGGAGTTAATGCAGTGTTTGCATCGATTCGTGATTTCATCAAGGGAGTAATCGACAAAATCAAGGGATTTTTCAACTTTGAGTGGAAACTTCCAAAGATTAAACTTCCACACTTCAAGGCAAGTGGAGAATGGTCGCTTGTTCCACCAAAAGTTCCGAAATTCTCGGTTGACTGGTACGCAAACGGTGGTATCTTGAACAGCCCAACTATTTTCGGCATGAACGGAGATAGGGCAATGGGCGGTGGCGAAGCAGGAGCAGAGGCGGTTCTTCCAATCGAATTGCTGAAGACATACATCCGTGATGAGATGCAGACAAACAATGCTGTGCTTGCTCAGATGATTGCAGAGACACTGTCAGAGCTAACTCTTGTGATTGAAAACAATATTGCGCTAGGCGATAAGAAGCTTGCAGAGATTCTTGCTAACGCGGTAATCAAGAAGATGTCCTCCAGTGTGAAATGGAAGAAAGGAGCTGTGGGAGCATGATGGACGTGGAATACAATGGGAAATGCGCGTCAAGTCTTGGAATCTACGCAAAGGCTGTACCAGATGTTCCGGCAGCAGCCTTGAAAGAAAAAACAGTGGAGATTCCCGGTGCAGATGGAACACTGATTTTACTTGATGGCGGTTACAAATCTACGGAGATCAAGATTGACTTTAATTTTATCGGTGACTCCGACCGATGGGATGAACGGTTTGGACTTGCAAAGAAGTGGTTATCTGAAAGAGGAAAGGCACTTCGTCTCGGATGTGATCCGGAGCATTACTATAAAATTTTAAAAGTCACATTGGATGACGGAAAGCACACAACGGAAAGAATTGGGGATTTCACAGCAACATTTCTGACAAAGGATGGTCTGAGATACATCGAAGCTGGAAAAAATGAATGCACGATAGAAGATGTGAGACTGAATCCTTATGAAGAGGCGCGTCCGATCTACAAGATATCCGGGGAAGGAAACTGCGTGCTGAAAGTTAACGGACACAAAATGACTGTAAATGTTGGACAGAATCTTGTGATAGATACTGACAGACAGCTTGCATATAGGCAAGACGGAACGCTTAGAAACACAGATGTGTCCGGAGATTACGAGAAGATGCACCTAATAGCTGGAACAAATGATATAGAAATTACAAAAGGATTTGATTTAAAAATCATTCCTAACTGGAGGTGCTTATGATTCAGATTTACAGTCCGGAGAATAAGGACTACGAGCACAATGGAGACATGACGCTGATGCCAGAAGAGGCTGAAATTCATGTGATCCTAAACGGAGAATGGACAGCAACCATTGAACATCCGATTGACGATGAAGGACGGTGGAAGTACATCACAGACAATGCAGTTGTAAAGATGCCATCGTTCAATGGAGAGCAGTTGTTCCGCATTCAAAACAAAGAGAAGAGTGATTCAGGGGTGAGCGCAGAGCTTACTCCAATCTTCCTTGATGCAAAAGAGGATTGCTTTTTGGTGGATGCGCGACCGACCGAAAAAAGCGGTCAAGAGGCACTGGATATCATGACAGCTCCGAATAAGGTGTATACAGCAAAGTCAGACATTAAGAAAACCTCAACAGCATACTACCAGACAAAGAATCTGATTGAAGCTATCAATGGAAATGATGACAACGCATTTACAAAACGCTGGGGCGGTGAAATCCTATATAACAACTACGAAGTGATTGTGAACGAGCGTGTCGGTGCTGATCGCGGCGTTCGCGTTGTATACGGCAAGAATATTGTTAAAGACGGATTCTCCGAGACAATCGACATGACTGATGTTGTGACAAGAATTGTTCCGAAGGCTTACAACGGATACATGATTAAAGGTGAAGCGCCGTGGGTTGATTCTCCGATCATCGATAAGTATCCAACAGTTCACTACGGTGTGATCACATTCGATGATGTCAAGATGCGAGCTGATGCATCGGAGGATGATGAAGCGAATGGAGTCATCGTCTGCGACACTCAGGAACAGCTTGAAAAGGCTCTGACAGATAAGTGCATAGAACAGTTTGACACAGGCGTGGACAAGCCTAGCATCACGATTGAGGTCAACATGGAACTGTTGCAGAACACAGAGCTTTATGATGACGTGAAAGAGCTTGAGACAGTCTCTTGGGGTGACACGGCACACTGTAGTCACTCAAAGCTCGAAATCGTAACAGATGCGAGAGCAATAGAACTGACGTGGGATGCAGTTCGGAATAAAGTAACTTCTGTCAAGTTGGGAGACTTCCAGTACAACTTCCTAGACAACGCATCTTCCGTTATGAACCGAGTTGAACAGGCTATTCGTGAGGACGGTTCAGTTATCGGCCAGCAGATTCAAGGAATCATCAACGGAGTGCAAGCACAGATGCGTGTACAGTCTTCCATAGCGAAAAAGCAAGAGGTCAGAGCGATTCTGTTTGAAGATTTAGATCCTGATTCGCCGACATTTGGAGCAATGTGCCTCGGCACACTTGGCTTTGAAATTGCTGGAGAACGCACAGCTGATGGAAGGGACTGGAAGTGGAGCACTTTCGGCACTGGAAAAGGATTCTATGCAGATTTTATCGTTGCCGGAACAATGCTTGCTGACCGAATCAAGGGCGGAACACTGGAGCTTGGAGGCGAGGACAACGGAAACGGTATTGCAAGAGTGATGGATGCAACTGGAAAAGAAATCGTCCGTCTTGACAAGGGTGGAGTCTATGCTATTGGAAGTTATGTATGTGAGAATGTTGGAGGATTGAATAGAAGAACAGAAATAAAATCCGGTTCAATTATGTTTTCCAAGAGAGACAAAAGCAATCCTATATTCATAGAAAGGTCAGGAGATGCAATTGTGGTTCGATACGGAGGAACATTTGAAGATGCAACAGATTCACATATGCTGATGAGAATATTTAGTGATGCGATATATTTCGATACTGATAAAATCGGACCCGGAGGAGTGGCAGGAAAGACGGGAAGAGCCGTGTTTTCAGACGGGACATATATGGACTTTGAAAACGGATTTCTTATGGGAGGAACAACGAAAGAGGGTGAAATCTGATGTCTTGGACGATAGGCAACAATTATTTGACAGAGGCTCAGATGCAAGGAAACGCACTGGAAGTATGGAAGTACTTCTCGGGCAAAGGCTGGACACTGAATGCGATCGGCGGTATCCTCGGCAACATGGAGAAAGAGTCCAATATCAATCCAGGACTGTGGCAGAGCTTGAAATACGGCAACTACAGTGGTGGCTACGGTCTTGTCCAGTGGACTCCGGCAACCAATTATACGAACTGGGCTAATTCAAATGGGCATTCCATTACAGATCCGAACGGACAGCTCTACTGGATCGATGCATTGTCAGCATCAACAGGGCAGTGGATAGCTACCAGCGCATACAACTTTTCGTGGAGTGCATTTAAAAGTTCCAGTCAATCTCCGGAATACTTAGCCAGCGCATTCCTGAAGAACTTTGAGCGTGCCGGAGTTGAGGTTGAGTCTGCTAGACGGACCGCAGCTAGAAAATGGTACGACTATCTAAAACAGTACGCAGGTGGCAGTGAGATCATTGAAAAAGCTGTAAACTGGGCAGTTGGAATCGCAAATGATAATAGCCATGGCTATGATCAGACTCATAGAGATGGACCAGACTACGATTGTTCCTCGCTGATCAGTTGGGCTTACTATAATGCCGGACTCAACACAAGACCTGGATATACTCCAAACACAAGTGCAATGTACAAGGTATTTACATCAGCCGGATTTGAAGATGTGACATCACAAGTAACACTTTCCAATGGATCAGGCATGGTAAGGGGAGATGTACTTTTAAAGCCGGGGAACCATACAGAAATGTATATCGGGAACAGCCAGCTTGTCGGCGCGTCACAGAACGAGAATGGAGGAGTTACCGGAGGAAAGACAGGAGACCAGACAGGGAAAGAAATCCATGTGCATGGTTATTATAATTTTCCATGGCAATATGTATTGAGGTATCCGGGCGGCGGAGGTGGGACTACACCGACCACAGTATACATTGAGAAGTGGATACCGGGATAGGAAGGAGCATAAATGGAATCGATAAAAAGAAACATATACGTGTTGCGAAACGCAATCAAAGAAAAAATTGAAGTTACAAAAGGGACAGACATGATCCCAATTGAGCTTAAGGTAGTGGACTACAACATTCCGGACTACGCTATTGCTGTGGCATACGCTCTCGGACAGACGAGTGATGTACCAAAAAAGATATTGTGCGACGTCGGAAATAATGCAATTAAGTTCACGCCAAGTGAAAGCTTTTTTGAGGTCGGAAGAAATGAACTGATGGTGCGAGTATTGAAAGATGAGAAGAAGTTATTTACATTTTCCGATACAGTAATCTGCAAGGCATCAGCCATAAAAATCAATGACGCTTCGGAACCGCAAGATCCTAGTCTCGTAGAGCAGTTGCTTAATAAAATGAGTGACGAGACAAAAGACCGATTGGTTCTGCAGAGCGAGGTCGAGGACATAAGGAAAGGATATGACGAAACTGTCTATGCGAGCGCAGGTGAAGCTGTGAGGGGGCAGGTTGCCAATGTTAAAGATGATATGTCAGAGATGAAAACGGACTTGTCTGAAGAAATATCAACTGTGAAAGATAAAGTTTTTGATTTGGAATCCACTTTAGCAACACCGCGTGCATATACTCCTAAATTATTAACTGCTTCTGGCAGAGAAATCACTCAAGACAAAGCTGGTGGATATGCTGTTGGGTATTATATGCAAATTGGAAATATTGTTTTGTTTTATTTTCAAGTGAAAACAAAGATTACAGAAAACGGAGAGCGTGCAAAAATATCATTGCCGGTTGAAGAAACAGATGCATCTTATGGAGCAGCATTTGTCGTATCCGAAAGCGGTGGCTTGACTGATAGCAGTGCTGGAAGAGGAGAACTCAGGGGAGACGGAATGATCACTTTACTCAGTGAAGACGAAGGAAATGGTGATATCGGATACTCAAATGTGTATTGGAAAAATACAGGTCAGGTTGGCTATATAAAAATGTCTGGGTTCTATTTTGTATAACAATTTTAACTGAAGGAGAATGCTATGATAAATAACATAATTCAGACCGTGCTTGATTACCGGTACGTTAACTCCGAGAAAGTGTGGCAGTACGACTATGGACAGATTCTCCGCTTACAAGGGAAGAATCTTCCAAAGGCTGTCGAAGTACACTTCTCGCTCAATGAAGTGGGTGGAGATGCTATTACGAAAGTCGGAGTAACTACAGATGAAGTGGCAGAAGTGCAAGTGCCGGATGAACTGCTGGAGAACGGTGATACAACGTTTAATTATAATGTTTACGCTTTCGTATACATCGAAGACGGTACTTCCGGAAGCACAGAGTATAGAATCAAGATACCAGTGCAGGCGAGACCGAAGCCGAGCGATCATATTACACCTGACAACGCAGACACAGATCCGTTTGGAGATGCGGTCAAGGCGGTCAACGACGCTGCGGAACGTGCGGAAACATCGGAGCGGAATGCAAAAGAGTATGCTGACAACGCTAGTGAGAGCGCAGAGCAGGCAAAGCAAGTGGCAACAAAGAATGGATTCTGCAAGTTGGAAATAGACGAGAGAGGACACTTGCAACTGCATAGGACAGACAATATCGTTGATAGTTTAGATTTTAGACTGACAGAAAAAGGAAGTTTGGAGGTAATGATGTCATGATCACAACAGATTTGGGCACGGTCACAGCTTATGCCGAAGCGGTAGCACAAGGGCATACAGGCACAAAAGAAGAGTTCGGAAAGCTACTGGCCAATTATGCGAAGACAGCCGAGAAAGTAGCGGAAGATAAGGCTGCAGCAGAACAGGCAATGGAATCCGCAAAAGAGTCAGCAGACAGAGCAAGCACGTCCGAACAGAACGCAAAAGCCAGCGAAGATGCAGTTGTGCAGAAATTGGCTGACGTAAAAACAGAAGTAGATGCAGCTGTAGAAGCTGGAAAGAAGTCAAAAACCGACTTAGACAAGTCAATTGCGGATTCCACAAAGGCGAAAACTGCGCTGGATGAAAGCATTAAGAGTGCGAACGGAAGCAAGAGTGCACTGGATAAAACGGTTGAACAGGCAAATGTGCTTGATGAATCTCTCGGCAGCAATATCGTAGATGGAACGCAGCTCAACAAGGATATTACTGCATCAGGAAACAAAGCTGTCGCTGACATTAACAGTGCGAGCGAGAAGGCTCTTGAAGATATCAACACCACAGGAACAGCGAAGCTTGATGCTGTAAATAAGGCTGCCGAATCAATCGTTGCAGATAGAGAACAGATTGCTAAAAATAAGACGGACATTGCTTCACTAAATGAAGATTTAGGTGACGTAATTGATAAACAAGAAAACTTATGGACTTACGGTGATGTTGTAAATTCCTATAAAGCTAACGCTCAATATCAATCAAAATATTATGATATTCAACTTGATGATGGTGAATATTATATTCAATACGATAATGTGGTTGGGGCTGTTGCAGGTAATGCTCAGATTTTTCCTTACGGTAAAGGTAAAGGCGTTCTTACCGACATAATGCCGCCAAGTAAAAGCGGGAAATTCTCTCCGAAAAACGGTGGCGTTAGAATTTATTTCTTCTCAACACTAACTAACGTAGCCGAAAATGAGGGCGTATCTACATGGAGTGGAATTAAATTAGTAAAAGGAACGAATATAGTCAATCCATCAATCAAAGAGTCTGCTTTGCCGGATTTTTATAAGACACTTCCAATTGCAATCCCTAAAATAGAGGAAGAGAAGGCGAATGGTAAAGGAATCTCTTTCTCAATCAACGAATCAGGTGGACTTAGAGTAACTTATGATGATGGCAAATAGGAGGATATAAACATGGCACAGACATCTGTAGATATTGCTATGGAAAGTACATCACAGGAGATTCTTGAGATGTGTAAAATTATCCGCACAATGGTGACGGATGTAGAAAAATTCGACTGGAAAAACTTCTGGGCGAATATGGCAACAGGAGAACTGTTCTCCACAAAATTCTATAATTACGAAAGCTCAACGAATCCAGCTGGAGAAAAGCTGAACGCTTCAAAAGGACTGGTTGCAGTTCCTTCCACAGACAAGGTGAAGAATCAGGATGATTTCGCTGGAAGAAATGCTTTCAATTACATTGACTGTAATTTTACGGTGAATGATTCCAGCGATAAAATTCCGGTCGCAATTAAGGGTGGTAATGGATTCCATAATACAGGAAAAGTCGATGTAGGAATCATGACTCCGCCGACTTATTGGGGTAAGGAAGAATTTGACGGATATTACATCATTCACTTTTCTGATACTCCACATCCGGAAGTGGGATGTATTATTCCGACTCCGTGGACAGATGAGAATCTTGGATATGGCATGATCACAAAGTATTATGCCGGTCTTATTGACGGAATCGCATATAGCTCTTCCAGAAATGCTATTTACAATTTCGCTTCTGCACAGTTGGCAATCGGTGAGCTGGAAAAGAAAGGTGCTGGATATGTTGGTTCCGGTTCAGAGCGTACAGCATATCTGCTCTGTATGTTATGGATTAAGTATGCGACAAAAAATAGTCAGAAATTCTTTAGAGGCAATACAGATAATAACTTGCAGTACAAAGTTGCTGAGACGGGCGAGAATGTAAATTACGTGGTAATCACAACAGCTCAGGCGAAAAACTTCTATGTCGGAGAAACGGTATCAATCGGTACTCCTGGAGCTAATAACAATATTGATCGCGGACAGACAAGCATGAATGCGATTGCGAAGAATGTAAGAATCACAGCGATCGAAGCTATTGCGGACACAGCAAATAGCAAGGTGTATGTCGAAAAGGCCGGCATGACAATTACTGAGGACACTTATATCTCAACAATGCCACTGCATTCCGGTACGACAGACGGTGTGCTTGGAGCTGATGGATACATTTCCAATGATGGTAAGCACGCATTCAAACTTGGTGGTATCGAGGAAGGTGTTGGAGCTTACTTCATCTCCATGAATGAGATATGGAATAAAACCACAGCCAGTATGGTTGACTACTATGTACGTCCGAAAGGCGTGGCTTGGTCTGCGACAGCTTCAGGATGGAAGAAAGTTGTTACAGTGGATTTGATTGATTCCAACGACTGTTGGATTGGAGATATTGACATTGACCTTGAGACTGGTGTTGATTATCTAAAAACGGTCGGAACTGGTGATTCTGTTGGTGTTGGAGATATACTCTATAAAGGCGGTACCGGTACTGGTTACAGAGGAGCATTAAAGCGTGGGGGCCTCAGGGATGGCGGGAATGGCGGTTTCTGCTACTCGAATCTCAGGAACGAGGTCTCTAGGATGAATTGGAACTACGCCTTCTGAATTTTATTATGCAAACATTATGCACCGCTGGGTGCTTGCACGGCATTTCGCAACAATAAGTTGTACCGTAAGGTCTTAAATAAGTAACAAGAAAGGGAGCTGGTGCCACGGCAGTGGTACTGGCAGTCTATACGAATTGGTATAGGCTGGGGCTAGTAGAAAAACCGAAAGTCCCTCGGAACTAAAATGAAACGATATTGCAAGAACATTGATATAACAAGCAGAGAATTAATCTCAGAGGCAACATGGAGCTGTATCAGTAATAAGATTACACGTAGCGACACGATTCATATGTTCATGGAATACACAGGACTTCCGTACCAGTTCTTGATGGATATAGCTCAAGAGAGCAGATATATGCTAGACAGCATTGTAGAAACTGTCATAGATGGTATCCAACAAGAAATCATGGAACAGAAGTATATCGTGAAGAAAATCCGTTACAGAATCAAGAAAGATGCTTGTACTGGAAAGCTACGAAATATCGGAATCCAAGATATTAAACAGCAAATCTACGATTATATCGCAGTATACGGCTTGAAAGAATTATTTGAGAAAAAACTCGGCTTTTATCAGTGTGGAGCAGTTAAACGTAAAGGTAATGAATTTGGAGCTGGAGCTATCAAGAAATGGCTGGCAGATAAAAATATCCGTTGTGCATGGCAATCAGATGTTCGGCATTATTATGAAAACATAAATAAAAATGTTCTGAAAAAGATGCTGAAATGCGATGTGAAGAATGACAGACTTCTTCATTTAGTGTTCTTCTTGATTGATACATTTGAATACGGACTTTCTATAGGTTCATATTTAAGTCAGTTCTTGGCGAATTATTATTTGAGCAAGGCTTATATCTATGCAAGCCAGCAGTTCAAGGTTCGCAAGAGAAAAGATGGAACAGTTAAGAAAGTAAGACTTGTGAGTCATGTACTATTCCAGATGGATGATATCATTTTCTTCGGTCACAGCAAGAAAGACATGAAAATGATAGTGAAGAGGTTTAACGAATATATCAGCAAAGAGTTAAGCCTTGAATTGAAAGAGACAGCTCGTTTTATCGACTTGCAAACAGAATATGTAGATATTCTCGGACGGAAGATATCAAGAAAGAATCTGACGATACGTTCTTCAACATTCTTGAAAGCAAGGAGAACTTATAAGAAAGCCTATTCTTATGTCTGCCACGGAAAAGAGATTCCGCTGAAACTTGCAAGGAGCTGTGTGGCAAGATACGGAGCAATTAAACACACGGATAGTAAGAGATTCCAAAGGCGATACCATGTTGAACTTATAAATAAGATGGCTAAGAAAGTAATCGCACGAGCCACGAAAGGAGAATAACTTGAATACAATGAGATTTTCGGAGAAACAGGAGAGAGTAAGCATCTATGAGCTTGAGAACGGAGCAAGAGATGTGGTTATCCTGACAAATGAAAGAGAGGTCGCAGAGACAGAACCGCTGGAAGATGGAGAAGCAAAAGAGACTACGGCATACGAGTATGACGGAAATATTTTCCGCACTCACTCACTGACAGCTGAACAGATCAAAGCGGATCCGGAGAGTTATCTGGACTACGAGGGTGACGAAGCTCCTACAGACGCAATGGTTGAGTATGCGAACCTTAAAATTGACGAGTACACAGCACAGCTGATGGAAGAAGGACTCATTTAAGAAAGGAGGTATAAGCAATGAGAATTTTAGTAGAAAGTCTGAAAAGACTGTACGAGAATGACAGAGCGACAAAGGCGCAGTTACAGAAGAGAGTAGAAAAAGGCATTATCTCAATTGATGAGTATAACTACATTGTTGGAGAGGATGTGTTGTAATTGATAAGAGGTAAATATACGGAAATCAGAGCAAGACCGAAAGGGCCTTATTTTTATACTCAAAAAACAGAGAAAAGAAAGGAAAACAGCATGGAAACAATCATATCATCCTGCATCACAGCAGCAGTAACACTTGTAATCTGTCTGTTGAACAATCACGGGCAGCAGGAGAAGACTAGAGCTCTTATGGAATACAAGCTAGATGAACTGACCAAAAGAGTAGACGAACACAACCATGTGGTTGAACGTACATATAGTATAGAGAGGGAACTCTCCATACAGAAAGAGCAGATCAAGGTAGCGAACCATAGAATTGAAGATTTGGAGGGAATTGAACATGAACATTGAAACATTAATGCAGTACATGAGTTACATTTTGGCAGGAATTGGAGTGCTGGCCTTCTTGGTCAGTGTGATCGTGCAGGCAATCAAGGAGATGCCGGCACTGAAGAAAGTGCAGACGAATGTCGTGGCACTGATTACATCACTGATCCTGACACCAGTAGCGGTAATTGTCTTGTGTACCTATTATCAGATAGTAATTGAGTGGTATTACATTTTCGCATCATTCATTGCTGCATTCATCGTCTATTTAGTGAGTACTGGTGGCTGGGAGAGAGTGGCAGAGATGTGGAACAGAAACGCATATAAGAAAAAGTAGAATTGCACCAGTGCAAGAAAGGAGAAGAATAATCATGGCAGTATATAACGTACACGGCGGTCATTCGCTGGTCTGCCGGGGAGCTTCCGGGCTTCTGGATGAGGTGAATGAAGACCGTAAGGTGAAGAATAAGCTGATCGAATATCTCAGGGCAGCAGGCCATACAGTTTATGACTGCACGGATGATACAGGAAAGACTCAGAGCCAGAACTTGAACAATATCAAGAAGAAATGCAATACTCACAGCGTTGATCTTGATATTTCCATCCATCTTAATTCAGCAAGACAGGATTATGCAGGGGACGGCGTAACAGGTGGTGTAGAGGTTTGGAATTACAATACCGCTACAGCAGATGTTTCGGATCGTATTTGTAATAAAGTGGCAGCAGCTCTTAATGTTACGAATCGTGGTTCCAAGTACACAAAGAATCTTTTTATTTTAAGCAACACAAATTCCCCAGCACTCTTGGTAGAGTGTTGTTTTGTCGATGATAAGGACGATTATGACCATTGGAATGCCGAGAAGTGCGCCAAAGCGATCGCAGAAGGTATTCTGAACAGAAGCCTGTCTATTGCGACTGCCGGCTGGGTAAAAGACAGCACCGGCTGGTGGTACAGAAATGAGGATGGATCCTATCCTAAGAATCAGTGGCTGTGCCTGGGGAACACCTGGTACTACTTTGATGGACATGGCTATGCTGTGAGAAACAACTGGAAATCCATCAATGGTCATTGGTATTACTTCGATGCTGATTGCAACATGAAAACCGGATGGATCTGCGAGAATGGTGACTGGTATTATCTAAGCGGATTCAATACGCCATATTATGCAGTGGGAGCAATGGTTACAGGATGGAGAAAGGTTGATGGATTCTGGTATCTGCTGAGATCTGGTTGGAGCGGAAAGCATCAGACCGGATCCGCGGTTGTTGGCGAGTACAATGACGGAACGAATGATTACTATTTCGTATCCAGCGGAGAGGTTGCCGGTTTCCCGGGTTGCTCCATGCTGACTGGCTGGCGTAAGAAAGACGGGAAGTATTACTGGTACAACAGGGATAACAACTGTCTCCCGATCGGTGCAATGATGAGGAATCACTGGCTGAAGGATAACGGAGCCACGTACTATCTCAAGGATGATGGCTCAATGGCTTGCAATGAGACGCTTCAGATCGGCGGAAAAGAATATTCGTTTAATTCCAGTGGAAATGTGGAGTAATTGCTAAGGTTGTCAAAAGGAACCATACCGTGCTATACTTAACTTGTTCAGGGAAAAGCATAACTGGCCGAAGTGATCATTATGGTTTCGGATAGATCCCCCGGAGTAAATGACTCCGGGGGATTGAATATTGTATCATCTATTTT
>OGPB01000259.1_pt1 | contig 36094 bp, 36 predicted proteins | sample 1552821 | NCBI WGS metagenome assembly OGPB01 (sample SAMEA2580192, study PRJEB22360) | human gut metagenome | biome: human gut; feature: human-associated habitat; material: faeces | place: Denmark | collected 2008/2010 | reverse complement strand
TTTGCCTGTTTTGTTTTCAAAAAATATAATTATATCCCCCTGTTAGCACATGGTTCAGTAAGTTTAATACAACTATCACAAAACTCATCCCCTCTACCAATGTAATTTCTCTGTTTTTTTTATTAGAAAGTTCTTCATAAAGGAGTGGGAATGAAAACAATATGCTCACATAGGAGAACCTATAGAATAAATCAAAATTATAATATCCTCCAATTGTAAAGCAAACCATATATTTAACTAACTCATTGTATTCATAATTATCTGTTTTTCTATGATACTTATTAACAGCCATAATAACAAATATTAAATTGGCTACTGCAAAGGCATACTTCGTTACAGAAATCTGCGATGTTCCGTTTAAATAAAACTGCATTCTGTATATCAAATTATAGACTGTAGAGCCAAAAATCCTAAAAAAGCCAATAGAATTGAGAAACATCACAATTGGCTGATATATAATAAACAGTAATGCAATCAGCATTTTCTGCTTTTGCTTGAGTCTATGTGTTAAATATAGCAATACTCTAAATGCTATAAAAATAAATGCACATGTATGGAACTGCGTTAATATAAGATATGCTAAAAAGCACAGCTTTTGATGTTTCTTTTCAATAATATCAATATACATAAGGATTAAAATGAGGATAACACACACCCAAAATCTAATCCCACATACTATTTGATAAAAAGGCAAAATAAGCAAATAAAATGAAAGAAGCTTTTTCCTTGCAGTTATAGTTGATGGTGATATAGTCTCTGTTTTCGAATTAAGAAACATCATGAAAAGCAAATAGCAAATCAATACTGCAATAATAGGCAGCCAAGTTTCCTTATCAACCATTGCAAGCACATAAAACAACAAACGAAAAAGATACAATCCTTTTGTATAGCTGAATCCATCAAATATCTTCCACCCACCTGTTTTTACATATCCCATTATGTCATAATATCTTTGTAAATCTGTTTCTGGCGTTGGATGGAAATAAAATGCAGAAATAATCACCAGTACCAATGCAACTATGGCTATAACCCATTTTATATTTTTTTTATTTGATAACATTAAAAGACCTGCTAATGCACAAGCAATACTTACCATTAACATTCCTGTTTCTCACCACCTTCATTCCTTATTTTTTTTACTGTTTCATTTATATAAACGGTATTCTCCGGAATGTCTTTTGCAACTATAGATCCAGCTGCAATTACCGCCCCTTTTCCAATTGTAACCCCCTTTAATATTACAACATTCGCCCCAATCCAAGCACCGTCCTCAATTATTACCGGTGACATGACAAACTTTGTCTTTTCGCCATGTATGCTATGGTCATGGTCAACAATAACAACATTGTTACCAAATGTGCATCTATTTCCTATAGAAATTTTCTCTAGGCATGTAATACTGCAATTATGATTAAAAAAGCAATTATTTCCAATCTCGCAAATTCCACTGTCAACTAAAACGTGGAACCCTGTTCGTGTAAAAAGTTTATTTCCGAGACTTAGTTTTCCCCTTTTATTTACTTCAATCGTGGACCATTTTCCTATTAGTTGCCGGACAGGAGCATCTATACGGTTTCCTTTGAATCGTAGAAACATAAACCACATGGCATTTTTTACATACAAAGAATATGTCTTTAATCTATTCATTTATTTTCCTCAATTATTCTGTATATCTTATCGATTTCTTGCATGTTATCAAAATTTTCATGTTTCAAATTATTCTTCCACTTTATTACTTCATTTTGGTTTTGTATTAAATAGCGCAGTGCATCGTATACTGCATCATCTGTATTCTCAACAATCAACCCATCAATTTGGCTTTTTATCTGACCAGCAGCACTAGCATAATTGGTAACAACAGGAGGAATCCCAAGCATTTGAGCTTCTGTTACAGCCATAGGTTTTCCTTCGTACCTTGATGGCAAAAGGAACACATCCATCATTTTGACATACGGCAATGGGCGTGTTTTAGCCCCCAGTAGGAATATCGTATCTTCTAGATTATATTCTTTTACCCTCTGAGTCATTTCGCTATAATCAACGCCATCACCTATTACATACCATTTTAGATTATGACGAATATTTTTCTGTTTTAATTTATTAAAAGCATTTACAACTCTATCCAATCCCTTATGTGCAAATGAAATCCGACATACAGTCACAATATTAAGATTCTCTTCTGAGACCTTAATATTAGTATTTTGTTCTGCAAGTTTATTAACAGTAGCCGCCGTCAGGATATTCTCAATAACCATTGATCTCTCGGATAATTTTGGAAATTCACTATCAAAAGTCTTTTTGCACTCATCAGACACTAAAACAATTTTGTCGAATTTAGAAAAGCACTTTTCATCAAATCTTGGTATAAAGCCTGCCGCTTTATAATCCACATGAATCCATGTGATTTTCTTATCTGCAACAACATTGTTAGCAACATATACCAATGGGTAATTTTCAATAAAACTTATTGCAATATCATATTTTTTCGTTAGGCTTCGACTTAATCGTACATTTTCATAGGACATAATCTGTCCCATTATATTTTTTGAATTGCAGCTTTTTTTCGCATACATTTTCGCTTTGCAATATTCCACGATAGATCGCAGTGATTTCTGTTTCAATTGTTGCAAATTTTCTGGCATTAATGCAGGAAGAGTGTTCAAATCCCTTGGAAGCATTGACTGTAACTCACCATTATTATTTGCTAATGCAAAATCCACTTCATATTTACTTCTGTCAAAATACTGAAGCAACGACAGTAGACTTGTAGTACTTCCTCCTATACTCATTGTCCCATATACAATTAGAACGCTCTTCATTTTATCTCCTCACATCAAATCTCTTATTTTTTTCGCAGGGTTTCCTCCCCATAACTGATCGGCAGGAATATCTCTGGTTACTACAGATCCTGCCGCTACAATACTTCTATCGCCAATGGTTATGCCCTTTAAAACCATACTGTTTGCTCCAATAAAAACATCTTCCCCTATACAGATCTGAGCTGTCTTTATTCCTTTATCCGGTTTATTTCTCCGTTCCAAATAATCTATAGAATGAAAATCCGTATCATATAGGCAGCAGTTTCCTCCGATAATACTTCTATTTCCAATCACAATACCCTTAGCCGCACAGATCGTCGAATTAGAAATACCACAATTTTCTCCAATTTTAACCTGTGCGTTATTTATTATATAGAATGTGGTTTGAGCACCCCCAACTGGATTCGAAATTTTTCCCGAGTTAACTACTGTATTTGCTCCAATATCCAGTTTACCGTTTCCAAAATAATATATCTTTCCTCTAATCTTCACATTTCTTCCAACTACAATGCTGTGCGTCTTTATAATCACAGCATTCCATACTTTCGATGGAAAAAAAGTAATTTCTTTAATCATTGATTTTATATTCATTTATTTTTTCTCTTGTTTGTTTTATTTTTTAATACCTTCCATAATAAGCATTCGGCCCATGTTTTTTCACATAATGCTTATCAAGAATATATGTTCTATTTCAGCCTTCGGATTTAGTGCTAGCGTCTTTAAATCCATATATGATTTTGCCCTTCTATTTTCTTTTCATTTCCATGAGCCGCCGAACATGTATATACTTTAAGTCCTACTTTTCTTGCTTCTTCAGCAATCATAAACATAATGCGCCCAGTGCTTCCAACTGTGCTACAGTTAATTTCAACTATCGTTTTAGGCATCACTGTCACTTTCCTTCTCTAACCGTCATTTAACGCTGTCCATAATAGGCATTCGGCCCGTGTTTTCTCATATAATGCTTATCAAGAATATATGTTTCCATTTCAGCCTTCGGATTTAGTACTAGCGTCTTTAAATCCATCTCCGCTACTTTTTCCAGCACAACAGCATTATATACCGCATTCTCCGGACTTTTCCCCCATGCAAATGGCCCATGATTTTTTACAACGATTCCAGGAATCGCCATTGGATCATACCCGCCATTATCTACTGTTTCAATAATCACTTTACCTGTATTCGCCTCATAATCTTCCATAACCTCTTGTTTTGTCAGTTCACGAGTGCATGGGATATCACCATAGAAATAATCTGCATGAGTCGTTCCCAACGCAGGAATTGCAATACCTGCTTGGGCAAAGGCCACAGCATTTACAGAATGTGTATGGACTATTCCTTTTATATTTTTGAACTTTCTATATAATGCCAAGTGTGTTTTGGTATCAGATGACGAATTCCATTTTCCCTCCACTCTTAAGCCACTTTCGATGTCAACTACAACCATATCATCTGGACTCATTTTATCGTATTCAACACCAGATGGCTTAATCACCATGTATTTTCCATCGCTGGATATCCCACTAACATTTCCCCATGTATAGATAACTACACCTCGTTTTACCAATTCAAGATTGGCATCACACACACTATTTTTTAAATCTTCTAACATTATTAATCACTCATCCTTCAAATACGCCAATGTTTCTATAAGTCCATCTCTAAGCGTAAATTTTCCATTCCATCCAAGCTTTCGCAATTTTGTATTATCCAAAATGCAATTTTTTGAACGCGAAAAACCTTTTTCTTCTATCTCGTCTGGCAAATCAAATACCACCGTTGTCTCTGCTATTTCTGCACACATTTTTGCAACTTCAGCAATAGATGCCACCGATTTTTCATTTGAGATGTTATAAATTTCACCATTCTTACCAGCAGACAAAATTTTAAATATTGCACTTACAGCATCAACAACATAACAATATGTTCTTCTTTGGTCTCCCTTACTTTTTAGGATTATATTTTCACCATTTAACGCATTTCGTATAAACTGTGCATGAGCCTTACTATCCGACCTCATCATAGTTGGGCCATATACGCTTGGCAATCTCGCAATAACTGCACTGATTCCAAATTCTTCAACATAACTTCTAACCAGAAGTTCACAGCATCTTTTACTTTCAGGATAACCATTTCTGAGAATTGTCTGATCTATTATTCCGCTCATATTTTCAGAATAAATGTCTTGTCCATTCAATTCTCCATAAACTTCAAACGACGAAGTCAGAATCATTTTGGTGATTTCTTTGTGACTCACGCAATAGTCTAAAATATTTTTATTCCCGATAATATTGGTGAGTATTGTTTCAACAGGTTGCATAGCATAGGACTTAGGATCTGCATTGCTCGCCCCATGAATAATATAATCATACTTAATTTCTTTATCCAAGGGCTTCATAATATCCTGAACAATCGGTATAACCGCCGTCCCAAATCTCTTTTCAAGTTTTTCTCTACTTCTACTAAGTGCATATATTTTTATTCCGGCGCCAAATTCTTTATTTGCCACCAGCAAAGTATCTATTATGCACGATCCAATTAGCCCAGTTGCCCCAGTTACTAGAATTGATACATTTCTTAAGTCAATTGCCTTAGCTGTTTCTCTTATACTCTCTCCATACATTAGTGCATCCACTCGTCTTTCTTAGCCATCAATAGTGCTTTGAAGATTTCAATGTCCTCAGATGTTGTAAGTTTTAGATTTTTCTCAGACCCCTGCGACATATAAAGTTTTCTTCCAAGTTCAATGTACATCGTGCAAGAGGCAACCGAATTTGTAATTCCCTTATCAAGTGCTTCCTTATGTGCGTCACAAATGTCCTTTAAGAAAAAGGCTTGCGGTGTCTGTGTAATTTTAAGATTATCTCTCGGAACCTGCTCCACCGTAGAAAGTGCATCATACGTTTTAAGCATCGCCGCCGTACATGGCACAACAGTAATTGCATTCCCATACTGTCGGCAGACTCTGATGTTATCCGTAATGACATCTGCACTAACCATCGGTCTGATTGCATCATGAATTAAAACTACATCATCATCATTTTTATATCTTTCCGCAATATCGTATAAGCCATTTCTAATTGAATCTTGACCATTTTTTCCGCCAGAAACAATATTCTCCAATTTTGAAATGCCAAACTGCTTGGCATATGCTCTTAAAACATCATGCCAGCCATCCAGGCACACTACCTCGATTGCATCAATCTGAGGATGCTTTTGGAAAGCTTCCAATGTATAAATTATGACCGGTTTATCATGAACATTAATAAATTGTTTTGGTATATCTTGTCCCATTCGAGCACCAACACCACCAGCAATAATCAGCGCAATATTCTTCATAATTGTTCTCCTTTATACATCCAAATCTGTAGTTTTTGCATGAAATTTCTTTCTAATGCTTTCTGATCCTGGAAATTTTCTAATAAAGTTTGCTACTCTAAATCGAGCAATTGACTTCATACCTAGCATATGAGCCTTCATAGGGTTCATCCCATTTTTTATCGAAATTTCGATGCCTTCAGGAACAGTTTGTTTTACATAAGTACGTTGGTTAACACCGCCCAATCTCATCATCGCCAAATCTTCATTTAAATATTGAAATTTAGCACCTGCCACATACATTCTTAAAAGCAGGTCACGATCCATTTGGCACTTATATTTCAAATCAAATGTTCCATATTTATCATATGCAGATTTTTTTACAAAAGTTGCGGGATGAACAACTGCCATCCTTTTTCTCATAACTTCTAGCGAATCAGCCGGCTTACAACGATAGTTTGTTTCTCTTCCCCCAAACATAATTGCATTTCCATAAATGACATCTGCTTCCGGCTTAATGTTCTTTGCAATTATATTTAGCGAATTATCTGTTAGCATATCATCCGAATTGATTATTCCAATTAATTCACCTGATGCAATCTTAATTCCTTTATTAAATGCATCACTAATGCCTTTATCTGGTTCGCTAATCCACTTCGTTACAACGTTTGAATATTTTTTTACTATATCCAAAGTAGCATCTTTTGAACCGCCATCCACAATAATATACTCAAGATCCGGATAATTCTGTCGTGCTACACTTTGAATCGTATCTTCTAATGTTTTTTCACTGTTATATGTAATCGTTATTATTGAAATTTTCATTTTGCACTCCGTTATTTCCAGTATGCTGTAAAATGGTGATGTGAAACCTGCTTTTCTTTAGGAGGAAGTTTCATATAATCGCCATACATATTTGAAAGAACATGTTTATAATTTTTCGGCACACTATACGTTTTCCCTTCAAATTCAAGTTCTGCTGTTTCTGCAAAATCCTCACATGGAAAAACTTCTTTCATTCCATAAGTGAAAACTGATATGTCTGCAATTCTATTACAGGTAGCGTCATCATTATAAGATACTGCCAATTTTGTTATTTTTCTTATAATATGTTGCATTGAAATCGGCTTCAATAAAAAAGAACTTACCTTTAAAATCCAGTTTTTCACGGCTGATCTTCTATCGCTAACCGGAACCGATTTCAAAATAAGCATTTTTCGATATATATCTATCCTATGATTTAACTTTTTTAATTTCTTATCATCCGCCGGCAGATTATCCATCGGAAAAACATCAACATACACGCCAATAGGCATGGCACAATTATTTTCCTCTTCAATAACTGTCGCTGTATCAATCACTTTTCCACTTGCGAGATAATAGTTTTTCTCTGTTTCTGCTGAAATAGCTTTTAATGTGTCCCGTCTCTGCTGATTAAATTCTGAAAAGAAACGATCATAATCTTTTCTCTTCATGCAAATGTCAACATCATCATCCCACGGTATGTATCCATTATGTCTAACTGCACCAATTAGCGTCCCGGAAAACAAGAAATACTGCATTCCATTTTTTTTGCAAAAATCATCTATCGAATCCAGTATTTTCAATTGAATCATTTTTAATTCTTCAACGCTTATGTCTTTTTTCATTCGCCATTCCTCTTTTTTATCAGTTCTTTATAGAGTTCAACATATTCATTAAACTTGATATTCTCATCAAACTCTTTAGCTTTTTCTCTACACATTTCAGACGTGACACTTTCCCACTTGCGGCTCACTATATACTCAGCAAGTTGATTTACATTACCTTGATCTACAATCTTTCCATACTCGCTTCCTGCTGCTTCCACAGATCCTCCCGTTCTATATGTTAGAACCGGAGTGCCGCATGCTAATGCTTCTAAATTTGTTGTCGGATAGTTATCCTCATAAGTGGGATTAACAAAAACACTTGCCACGGTGTATAACTCCGCCAATTCTTTTACACTATCTGTGCGTTCAATTCCAATAATAGTATTAGGCAATTCCTCTTTCTGTTGTTTCGTCAACCCGACAAGAACAATTACATACGTTTTTGGTAGTAAACTCGCCAATTGAATAAAATCATTCAGACCTTTTGACTTTACCCACGTTGAAGAAACACCTAAGATTACTTTTCTGTCTCCTATCTGAAGCTTGTCTATAATAGTTCCAGTCGTTGGCTTAAAATCATTTAAATTTATGCCATTATTGATAACCTCGATTCTGCAACCTTTAAAAAAGGATTGCCTTACCACCCCAGCTAACCACTCAGATGGAGTCACAATTGTTAAACTAGAAATCTCTGTAAACAGTTCTTTCTTTTTTTCCCAATTTCCCTTTGAATTATCCAACACCAAACTTGTTGGGTGATGTCTTTTTTGTTCACAGTTATAGCATCCAGTTTTCCATTTTTCACAGTGTACAAAATCAAAATATGGACAATGTCCTGTAAATGCCCAACAATCATGGAATGTCCAAACGACAGGAATATTTTTCTTTTTAATATACTCAAAAAGAATTTTCAGATTAATATAATACCCATGCATTATATGTAGCTGAATCAAATCGGGGGCATATTCATCAATCTCTTTCAGGAATTTCCTTGTCACTGTCTGAGAACCAAACCCACATTTATCAGTAATGCGTGTATACAAACCGTGTATATTTTGATCAAATTTATTTCCAATCTTAATCGTCGTAACAGTATCTGCTGCCGTATTTATTCTGCCCCATGCAATCGCACATTCCTGATTTTGATTTATCAATGCATTGTGAATTCCTACAGCAATCCGCCCTGTACAACCCCATCCACTATATGCTGTAATTTGTAATACTCGCATTTTAATTTTCTCCTATGCCTTCAAGTCTCCTTGTGACTTCATCTTTACACCTAACTTCTCGCACTCATATAACTTAGCATCCACCAAATAGCGATACCAGTACGCCTGAAGGAACGTATAAATTTTTCCCTCAGTGCCATCCAAAAAGCCAAGTCTGAAATAATATCTATAAATAAAATACAAATGCGCCCGGAAGAACTTCGGCAAACTATAATAGCCATGATTCTTCACAAAACGCTTTACCTTCGCTTGCATTGACGTCGAGGTTTCTTCCACAGATTCCTCTCCATTTGCAGCATCCGACTTCATTTGCTGATCCAGCACTTCTTTATTTGAATACCAGTTATGCTTATTGATCCACCATTCCAAAGATTTATTATTATTATCAGAAAAGTCATTTTTGAAGGTAACCACATTACCATCCGTAACAATAAGATGCTCATCCATGAGTTTCATCTCGGACATTCCATGACCCACACGGAAAATTCTAAGCAAAAGTTCCGGATACTTTCCACCGTGTTTAAGCCACCTTCCCATGAAATAAACTCTACGGCGAAGAATTACACCGTTCACTTTTGCAGAAAGAGTATCCAGCTTTTCGTCAATCTCATCTGCCAGTTCTGAAGTAAACTCCTCATCCGCATCAACCTTCATTACCCACTCGGTCTGCAGGTTGATATTATCCAGTGCCCAGTTAAACTGTGCAGCATGGTTTTCAAACTGATGCTCATAAACTTCCGCTCCGAGTGACTTTGCCAGTTCCACTGTTTTGTCAGTCGAATAGGAATCAATAATTACAATACGCTGTGCCACGCCCTTAAAAGATGCAATGCACTTTTCTAAGTTTTGCTCCTCATTCTTTGTGAGGATAATAATTGTTAAATTTGCCATTCTATTTTCCTCACAACCTTTTAATAACTCTCGCCGGGTTTCCAGCGATCACACAGTTATCCTCAAACTTCCCAGCAACCACAGCACCGGCACCAACAACGCAGCCATCTCCCAGCACTGTGCCCTTCAGTATTATCGAATTGCACCCAATGAAGCAGCTCTTGCCAATCTTAATCTCTCGGCTTGGCACCAGATCACTGTCACCACCGTTTTCATCTCGCAGGAGTTTGTTTCTCGCCTCTGCCTCAATGGGATGGAAATCGTTGTCCAGAATCTTACAGTTTCCACCGATGCAGGTGTTATCGCCAATCGTGATCTTTTTCCGGGCGTAGATCGTTGCTCCACTTATTCCAACATTATCGCCAATCTCAATCTCAGCTCCCGGAGCACGGGTTACGATAATCGTCCGGCTGTAAAGACCAACCAGATTACTGAGGAAACTGCTCTTGATCGTGACGTTCTCCCCAATCTTCAACTTGGCACCGCCCTTGTTGAAGACGATCGGTACCCCCTTCAGCAAGAGGTTCTTTCCATATTCAACTTTTGTCATCTTCATAACTAGCTTAAACCAGTTACTGTTCATACCTCTCGCCTCCTTTACAGCTTCAGAATTTCTTCTGCGTATTTCCTCACCGACACATTTCTGGTCAGATTCTTCTCCAGATTCTCACGGCCTCTGGCTCCCATTTCCTTCAACTCGCTATTTCCAGCATTATCAATGAACCATCGAATGTTTTTCTCAACCTTATCATACTCACCCGGCTCACAGCAGAGACCGCCATGTGTATCTTCAATCAGGCAGCGAACCTCTGAACCTGACTCCAATACCCCTAAAATTGGCTTCGAAGCGGCCATTATGCCGTATGCTTTCGATGGGCAACTTACTCCTTTGATGCCTTTCGCGTTCACACACCAGTGAACATCACCGGCATTCAAACTATAAATCAGGTCAGCCTTATCTTGGCACGGAATGAAAGTCACATTATCCATGTGATGCTGCTTTACATAGAGCACCAACTTGTCCAGCACAGAACCAGCACCAACAAAAGCAAATACAACCTCTCGGCCATCGGCAGTCTTAGTACCCGGTTTGATTTTCTCCACAACCTTAATCAAATTCTCAAGGTCGTAGTACAGACCGATATTACCGGAATACATAATGACGAACTTTCCATCCAGACCGTGTTTCTTCTTGAAGGCCAAAACCTTTTCATTACTCTCATCCAATGGATAAATCTCGTTTTCATCGATCCAGTTGTTGATCATAACCGTTTTCGGGACTTTCTTACCCTTGAATCTTCCTTCTACCGTCTCAACCAAATCTCGGCCAACCGTGATGATCAGGTCACTTCTTTTGCAGCTGAACTTGTCGAACCACATCATAGCATCGGTCACAAATTTGCTCTTGGTATAGCCAACGGCCAACACCTGTTCCGGGTTGAAGTCTTGAATGTTGTAAATGTACTTAGCGTGTTTTACCCACTTGCCCCAGACACCCAGCAGGCCGCCAAGGATAGGCGGCTGGGAAATGGAGAACACATAATCCTGCTTTCCGACCTTGAAGGTTGCACTCATTGCGCCAAAGAAATAAGAAACAATGTTCTTCACACGGCTCTTCTTGTTGGTCTTACTGAATTCCGGCACTCGGATTCTCAAAACTTTTACGCCGTTGATTTCTTCTTCGTAATATTTCTGCGTCTTGTATTTTTCTTCGATGGTTCCTAAGTAACTCGGCACCACGCAGATGACCGTAATGTTGAACTTATCCAGCATACCCTCCGCCAGTTCACGGAGAATCTGCCCCGTTGACGCAGTATCTGGAATATAGTAATGAGCATATATCAGGAGATTCTTCTTATTTGACATTCCGCTATATTCCTCTCACAAGTTTTTATATCTAACCGCCGATGCAGTACACCCGCGGACTTTATCTATATCAACCAGTGTGTTCATCATCCATGTCGGATGAACTATCGCACTGTAGTTATCATTTTTCTCACAGTGATCATCTACATTTCCAACCATCACTGAATCTTTAATGTAGACCTGTCATGGGCAGGGCATCATTTTTACCCCAACTGAATCTTTATAGTAGACACCTTAATACCAACTCACCAACAAAGTGCTAGGTCTTATTGTCATAACTCTCAGTCGCACTTCTCTATTTTTCAAAGTGCTGACCCTTATTGTCATAACCCGTACACCAACTCACTTTGTTAAAACTGTACAAGTTCATATCTTCCTCTTGTTGCAACATGAACAATCATCTACCCCTCACTACCTCTAATTCTCCAGAAAAATGCAGTTATCATGTCCATCTCTCGTCTGCAATAAACTTTTCCAGAAAAATAGATTTTGGGCTTTTCAATACTTTCAACCTCCACCTCTAATTCTTCGGAAAAATGAAGGTATCATGTCCGCCACTTGCTCTGCAATAAAACAGGCTCGCAGCAGGGGAATTTTGCATGAGTTTTATACGCCACCGTAGACCATCATGCCGCCACTGAAAGTTTGAGGTAGACATTGTTTGACGCTGCAACGTATTTTTTAGTGTATTTTGTATATTTTATTGAGTGATTTTTAAAATTTTGTTGTTCAATCTGACGAAAAATTTCATTAAGTGATTTTTTCACTCCATTCTCATGCAATATTTCCGGTTAATTAGAGGTATACATATCTCTACGCAAACTCTCATTTTTCTGTATCAGGGTGTAGTGAAAAGCTCACTTATTGCTAAAATCTATGTTTTTATGACTCCACCCTTGACCATTCTATTTTTCCGGAGAATTAGACCTAGACATTGCCAGTTATATACATTCCGTTTGTAATGATACTTAACATATTTTTGTGACTTATGGCCTATTAAAACAGCATTTAGCCTTAGTCCAATAATATCATGTACATTCTAGCTTATTTGCTCCAGTTTGTAAACATTATGAAGCAACTTTCTTCACAGAATGTCGAACTTTTTCCTATTTGTTTCTTTTATCATTACCATTGCTTTACATAATCTCTATTCGCACAAAAAAGGATTAGCAACCTTTCGAAAATGACACGTTCCTAATCCCTTTTATTTTCCTATCCTATTCCATTTCTTTCCTTCTCAAAATATCAAACCTATCCAATTCCACGCCAAGATCAATCCACAATTTCTGCTTCGGATGCGGCGCACTCTCCATCTGGTTCCCTTCATCATCCCAGATCCCCTTCACCGTAACGCGGACATTCTCCCCATCCGGTTTCATCACTTCAATCTCTTCCCCAACCGAAAACTTATTCCTCTGCTCAATCGCATATCTGCTTTTTTCATTCTTCTCCCCAACAATCCCCAGATACGTATACTCCTTCACATACGTATTACTATCATAAATCTGGCTCTCATGATCCGGCTTCCCATAGAAAAATCCCGTAGTAAACTGCCTGTACGTACAGTTCGAGATCTGATCCCGATACCACTCCATATTCTCCTCATACTTCTTAGGGCTCTCCAGATAATCATCAATTGCCTTCCGATACGTCCTTGCCACCGTCGCCACATACAGCGCCGTCTTCATTCTTCCTTCAATCTTATAACTGTCAATCCCCGCATCCAACAAATCCGGGATATGCTCAATCATACAAAGATCTTTCGAGTTAAAGATATACGTCCCTCTCTCATTCTCATACACCGGCAGATACTCCCCCGGTCTGGACTCTTCCACGACCGCATACTTCCACCGGCACGGATGGGTGCAGGCGCCCTGGTTCGCATCTCTTCCCGTGAAATAATTGGACAGCAGACATCTTCCCGAGTACGAAATACACATCGCCCCATGAATAAACGTCTCGATCTCCATCTCCTCCGGAATGTACTCCCGAATCTCTTTGATCTCCGCCAGCGACAGCTCCCTCGCCGTCACGACGCGCTTCGCACCCTGCTCATACCAGAACTGATACGTCCCATAGTTCGTATTATTCGCCTGTGTACTGATATGCCGCTCAATCTCCGGGCACACTTCCATGGCGATGCGATAGACTCCCGGATCGGAAATAATCAGTGCATCCGGCCCGATCTCTTTCAATTCGGCAAAGTAATCCCGCACACCCTCCAGATCCTGATTATGTGCCAGAATATTCGCGGTGACATACACTTTCACTCCATGCGCATGCGCAAACTCCACGCCTTCTTTCATATCTTCCATCGAAAAGTTCTTCGCCTTCGCGCGGAGTCCGAAGACTTCTCCGCCGATATATACGGCATCTGCGCCGAAGATCACTGCTACTTTTAATACTTCCAGACTGCTGGCTGGAACCAGTAATTCCGGTTTTCTCATGTTGTTTCCTCTCTCTTCTCATGGCTTTTCATCGTGATCGCGATTCCATCTCCCAGCGGCACGACCGATGTCAGCAGCCCTTCATTGTGTGTCAGTTCAAATAAGTATTCCCGCATCCGTTTGTGGATCGTGCGGTTCCGGCGTTCCACGGCGAAGCGGGATTCGATGACGTCGCCGTCCTGCAGCACGTTGTCGGTGATCAGTACGCCGTTCTTATCAAGGACACGCAGGACTTCCGGCAGGAAGTGGATGTACTGTCCCTTAGCGGCGTCCATAAAGATAAAATCGTATGGGCCGTCCAGGGTTTTTAAGACTTCTGCAGCGTCTCCCGGGATCAGCGTGATGCGGTCGGCGAAGCCGGATTTTTCGAAGTTCTCCCGTGCGATCGGGATGCGTTTTTCGTAATTTTCTATTGTGGTAATCTCTGCGTCCGCTTCACCGTACTGTGCCATGAAAACAGCAGAGAATCCTACGGCAGTTCCTACCTCCAGGATTCTCTTTGGCTGTTTCATCTTTAAGAATACTTTTAAAAAGCTCTGCATTTCACGGCGAATGATCGGCACCCGGTCCTGTTTGGCCGTCCGCTCCAGATTTTCCAGAAACGGGGTGTGGCCGGTGTCCAGGGAATTGATGTAGGTTACCATTCGTTCGTCTATTATCATGTAAGATCCCTCTTGTTTTGTAAACGTGCGTTATTCCGCGGACGGCTGTCCTTCGGTGTTGACGCCCGCCAGAATTTCCAGCATTTCATCGACGGTCTGTGCGGTGTTCAGCACGTAGGAACCGTCCTTGATGCCGCCGTAATAGCCGGACAGGCGGTACTGGACTTCGAAAACCAGAATGCTTTCGTCGATCAGTCCGTTGTCTTTCAGGAGTTCACCGAGTTCTTTTGCCTCCATGCCGGAACGCACCTGTACGGTGACTTCCTTTCCTTTTCCTCTGGATGCGACTGGCTCCTCGGCAAACACGTCATGTCCAAACTGATATGAAGTTTTCGCTGCCAGAATGATCACAAGAATCACGCAGACGTAAATGAGCAGGCGCACGGTTCCTTTCGCACCTGTCAGCGCTGCGCGGTATCCGGCATCCCTTTTCTTTTCGGACATGGGCGCTCTCCTTTTGATTTTCGGTTTTAGATTTCCGGTACGCCGATGCGGATTTCTTCTGAAATACGGTCCTGCACCTTCTGTACCATCTTACAGACCTCAAGCTCCGCCTCAAGATAAGCGTTTGCCTTCTCGCTTTTGCGGAGTGCGTAGGAATCCCGCTCGAGGGAATCTACCGCATCGTAAAGGTCTACGTTTTCGGACTGCTGCAGTCGGTAGTTGCGGATTCGATAGTCGTCGACCCGGCTTTTTAAGTCCGGGTCTTTTTCAAGTTTCTCTTCCATCCACAAGTAATTCTGATATGCCCTGCTCTCCCTCATTTCTTCGATGAGCGCATCCAGACATTCTGTTACTTTGTCCATGGTATTTATGCCTCCATGATGATCGGAAGGATCATCGGTCTTCTCTTTGTTTTCTTCCATACATAATCGCCGAGGGCATCTTTGATCGTGGATTTGATCTTGCCCCAGTCGGAGATATTTTTGGAAAGGCAGCCATCCAGTGCCTCTTCTACAACTTCTCTTGCCTCGCCCATCAAATCCTCGGATTCGCGTACATAGACGAAACCGCGGGATACGATGTCCGGGCCGGCCAGAAGCTGGTTCGTTCTCTTTTCGAGAGTCAGTACAACGACCATGATTCCGTCCTCGGACAGATGCTGGCGGTCACGCAGGACGATATTTCCTACATCACCAACGCCGAGTCCATCGACCATGATGGCTCCGGTGTGGACTTTGCCAGTTACTGCTGCGCCGTCCTCATCGAGTTCCATGACATCACCGGAATACATGAGGAAGATGTTCTCTTTCGGGATGCCGAGGCTCTGTGCTACTTCTGCGTGTGCTTTTAAGTGGCGGTATTCGCCGTGTACCGGGATCGCGTATTTCGGTTTTACCAGGGAGTAGATCAGCTTGATTTCCTCCTGGCAGGCATGTCCGGATACGTGAACGTCCTGGAATACGACGTTGGCACCCTGTGCAGACAGTTCGTTGATGACGTTTGAAACGGCTTTTTCATTTCCCGGGATTGGGTGGGAACTGAAGATCACGGTGTCGCCCGGCAGGATCGAGATCTTTTTGTGCAGGTGTGCCGCCATACGGGACAGTGCTGCCATGGACTCGCCCTGGCTTCCGGTGGTGATCAGGACAAGCTGCTCGCCGGTGTAGTTTTTCATCTGCTCCACATCGATCAGGGTATTTTCCGGGATATTGATGTAGCCCAGCTCCTGCGCGATGGAGATGATGTTGACCATACTGCGGCCTTCGATGACAACTTTACGGCCGTATTTATAAGCAGAGTTGATGATCTGCTGCACACGGTCGACGTTCGATGCGAAGGTTGCGATGATGATTCGGGAATTCTGATGCTCGGCAAACAGGCCGTCGATCGTCTTTCCTACGGTCCGCTCGGACATGGTAAAGCCAGGCCGCTCTGCATTGGTACTGTCGCACATCAGTGCCAGAACGCCTTTCTTTCCGATCTCTGCGAATCTCTGCAGGTCGATGACATCACCAAAGACTGGTGTGTAGTCGACTTTGAAGTCTCCGGTGTGGACGATGATGCCAGCCGGGGAGTAGATTGCCAGTGCTGCTGCATCTGCAATACTGTGGTTTGTTTTGATAAACTCAATGCGGAATGCGCCCAGGTTGATGGACTGTCCGTGTTTGATGATTTTCCGTTTTGTGGTACGGAGCAGGTTGTGCTCCTTTAATTTGTTTTCGATCAGGCCAATCGTCAGTTTGGTGGCGTAGACCGGCACGTTCACTTCTTTTAAGATGTAAGGCAGGGCTCCGATATGGTCCTCGTGGCCGTGGGTGATGACGAAGCCTTTGACTTTGTCGATGTTTTCTTTCAGATATGTTACATCCGGGATGACCAGGTCGATACCGAGCATGTCGTCTTCCGGGAATGCAAGTCCGCAGTCTACGACGATGATACTGTCCTCATACTCGAAAACGGTGATGTTCATACCGATCTGTTCCAGACCGCCAAGCGGTATAATTTTTAGTTTACTTCCATTATTCTTTTTCAAATAGCACCTCCGCGCATGTTTTCCAAACGATTCCGTTACCGGTACGGCTTCACGCACGCATCCCCTGAGCGTCACTTCAGGCTGATGGAGCATGTCCCGCACCTGCAGGATTTGCCCTTTAAAGCGCTGTCCCGGTCCCGCTTTGTCTGCGTCCCGGTATGGCTTCAAAACGGCTGGTTCAATAGGTGATGTCTGCCTCGTCATCCAACATGGAAGCAAATACGCCGGAAACGGCATCGAATTCGGTGTCGTCTTCTACCATAACATACTCTGCCTCTGCGTCGGTATCGGTGGAGATATCCTTCAGAATATAGGCATTTGCCTCATCGTCCTTTGAATCGGATACCAGAATATAGTTGACTCCGTTGATTCTGGTCTGCTCCTCCACGTAAAATTCTTCTTTGCCGCCATCATCTGTTACAAATGTTATTTTTTCCATACAATATTCCTTTGTTCAGTTTTCCTGTGATTCCTTCTGATGGGAAAGATAGTCCAGATATCCCTGCAGGATAAAAACAGCTGCAATCATATCTACGTACTCCTTGCGGTTTTCCCTGCGGATTCCGGTTTCCATCATGGTGCGGTCTGCTTCGACCGTTGTCAGCCGCTCGTCCCACATGACAACGGGCAGACCTGTCCGTCTCTCCAGCATTTCTTTGAACTCGAGAGATTTTTCGGCCCGCTCTCCGATGTCGTTGTTCATATGTTTCGGGAAGCCGAGTACGATTTTTTCCACGCCGTACTCTTTTGCTATCTCTTCAATCCGGGCCAGCGTCTGACGCAGCTTATTCTCCGATTTTCTGCGGACAATTTCGATTCCCTGCGCAGTAAGACCCAGGGTGTCGCTGACTGCCACCCCTACTGTTTTTGAGCCGTAATCTAATCCCATTATTCTCATAGTAATTACGCTCACTTCCAGGATTCATTTTTGATGTACTCTTTTAACAGTTCCTCTACCAGTTCATCACGCTCTACTTTCATGATCAGGCTTCTGGCCCCCTTGAAGCTTGTAATGTACGTCGGATCGCCTGACATGATATAGCCTACGATCTGGTTGACTGGATTATACCCTTTTTCTACCATGGCGTTGTAAACGGTTTCGAGTACCTCTTTTACCTGAATCTCCGGCTCTGTTTTTACTTTAAAATATTGTGTGTTACTTAATCCTGACATTTTTTTCACGTCCTCGTATTTATTGATATCATTTATATTCTAATACATGTTATGGGAAATTTCAATCGTGAAATTGCCCAACTATTTGAATGTTACAGTTCACTGCATCTCAGCGAACTGTAACATTCAAAGCCCGCATGGAAAATTTCGCTTTGCGAAGTGGCGGCAGCTATTTCTGATGTTATTTTATCCCTGAAAACGCCGCATTATTCATATGAATTGGAAGTAAAAATCATTTCCAGGATTCTCTGGGCACAGGCGGTCAGGTCTTTTTCCTCGAGATACTGGTCATTTTCGGCACTCAGCGCATCCAGGATTTCGCGGCGGTCGGTGTCGGTTCCCGGCATCACAAGATCGTTTCCGGCAGCGATGCATTTTGCGGCAGAGGAGCCTCCGTCAGCGTTTGTTGTGGTCCAGTCTGTCATGATGATGCCGGCAAAGCCCCATTCCTTTCTTGCAGCGGTTGTGCACAGATCGTAGCTGTTGGCGGTGTGGACACCGTTTACCTTGTTGTAGGAGGTCATGATCGCCTTTGGCTGGGATTCTTTGATTGCAATTTCGAAGCCCTTCAGATAGATCTCACGCAGAGCGCGCTCGGAGACGATGCTCGATACGCCGCGGCGGTTTTCTTCCTGATTGTTGCAGGCGTAATGTTTGATGGTCGTTCCGACGCCGTGCTGTCTCTGCACACCGCGTGTGAGAGCTGCTGCGATGATTCTGACCAGAATTTCGATTGAATTTTCTCCCGCCCTGTTCTATACTAATGTAAACAAATGTAGCTGTTTTTTATTCCAGATAACTACAAAATCGGAGGTATCACGCTTTATGCATATGACACAAATTCAATCTGTCTTAAACGAGAAAAAAATCACGTTTTCCTATACGGAAGAGGATAACTGCGGAAGCATCGACTTTGAGCACCGCGGTCTGCGGTATCATATCTGGGAATTTGCAGACGATGTGGAGCCGGTCGGCGTGGAGACCAATCTGCGGTATGCAGGGCGCGATGAGGAAATCGAAGGCGATTACGATACGATTCTCGCAGAACATTTAAAGAAAGAATTTTAAGCGATTTCATTTCATTTTTGGGAAAAGATGTGTATTTTATGACGCCAGTTCTTCAACCACAGCTCGAAAAAGTCACGCTGGAACAGTATGAAATGCTTCCAGAAGAGAAACGCTTCGAAGTTTTTGACGGTGTCGTCTACGACATGGCAAGCCCTTCGCAGGTTCATCAGGCACTGTCCATGCAGCTTTCCACACTCATCAATACTTACATTCTTCGCAAAAAATCATATATTTTCTAACGTTGCCAGAAACAGCTCATAGAAGTCATCTTCCCCTTCAAGCGCCGGGGAATTTTCTCCGCCGCCATTGGTGCTGCGTTTGATTTCTGCGTAAAATTCTTCACCTGCCATGGCAAGATCCATTTCATAGATGGAAACGCCATAGGCATGGCAGATTTCGCAGAATGCGTGGATTGGATTCGGATTTTCCCTTGTCTGAAGCAGTTTTTCACGCAGAATGGGGTCTGCCTTTGCTTTTTTCTGCCAAGCTTTTGCCTGCACTGCAGGGAAGTTCTTTCATCGCCATGATTGCTGTTCTCAGACATCTGCGAGCCGTAACTTTTCTCAATCAGTTCGTTTTTTGTCAATAAATGATTTCTTGACGCTTTCAGATCTCTGTGATACAGTAATGGCAGAAACGAGGTGATTGCATGAAAAACACATTTGAGCAGCAGATTTACGAGATCTTTGGAACAACAGATCCAAAGGAGCTGCGCAGGCTTTCCAAGGACGCGGAACAATACCAGCAGTTAGCCAAAAAAGAAGCCCTGCGCCATGCAGCTGGAAGAAAACCTGCTTTTTCGCTGCCACAAATCATTCAGATGGCTGCCTTGCAGCAGCAGGGAAAAAGTATTGCCGAGATCGCGCGCACCTTTCAGGTCAGCAGGCAGACGGTATACAATCAAATCGCCCGTGCCCACTGTTTCAGCACGGATCCCGATGTCAAAACGCGGATGTGTTTTCTTTACCGCGATCAGCTTTGCACAACGATTGATATCGACTTCCGTCATGAGAAAATTGCAATCCAGAATTACACAAAAAAAATTCCGCTTCGTGCCTTTGGCGTTGTGGAGCATCCGACCTGGGATGATTTTACCTGGTTTCTGGAAAGCCGCTGTTTTCCCAAAACACGCGATCATGCCAAAGATATTTTAAAAGAAATGGGACTTCCCTTTTATGATCCGCTGCTTATCATTGAAAAAACAGATGGGCGAATGGCCGGTGACGAGCAATGGATCCTGATTCTGAAAAATAAGGAGGCACGCCATGGAACAGATCCGTCTTGATCATCAGCTGCCTGTCAAAAAAACAGATCACACCTCAAAAGGGGACCAGCTCAAGTGGAAAATCGGTAATATCTGGTACAAATCCGACTATATGGGATATGAGGGACTCTCGGAGACACTGGTGTCTCATTTACTGCAAAAAAGCACTCTTTCCCACCCGTTTGTCCTGTATCAGCCTGTTCGGATTGCATACCGCGGCACTCTCCGCAGTGGCTGTTCCAGTCCTGATTTTCTAAAAGCAAATCAGATGCTGATCCCATTGGAAAAACTGTACCGCCAGAATACCGGAGACAGTCTGGCAATCACGCTTGCTGCTTTTTCAGAACCGGCGGAACGCATTCGTTTTCTGGCAGATCAGATGGAACACATGACGGGAATTCAGAATTTCGGTGCATATCTGACCGCTATGCTGGAAATTGATGCCTTCTTTCTAAACGAAGACCGGCACACCAACAACATCGCTGTTCTATATGATACAGAAACAGAGCAATATTCTCCAAGTCCTCTATTCGATCAGGGTTTATGCCTGTTTGCAGACATTAGCAATGACTATCCTCTGGATCTGCCGATGGATGTCTGTATAGAACGCATCGAAGCCAAACCTTTCAGCTCTGATTTTGATACACAGCTGGATGCTGCGGAGGAATTATACGGTATCCAGCTTCACTTTTCCTTTACTGCAAAAGATGTCTGCACGGAACTGGATTCTCTGGCCGATTACTATCCTCTGGAAATCCGCCAGCGTGTTGAGCAGATCATACGCCGACAGATGCGCAAATATGGATATCTGATGCGCAGTTAGAGTCGAAAAGAAACCAGTACAGAAAAGTCCCCACGCTGTGTGTGTCTTCTGTACTGTTTTCTTTTTTGACCTTTTTACACGATCTTATGCCATTTTCTTAAATACCGGAATCGAATCGATCGGTGCAGCGGCACGGATAGTCTGTCCGCCTTCGTACACTTTTCCGTCTCTGGTGTCTTCCCAGCGTCCTTCCGGAAGATATACTTCACGCTCAAACTCGCTCAGATGGAAAATCGGCGCTACCAGGTATTCGCTTCCGAACATATACTGATCCTGCAGCTCCCAGCATTTTTTGTCATCCGGGAACTCGTAGAACATGGTACGGATCAGCGGAGAACCGTTTTCGGATGCTTCGTCATACAGCTGTTTGATGTAATCGTGCATGCTGATGCGGATGTCGTAATATTTTTTCATGATCCGGTAATTTTCTTCTCCATAGCTCCACAATTCATTGGACTGGCCGGTATACAGGTAGCCGCCGCCAAAATCACGGTCATCGAGCGGTGGAATGTTGTGCGGTCCGCGATCGCCGTGCATACGGAAAACAGCAGAGTAAACGGCAAACTCATACCAGCGGATCAGAAGCTGCTGGAAATCCGGGTCGTTGACATCATCTGTCATAAAGCCGCCGATATCGGTTGTCCACCATGGAATGCCGGCAAGACCCATATTAAGGCCGGCCTGGAGCTGATCATAGAAGGCTTCAAAGGTACTCGGCACATCGCCGGACCATACAACATTTCCGTATTTCTGGCTTCCGGCCCAGGCGCAGCGAAGCAGGTTTACAATATTTTCTTCTCCTTCTGCTTTCATGCCGTCATAGAAGACACGGCTGTACAGCTGCGGATAGATATTGCTGCAGGAAAGAGCAGGTCCGTCGATATAGCGGTAATGATCGAAATCGTAAACGCCGAAATCCGGTTCTGAGTTGTCCAGCCAGAAGGCATCGATTCCAAAATCATAATAGTTTTTCTTGCAGACTTCCCAGACGTATTTTCTGGTTTCCGGGTTGAACACATCGATTTCCACGCAGTCCCCCTGGAAATCATACGTCTGCAGGGTGCCGCGCTCTGTTTTAATCAGCAGGCCGCGGTCCAGCATCGGCCAGAAATTCTCGCTCTTCCGGTCTACGCTTGGCCATACGGAAACGATAACTTTGATTCCCATGGAATGCAGTTCGTCCACCATGGCTTTTGGATCCGGCCAGTATTTTTCATCGAATTTCCAGTCGCCCTGTACGGTCCAGTGGAAGAAATCGATGACAATCTGATCGATTTTGATGCCTTCCTTCTGGTAGCGGCGTGCCACTTCAAGCACTTCCTCCTGCGTACGGTAGCGCAGCTTGCACTGCCACAGGCCCATACGGTCCTCCGGGAATTTCGGCGCGCGGCCGGTCACTGCGGTGTAATTTTCCAGGATCTCTTTCGGTGTATCGGCTGCGGTCAGCCAGTAGTCCATATCTTTGGTCGAGCGTGCAGTCCATTCGGTGTAGTTCTTTCCGAAGGTTACCTGTCCGACAGCCGGATTGTTCCACAGCATACCATATCCTAAGCTGGATACGGCGAATGGTACGCTGATCTGGGAGTTCCGCTGCGCCAGCTCCAGGGTGCATCCCTTCAGATCCATGTATTTCTGCTGATACTGGCCCATTCCGAAAATTTTCTCTTCGTCGTTGCTCTCAAATTTCAGGTTCAGGCTGTATTCGCTTCCGCCGATCACACCTTTCCACTCACGGTTGACCGTTTTTAAGCAGCGGCTCTCTTTGCTGATCGTTCCGTCGTAGCAACGGTGATATTCTCTTAAAATTTCCTGATCTTCTTTGTAGAAGGTGATAACTCCTGCAAAGTTGACCACAGCACGGATTTTTCCATTGGTGATCGATGCGCTGGTTCTTTTTCCCATCGATCCGTCGATTTCCAGATGATCGACCTCAAACTGCTCTGCTTTTGCCTCTGTTTTTTCCGGCACTTCGGTCAGCGCCCAGTCCTTTCCGGAAAATCCCGGAAGCATCGTTGCGCGGACACGTAAGGAATCTTTTCCCCACGGCTCAATCCGCAGTGTTTCTCCGTTTGCCTGTGCAATTAACACACCATTTTTTGTCTGAAAACGCATTGTTTTATTCTCCTTTTTTGAAAAGAGAGGTCACAGAAAAATTTGCTTTTCCGTGCCTCTCCCTATATTCTTACATTCCGATGCTTATGCAACAACAACTTCGTTCGCATCTGCTGCGAGTACAGCTTCTTTCTTCTCGTTTCCGACGAATACTTCTACTTTGAGTTCCGTATGTGCACCTTCTACGGATACTTTCACTGTGTCGCCGTCTTTCACTGCTTTTACGGTGAATACATTGTTTCCGTGGATATCCGGAACTTTTGTCTCGGCTGCGTCTTTTAACTGATATACGCAAACAGTTGCGTGGTCAGCGTAGTCGTAATCCGGTTTGGTGTCGCAGTTTCCTCTTACTACGATGCTGTTCTCTCTTACATACAGCGGCATGGCGAAGTAGTCGTAGGTTCCCTGATACCATCTTCCGCCCTCTTTTGTCTCGCCGGTCAGAAGCTCAGTCCAGGTGCCTTCCGGCAGGTAGTACTGTGCTGTTTTATCCTCGCGGAAGACCGGAGCTACCATCAGGGCATCACCAAGCATGTACTGCTGATCCAGATACGGAACGGCCGGGTCGTTCATGAACTCGAATACCATCGGGCGCATTACCGGGGTTCCTTCCTCGTGTGCCTCTACAGATTTCTGGAAAATGTATGGCATCAGCGAGCATTTCAGGTTGGTGAAGAATTTTACTACGTCGCAGGACTCTTCGTCGAACAGCCACGGCACACGGTAGCTTGTGGATCCGTGCAGACGGCTGTGGGTAGACATCAGTCCAAATGCGCACCATCTCTTGTACAGATCCGGTGTTGCGGTGCTCTCGAATCCGGAGATATCATGGCTCCAGAAGGAGAAGCCGCTCATGGCGAAGGAAAGGCCGCCGCGCAGCGTTTCTGCCATGGACGGATAGTTTGCAGAGCAGTCGCCGCCCCAGTGTACCGGGAATTTCTGGCTTCCTGCTGTTGCACTTCTTGCAAACAGAACTGCCTCGTTCTCACCTTTTACTTCTTTTAACAGGCTGAATACTGCCTGGTTGTACAGGTATGTATAGTAGTTGTGCATTGCCTGCGGATCGCTTCCGTCGTGGTAAACAACGTCAACCGGGATTCTCTCGCCGAAGTCGGTCTTAAAGCAGTCTACGCCGCAGTCCAGAACAGTTCTCAGTTTATCGGTATACCATTTAACCGCATCCGGGTTGGTAAAGTCCACAAGGCCCATACCTGCCTGCCAGTTGTCGGTCTGCCATACGCCTTTTCCGTCTGCTCTCTGTAGCAGATAGCCGTTTGCAGCGCCTTCTTTGAAGAATGCGGTTCCCTGTGCAATATACGGGTTGATCCATGCACAGATGTGAAGACCTTTGTCGTGATATTTCTTTAAGGTTGCGCGGATATCCGGGAAGCATTTCTTGTCCCACTCAAAATCGCACCAGTGGAATTCGTGCATCCAGAAGCAGTCGAAGTGGAAAACGCTAAGCGGAATATTTCTCTTTTCCATTCCCTCGATGAAGGATGTGGTAGTCTCTTCGTCGTAGTTTGTGGTAAAGGATGTGGACAGCCACAGACCAAAGGACCACGCCGGAGGAAGTGCCGGACGTCCGGTCAGCGCGGTGTACTCGTTCATGATCTTCTTCGGTGACGGGCCGTGGAACAGATAATATTTGATTCTCTCGCCCGGTACGGAGAAGCCGACATACTCAACTTTTTCGCTTGCTACTTCGAAGGAAACGTTGTCGGTGCTGTCAACGAGAATACCGTAGCCGTTGTTTGTCATGTAGAACGGTACGCATTTGTAGCCGATTTCGGATGCCGTACCGCCGTCCTCGTTCCAGGTGTCTACAACCTGTCCGTTTTTTACGAATGGAGTAAATCTCTCGCCAAGGCCGTATACGCACTCGCCGACGCCAAGGGAGAGCTCGCTTACCATATATGGCTGATATTTTTCGGTCATGTAATTCTGGGCTGGCAGCATGGTGCTCTGCTGACGGTCCCATCTGATATAGGAAAGGTTGCGGAAGCCGCTTCCGGTCAGAACTTTTCCATCTGCCTCGAAGGTGTAAGCAAAGACACCTTTTCTCTGTACGCGGACCTGTACGCTTCCGGTATCAAGAACTGCCTCATCCTCGTTGATCGTTACAGTTACGTCCTCGTATACGCTCTCTGTTTTGTCGAAGGACGGAACTTTGTTGTCGTAGGCTTCGTAGTGCCATGCCTCCATGGAGATGGTGTCCGGTGTGTGTGCTACGAACTCAACGGTGATGGTCGGCAGGTTCAGGGTCATGCCTCTGTGCTCGATCGGACGTGTGGTAGCCAGGATACGCATACCGCCTGGAATCTGCTCTACTTCATAAGCCTGCATTGCATGGGATGCATTTGCTTTTTCACTCGGAAGCCAGTAACCTTCTGTGAATTTCATCTTTTCATTACCTCCTGATTTGATGCGCCCGAAACAGAGGATGAAAAGCACTCTCTTTTCATCATTTTTTACAGAATTCCTGTTTCAGGCTGACGTTTTTTGGTAATTTTATCCTACCACACTTTTCCTGTCGAAAACAGGGAGGATTCTGTGAAAAAATACGGCGATATTATCTTTTTTCCGGTTTGAACCTTTTTCTGGTTCCAATATGCAAAACGGGAGTGTGTCCCGCAAAAGTATCCTGTTGCATTTCCAGTTACTTTTGCCGGGACACACTCCCATCTTTCTTCTTTTGTTTTTTCTTTATGCCACAATCAGATAGGCAACAACTGCCAGCAGGATCTGCAGGATCACAAAGCGGATCACAACCTGACTGTCGGACCATTTGTATTTCAGGCGGACATGGTCATGCAGCGGTGTTCTTGTATTTTTGAGGATCGCGATTTTCAGGAAACGGAGTAAAAATACTTTGACAAGGCCGATTCCTCCGTCGACGATCATCACGCCTGCCATCAGCAGATATAAGAACGGATGGCGGGACTGCATGGCAAGGATGGCGATGTAGAAGCCAAGTGCTCTCGAACCGGCGTCTCCCATCAGCATGCTACTCGGCGAGGTGTTGAAATACAGGTACGCGAGAAGCGCTGCCACGAACAGGTAATTGGCTACGGTGAAGCTTCCAAGGACATCGTGGAAAATCATACTGAACGCGAAGATGACCACGCAGGAAAGGCTCGCGCAGAGTCCGTCGACACCGTCGGAACAGTTTGTAACGTTGATCGAAATCCAGATCAGGATGATGCCGAGGATTATGTAGACCACTTTCGGAATGGTAAGGGACATGCTTCCGAAGTAGATCGTGGTGGAATTGTAATTCACAAAGGTGATGACGGTCACAATGGAGATGACGAGGTCAATCGCGCCTTTTTTGTAATCGCTCCACGGGGTTTCGGATGCATCATCGAGGTAGCCGCTCAGCATGATGCAGACGAGCAGGATCGCGTAGATCACATACTCGGCGCCAAGAGGCAGGAACAATACGCTTCCGATCAGGAAACAGATGACGATCACGAGGCCGACGCCGCGCAGTTTTCCGCGGGAGAGGCCGCCGTTTACGGCAAATTCTCTGCCGTGATCGCTCGGCAGAAAGGAAAATGGATGCTTTAACGCCAGAAAGGTCAGCAGAAAGGTGACCACGATTCCCAGCATGGCGATCTGGCCGGGATTTAAAAAATTACTCCATACTTGATACATACGTTTTCTTCCTTCACTTTTCTTTAGATTGAGTTTGCACGAAGCCGTATGTGACGTGGCTTTGTGTTCATTTATTATAACAACTTCATACAAAAATTGCTATACCCAATTCGGGGGTTTCGTGATAAGATAGTGATACACTAAGTTGAACAAAAAAGGAGTTTTTTATGCCACGCAAAGATCATCTGCCGCGCCAGACACGCCAGGAACACATCACGCTGCAGCCGAACCGCAGCATCGAATTTCGTGTAACCGACGATTTCGGCAGTTTTTCGCCGCCGCACTGGCACGACGCGCTGGAAATTATTTATATTCTGGAGGGTTCCTCCATTGTCACGCTCTCGGACCGCACAAAGACCGTCCTTCCGGGGCAATTTCTGCTGATCAATTCCGGGCGTATCCACACGGCGCGCTGTCCGTCCACGGGAAACCGCTCGATTCTGATGCAGATTCCGGATGCGTTCCTTGCGAACTATCTGCCTGATCCGTCACAGCTCTGGTTCTCGATTGACTACGACAGTACGAATCCGGAAGTGCAGAAAAATATCAGCCAGTTCCGGCGTCTTCTGCTTTCGATGATGCAGCTTCATGAGGAAATGCCCGACGGCTATCTGCTGACATTCCAGCGGGAGCTTTTTACGTTTCTCGATCTGCTCTACACGAAATTTTCTGAGAAGAGCCCGCTTGCGCACCACCCGATGAGCTCCCGGACGCAGACACGGCTCGATACGATTCTGACGTACACGCAGGAAAATTACCAGCGGCCGATTACGCTGAAGGAGGCTGCCGATGTTGTCTCGCTGCAGCCGGAATATTTCTGCCGCTTCTTCCGCCAGAACATGGAAACGACGTATCTGGAATACTTGAATTCCTACCGTCTTTCCCGCATCTACCGCGACCTGATCGCCACGGATCTGCCGGTCGGCACGCTCGCGGAAAAGCATGGCTTTACAAACGATAAGCTGTTTCACCGCCTCTTCCGCGAGCGGTTTCACACGACGCCGCTGCAGCTTCGGAAGGCAGCACGCGAGAAAGGATCCTGATAGCTTTCGCTGTTTTTATATCTTTGAGAATGGGAGTTTAACACGATGACAAAAGAAGAACTGGCGCTTGCCGTCATTGAACGTTTGAAACAAGAATATCCTGACGCCGACTGTACGCTTGACTATGACCAGGCGTGGAAGCTGCTCGTCAGTGTCCGCCTGGCCGCACAGTGCACCGATGCGCGGGTCAATGTTGTGGTGGAGGATCTCTACGCAAAGTATCCTGATATCGATGCGCTGGCAAACGCGACACCGGAGGAAATCGAGGAAATTGTGCGGCCGTGCGGTCTTGGAAAGAGCAAGGCACGCGACATCAACGCCTGCATGCGCATGCTGCGCGACGAGTACCACAGCCAGGTGCCGGATGACTTTAACGCACTTTTGAAGCTCCCGGGCGTGGGACGGAAAAGTGCGAACCTGATTATGGGCGATGTATTCAAAAAGCCTGCGATTGTGACGGATACGCACTGCATCCGGCTGTGCAACCGCATCGGGCTCGTGCATGACTGCAAGGATCCGAAGAAGGTGGAGATGGCACTCTGGAAAATTGTGCCGCCGGAAGAAGGAAGCTCGCTCTGCCACCGGTTTGTGGAGCACGGACGCGAGGTCTGTACTGCGAGGACGACACCGCACTGTGAACGGTGTGTGCTCGCGGATATCTGTGAGAAGAACGGCGTAGAAAAATAGCATTTTTCCATGCGTTTCCATGCGAAAAAGGCTTTTGCATACCGGACAGATTTTTCTGATTCTGTCCCGGCTGCAAAAGCCTTTTTGTTTCTATTTTTTATATGACCGAAAGAAGTCCGTCAGCGCTTTCAGCGTTTTCCCGAGCACCTGCACTTCCTCTTCTCCGAGTTCCGCCATCACGGCATCCGTCATCTGCTCGTGGAATTTTGCGTGATGATGGAATGCCTGCCGTCCCTTTCCGGTCAGGTGGATGTAGACGATCCGGCGGTCCTTCTCGCTGCGCTCCCGCTCGGTGTAGCCTTTTTTCACCAGACTGTTCATCGACGTTGTCAGCGATCCGACCGTGATGTCGAGCTTTGCCGCGATCGATGACATATTGCCGCCCTCCAGGCCGACGGCCTCTATGATGTGCATATCGTTGTTCGTCAGATCCTTGAAATCCTCGGTGATGATCGCCTCTTCTTCCAGTTTTTGTATCTCGTGAAACAGATGGACCAGTGTCTCATTGATGATTTCTCTGTTATCCACTCCTCTTCCCCTTTCCGTCTGTTCTGTCCCTTCTGAACAGGGTTCCGCTCTTTCTGTCTGTATTGTATCAAAAAAGTTCCGGACAAACAATACCAAAAACTGCCTGGGAAACGGCGGATCGCTCCGTGCCGTTTCCCAGGCAGTTCTGTTATGTTTGATTCAATTACATCTGCCCTTTTTTCTTTAACCGTGCAAAGCAGATCATGAAAAAGCAGATGCCGTATACGGTTGTGATCGGGGTGGATATGCCGACGAAGGTCAGGTTCGTATTCGGCAGGTGTGAGAAGAACAGCGCCAGCGGAATACGGATCAGGCAGGCGGAGGTGATTCCCTGGAGCATAACCGGGATGCTGATGCCGCGGCCGTTGAAGTATCCGATGCTGCTGAACAGCACACAGGTCAGAATACATTCCGGTGCGAAACCGCGCAGGTAAGCGGCGCTCTGCTCGATAACGGCCGGATCGCTCGTGAAGATTCTGGAGATGACACTTCCACCGAAGAAACCGATGCAGAAAATCACAACTCCAAGAGAGCAGCCCGTTGCGATTGCGGTGAGGAAGCCCTTCCACGCGCGGTCTTTCTTTCCGGCTCCGGTGTTCTGTGCCACGAATGCTGACACAGACTGCATCACAGAGGACGGGATCAGCATGATGAATGAGGTCAGCTTCTGCGCCACACCGTATCCGGCGGACGGCATAAGGCCCATGCCGTTGATGATCGAGTTGATCACAAGGAAGGAAATCTGTACGGTCGTCTCCTGCAGCGCGATCGGCACACCGACGTTCAGGACTTTCTTCAGCTCGTCATGGTCGATGCGGCAGTCTTCTTTTTTGAATTCAATCGGCAGATTGCCTTTTTTCAACACACCCATGGAGGCGATGACAGAAATCAGCTGCGCCAGAACCGTCGCAAGCGCTGCTCCCGCAACGTCCAGTTTCAGCACACCGACGAAGAACAGATCTCCGGCAATATTGGCTGCGCAGGCGATGCCGACGAATAAAAGCGGCAGATTTGCATTACCGATTCCGCGAAGCACGCTGCTGATGACGTTGTACGCGATGATGATCAGAATACCGCCGGAACAGATCCGCAGGTAGAGGACGGTTTTGTCAAAAGACTCCGCCGGGACCTGTAAAATATTGGCGATCGGGCCTGCGAACAGCTCCAGAATCACCGTCATGACGACACCGATGATGGCGAACAGAACAATCGAGGTTCCCACGGTTTTGCCGGCCTTATCCGGCTTGCCCTCGCCGATGTGCTGGCCGATCATAACGGTCGAACCCATCGCAAGGCTGGTGATGATAAGTGTTACCATCTGCATGAAGTTGCTTCCGGTTCCGACAGCGGAAATACTCGACGCATCGCCGAACCAGCCGACCACGAGAAGGTCGACCGCACCGTAAGCCGCCTGCAGAATCAGCGCGCCGAGCACCGGCAGCGCAAAACGGATCAGGGACTGGAAAATCGGTCCCTCTACAAACGATACTTCTTTCTTATTTTCTTTTGCCATTGCTTTTCACTCCTTTTATTCCCGGCATCGTTTCCTGCATCCGTGTGATTGCATGCACAAATTCGTCCACCACCGCGTCGTCCAGATCTGGCAGGCGGGATGCCCATTCCCCGTGAAAGTGCGTCACGCGGAGTTCCACAAACTCTTTTCCCTCTTCGGTCAGTGTCAGGTTGATCACGCGCTTATCTTTTTCATCCGCCTGTTTCACGAGAAGATTTCTCTCCTCCAGTTCCTGCACCAGCTTGGTGATGCTCGGCAGCGTTGTGTTCATATAGCTGCTGATGTCGCTGACGCGGCAGAAGCCCTGCTTTTTCTGAATCTCATTCACCGCATCCAGCACATGCACCTGCCGCGGCTTCATACCGTCCGGCAGGTCCGGGAGCTTCTCGATCAGACGCTTTGCATCAAAACACGCATCCAGGAACTGCTTTAATTTTTCCTGTGTCATGGAAAATGGTCCTTTCTTCTTGAAATTTAGTTATCTTTAGTAATTATCTTTGATAAGTATAGCAGGAAATGAAAAAATGTCAAGAGGGAACTGATGATAAAAAAGAGCTGATTGAAAGTTCTGGCAATGCCAGATTCTTTCATCAGCTCTTTTCCATATCCATTTGTCACTTTCAATGAGCTGCATTTCGGTGCCCCCCGCCGGATTTTATGCTTCTGATCGTCTTTTCCAGTACCTTCATCTCAACCGGTTTTGAAACATGGGCATTCATACCGGCTGCCAGAGAATGCTGAATATCCTCAGAAAACGCATTGGCGGTCATAGCAATGATTGGAATTGTCTTTGCCAGTTCATGGGAGCTTCTTCGGATTGCTTTTGTTGCCTCATAACCATTCATAACCGGCATCTGCACATCCATCAGGATCATGTCATAATCCCCCGGAGCAGACTGCTCAAATGCCTCTAAGACCCTTTTACCATTTTCACAGATTGTACACTCTGCACCCTCAATCTTTAACAATTCCATCAGGATTTCTGCATTCAGCTCATTGTCCTCTGCACACAGAAACCTCATTCCTTTCAGGACATTGCCAGCCGGTTCATCCTTTTTTGCCTGTTCTGCTGAAGAAACAAATCTATCTTCTGCTATTCTCAGATCTATAAGAACCTCAAAACAGCTTCCCTGGCCCAGTTCACTCTCCACATCAATGGTGCCTCCCATTGCTTCAACCAGATTTTTGGTAATAGCCATTCCAAGACCAGTTCCCTGTATCTTATTCGTCATAGAACTTTCAGCACGAGTAAAAGCATCAAAAATTGTATCTTTGAAATCTGCCGACATTCCCATGCCATTATCGCTGACTAAGAAACAGTACTTTGCGTAGACAGATGACTTTGTCTCACATTCTTCTACCAGAAACTGAATTTTTCCACCTTCCTGCGTGTACTTCACTGCATTAGAAACCAAGTTGCTGAAAATCTGCATCAGATGAACCTGATCTCCGTTCACCCACTCGTGCCGGATGTTTTCTTTTATGATTGTAAGAGTCTGATTTTTTTCGTCTATCTGTGAATGGAATATGGTATTGAGTTCTGTAATAAAATCCAAGATGGAAAAATCGGTATACTTAAAAACTGTTTTTCCTGCCTCAATTTTGCTCATATCCAGAACATCATTAATGATTCCTAACAGATGCTGTGATGAAATGTCTATTTTATCTGCATACTCTATTACTTTCGCTTTATTACCGGCATCATGTCTGATCAATGATGTCATGCCGATAATTGCATTCATTGGTGTACGAATATCATGTGACATATTGGACAGGAAATCTGTTTTCGCCTTATTTGCATTTTCAGCGGTCTGCAAGGCTTCCGTTGTAATGTTCTTTGCTTTTTTCAGTTTTTTATTGGACTCCTCCATTTCCTTCATTGCCTGCGTCTGAATCTCATTATTTCTTTTTTCGTATTCAGCTTTTTGCTCAGCAAGACTGCGTCTGGAAATACTGTAGAATAATCCGGCAAAAAGCAAAAGTATAAAACCTGCCATGAGTATTGTTTCAAACACTATTGTTTTCTGATAATCTCTCAGTACATTATCTACAACACTTTTTTCTACAATACAAATCAGCATGGTGTTATTATTTTCTATCGGACAGTATCCCAGATAGTAAGGTTTGTCACTTTCCACAAGTTCTACCCCCTGTTCTCTGCCATCCAGCTTTTTTTGAAGAGAATCAGCCTCTTCCTCAGTGATAGCCTGATCTCCTTTTAAATGCTTTAACAAGAAATAGTTCCTGAAAAATTTATCTTCTTTCTGATTTGTATAAGTAATATTTCCGTCGTTATCCAGCATAAACAGATACGCATTCCCGTTATAGCTTTTCACACTTAACATGGAATCTAATTTTGAATGATCATACAAGGTTCCAATTGCCGTATAAGTTTCCCCCTTAATCGTATATTCCTGACATGGAATTGCAACCAGATAACCATCTTTTTTCTTCTGGTTGTAATCAAGAGAAACCAATTTTCCAATATTATATCCGTTCCTCAAATCCAACAAAAGTTTACTTGGCATGTCAACCCGAAGTTTTGTTCCATCAGTGGTTATTGCCTTTCCATTTTCCTGGAGAAATATAAGTGTACTTTCAGATTCTTTCTGCCATGCCTCAAAGAACTTCTTGTTTCTATCCAGTTCAATAGATCTCACTCCCTCTTGAGTAAGAAAATCCTCAAGCATATGCAGCCGACTGTAGTATCCATTCACCTGCAGATCATAGGTCTGCTGTATCTGTTCAACAACTGCTCCCATACTGCTTTTCCCGTTTTCTGCGATATAGCTGTTCATCCTGTTCAAAAGGAGCTTTACAAAAATTAAGTTTAAAAAGATAAGAATTAACAAGAACAATGGTACTATCATCTTTTTTCTTTTTGTTTTCGCCTGTTCTGTTCCCACTTTTATTTTTCAACCTCTATATAATCTTCCGGTGCTGACGGCTGCTGTCCGTTTGCCATTGCTACGGTCCATGCACTTGATAATGTTGTGTTCCCAAGCTGCCTGATCTCACATTCCGGATTTATTTTTTTCAAAACAGACATTGTGGTTTCTGTAAGAAGAATAGAGTACTCCTTTTCTTTGTCGATTTTTTTCTTATTTACTTCTATGTCCTTTAATGAGAATCCGTTTTCCTCCTGCCTGACGATTATTTTCATACCGGATGCAATTGGTAATTCATATTTATTGGTTATATGGAATTTCTCATCAGAATCAGCAAGATATTTCTCCGCAAGTTCATAAATCTCTTTGCCATTGATTTTTGCCAGGTATAATGGTGTATCTGAACTCTTTGCTGTCATCAGACCAACCCGGCTGCAGGTACACTCCCCTTTGTAAATGGAGGAAGTAAAATAATAATATGGTGCCAAAGCCAGCTGAGCATCCTTTTCTTCTCTAATCGTAGTTAAAATAGAAGATGCCGCATCACGACCGTTTTTATCATTTAGCGAAATGGAATATTCATTTTCAAAATTAACTGTGGTTTCTTCTTTTGAATCCTTACTGTTCATTGTGCTGCGAAAAGCATCATAAGCCTGTGTTTCATCCATTTCCCCTGACAATAATCCGTGAACAGCCTCAAGACTGGCATCAAATGATTTTTGAGCAGAATATCGGATATAAACAGAATTATTATTAATTTCATCTTCAAGGCCAGGTACATCTTCCATCATGTTTGGAACATCTACATTTAATGAAATTACACCCTTTCCATCTGCGATCAATGTTTGTCCTTCTTTTGAAATCATACACTCCAGGACATCGAATGCCAGGTCCAGTTTTTCCTGATCTTTTTCCAGTTCTTTGTTAAATGCAATATTCAGAGAAGGGGTCATATTTATAAAAGCTTCATCCGAAATCTGTGAAAAAAACGGTATACGAGTTAATTCTGCATCCATCTGTTCCTGAAATTCCTGCATAAGTGCCGGATAACCATGAAACATTGCTGCTTTTCCCTCAAGGAACATCTGCGTTGCAGTATTAATATCGACGCTGATATCATCACTTGTAAAATGTGAGTCCTTCAAAAATGTATTGGTTTCTGAAAAAATACGTTTCCATAACGCATCATCAAATGCGATATCCCCTGATGCACTTTCAGCTGAGCTTCTCCATTCGATTCCATCCAGACTCATGAATTCACCAATTGCACCTGTCTGAATCACCTCATGAGCGGACCAGTCTTCTGCAAGATCCAGGGAATACGGTTTTATACCATTATCATAAAATTGCTGGCATGCCTGTGCATATTCCTTATAGTTTTTCGGTATCTTGATTCCATACTGTTCAAACAATGTCTTGTTGGCAATAATCGTCTGCGGCATACCGCAGATAGGAAGCCACTGAATCTCATTTTTTGAATTTTTATAATATTGCAATGCATAGGAGTAATACCTGGAAACCACATCATAAGAAGCAAAATCCATTAGATATGGCTCCAGATCCTGTGCATCTTTTCCAGAAAATCGACGTACGGTTATGATATCCGGCAGTTCACCATGTTCCTCAAAATAGCTATATAAATCGGTATCATTGTTACCGGTAATAAACTCAATATCCTGATCTGGAAACTGCTCATGGATATAGGGTACAATATTTTTCATTAAACGATTTTCCCACAGATACACGGTAAGGTGATCGTCATTTTTAGATACTGCTTTTTGAGATTGTCCACAGCCAGACAAAACAGTAATTGCTAAAAGCACACCTGACAGTAATGCTATCAGACATTGTTTTGCCTTTTTCATCCTCGCATTTTCCTCATTCTTTCCTGATAAAATCATTAATTCAATAATTGGGAAACAATTACAGCCAGTTTTCCAGAACATCATTCAGCTTATTCATATCCAGCGGTTTCGCGATATGTCCATTCATGCCTGTA
>OGPB01000235.1_pt1 | contig 37793 bp, 37 predicted proteins | sample 1552821 | NCBI WGS metagenome assembly OGPB01 (sample SAMEA2580192, study PRJEB22360) | human gut metagenome | biome: human gut; feature: human-associated habitat; material: faeces | place: Denmark | collected 2008/2010 | reverse complement strand
AATCTTGCAGATATCGTGCTGCAGGTCATTGTAAACAGTAACATGGAGAAAGTACGGGAATGGAAAGGAAGTGAACAGACAATGTGTGAAGCATTAAGAGTACTGATGAAAGAGGAACTGAAAGAGGAGCGAGTGGCGGGCTTGCGCGAGGGTCGTCTTGAAGGTCAGCGCGAAGGTCAGCGAGAAGGACAGATTCGTGCATATGCATCCCTGGTGCAAGATGGGATCATCCCCGTGGAAATAGGTGCGGAAAAAGCGGGAATGTCTGTCGATGATTTTACAAAAGAAATGAAGCTGGCAGGTTATGTAACCCCTGCGGTATAAAATCAGAACATAAAATGTGTGGTGCCCGTGGTTGCACCACACATTTCATTTTAATTTAAGAAAAGTTTTATATAATAGGAATTGTTCTGGAAATCAGTTCGTGATAGTATAAAAGCTATGCATATGAAAAGGAGTTAAATCATGGGAAAAATATTTAAAAACATGCTCCCATACTGGAAATGGATTCTGGTTATTGTGGCTTTTCTTGCGATGCAGGCATTTTGTGATCTGTCCCTGCCACAGTATACATCGGATATTATCGATGTCGGAATCATGAGCAGCGGAGTGGAGCATATTCTTCCAGAAGAAATGACACAGGAAGATTTTGTGTCAGCACAGCTTTTTATGACCAGCAGGGAAAAGAAAACATTTGCCGCCTGTTATAAGGAGCCGAAAAAAGATGGAAACTATGTGAGAAATTGTGAAGAGGATACGCTTGACGATATGGATGAGTCTCTGTTGGAGCCGATCGTCATGGTATATCAGATGTCCCAGATGAAGGAGTCCGATATTGACGAGAAGGCTCTCACGGGGAAAATGGGAACGGATGGGACGCAGGTAGATATGAAGCAGCTGATGCAGGCACTGGCAGCCGGCCAGGTACCGGATCAGCAGATTCTTGAGATACGAAAGCAGGTGTCCGGACAGATTGATGCGATTGGATCTTCTACATTGAAATCCATGGGTGTGTCCTATGCGATCTCCTGTGATAAAAATGCAGGTGTGGATGTAGATGCCATTCAGAAACATTACTTATGGACCACTGGAGCCAAGATGTTTGGTTTTGCGCTGCTGATGGTTATGGCGGCAGTGGTTGTCGGATATTGTGCTTCCCGTGTGGGAGCATCCATCGGACGGGATCTGCGTGATAAGACATTCCGCAATGTCGTACAGTACTCCAATGCAGAGATGGATCGTTTTTCAACGGCATCCCTGATTACGAGAAGTACCAATGATGTACAGCAGATTCAGATGGTGACTGCAGTATTTCTGCGAATGATTCTTTATGCTCCGATCATTGGAATCGGTGGTGTGATTAAGGTTGCACAGACCCATGCAGGAATGGAATGGGTGATCGCGCTTGCGGTGCTTGTTATTCTTGGATTTGTAATGCTTCTTACCTCCCTTGCCATGCCGAAGTTTAAGATTATGCAGAATCTCGTGGACCGGCTGAATCTGGTTTCGAGAGAGATTCTGACAGGATTAAATGTCATTCGTGCATTTGGACGGGAAAAACGGGAAGAAGAGCGGTTTGATGAGGCCAACCGCAATCTGACAAAGACGCAGTTGTTTACCAACCGTGTTATGACATTTATGATGCCGGGAATGATGATGATCATGTACTGCATCACGCTTCTGATCGTGTGGGTTGCCGCAAAACGGATCGATGGCGGATATATGCAGGTAGGTTCCATGACGGCATTTATTACTTATACAATGATGATCGTTATGGCATTTCTGATGCTGACCATGATGTCTATCATGATGCCGAGAGCCGGTGTAGCTGCAGAGCGTATAGATGAGGTTGTAGGCACAAAAAGTACGATTACAGATCCGAAAGAGCCGGTTGCCATGGAACAGTGTGAGGGTGTGATTGCCTTTCATCATGTAAATTTCCGGTATCCGGGAGCCACGGAAGATGTGCTTTCGGATATTGATTTTGTTGCAGAGCCGGGAAAGACCACTGCAATTATCGGAAGTACCGGATGTGGTAAATCTACGCTGGTCAACCTGCTTCCGCGTTTTTATGATGTGACAGGTGGAGAGATCACGCTTGACGGAACGGATATCCGCAAGTATACATTGCAGGATCTGCGGGAACATATCGGATTTGTACCACAGAAGGGAGTTCTTTTCTCTGGTACAATTGCAAGCAATCTGCGCTTCGGGGCAGAGGATGCGTCAGATGAGCAGATCCGGGAAGCAGCGGAGATTGCGCAGGCAACAGAGTTTATTGACAGCAAACAGGATGGGTATGAGAGTGCGATTGCACAGGGCGGAAGCAATGTTTCCGGCGGACAGAAGCAGCGGCTTGCCATTGCCAGAGCAATTGCAAAAAATCCAAAGATTTATGTGTTTGATGACAGTTTTTCCGCTCTGGATATGAAGACCGATGCGGCACTCCGCAGAGCACTTGAGACAAAGACGGAACATACGACCGTGATCATTGTCGCACAGCGAATCAGTACAATTCTGCATGCGGACCAGATACTGGTACTCGACGATGGAAAGATTGTCGGAAAAGGCACGCATGAGGAATTACTGCACAATTGCGAAGTTTACGAGCAGATTGCCAGAAGTCAGCTGTCTGCCAAAGAACTGGGACTTTCTGAGGAGGTGAAATAAGATGGCAGAACAACGTACAAAAAGACCTCGCGGTCCGATGGGAGGTCCGGGCAGAGGAATGATGCCGGGAGAAAAGCCGAAAGATTTCAAAAACTCTATCGGAAAACTGGTTCGTTATCTCGGAAGATACTGGTATGCGATTGTTGCCGTTATGATTTTTGCAGCGGTGTCTACCGTCTTTTCCGTTGCCGGACCAAAGGTTATGGCACGTGCAACGAATGCATTGGTGGAAGGTCTCGGAAAAAAGATCGCGGGAACCGGATCTATTGATTTTACCTATATTGCCAAAGTGTTATTGTTTACACTTGGCCTGTATATCTGTTCTGCAGTATTCAGTTTTATACAGGGAATGATCATGACAGGAATCACGCAGAAAACCTGTTACCGCATGCGTAAGGAAATTTCAGAGAAAATCAACCGCATGCCAATGAAATATTTCGAGAGCCGCACGTACGGAGAGGTGCTATCCCGCATCACAAATGATGTGGATACACTTGGACAGAGTTTAAATCAGAGTGTGACGCAGATCATTACGAGTGTGGCAACACTGGTCGGAACACTTGTGATGATGATTTCAATTTCCGGAATTATGACATTGATTTCACTTGTGATTCTTCCGGTATCTGCCATCTTGATTTCGTTTATTATCAAACATTCGCAGAAATATTTCCGCCAGCAGCAGGAATATCTGGGACATATCAACGGACAGGTGGAAGAGGTCTATGGCGGACATCTGGTGGTGCAGGCATATAATAAGCAGGAGAGCACCATCAAAAAATTTGAAGATACCAATCAGATTCTGTTTCAATCGGCATGGAAGTCCCAGTTTTTATCCGGACTGATGCAGCCGATCATGCAGTTTGTCGGAAACCTCGGTTATGTCGGAGTGGCAATTTCCGGAGGACTTCTGGCAATCCGCGGAACCATCGGGGTTGGTGAAATTCAGGCATTTATTCAGTATGTCCGGAATTTTACTCAGCCGATCCAGCAGATTGCGCAGGTGGCAAATATGCTGCAGTCGATGGCTGCAGCCTCCGAGCGCGTATTTGAATTTCTGGACGAAGAGGAAGAAGAACTGACGGTTGAACATGCTGTGCATCTCGACCATGTGGATGGTTACGTGGATTTTTCCCATGTAAGTTTCGGATACAATCCGGACCAGATCATTATCAGGGATTTTTCCGCTCATGTAACACCTGGACAGAAAATTGCAATTGTTGGACCAACGGGAGCAGGAAAAACCACAATGGTCAAACTGCTTATGCGTTTCTATGATGTGACAGGCGGAGCCATTCAGGTGGATGGGCATGATATCCGCGACTTTAACCGTCAGGAGCTTCGGGATGCATTTGGTATGGTATTGCAGGATACCTGGCTGTTTAAGGAATCTATCATGGAAAACATCCGGTATGGCCGTTTAGATGCCACGGATGAGGAAGTGATTGAGGCGGCAAAAGCCGCACATGCCCACCATTTTATCCAGACACTTCCGGGTGGCTACCAGATGGAGTTAAACGAGGATGCAAGTAATGTTTCCCAGGGACAGAAACAGCTTCTTACAATTGCACGTGCTATCCTTGCGGATAACCCGATTCTGATTCTGGATGAGGCAACCTCTTCGGTAGATACCCGTACCGAAGTGCGGATTCAGAAGGCATTGGATAATCTGATGCGTGGACGGACCAGCTTTATCATTGCGCATCGACTCTCTACGATAAGAAATGCGGATCTGATTCTGGTGATGAAAGATGGCGATATCATAGAGCAGGGGACACACGAACAGCTTCTGGTACAAAAGGGATTTTATGCAGATTTGTATAATTCCCAGTTCGAAGAGAATGCATAAGACATTGAAATAAATTGGCAGTTGTGCTATAGTTTAACTGTATTTATCGACAAATTTTGACAAAATCGGACAGTGCTTTCTGGTATGCTTATTTTTGACTGAATTTGACATTCTAGGAGGCCTACATGGGAAAACTAAATGTCGCAATTGCAGATGATAACGAGGTTATGCGTGACTTATTGGAAGAAATGGTAACCAGTGATGATGAACTGCACCTGATCGGGATGGCAAAGGATGGAGAAGAAGCCTGCCATCTGATCAAGGAAAAAGAACCGGATGTTGTATTATTGGATATTATTATGCCGAAACTGGACGGTCTGGCAGTCCTTGACAGGATCAGGGCAGATCATACACTAAAGAACCGGCCAACATTTCTGATGATCAGTGGGATCAGCAATGAAAAGATTACCGAAGACGCGTTTGAGCGGGGAGCGGATTATTACATTATGAAGCCGTTTGACCGGAATATTGTTTTGGACCGGATCAAGACACTCAACCGTCGAAAAAACAAAGTACGAAAAGAAATTGGCAGACCGGTTGAGATGGAAAAGAAACCGGAAAAGTACTCGTTACAGACACTGGAAGAGGATGTCACAGAGATAATTCATGAGGTTGGTGTTCCGGCACATATCAAGGGATACCAGTATTTGCGGGAGGCAATCATCATGTCTGTGACGAATATGGACATGTTAAATTCTATTACGAAAATTTTATATCCGGGGATCGCAAAGAAATTTGATACGACACCAAGCCGTGTCGAGCGTGCCATCCGTCATGCAATTGAAGTAGCGTGGAGCCGTGGCAAGATGGATACGCTGGATGATCTGTTCGGATATACGATCAGCAATGGAAAAGGAAAACCGACCAACTCGGAATTTATCGCTCTTATTACGGACAAAATACGATTACAGATGAAGAGTAAGTAAAGGAGTGTTATGTATGAAGAAGATTCTGTTTGTTTCATCAGAGGCAGTTCCATACGTGAAAACCGGAGGTCTTGCCGATGTTGTTGGGTCACTTCCGAAATATTTTGACAAAAAAGAGTATGATGTGCGGGTAGTTATTCCGAAATACGCCTGCATGGATCGCTCATTTCTTCCAAATTTAAAATTTTTGTGCCATTTTTATGTAAATCTGAACTGGCGCAGGCAGTATGTTGGAATTTTCGAGTCGGAATATCATGGAGTTCACTTTTATTTTGTGGACAATGAATTTTATTTTGCAGGAGAATCTCCATACAACAATATCTATGAAGATGTGGAAAAGTTTGCATATTTTTCCAGGGCAGTACTTGCTAGTCTGCCGTATATTGATTTTGCTCCGGACATTATCCATTGCAATGACTGGCAGACAGGACTTATTCCAGTGTTTCTGCATACGGTATTTGGAGATGATAATTTTTATGCGGGAATCAAAACCGTGTTTACGATTCATAACCTGCAGTTTCAGGGACGCTGGCGAATTCAGGAGATTATGGATATTACAGGACTCCCGGCACACATTTTCAATGCATATGAACTGGAATCTTATGGCGAAGCAAACTACTTAAAGGGTGGCGTGGTATATGCAGATTATATTACTACCGTCAGCCCGACGTATGCAAATGAGATTACGACCGTAGAAGGGGGAGAGGGCTTAAGTGGCCTGATGACTGCCCGAAAGGATCGCCTTTATGGTATTTTAAACGGAATTGATTATGAAGAATATAATCCACAGACAGATCCTTATATTTCGGTAAATTATTCGAAAAAAGATGCAGTGAGTGGGAAAAAAGAAAACAAAGTTGCATTACAGAAAGAACTTGGGCTTCCAGTCAGGGAGGATGCTTTCCTGATCGGAATCGTATCGCGTATGACCAGCCAGAAAGGATTTGACCTGATTGGCTGCGTATTGGATGAACTTTTAACCGAAATGGATATACAGCTGGTGGTTCTTGGTTCCGGAGAGAGCCAGTATGAAAATATGTTCCACCATTATCAGAGTAAGTATCCGGACAAGGTAAGCGTACATATCGGATTTACCGAGGAGCGTTCGCACCATATATATGCGGCAAGTGATGTGCTGCTGATGCCTTCCATGTTTGAACCATGCGGGCTGGCACAGATGATTGCCATGCGTTACGGAACACTTCCGATCGTACGTGAAACCGGAGGACTCCGGGATACGGTAGAACCATACAATGAATATGAAAATACAGGATGTGGTTTTTCATTTGCGAATTTTAATGCACAGGAAATGGCAGATATTGTCCGGTATGCGTATCGTGTGGAGCATGAACAAAAGGCCGCATGGAAAGAACTGATCTATCGTGCGATGGATCGCAATTTTTCCTGGAATGCTTCGGCACATGCATATGAGAAGCTATATGATAAACTGGTAGAAATGTAATAGATGTTCCCCGCAGAATTTTTTCTGCGGGGATTTTGTGTCTGGAAATATAATCTATGAAGTGCAGACCGGCTGCGGCATGGTCAGCAGATGGCTGTGCCGGCAGTAATAGTAGGCATGGTCGGACAGAATTTCTTCATCCTGAAGCTGTGAGGCATTCACTTCTTTTACCATTGCGGTGTAATGGTCGAGATTCTGCCTGTCGTTTTCATCGGTGGCAAGAATCAGTACTTCGTGAATACTGCTTGGCAGAATGATCAGATCCTTTTCAAACAAATCGGACAGTTCTTTTAAGATGTCATCGTAGAGGAGAACGGTTGCACCGTTGGTCCGGTACGTATTGGTCAGAACATACAGTGGCGGGGCTGCTTCCGGGAGTGGAGTTTCCGCGACGAGCTGCATTTCTTTGAGAAGACTGCTCATCGGGGTAAGCTGTGGGGGAAGAAGCTGTGGCGTGTTTTTCTTCGCAAGCCGGTAAAGCGTTTCTTTGTCGGTTTTCCAAAGGTTTAAGTGATGATTGTGGATCAGAATATTTGCCTGGTTTTCGGCACTTGCATGGAGCAGACAGTAAAAGATTACGGCCAGATCCTGGTAGCGGAAAAACGGAACCTCTTTTAACAGTTCCTGATTTTTTTCAAAGCTTACAAGACGCATGACGATGTGCTCGCTGGCACGGGAAAAATCGGTAAAGTAGGACGTGTCAAAATTTTCTTCCGGGGCATGCGCCTGATAGGTATGAAGAATATCTTCACAGATTTCTTCAAGGCATACCCCTTCCAGATAGCGATGATAGTATGGCATCAGATAGATCGCAGGTGACACGTTTTTCTTCGGATGGAGAAGTACCAGACCATCGTAATGTGTTCCGTTATTTTTGGTAAAGGAACGAATGTCTAAAGTGACACCTGTCTCGATACGCAGAGAAAGCTGTGTACGGATCGTTGTTAAAAATTCCTGATAGTTCATATGTAATTGAAAACAAATGTATATATGGGAAATTTCGGAATGACCGTTTCCGAAGATGAAAAATCCACGGTGTTAACCAGACACCGTGGATTTACTTTAGCATGTTTTGACTGAAATTGCAATCATTTTTCTCGGTTTTTTAATAAGAGAGAAGTTCCTGCCACAGCTTTGTGTACTTGGCGGAATCATCATCACTTAATGCTTTATAGATTTCACATCTTTTTATCGTGTCACTGGAAGGATTGATAGCTTCGTTATTTTTTACGTCAGCGTCCTGATTTTCTACCACAGATGTAATCGGAGAGGCATACTGCACATATTCGAAATTCTTTTCTGCGATATCATCCTTGCACAGGAAATTTAAGAATTTTAAAGCGTTGGTCTGGTTAGTGCAGGACTTTGGAATGAACCAGGAATCGATCCAGAGGTTGGATCCCTCTGTTGGAACTGAATAATCCAGATTGTCGTTCTCTGCCATGGCCAGTGCAGCCTCGCCGGAGTAGCACAGTGCGATGGAGGCTTCTTCTCCGATCATGGCATCGGCTGTCTCGTCTACATAGTAGGCATATACGATTTTATCATCTTTTTGCTTTTTTAATATGTCGAGGGCTTCCCGCAGATGATTTTCATCGGTATCGTTTAAGGAATACCCTTTGGAGATCAGTGCAGGGGCAAACGTATCACGGACGGAATTTTCCATGATGATTTCATCCTCATAGGTAGGATCCCACAGGCAGTTCCAGCTTGATACGGTTTTGGCATCAATGGTTGTTTTGTTGTAGAGAAGGCCAAGAGTCCCGTAAAAATATGGAACGGAATAGGTGTGATTCTTGTCATAGGAAGCAGACATATCAAGGATCGTTGGATCCAGATTTTTGTAGTTGTCCATGGCATCGTAATCTTCTTCGAGAACTTCGCCCTCGTTGATCAGACGCTCAACCATATATTCGGAAGAGCAGATTACATCATAGTTGATGGAACCGGCTTTGTATTTGGTATACATTTCTTCCGGACTTTCATATTCTTCGTATTTGACGGTGATACCGGTTTCTTTTTCAAACTGTTTGACTACGGACTCATCGATATATTTTCCGTAATTTAAAACGGTTAAGGTCTGTCCGCTTTTTTTCGCAGAGGAAGATCCCCCACAGGCAGTGAGTGCGCTGACTGCCAGAGCAGAAATTAAGAGGGCAGAGAAAATTCTTTTTTTCATAATAGGACTCCTTTCGGCTGGAATAAAATTCCAATGGATAATTTATTTGGCTGCAACACGCTTCTTCCCCGGATAAACATTTCCGGCAAGAAGAATGAGCAGAACGGCAAAGAACAGAATCGTGGAAAGTGCATACAATTCCGGTTTGATTCCTTTGCGAAGTTCTGTGTAGAGCATGGTGGAGAGGGTATTGACCCCGGCTCCTTTGGTAAAATAGGTGATGGAAAAATCATCCAGTGACATGGTGACTGCCATCATAAATCCGGAGAACACACCGGGACGGATTTCCGGCCAGGTGACTTTGTAAAATGCATACAGCGGCGTTGCTCCGAGATCAAGTGCCGCCTCATAGGTGCTGCGGTTTGTCTGTTTCATTTTCGGAAGCACATTTAAAATAACATAAGGAATACTAAAAGTAATGTGCGCCAGAAGAACCGTCACAAATCCGAGGTCGATAAATTTCACAAACAAAAGCATCATGGAGATACCGGTTACGATATCCGCATTCAGAAGCGGAATATTGGTCGCGCCGAGATAAATGGTCTGGTGCCGTTTTTTCATGGCGGCTATGCCGAGCGCGGCAAGTGTTCCGATCAGTGTGGAAATAATTGCGGACAGGAAAGTGACCTGCAAAGTTGTGACAAATGCAGTCATAATCTTTTCGTCCTGAAAACAGCCGGTATACCACCGGAGCGTGAAGCCACCCCATTTTACCTTGGAACGGGAATCGTTGAAAGACAAAGCAATCAACACAATAATCGGAAGGTAAAGGAAGGCAAAAATCAGGACCATATAGATCCGGGATGCACATTTTTTTAACATATGGATGTTCCCTCCCCTTCTTTATCAAATATATTTACAATAGTCATACTTGCAATCACAAAAATCATAAGAACAAAGGAAAGACCGCTTCCGGCATTCCATTGCATACCCTGCATAAAATCCTGTTCGATCACATTTCCGATTAAAAGAACATGACCACCGCCTAATACCTGCGAGATTGCAAACGAGGTAAGTGACGGGACAAATACCATGACGATTCCGCTGATGATTCCGGATACGGTAAGCGGAAGGATAATCTTTAAAAAGATGGTTACATTTCCGGCACCCAGATCACGGGCCGCCTCAATCCAGTCTTTACGGATTCGTGTCATGGAGTTGTAGATTGGCAGCAGCATAAATGGCAGGAAGTCGTATACCATGCCAAGGACAACTGCCGTTGGTGTATTTATGATATTGATGCGGGAAAGTCCGAAACCTGTGAGAATGGAGTTGATTACACCATTTTTGGAAAGCAGAAGTTTCCATGCCAGGATACGGAGCATAAAGTTCATCCACATCGGAAGCATAAAGATAAAAACAACCAGTCCCTGATTTTTGATTTTCATATTATTTAAAATCATTGCCAGCGGATAGGAGAGAACCAGGCACACGATGGTGCATATAATTCCAAGTCTCAGGGAAAGTTCCATGGCTTTGCGGTTGGTTTCATCTGCTATCGCTGTGATATAGGATAACGTAAAACTGCCATCGCCGTTTGTAAATGCATAGTAAAGAATCATGATAAGCGGCAGGAGGATAAAACCGATGATCCATATGAGGTATGGACCGGCAAGAAATTGCTGTTTGAATTTACGCATCGATCTCCACCGCCTTTTCATCGGAAGATTCCGGCTTATGCATAATCTGGATATTGAACGGGATTACTTTGATGCCGACTTTGGTGCCGACCGGAACAAATCTGGTGGTGTGAACCAGCCATTCATAGCCGCCGGCCATGACATCAAGTTCATAGTGAACGCCTTTAAAAATCAGGGAGGTTACTTCGCCTTGCAGCGTTCCCTCCGAAGGATCGACAAGTTCTACATCTTCCGGACGGATGACAACGTCGACCGGCTTGTTATTGCCGAATCCTTTGTCGACACATGCCCAACGGGCACCGAGAATCTCTACAAGTTCGTCTTTTATCATGGTTCCGTCAATGATATTGCTGTGTCCGATAAAATCGGCAACAAATGCGTTTTCCGGTTCGTTGTAAATGTTTTCCGGAGTACCGATCTGCTGAATATATCCCTGATTCATGACAACAATGGTATCGGACATGGTCAGAGCCTCTTCCTGGTCATGGGTGACGTATACAAAAGTAATTCCCAGTTCTTCCTTCAGACGGATGAGCTCATACTGCATGTTCTGACGCAGTTTTAAATCAAGTGCACCAAGCGGTTCATCTAAAAGAAGGACTTTTGGCTCGTTTACAATCGCACGGGCGATGGCGATACGCTGCTGCTGACCACCGGAGAGAGAATCGACCGAACGGTTTTCAAATCCTTCCAGATTGACCAGTTTTAAGGCATATTTGATTTTATCCTGAATATATGCTTTGCTTTTTTTACTTATTTTAAGGCCGAATGCAATGTTTTCGGCGATGGACATATGCGGGAAAAGAGAATACTTCTGAAAAACGGTATTCAGTTTCCGTTCATTGGCTGCAAGAGCTGTGATATCCTGTCCGTCAAACAGAATCTGTCCCTTGTCCGGGCTTTCAAAGCCTCCCAGCAGACGCAGGGTTGTAGTTTTTCCGCATCCGGACGGACCTAAAAGGGTCAGAAATTCATTCTCCCGGATATACAGATTTAAATCATCCAACACAAGATTGGAATCGTAGGATTTGGAAATTCCAATAAAATCAATTAAATGTTTACTCATACGTTTGTCCTCTTAAAAATTTGGTGGGGTAGTCACCCAGATGATGACGGCATCTTTCGAACCGGTGTTTTCCAGATAATGCTTTTTTCCTGCTTTAAAATAGAAAGATTCCCCGGCATGTACCGTCTGGTTTTGTCCGGCATAGTGGATACGGACGTTTCCTGTGATTACATAACCGAAATCCTCCCCCTCATGGGGCTGATAAACTTCTGACCGTCCACCGGCGTGTAAAGTCAGACGAACCGGTTCCATCTGGTTTTTTTGTGCATTGGGAACGACCCATTCAATACAGCAGTGTTTTTCTTCGTCGGTTTTTTCAAAATAATCTTCCTGTTTGAAAACAATCTGTTCCGGCTCTTCATCTGTAAAAAATTCTGCTGGTGTCGTACCAAGGCACTGGATGATATCCAGAAGAGTTCCGATGGACGGAGAGTTCTGGTTTCGTTCCAACTGTGAGATAAAGCCCTTGGTCAGCTCGGCACGGTCCGCCAGCTCCTGTTGCGTCAGTCCGTACTGGATGCGCAGTTCTTTCATGCGGTGTCCAATGTCCATGGCATGCCTCCCGTAAATTTATGAAACATGATTGTTAGTTGATTTTTTGTTTACTGATTATAAACTCAACAGTTTCTATTCTACAGAATCCATGTGAAAAGTCAATCTTTTTTTAATATAAATTTTATGAAAAAACAGTTGATTTTCTGAATTGGTTTTGGTATTATATACAAGTACGTTTTGCCAATATGGCTCAGTTGGTAGAGCAACGCATTCGTAATGCGTGGGTCAGGGGTTCGAGTCCCCTTATTGGCTTCGTTTCAGACACGTTTTGTATCGGGTATCCGATGGAAGACGTGTCTTTTTTACTTTAAAAAGTGCTTGTTTCTTAGGCATGAAATTGGTATAATGGGCGCAGACAAAGAAAATAAGAATAAAGGTTGAGGTAAAAAATGGACAAGAACAAAAAGACGTTTCAGGTACCGACATTACTGGCCTTTGCAGCAATTGTTGCAATTATGGTGATTGTAGGGGTGAGAGTCCTTAACGTTCCGGTAGTTCCTATGTGTCTGCTTGTTATCATTGAGGCAGTTATTGCAGTGATGCTGCATCATGCGGAACTCTGGGTGCATGGACTTCTTATTCTGGCAGAACTTTGTGCCGGTGTTGCCGGGGAAAAAACAGTATTGATTATTTTATGTGCAGTTGTTTACATTGCAGCGACGTTTGCATTGCAGATGTTAGATAAAGGAGAAACACACAATGGACAGTAGTGACAGTAGTTATTACAGCAGGCAACAGCTGGATGAGCTGTTTTTACAGATGATCGCCTTTTTTTCCGGAGATCCGAAACGGATTCAGCATTTCATGAAAGTGCATAGTTTCGCAAGAATCATCGGAACAAAAGAAGGGCTTGACGAGACATCCCTTTTTATATTGGAAGCAGCCGCTTATACCCATGACATTGGAATCCGTCCGGCAGAAGAAAAGTATGGACGGTGTGACGGAAAGCTGCAGGAGCAGGAAGGACCGATTGTGGCACAGAGAATGCTTTCCGATGTGGGAATTGAAAATTATCTGATCGACCGTATCTGCTATCTGATCGGACATCATCATACATATGATAATATCGAAGGACTGGATTATCAGATTTTGGTGGAGGCAGATTTTCTGGTCAATTTATATGAAGATGACGTCAATCGTCACGGAATTGAACAGGCATATCAGCAAATTTTCCGGACGCAGACCGGAAAAGAAATTTTTAATCAGATGTATACAGATGAAAGATGAATAAAAAAAATTATCAGAAAATAATGGAAGATCTGATCCGTGAAAACTGTACGGCAGGGGAGGCTCCAAGCCTCCTTTTGCACAGCTGTTGTGCACCGTGCAGTTCTTATTGTATTGCATGTCTTGCAGAACATTTCCATGTAACGGTATTTTATTACAATCCCAATATTTATCCGCCGGAAGAATATCATATGCGGGCAAAGGAGCAGGAACGTTTTATTGCTGAGTTTCCTACAAAATATCCAGTTTCTTTTGTGGAAGGTGCATACGATACACAGCGGTTTTACGATATGGCAAAGGGCATGGAAGAGATCCCGGAAGGGGGAGAGCGCTGTTTTGCCTGTTACCGGCTGCGGCTTTCTGAGGCTGCGTCCTATGCAAAAGCGCACGGATTTGATTTCTTTACGACAACACTATCCATCAGTCCGCTGAAAAATGCGGAAAAGTTAAATCAGATCGGAGCAGAACTGGCAGATACCTTTGGTGTCCGTTATCTGTTTTCGGATTTTAAAAAGAAGGAAGGCTATAAAAAGTCGACCGAAATTTCTAAGGAGTATCACATGTACCGGCAGTACTACTGTGGGTGTGTGTATTCCAAGCGTGACCGCGACCGTGAAATCGTACTGCGCAGACAGCAGGAAGAACAGATTTTATAAAAATAAAACAAAGAATTTAAGAAAGAGAGGAATTTAGATATGGCACAGTTATGGGGCGGAAGATTTACGAAGGAGACAGACCAGCTGGTTTACAATTTTAATGCATCCATTTCGTTTGATCAGAAATTTTACAAGCAGGATATTGAGGGTTCCATTGCACATGTGCGTATGCTTGGAAAGCAGGGCATTCTGACACAGGAAGAGATGCAGGCGATTGTTTCCTGTTTACAGGAAATTCTTGCGGATGTGGAGAGCGGAAAGCTTGCCATCACTTCGGAATATGAGGATATTCACAGTTTTGTGGAAGCAAACCTTATTGACCGTCTGGGAGATACCGGAAAGAAACTGCATACCGGACGAAGCAGAAATGATCAGGTGGCACTGGACATGCGTCTGTATACCCGGCAGCAGGTTCTTGAGACGGATGAACTGCTGGAACAGCTGCTGCAGGTACTGCTTCGCATTATGAAAGAAAATACGCAGACGATTATGCCAGGATTTACCCATTTGCAGAAAGCGCAGCCGATCACACTCGCACATCATATGGGGGCGTACTTTGAAATGTTTAAGCGTGACCGTTCCCGTATGCACGATATTTACGAGCGCATGAATTACTGCCCGCTCGGTTCCGGCGCACTGGCAGGAACAACCTATCCGCTTGACCGCGAATATACTGCAGAGCTTCTTGGCTTTTACGGACCGACCTTAAACAGTATGGACGGTGTTTCCGACCGCGATTACCTGATCGAATATCTGTCTGCCATGGCAACCATTATGATGCATTTAAGCCGCTTCTCCGAGGAAATCATCATCTGGAATTCCAACGAATACAAATTTGTAGAGATTGATGATGCATACAGTACCGGAAGCAGTATCATGCCACAGAAGAAAAATCCGGATATTGCAGAACTTGTCCGAGGCAAGACCGGGCGTGTGTATGGCGCGCTCATGTCGCTTCTGACCACGATGAAGGGGATTCCGCTTGCTTACAATAAAGACATGCAGGAAGACAAGGAACTTTCCTTTGATGCCATCGACACAACGAAAGGCTGTATTGCGTTATTCACGGGCATGCTTGATACCATGAAATTCAATAAGGATGTTATGAGAAAGAGTGCCGCACACGGCTTTACCAACGCGACGGATGCTGCCGATTATCTTGTAAATCACGGGGTTCCGTTCCGCGATGCGCATGGAATTATCGGACGTATTGTTTTGTACTGTCTGGACAAACAGATGCCGATTGACGATATGAGTCTGGAAGAATTAAAACAGTTTTCTCCGGTATTTGAGGAGGATGTCTATGATGCAATCTCCATGGAAAACTGTGTCAACAAGCGTCTGACGATCGGTGCACCAGGGGAAGAGGCGATGAAGAAAGTGATCGCAATCGAAGAAGCATATCTGGAGAAAAAATGAGACAAAAGGAGCACATCGCATGCAGAATCGCTTGTCGATGCGATGTACGTAATTGCGGTACATCTCTGATATATTGCATGAAATACCGCTTAGTCGTTATTTCAGATTGTGCAAGTCCTACATATATTTGAGGAATATTTTATTTATTTAGGACAATTTGTTCCTTGTAATTTTACCTGGTTTCAAGTAATATATTTCCTATAAAGACACATGTTCGTGTAACGCGGACAAAAAACAAAAATGTTTTTCTGTAAAAGACAGGTGTCCGCGTATAAAGAAAAGAACAGAGGAGATTGGAAAAATGAGTGAGAAGTTAAAAGTTGGTATCCTTGGCGGAACAGGTATGGTAGGACAGAGATTTATCTCTTTGCTGGAGAATCATCCATGGTTTGAGGTTACCACGATTGCAGCAAGCCCAAGAAGTGCAGGAAAGACTTATGAGCAGGCAGTAGGAGATCGTTGGAAAATGGATACTCCAATGCCGGAAGCTGTAAAGAATATTGTAGTAATGAATGTAAATGAGGTAGAGCAGGTAGCTTCTCAGGTCGACTTTGTATTTTCTGCTGTAGACATGACAAAAGAAGAGATCAAAAAGATCGAGGAAGATTACGCAAAGACAGAGACACCGGTTGTTTCCAACAACAGTGCTCACCGCTGGACACCGGATGTGCCGATGGTAGTTCCGGAAATCAATCCACAGCACATGGAAGTTATCAAGTATCAGAAAGAGCGTCTTGGTACAAAGCGCGGTTTCGTAGCAGTAAAGCCAAACTGCTCCATCCAGAGTTATGCGCCGGTTCTGACTGCATGGAAAGAGTTTGAGCCATATGAAGTAGTTGCCACTACCTATCAGGCTATTTCCGGAGCAGGAAAGACGTTCAAGGACTGGCCAGAGATGCTTGGAAACATTATTCCATACATCGGTGGTGAGGAAGAAAAGTCTGAGAAAGAGCCTCTGCGTATCTGGGGACATGTAGATGATGCGAAGAAGCAGATTGTTCCAGCAGCTTCACCAGTCATTACCTGCCAGTGTATCCGTGTGCCGGTATTAAACGGACATACAGCAGCTGTATTTGTTAAATTCAAGAAGAAACCTACCAAAGAGCAGCTGATCGAAGCACTGAAGAATTACAGTGGTGTGCCACAGGAACTGAAGCTTCCGAGTGCACCGGAGCATTTCATCCAGTACTTAGAAGAGGATAACCGTCCACAGGTCAGCCTGGATGTAAACTTTGAACATGGTATGGGAATCTCTGTCGGACGTCTGAGAGAGGATACCGTATATGACTGGAAATTCGTCGGATTATCCCACAATACCGTTCGTGGTGCAGCCGGTGGTGCAGTTTTATGTGCAGAGCTGTTGAAAGCACAGGGATATATCACAAAGAAATAAGTATTAAATTGAAATACGGATTTTTGGAGAGAAGTGCAAAAACTGCACTTCTTTCTTTTTGCCGAAAACCTTGTGAGAGATATTAATCAGTGATATAATTTCTTTTAGCAGAAGGAATTTTGTACGGAGGAATCGGGATGAACGCAAAAAAAACAGATCTTAAAGAATTGGAAGGCTGGTATGCAAAATCGGGAAACCAGCTGATGCTTTTGTATGGTGGGATGGACTGCCGGAAAGAACAGCTGATCAAAGAATTCTGTGTGGGGAAAAAACATTTTTATTATCGGTGCAGACAGCTTTCCGCACAGGAACAGATGCAGAAAATGGGAGAAGAAATTCAAAATGCTTTTCAGATGAAGCTGAGCAGATATTCCTATGATGAATTTTTTAACCGGGTAAAAAGCGGAGATGCATCAAAACTGGTGATTGTGATTGATGAGGCACAGTATGCAATTAAAAGAGATCCGGAATTTGTCAAAAGTATTTTAAAATTAAAGATGAAACGGCTTTATCCGGGACCGGTGATGATCATTCTGGCGTCTTCTTCCATTGTATGGGCCACACAGGATGCAAAAGATGCGTTCGGGGATGGATTCCGTCGTATTGATGTACTGCATAAAGTGGAAGATCTGAATTTCCTGGAAGTTGTCCGGACATTTCCGGCACTTTCGGTCAGCGACTGTATCCGTATTTATGGATCGATCGGCGGGGTGCCGGGATATATGGAAGCCTGGAATCCGGAAATTTCATACAGGGAGAATATTTACCGGCTTGTGCTGACGGAGGGCGGATATCTGTTTCATATGGCAGAACAGAAAATTTCGGCAGAACTGCGTGAACTTTCCGTCTATAACACAATTTTATCTGCAATTGCACAGGGATATAATAAACTGAATGACCTGTATGCAAAAACCGGATATTCCCGTGCAAAGATCAGTGTTTATATGAAAAATCTCAGCCATTTTGATATTGTAGAGAAAGTGCAGTCATTTCAGACCGGCGGCTGGGAAAATACTAAGAAAGGGGTATACCAGATCAAAGATACATTTATTAATTTCTGGTTTAAATTTGTATTTTCCCACATGTCGGATCTTTATCTGCTGAAACCGTATGAATTTTACGACCGTTACATTGCACCGGAACTTGGCACGTATCTGAAACGTTATTTCCGGAATGTCTGCATGGAGTATATGATGCTTTTGAATCAGATGGGACGCATGCCGTTTCCAGTTCATAAGATCGGAACCTGGGTTGGAAAGACAGGAAACATTGATATTATTGCCCAGAGCACAGACCGCAGAAATATTGTGGGACTATGTAACTGGGATCAGCCACAGCTGACATCGCAGATGTGCGAGGAACTGTATCAGAACATGGAAAAGGCAAAAATCCGTTCGGAGCATATTTTTTTATTCTCTGCAACGCGGTTTGAACCGATGCTGGCGGAGCATGCCAAAACGGATGACCGGTTTGAGCTGATTGATATGAACGAATTATAGAAAAAGTTTGCCAATAGGGGATAGAAGATGGGAAAGTCACTGATCATAACGGAGAAACCGTCGGTTGCCCAGGAATTTGCAAAAGTTCTCGGGGTAAGCGGGGGCCGCAGAGATGGCTATCTGGAAAACCAGAAATATGTGATCACCTGGTGCGTGGGACATCTGGTAGCCATGGTATATCCGGAAAGTTATGATATAAAATACAAAAAGTGGAAACTGGAAGATCTGCCATTTCTTCCAAAAGAATATAAATATGATGTGATCAAAGATGTCAGCCGGCAGTATGATGTGGTTCACGGAATGTTGATGCGCGAGGATATCGACCGTGTCTACTGGGCAGGAGATGCCGGAAAAGAAGGACAGACGATTGAGGAAAATATCCGCAATTTCGGCGGTGTGCGAGACGGCATGGAGGAACTCCGGGTCTGGATTGATTCCCAGACAGAGGAAGAGATCCAACGGGGAATCCGGGAAGCAAAACCGATGTCTGCCTATGAAAATCTCGGAAAATCCGGTATTATGCGTACCATTGAAGATTATGCCATGGGCATTAATTTTTCCCGTGTAATGTCGGTAAAATATGGAGGGTTGTTAAACAATGCGGCGGGAACACGTTCCTACACCGCTATTGCGGTCGGGCGCGTGATGACCTGTGTGCTTGGGATGGTCGTGATCCGTGAGCGCGAGATCCGCAATTTTAAGGAGACACCGTTTTACCGTGTTGTCGGAAATTTTACAGATGCACATGTTCAGGGCGAGTGGAAAGCCGTCGAGGGATCAGGGTACTTTGCATCGCCGCTTTTGTATAAGGAAAACGGATTTCGGGAAAAGAAGGATGCACTGGCATTGATTGACCGCGTGCAGGGACATTCTGTGATTGTGGAATCCATCGAAAAAAATATTTCCAGAAAACGGGCACCGTTACTGTTTAATCTGGCAGAGCTGCAGGCAGAATGTGCAAAACGATTCAAGATCAGCCCGGATGAGACCTTGCAGGTGGCGCAGGATCTGTATGAACGGAAACTGACAACGTATCCGCGTACCGATGCGCGTGTGCTTTCCACTCCGGTGGCAAAGGAAATCCATAAAAATATCAGCCGTCTGCGGGGATATGAGCCGACTTCGGATTTTGTGGAGCGGATTCTCGACAGAAAGCTGTATGGAAATATTGCAGGAACGCAGTATACCGATGATGCTAAAGTGACAGACCACTATGCGATCATTCCGACCGGTCAGCTCACGGAGCTTGGGAAACTGAATACTCTGCAGAAATCGGTATTTGATCTGATCGTGCGGAGATTTCTCAGTGTGTTTTATCCGGCGGCAGAATATCAGAATGTAAAAATGACAGCTGTTGTGGATGTGGGGGAAAATAAGGAACGTTTTTATGCGTCCGCACGTGTATTAAAGACACCCGGTTATTTGGAAATTGCAGGAATTCCAAAGAAAGAGGAAGAAGATTCGGATCTGAAGGAACTGCTACATCTGGCAGACCGGCTGAAAAAGGGCGATGAGATTTCCGTGGATGGATATGAGGTGAAAGAGGGAAAAACTTCACCGCCGAAGCGGTACACCTCCGGTTCCATGGTGCTTGCCATGGAAAATGCAGGACAGCTGATTGAGGATGAGGAGCTTCGGGAACAGATCAAAGGTTCGGGAATCGGTACCTCGGCCACCCGTGCGGAGATTATCAAGAAACTGGTCCGTATCCATTACCTCAATCTGAATAAACGGACGCAGGTGCTCACACCGGAAAATCTCGGGGAGATGGTATTTGAAGTGGTGAGCATGACCGTCCCGGCACTTTTGAACCCGAAGATGACAGCTTCCTGGGAAAAGGGACTTGATGGAATTACACAGGGAACCGTGGATTTCTGGGATTACCGGACGAAACTGGAAGATTTCATCCGGACCGAAACGGAAAAGATGATCGGACAGGATCTGCGGGAACCGCTTGCGGAACGTATCAGTAATTTTGCTGGGAAACATGCAAGAGGTGCCGGTGCGAGAAGAAAGATCGGCATCAGATGTCCGGCATGCGGTGGAGAACTTGTAACCACGCCATTTGGCTATGGATGTGCAAATTACAAGAATGATAAATCAGGATGTAATTTTAATATTGGCGAAATTGCAGGTGTTCAGCTGAGTGAGGAACAGGTAAAAGAACTTATCGAACAGGGGCATACCCAGACCATTCGCGGGTTTAAATCCAAGGCAGGCAAACGGTTCGATGCAAAACTCAAGGTAAATAAAGACGAAAACGGAAAAGTTAATATTGCATTTGATTTTTCAGACGTAGAGCCGGAAATCATTCCGGAGGTAAAGTGCCCGGTATGTGGCGGACAGATTAAAAAGACATCTTTCGGCTATGGATGTGTAAACTTTTCACCGGACGATGAGAACAGCTGCCGGTTTTCCATTGGAACGATCGCCGGAAAAACCCTGCCGGTTACTGCGGTAAAGCAGCTCCTGACGGATGGTCACACAGATACCCTGCGCGGTTTTAAATCAAAAACCGGTAAAAAATTTGATGCCTGTCTGAAACTGGAGAAAACCGAAGAGGGAAAGACGAATATTGTATTTGATTTTGACAGCGTGGAACAGAAAGTGATCCGCGATGTGAAGTGTCCACTCTGCGGGGGTGAGATCATTGCGACCTCTTTTGGTTATGGATGTGCCAACTATAAGCCGGGCGATGAAAACAGCTGCAGGTTTTCTATTGGGAAGATGGCAGAGAAATCTTTTACGGAAGCACAGGTCCGGCAGCTTTTAAACGATGGCATTACGGAAACCATGCGTGGGTTTAAGTCAAAAACAGGGAAGAAATTTGATGCGCGCGTAGCTCTCGCAAAAGATGAAAACGGGAAAGTAACCGGGCTGAAATTTGATTTTGACAATGTAGAGCCAAAGAAAGTCAAAGATGTGAAGTGCCCGAAGTGTGGTGGGGATATTGTAGTGGCACCGTTTGGATTTATGTGTGCCAATCATAAAAAAGATGATAAGGAAAGCTGCAGCTTTATGATTGGAAGTATCGCAAGTGTCCGGCTGAAAGAAGCGCAGGTGAAAGAGCTTCTGACGAAAAAGAAGACAGAGGTAATTTCGGGATTTGTGGCAAAGACCGGTATGAAATTTGATGCGCCGCTGAAACTGACGGAAGAAGGGGAGATCGCATTTGATTTTCCGGAGAAACCGAGACCGGAAGAGACAACCGTGCCGTGCCCGAAATGCGGCAAAATGCTGATGAAGACGCAGTGGAGGTATGAATGTGCGTGCGGATTTAAGATCTGGCATACCGTTGCTAAGGTGGAACTTTCCGAAGAAGTGATGAAAGAACTGCTGACGACCGGAAAGACGAAGCAGAAGATTGCCGGATTTACCTCAAAGGCAGGCAATACATTTGACACCTGCCTGAAATATGAAAATGATCAGATTTCGTTTGATTTTGATAATCCGGGGGAGGCACCGCCGAAGGAAGCAGCAGCCGCAGAGGAAACAACGGCTTTGAAGGAAACGGAAGAGTCCGAAAGAAAAACGATCAGTAATCATGAAAATTAAAATGTAAGGAGATTAAAAAATGGAAAACGCAAAAATCAAAAACATGTATGATTTATCACAGTCTATCGCGGGAGAGTATCTTTCACAGTTTACATATCCGTGGGAAGCATTAAAAGGAATCAGCGATTTTATCAAAAAGCTCGGTCCGACACTCGATCCGGAAATTTATGAGAAACGTGGAGAAAATATCTGGGTGGCAAAGAGTGCAGCCGTTGCGCCTACGGCATGCCTGAACGGACCGCTGATTATTGATGAAGATGCCGAGATCCGTCACTGTGCATTTATCCGCGGAAGCGCGATCATTGGAAAAGGATCGGTTGTCGGAAATTCCACGGAGATCAAAAATGATATCATTTTTAACACGGTACAGGTACCACATTACAATTACGTCGGGGATTCCATTCTCGGTTACAAGTCCCATATGGGAGCCGGTTCAATTACCTCCAATGTAAAATCGGATAAAACACTTGTGGTTGTAAAGGACAGCAGAGATTCCGGTGAAGAAATTGAAACAGGACTTAAGAAATTTGGAGCTATGCTCGGAGATCACGTAGAGGTAGGATGCAACTCCGTTTTAAATCCGGGTACGGTTATCTGCCCGAATTGTAATGTCTATCCGCTTTCTTCTGTCCGCGGAGTGATTCCGGCAAACCATATCTACAAGGATGCAGACCATATTGTGGCAAAAAAAGAAAAATAGTAGTTGTATCTAAAAAAGTGCGAATTTGCACTAGACTTTAGGAAAAAAATATGCAAAAATATTAGCGGTATGTCGAATGATAACGAGTTTATCTACAATTAACATGCGAAAGGAGTCTTAAGATGATTTACACAAAGGAAGTTGAAAACATGTGTCCTGTAGCAAAGGGCGCAAAGCATGAGCCAGCTCCTATCCCGGAAGAGGGAAAGTGGGTTCATTCCAAGAAAATTGAGGACATTTCAGGATTTACACACGGTGTCGGCTGGTGTGCACCACAGCAGGGTGCCTGCAAGCTTTCTCTTAACGTAAAGAACGGTATCATTGAGGAAGCATTAGTTGAGACAATCGGTTGCTCTGGTATGACTCATTCAGCTGCTATGGCTGCAGAAGTTTTACAGGGTAAGACAATTCTGGAAGCTTTAAATACAGACTTAGTTTGTGATGCTATCAACACAGCTATGAGAGAGCTTTTCTTACAGATCGTATATGGACGTACACAGTCTGCATTCTCTGATGACGGACTTGCTGTAGGTGCTGGTCTGGAAGATTTAGGAAAGGGACTTCGTTCTCAGGTTGGTACTATGTATGCAACAAAAGAGAAGGGTGTTCGTTACCTTGAGATGGCTGAAGGATATGTTACAGGTATCGCTCTTGACGAGAATAACGAGGTAATTGGTTACCAGTTCGTTTCTCTTGGAAAGATGACTGACTTCATTAAGAAGGGTGATGATCCTAACACAGCTTGGGAGAAAGCCAAGGGTCAGTATGGCCGTGTGGACGATGCAGTTAAGATTATCGATCCACGTCAGGAATAATTGGAAAGGAGAACGATATAATGGCATCATTATTTGAAGGATATGAAAGAAGAATTGACCAGATTAACGCTGTTTTAAACAGCTATGGGATCAGCTCTATCGAAGAAGCTGAAAAGATTACAAAGGACGCTGGACTGAACGTTTACGATCAGGTTAAGAAGATTCAGCCAATTTGTTTCGAGAACGCTTGCTGGGCTTACACTGTAGGTGCTGCAATCGCAATCAAGAAGGGATGCAAGAGAGCTGCTGATGCTGCCGCAGCAATCGGTGAAGGACTTCAGGCATTCTGTATTCCTGGATCTGTTGCAGATCATCGTAAAGTAGGTTTAGGACATGGTAACCTTGGTAAGATGCTCCTTGAGGAGGAGACAGAGTGCTTCTGTTTCTTAGCTGGACATGAGTCATTTGCAGCTGCTGAGGGTGCAATCGGTATCGCTGAGAAGGCAAACAAGGTTCGTCAGAAACCTCTTCGTGTTATCTTAAACGGTCTTGGAAAAGACGCAGCACAGATCATTTCCCGTATCAACGGATTTACATTCGTAGAGACAAAGTATGATTACAAGGCTGCAAAGCTTAACATCGTATATGAGAAAGCATACTCTAACGGACTTCGCGCAACTGTAAAATGTTACGGTGCTGATGATGTTCAGGAAGGTGTTGCAATCATGCATCATGAGAACGTAGGTGTTTCCATCACTGGTAACTCTACAAACCCAACACGTTTCCAGCATCCGGTTGCAGGTACATACAAGAAGGAATGTATCGAGCAGGGTAAGAAGTACTTCTCCGTAGCATCCGGCGGTGGTACAGGACGTACACTTCACCCAGATAACATGGCAGCAGGTCCTGCTTCTTATGGTATGACAGATACTATGGGACGTATGCACTCTGATGCACAGTTCGCTGGATCTTCTTCCGTACCGGCTCACGTTGAGATGATGGGTCTGATCGGAATGGGTAATAACCCAATGGTTGGTGCTACTGTTGCTGTTGCAGTATCTGTTGAGGAAGCTGCAAAGGCTGGTAAGTTCTAAGAAACACAGTAAAATCAAGGGCTATCGTGGTTTACAATGTTCCGCGATAGCCTTAAATTTTGCCACGTAGGACACACGTAGCGCACAGGTAGCACACATGAGGTAGCGCACAAATTGTTGGATGAATTTAGGGTATAAAAAGAGGGCGTCGAATATATCCGACACCCCCATACGCTTTTATGTAACGTTTGTGTTTTTGTTTGATTAGGAGTTTGCTTTTTGCGATTGCACACCTAAAAGATAACCGTACATGAATGCGTTTTCTGCGCCCTGCTGGTAATTGCATTTTGCACCTTTCTCATAAAGTCCAAATCCAATATCGAAGAGTTCTTTGATAATTTCTTTGTTCCGCTTCACAGTCCAGTGGATGCGCAAGCTCTTAGATTTCTTTAATTCTGCCAGGGCTGAATCATGTAATGATTTTTTTCGTTTTTCTTCGCGCCAATCACAAAAGATTCTAATTAAAATCCGGTCGGCATCCTCATTCGTTAATTCTTGAAATCTGTCCAATAATTTCTCAGGTAGATATTTTGAATGCATGATTTTAATGATCAGTTCTTTGATTTCAGAAACGTTATCTAAGTCTTTGTTTATAAAAATGCAATCTTTTTTGTGATCCACAAGTATAAAATTATCCACAGATACTTTATGGACTTTTTCAAGCATGAATCGATCTGCATAACTTAAATCGTTAGCAGAAACTGTACATATAAACGGAATATCTCGTGTTATAAGTTCAACCATAATTTTCTTTTCCTTTCTTCGTAAGTAGTAGTATTCCCCAACGAAGGGGGAGCAGTTGTATCTACAGCCTATATATAGGATTATTGTTTTTCAATCTCCTTTACAATGTCAGAAATAAAAATATAAATACAACGTAAAATCCTTGAATCATCGATTTTATCAAGTAATTCAATTATCATCTTTTTAAAGTCCATAATTTAATTCCTTCCTTCCTTTAAATATTTTCTGTTATATCTGCGTTTTGTACTTCATCTAAGATAGTATTTGCATCATTTACATAATCGATAATGACCGATAATAATGCAAGAATCGTGTTTTGATTTGTATGAAAGAATACTGCACAGTCTTCTTGTGCATCGGTTTTGGCGTCTCCAATCATGTTATATAAATGTGATGCTGTGGTCTGTACGGTTTCTAATTTTCCGTTAGCGGAAAAGAGTTTATTCATCATATCATTTAAAGTCATATATTTTTTCTTCCTTTCTTTTGTGGAAGTATGCTATAATAAGCATACCCTTTTAGTGTTTCATAGTGATTACATGGATTGGGTTATACCCTGTGGTTGCCGCCATGGGGTATTTTTGATTTTTACAATCATATTGCATCAACTCCTTTACTTTGTGATTTTTTCCATCTCAGCTTTTAATTGCTCGATGGTTCTATGAGTATATACCTTTTCGGTAATATCATCTATAGCATGGCCAACAATCAGTTTTAAGATATATTCATCTACGCCGCAGGCCTTTGCTTTCGTAATAAATGTGTGTCGCGTTTCGTGAGGATGGTGCTTTAAATTCAAGCGTTTCATCACCTTGTCAAAACGACTCCGGTACTTGTCATATGTCATATATGTACCTTGTTGACCATTTACATCATTAAACAGATGCTTTGATTGCAGGGCAGCAGCTTCCCGGATGCGGTCTTCTATTAACGGCTTTATTAGTGGATGAATAGGAACAATTCTGTTTTTTCCTGCTTCTGTTTTAAGTCCACCGCGCATGGTTCCAGCTTTTATATCGACATCTTTCATTTTTAATATGGCTAATTCTTGAGGTCTCCAGCCGCTGTAGATTTCTATTAAAATCATATCTACAAACGGGATTTGGTGGAGATTATCCCATAACATTTGAATTTCTTCCTGTGAAAAAGGTATAGCCTCACGAATGCGGCTCCTTTTTATTGGATTGCCATTTGCAAACATGACAGAAGCATAATCTTTTTCTACGATATCATGTGCCACAGCATATTTGTATAGCATATTGAAAAGACTTTTCATTCTGTTCTTTGTGCTGTCACCAACCTGTGCGTTGATAATTGTACCTTCTAAATGCGATACCCTTATGTCACACATTCGCATATTATAAAGACCGTTACAATGACAGTATGCCGCCTTAACCGTTCGAATACTGGACGGATTGGAGAGGGTAGGAAAGTAGCTTTCACTCCATTTTTCATATACTTCAGAAAACGTGATATTGTCGGCATTTATATCATAGGGATTTTTATTGTATTCGGCCAATGCAATCATAGCTTCTTCCCTGGTTGTATAATATCCAATTGTGAAGCGGATTTGTTTGCTTCTTCTAGTGACCGGATCAAAAACCCATTTGTCTGTCTTTACTGCCCGGAATGGCTTGGAACGTTTTCCGGATAGTTTGACAATAGAGCCGTAGCCATTAGGTAATTTTGTTGGTTTGCCATTGCGTATGCGTGGCTTTGTGCTACTGGGTCTATTCATGGGATAGCCACAATTCGGACATGAAACTGCTTTGTCTGATACATCATGCGCACATTCGGGGCATTTTAATAGAGCCATTTATTTATCACATCCTTTTTTATTCTGTAGCTTGATCTATTTCTTTTAAAATTAAGTGGTATTCTGTTGGCGTCATTGGATTTGTTTTATTTCTGTAACCTTGCGTTATTTTTGAGAAATCGCTACTTGTGCTTAAATTTGGATAGCTATACTGGAAGAATTTCCCATCTTTTTCCCTGTTTAACAATCGCTTAAGTATTTTATTTTCTAGGCGTTCAATGTCATGTTCAATATCAAGACCTCCGTCTTTGGTTAAACGAGGTAATTCCTCCGCAGATAAGATTTTTTGATGCTCATAAAAATTTTTTTGCGTGTAGTCTGTTTTGATTTCATCCAATAAGCTCTGATCTCTACATAATGACTCTAAAAGTTGTTTCATTTCAATTACAAGTCGGTTAGATAGGATATCGTTTAATTCAAATAGATTTAATTCTCGTTCTAAATCACTGTAACTCGAGTCTCGGGTAGTAATACCTTTATCAAGTATGATTTTTGTTCTATTTTTTACCAGAGGATTTGAATAATATAACATTTCTTTAATTAAATTGATTAGTTTCATCCCATTAGCGGATTTATTACAAATCGAATCAATAATGTGTTTTTCGGCAGAAGGCAAATTTTTCAGTTCTTCTATAGTGCTATATTGCAATCCCATAATTTTAGCCGTTTCGTCGATATTTCGCGAAAAAGATTCTTGTTCAGTAAATAAATATTCTAGGTCACACCCGAAAAAATTACATAAATCTATGGCGGAGTCAATATTGGGATAATTATTGCCTTTTAACCACTGTTTGCAAACTTTTTCAATGTCTTTATCTTTTGTGTCATGGTACTCTTTGTAAAAATCTGTATTTTTTCTATATTTTGATCTAATAAGAGTACGTAGTTTTTGAGAGAATTCATCTAAAGAGAGTAAGTTCATATTTATATCTCCATTTACTAAAAGTTAGATAAAGTACCATTTTACAAAATAAAAATTATTAAACAATGATAAAACAAGGTAATTTATCTAACTTGATTTTGCTATTATTATAATCTTGTAACGGACGTTCGTCAAGAAAAACTTATTGCTATTATTATATTGAAAGTAGGTGCTGAAATGAGAAATCTTGATATTAGAGAGAATGCCAAAAAGAAAAATGTGAAACTATGGCAAATAGCCGAAAAGTTAGGCTATGCACATGATACTGCATTCTCAAAAGCTTTAAGGCATGAACTAACAGAAGAAAAGAAAACTGAAATCTTTAAAATTATTGATGAATTAGCTGCAGAATAGGCGGTGAAGCTATGGCAGAGATTCAAAGAGGTGTAATCCCTGTTGCAATAGCAGCGAGGGTTTTAAAAATGGATTGCCAAACATTACGGCTGTTGCTCCAAAATAAAATGGTTGATTTTGGAATTGCCTATAAGAGACCGGGGTCGAAACAATATAGCTATATTATATTTGCAGAACCTTTTTGTAAGTTGACTGGCTATAAGATGCCCGAGAAAGTTGAGGTATAAAGATATGAAGATAACGAGAGTGCAGCTAAAACTGTTACAGAAAAGGGCACAATTACATAATTTGAACAGTGATAATTTTATCGGATGCGATTTGAGTAATGAAATGTTTACTATGACATTTGCAGTCGCAGAGGAGAAAATGCAGGATTTGTCAATTGTTTTTCACAAGCATCGTAATCCGGAAATTTATATATCAGAACCATATTCACACGGGAATGCGGAAATTGAGGTGTAAAGAATGGAGATGCAGAAGTTAAAAGATATGCAGGCAACTTTAATGTCGGAACGTGGGAAGTTGTTCGACCTGCAAGCCGGGTGTGAGGGGAATAGTAAGGAATGGCATGATTACGAATGCCAGATGCAGGCACTTGATGAACAATGTGATGAGATTCGACACGCTTTGATGGAAATGGGGTGTTGCGTGTGACAGGTACGGAGATTTATGAGAATAATTTACAACATTTTCAGGTTACGAAGCGATACGGTGATAAAGCGCAATGTAAATGCCCGGCACATGATGACAGGCAAGCGTCGTTGACGATTACCAAAGGTGAAAAATGTACGTTATTTCGATGCCATGCCGGTTGTACTCTTGACAATATCTTATCGGCAGCAGGACTCGAAAAGAAAGATACATTTTATGATTCGGAGATTCCAAAACAAAGCACTTGGCGATTTTATGTTGAGAGCAGAGAAAAGCGTAAAATTGAGGCTGTTTATAATTACGTTTCTTGTAACGATTCTTATGCTTATACTAAGATTCGCTTAAGTGGTAAGAAATTCATATATGGAATATTGGCGAATGATCGCTTTACATATGGATTACCAAGAAATTCACCAAGAAAATCTTTTAAGGCGATATACGGTAACATTAAAGCCATAAACAAAGCGGTAGCTGACGATATGCCTGTATTTATCGTGGAGGGTGAAAAAGATACTAATGCGTTGAACAGACGCGGTTATGCGGCATTTTGTTGCGGTGGGGCGAATGATTGGAATCCTGAAATCGCCGGTATTGTGCGAAATGCAAATGTGATCATTTTGGCTGATAATGACGATGCCGGCGTGAGTTCGGCTAATGCTATATTGCATGATGTGCAGAATGTGGCAAAGAGCGCAAGGATAATTGTTCCTATGCCAGACATCCCTAAAGCAGATATATCGGATTATTTTCAAGCAGGGCATAGTAAACAGGAATTTGAACAGATGATAAATTCCGTTACAGAAAAACGGGCGGATGTTGTGAGCCAAAAGGGGAAATCACTGGAAACCATTCTTAAGGAGATGCACGCCGAGCAATATGAAACAACAGACAAAGGTTTTGGCCGATTATTTGCTGAAATTTTTAAGAATCAACATCGATACAATCCGTCAAGAAAAGATTTTATGAGATATGACGGCAAACGCTGGGTTGATGATATTGAGGGATTGAGCGCCCGGAAGTCTGGCAAATTGCTGTCAGATGCACTTGTCCGGTATGCGGTGAATGTTGATGCAGACGGAAAATATTTAAAAGCGGTAACTCCGTTATGCAATCTTCGAAACAGAGATGCGATGTTAAAGGACAGCCGGGACATTCATTATTTTACAAATGAACAGTTGGACACCAATGATTATTTACTTAATCTGCAAAATGGAACCCTTGATCTATCAGAAAATGCCACTCGGTTTAGAGAGCATGATCCGGATTTGCTTCTTTCAAAAATTTGCAATGTCGAGTATGATCCGGCAGCAGTGTGTAACGAATGGGAAAAGTTTTTACTTGAAATCATGCAGGGAGATCGTGACAAAATTCGTTACCTCCAGAAGATAGCCGGATTGTCGCTGACTGGAAATACGCAGGAAGAAACATGTTTCATTCTTTATGGAAGCACAACAAGAAATGGAAAATCTACATTTTGTGAAACCCTGATTTATCTTTTGGGGGATTATGCTCTGACCATGAAGCCGGAAACACTGGCAGTAAAACAGAACCTTGATAGCCGTCAGGCGTCCGGTGATGTGGCGAGGCTGGCCGGATGTCGGTTTGTGAATGCATCAGAACCGCCGAAGCGAATGTTATTTGATACGGCACTATTAAAGTCATTGCTTGGACGTGATTCGATTACAGCAAGACATTTGCATCAGCGTGAATTTGAATTTATCCCTAAGTTTAAGTTAGTCATTAACACGAATTATCTTCCAACAATCACGGATGACACAGTGTTTTCAAGTGGAAGAATCAATGTGATCAGCTTTGACCGGCATTTTGAACCGCATGAACAGGACAAGCATTTGAAAGATCGATTGCGGGAAAAACGGGAATTATCAGGGATTCTTAATTGGTGTATCGAGGGATTGCGGTTGTATCGAAAAGAGGGATTAGAACCACCAGAGGCTGTAAAAAATGCAACAGAGGTATACAGGAGTGATTCTGATAAGATAGGAAGCTTTATTAATGAATGCCTAACAAAATCAGAACGTAACAGTAAGGCGAAAGATATATACGATGTATATGCCAAGTGGTGTGATTCAAATGGATATGGTACAGAGAACAAACAAAATTTTTTCGCGGAATTGAAGAACAAAGGTGTATTTTCAAATTCCGGAACAGTAGAAGGGAAAACAGTCAAGAATATTGTTAAGGGTTATATTGTCAACGATGATTTTATAACGGTTGACGATGATACAAAACTTCCATTTGATTAGTAAATGTGCAAAATGTGCAAATAATATGTAACCCTCTTATAAGAGTTATTTTTTGAATGTCACATGAAAAATGCATATTTTGCACAAATACAGTAAAATCAGTAAATACAGAGATTATTAAAATTAGATTTAATCACATTTTCTTGTAACGTTTTTAGAAAGCAGGTGTAGATGATGGACTATTTTTCAATGTATGGGGATGTATGGAAATTTCACAAAAAGTATATTGATGGAGTCAAAACAGATGATACGGCATTTTGGAAAAGCATAGTCGATGAGGCTGATGAATTAACGACCAAGTATGATCGATGCAAATTTATTGTTAATTTAGTTATGACGGAATTGGAAGAATTTGAGAGGATTTATAATGAACAAACAAAGTAAAGAATACAAACAATATATGAAATCTGATGAATGGGAGCAGAAGAGACAGGAACGCATAGCCATTGACCAAGGCTGTGTAATGTGCGGCAGACCTATAGAGAAAATCAAAAGTGTGCAAGTGCATCATGTCACTTATAAAAATTTAGGGAATGAGGATGTTTTGACAGATATATGCACTTTGTGCGGCTCTTGTCACAGAAAGATACATAATTTCTATAATCGCAAGAGGGCGTAAAGGCTAAGTTGGACGGGCATAAGTAACATCATAAAAAGATAATGAAAAATAATTAACAGCCAATGACGGCAGAAAGTAGGAAAATATGGCAAGAAATAATTATCCACAAGCCGGACTTGATAATATGGAACCGGCAGCAGTACAACAAATTGTTGCATCACTGAGGGAACTGCATGAATTAGGCAGACCAAAAACGGATGAAGAGGTTGCTAAGCGGATTGATGATTATTTTGATCTTTGCCAGAGATCAAGCATTAGACCGGGAGTGGAATCTCTTTGTATGGCATTGCATATCAGCAGAACAACACTTTTCCGATGGAATAATGGTGAGGATTGCAGTTCATACCGACAAGAATTAATACAATCTGCGAAAGCTTTTATCGGTGCGTTTCTTGAGCAGGCAATGTTAGGAGGAAAGATTTCTCCACCTTCCGGGATCTTCCTTATGAAGAACTGGTTATCGTATAAGGATGCAATTTCTATCGAAGAAGCGGTTCCGCATGAAGAACACGGACATGCGCTTACTGCTGCCGAGCTTCCAATTTTAGGAGAAAAGAAATTGTCCAGTAAGGATTTACTGCCAAAATTGAATGAGATGGACATTACACAGAATTAACAACAATGCTTTGATTATGATGTGGCAGAAGCTATAGCTGGATCAGATACACAGATTGCCGGTATCGGGTTATGAAGAAAGGAATGATGAGGTATGAATAAGAAATTACCACAGGCAATGATTGTAGGAAAAGATATCCGTTGTCCTGTATGTGGGCGTAAATGGGGAGAAATTCATGGGGCTGGTGAGATTATTAAGAATTATGAAGTACGTTGCCCACGCAAATATCATGGCACATGCCATTCGTTTGTTGTAAATATTTAATGATTGGAGAGTGATTATATATGTTAAAGGTTGGATTTATTATTCCATTGATTATTATGAATGTACTGCTGCTCATTATTGTGATTGATTTTTGGAAAAATTGCAGGAGTAAGGCGGCAAAAGTTGGATTTGGTATTATGTTAACGGTATATGTTCTTGATATTTTATCACTGATTGGAGGTGCAGTATGTTAGATCGTAGAAAAACACTGTGTAATGGTAAAATCGTTGTTATCAATTTTAAAAAGTTAAACCAGCTCGATTTTGAGCCGGTGCATCATTTAGACGAGAGGAGCATTAAAGACGAACTTGCCCTGTGTGCGCCAGATGGTCGCATTTACATAAATTCAAAGAAGAACGAATCAGGGATTGTTTCAAGTGTGTTTGAACTTCTCATGAAAGAAACCAGGCAAACCTTATTAGAATATCAAGCTTTTATAGGAAAGCAGTACCCAAATATTAAGACATTTGATGATTTTATCACATGGTCAGAGAAAAATAAAGATGGTGAATCCCGTGTACAGGCGTTTACACTTCTTATGATCCCGATTGAGTTACGGCGGCGTGAAATTGAACATTCTTATAACGGGAAGATTGTTGATTTTCCATCATAAGCAATTGCAATAGCCATATTAATCATTGTATAATTTAAAAGAGAGCACAAGATGCCGTAGTACAAGGAAAAATCCGAGGTATTACGGCATTTTTCATTATATATAGATGCCAGATTCCATTGAGAACAGAGCACAAACCCTAAAAGGTGGTGTAGTAAATCAATGGAGTTAGAAAGTTTACAAATACAGATCACATCTGATGCTCATAATGCCACAGCCGCTATTAACAATTTAATAAGTCGGCTCACTTCTTTGAAAACGGCATTGAGTGGATTCAATAACATTTCTTTTGGAAATATCGTGGCCAGTGCTAATAGTGCAAATAGCAGCTTCCGGTCATTAACGACTACGATATCAAATTTATCACAAAATATGAGAACTGCTAAAGGCAGCATGACGGAATTAGGAGGAAGATTATCTGAGATCAGAGTTGATAGTTCTGCGGCATCTTCCATAGAGACTGTTGCTGCAGCAATTCGTAAGCTCGGTAGCAAAACAATAGTGACTGCAACACGAAATTTACCGGAGTTAACGGTTACTTTGAGAAATTTTGCAAAAGAGATAAATGAACTTGGAATTGTAAATTTTGATACAGCCAGTATGACGGGGGTTATCTCATCAATAGCAAAGCTTGGAGGCAAAGCATCTACACAGGCTACAAAGAATCTGCCTACGATTTCTGCACAGTTGCAGAATTTTGTTCGACAGATGAATCAGATAGGCTCGTTTAGCTTTGATATGATCAATCTTTCACAAATGGTTGCCGCCATTGGAAAACTGGGTAGTGTGGCATCTGGAAGAGCAGTAAATAACATTCCTCTGCTTGCAAGGAATCTGAAAGAGTTGTTCGTTACTCTTTCAAGTGCACCAAATGTCAGCGGAAACATCATCCGTATGACGGAAGCTTTGGCAAATCTTTCTACAGGATTGGGCCGGACACGGGGTGCGACCAGCAATGCATCAAGCGGGATGAATTTATTTGGCAAAAATGTCGACAGTGTACGGATCAAGTCGTTTTCTCTTGCGTCTGCAATAGGTAAAGTGTATGCAACGTATTGGACTTTATTCCGAGCATTTAGGCTACTTAGAGATGCTATTGACATATCATCCTCATTAACCGAGGTTGAGAACGTTGTAAGGCAGACATTCGGGCAGTATGAAAGCCTAATTAACAATTTCGCAAAAACATCCATTGAAAAATTTGGTATGTCCGAATTGTCCGCGAAACAGTTTGCAAGCCGTTTCCAAGCAATGGGAACCGCCCTTGATATTCCACAGGGGAAAATGGCAAATATGTCTATCCGGTTGACAGAATTAGCCGGAGATATGGCTTCCTTTTATGATGTGAGTCAAGAAGATATTGCCAAGAGTCTGCAATCTGTATTTTCCGGTACTACGGCACCTATGCGGCGTTATGGTATCGACTTGACACAGGCAACATTAAAGGAATGGGCGTTAAAGCAAGGACTTGATGCGAACATTTCTTCAATGACGCAGGCTGAAAAAGCCATGTTGCGTTATCAGTATGTGCTTGCGCATACAACCAATATCACCGGAGATTTCGCACGTACAGCCGATACATGGCATAACCAGATAACCATGCTTAAAGAGAACTTCAAAGCACTTGGAGCGGTTGTTGGTGGTGGTTTAATCAATGCATTTAAGCCGTTTATCAAGGTACTTAACGCAGTTCTGCAGAAGGTTATTTCTTTTGCGGAAATGGTAACAAATGCTTTAGGTTCTATCTTCGGATGGAAGTATGAAGCAAGCAAAGGAGCAGGAATCAGCGGTCTTGCTGACGATATTGGAAGCGCGTCTGATGGCATGGACGATTTAAGCGATGCCGCAGGAAACGCAGGGAAAAACACAGGCGGTATCGCAAAAAATGCCAAGAAAGCAAAAAAGGAAATCCAACAGGCAACTCGTGCATTTGATGAATTGAAGGTTATTTCAAAGCAGAGCAAAGATAATACTTCCGGTTCTGGAAGTGGTGGAAGCGGTGGAAGCGGTGGCGGTTCTGGTTCTGGTGGCTCTGGTGGTGGAGATACCGGAAAACTAGTTCAGACTGACACCATTTTTAAGAAATTCAAAAGCGACATCAAAGACCTTGAAGGACTCGGAGAATCTATCAGAGATGCCCTTGTAATAGCCGTTGGTGGCATTGAATGGGATAAAATATATGCTAAAGCTTCCGGCTTCGGAACAGGGCTTGCGGAGTTTCTTAATGGTTTGTTTTCGGAAGATAAAAAAGGAAATAGCGTATTTACTGCAACCGCAGATGTGATTGCAGGAGCGTTGAATACTGCAATATTCGCATCAAAGGGATTTACGGATAAATTTGATTTTAAAACATTTGGTAAAAATGTGGCGCATGGATTTAATCGGTTTTTCAAGAAGTTTAAGTGGAAACAGTGCGCAGAAGCTATCAACGGATGGGTTGATGGATTTTGGAAGTTTGTCCGCGGATTCTTTGATGATTTAGGCTGGAAAGATGTATTCAACGGATTAAAAACATTTTTAAAGAATCTAACACCGGAAAGCCTTGCTACAATACTTATGTTTACCGGCGGTAAGCTTGCACCTATAGTATCGTCTGCACTTTGCTCCATACTAGGGTTTACAAGCGGAGGAAAAGGCGGAAAAGGTGGAAAGACTTTCAAACTCAACGGTCTTGGATTGGCAGCGTTTATTGCAACTATAGGTTTTCAATTGTCTGAACAAAAGACAGATTTCACATCCTCTGTTGTTGAAGCATTGGCGGCTGGCGGGGCGGCATTTTATATGTCGGGCGGAAATCCATATTTTGCGCTTGCAGGAGTAACGGTTTCAGTTGGAATTTCTCTTGGAAAGTTTTTTGTTGAAAAAAGCGATAAAATGAAAAAAACAATCAAGGACTTTAAGAAAAAAGTTGACTTGATGCTTGGAAAAAAGGTTACAGTAACCGGATGGGATGGAAAAAAGAAAACGCTTAAAGTTCCAAAAAGCCAAGAAAAAAACAAGGTCAAAAAAAATGCTTATCCTTTAGATGACGAGTCCAAAAAAAGATTGGCTGAGAATACGGATTGGTATAGAAAACAAAAAGAAAAAAAAGAAGCAGAAAAGAAATCAACAGCAGGGATGCCGGATGAAGCGCGCAGGTTTGCGAATACGCAAAAAAGAAATGCAAGGGTAAGAGCGGAAAATAAGAAAAAAGTTGTATCCAACCGTCCAATTTCCGGAATTTCTTCTGTGGTAAGCGAGTATGCAAAATCAAAGCCGCAGAAAATAAAGCTAAAAGCAGAAATAATATCTGCTGATGACAAAATTAAAAACAAAAAACTAAAAGGATTTACGGCAGGATTGGAAAAGGGAAAGGATGGAATAAAACTAAGTGATAAATCGTTAAAGAATTTTACAGCAAATTTATCGAAAAACAAAGATGTTATTCCAACCAAGAATAAATCTTTAAGCAATTATCTTGCAAATATATCCAAAAATAAGGACAAGATAAAGTCAAGTGATAAAACACTGGGAAATTACACGGCTAGTTTAACAGGAAACAAAGATAAAATACCTGACAAATACAAGAGGGTAAGCAATTACACCGCGGAGCTTATTGCAAATAAGGACAAGATTAAAAGAAGTGATAAGACATTAGATCACTTTACAGGCACTCTGACGAGGGTAACTGATAATATAAAGCCTGCAAACAAAAGACTTGGTGGATTCACTGCACTCATAACCTCTTTTGTGAATAGAATTAAAAATGCAGTATTAGACTTCACGGCTAGACTTACAGGAAAGAGTACAAAGAAAGCTGATGGCGGCGTATTTTCCGGTGGAAGTTGGAAACCGATTAAGAAATACGCAGTCGGTGGATTGCCAAACATGGGACAGATGTTCGTTGCGAGAGAAGCGGGACCGGAACTTGTCGGTACTCTTGGCGGTCATACGGCAGTAATGAATAACGATCAGATTGTATCGTCTGTTTCTGTCGGAGTCGCACAGGCGGTAAAGGAAGTGATTCAGCCGCTTGTGAAAATGGGTGGAGGAAATAATCGACCGATTCAGATTTCACTTGACGGAAAAGTTATCTTTGATAGCACACGCCAAAGCGCAAAAGAATACTTTGATCGTACCGGAGTTTCACCATTCCCGGTGTAATTTAGTGACTTTTTGCTCTTGTCTGTGGTACAATATATAAAAATCATAGACAAGGGTGCATTGTTCACCGGAAAGGGGTTACATATGAAATGGTCCTATGTCAAGATTTAGTACAAGTTAAAATGAGAAATTTCTCCCCATTTTA
>OGPB01000205.1_pt1 | contig 40579 bp, 55 predicted proteins | sample 1552821 | NCBI WGS metagenome assembly OGPB01 (sample SAMEA2580192, study PRJEB22360) | human gut metagenome | biome: human gut; feature: human-associated habitat; material: faeces | place: Denmark | collected 2008/2010 | reverse complement strand
CCCCCCCAGTGTTTATCCATGCTTATGAACTTACTCGCCGTAGACCTCGGCCAGCATTTCAGAAACCTCGCTGTCGGTGGCAATGCTCATGCCATCCAGCTTGCTCTTGTCGGCAGCGGCCATCAGACCGTCAGCTGCGGCAGTAGCCTTGCCATAGGTGGTATCCTTCGCAGGGATGCCCAGATTGGTGATGTCATCCTTGGTCACAGGAGTGGTGGCGGTCACATGGCCCTCTTCATCCACGGTGGTCTTGTACAAGCCGCTTGCAGCAGCGGTGTGGGTGGGATGGACATACTTGTTTGCGCCAGCCGCAATGCCATCCAGCTTATCCTTGAGAGCCGCAGTGAAGTTCTCGTCAGACAGGCCCTTGCCCGCTTCTTTCTCCACATAGCCGGACAGGTCAACGAAACCGGCCAGCACATCATACTTGTAGGCATCGCCGACCTTGACCACCACGACATTGGTGCCCTTGGGATGTTTGTTGCCCGCGTCCTCAACAAAGTTGGCGGTAGTAGTGAAAGCATCGGTGACATTGTACACATTGCCCAGAATGCTCTCAGACAGAGAGGGCAGTTCAGCAAAGGCCACAGAGCCAGCAGGCTTATAGACAGCGCTGATCTTGGCGTTGATCTCATCCTTGGTGTAGGCATTGGTAATGCCGTAACCGTCCAGAGTAGTTGCCTTGTCAGCCTTGCCCTCCAGAGCAGCAGCCAGCGCGTCATCGAGATCCGACTGAGAAACCTTTGCCTTGAAAGCCAGAGCGGCCAGCCCCTTGATTGCAACATCAGCACCGTTCACGGAAATGCTGCCGTTCTTGGAGCCAGTGGCGATCAGGATGTCAACCATCTTATTGGCAATAGCCAGCGCAGTGCCGTTCACCTTGACACCCTCAAGGACGTTGGCCTGAGAGCCAACATTCTCCAGAGTATCAACACGCGCCGCCAGAGCATCGGCGACCTCTTTCTGCTTGGTACCCAGTGCCTTCAGGTCAGCCAGTTTTACCAGATGTTTCTCATTGTAAGCCATAGTAGTTTTCCTCCTAAATTTTCTGTGATTTACTCACCATAAATTTCTTTCAGCATTTCGGAAGTATCATCCGAAGTTGCAATCTGATCTTCGGACACCTTTGCATTGGCCGAAATCGTGCCGTCTTCGGTCACTTCGATTCCGTTACCAATCTTAACGTGTCCCAGCTGTTCGCGGGTCGCAACGGTCAAGTCACTCTCTCCACCCCCTCCCTTGCCAAACAGAATGATGCAAGTGGAAATGTCTGCGGCGGGGACTTCCTTGGAGTAGAATTTCACCACTCCATCCCCGGTTTCGCATCCGTTCACGACACCCGCATCTTCGGCAATATGAAAACTTCCCAGCAGAGGTGCGCCGCTCGGAATGAGGGCGCTCGTACTGTCGGGAAGTTCTGCGGTATAGATATAGCTGTAGTCCGGGCTTTCTTCATCAGCCTGTTCCCAGCCCGATGCAGCCAACGTCAGAAAGTATGTACCGTAGTACCCACCGCTGCCATGTTCCGCAATCTCCTTGCGAATCATAGTCTCAACAGTCTTCTGATCCATGATCTGACCGGACTCCTCCAGCTTCTTCATGGCGGAACCCACTGCATCCATGATGATGCCGGCATGAGCTTCCGGGTCTTCATTGTGCCGCTGGAGCAGGTCATTTACTGCCGCCACCGTTGCAATGGCTTCCGGGTCGATTGCCGCCGTCACGGTATCAACATCACCAACGGCGGCGATCAGATCAATGGTAGCCAGCTTGCCCACAATCGAACTTGCCGGGCGGATCCATTCAGGTTCATTTTCCAGCACAAGATAGGTATAAGGGACTTCGCCCTCATCGGGGTCTTCTGCATAAAGGACAACCGCCGTGCAGTAGAAGCCCTTGTCCACATTTGCCGAGTTGATCTGCACCGTGACCTGGCACTCACCATCCACCGGGTTGGTGATGCCTGCAATCACGGCATCCATGACATAATCGGCAGGCTCCGTCATGGTTTTCGGGGTCTTGTCGTCCGGGATATTGCCCTTGCCCACGGCCACCCGCGTGTATTTCATCGCACAGCGGCCAGCAAGAACCTTTGCGATCAGGGCAATGCCGGCGGCAGACCCATAGCTGCCGTCTTCATATTTCGCCATAAGCTCTCTCCTTAATCAATTCTTCTGGGCTTGAGGTGTGTATGGTAAACAGCGCCACGCACACCCTCATGCGCCATGGTGGCCGTCTGCACAGTGTCAGGGTATACACCCTCGATCACAGGCGGCAGATAGGTTCCTCTTGATGTTTCAAAGCGGCTTTCAAACAGCCGGTCTTTTCCAACAATCGGCGGATAGAAATCAGCTTCGGTAAAGCCGCCGTGGCCGATTTTGAAATCTGCCCGGCTGCTGCGGTCCTGTGAAACGGGAGGAAGCCAGCGAACCACATTTACCATCGCGCCGTGACCAATGTTCAGGTCATAGCGGTATGTGCGGTAGGTCCGCAGATACAGGCGTAGGCCAACACCGGCGGTCAGAATACGCTTGAGGGCAACTGCAATCTGATCTATCAGCGCCAGCCGTTCCTCAGAAAGCAAGCTCTGATCCACATACAGTGCGACCTTTGCAGGGTACACGTCCTGCAACTCAATATCCGAAAACTGAACACCCAGCAACTCCCCCGCTGCCCGGATGACGGTATCGCCATCGCCGCCGGAAAGCTGTGCCAGCATCTTGACCCGGATTAAAATTCGGTAGAGGGCATCACTTGCTGCACCGCGCTGTACACCAAAGTTGGCTCCATAGCGGTCAAGTACTGCGCCCTCAGCATTTTCAAGGTCATCCCACAGCCGAACCAGTTCGGCATTTTTATGGATGACCTCAAAGCCATCTGCCAGCAGGGAAAACAGTTTTCCGATGTTCGTTTCCAGCTTACGGTTTTTTCGGACATTCTGTAGATCCCGGTGGGTATAGGGGTCTGTCAGCATGTCCAGCATCTTTTCAAGATAGCCGTATTCACGCATCGATGGTCACCATCCCATCATCCGTGACAACCTTGGAGCGGCTATCCACCGGGATGTTATCCGCCTGAAGATTTTCCGCATCCGTACCGATCAGCACATCGAAATCCAAAACACCGGGAACCTTGTACAGCACCGCCGGAAGCCGCTGGTGATACAAGGTTTCGCCGATGCTGACCCCGCCGCTTTCGTTGTCGCCGATGTATGCGACAATAGCCGATCTGAGCCGGTCTACTCCATCATGGGGGAAGTCCCCGCTGGTAGACAGCCCGACCACTTTCACATAGACAGGTACCGGGTGCGGCCGGTTGAAGTGAATTGCCTTTGTTGCTCCAGAAGCGGTGATGACCTCAACCACTTTCTGGCCGGTCGTCTGTATGCCGGCACCCAGTTCTTTGTAAATGATCTGCGCAATGTCGCTGTCCAGACCGCCGTAAACAACAGCTTCAATGCTGTGCGGCGGCAGGCCGTAGTCATCCACATCGTCAGTATCATTTTCAAACACCTTTGCTTCCATAATGCCATCAACATTCTGGAGCAGGGCGGCACGGATGCTGTCCGCATTCACGCCGCCGGCATAGTCCACGCTGGCATAGTAGCGGTCGCGGAATTCTTCATCCGTTTCCCGTTCTCTACCGCCAGTAAACGCCGCCGGGTTTGTTACAGCCGTAATACCGGCTACCGAGCCGGGGTTTGTGATGGTGGTGATCGTATCCGCCGCCACATTACCATCCGGGCCAGTGCTTGTGCAGCGGAACGGCACCATGACCGTACCCTCTGCACCAATTTCAGTATCCGAAACAGCAAAGAACTGGATGCCGGCCGCAGTTTCAACCAGCCATCCCGCCGGTACTATGACCCCCGGCGGGCCAGTCACCATGATATAGCCGCTGGCTTTCTGGGCAGACAGCACACGTAGGCCGATGGCTCTACCGAGGTTCAGCAGCGAGGTGCCAACCGCTGTGTCCACAAAGCGGCTGTTGTAGACATCTTCCAGCACAGAGAACAGGATATTGAGTATCCATGCAAAAATGCGCAGGAACAGGCCGAGAGGGCTTCTGACGGTCAGGTTCGCCGTTGCCCCAAACAATTCCCTCGATTTATGCTCCAGAGCATCCAGCAGTTCATTGTATGTCGGGCGGCGGAAACCAGCTGAGGTCAGGCCCCATCCGTATTCATCCACCAGTGTTCACCTCCACTCTGATTGTTTCGCCATTGTACAGGACACCCGAAAATTCCACACCGAGCGCCCGGCCATCGGCCGTCATGGAAAGAGAACTGATTTCCTGCACATACGGTTCCTGAAAAATGCTCGACCGCACAACGCTGTCCGCTTCATCCACCGCTTCACTGCGGGGCTGCTGCACAACACGTTCCCAGTCGGTTCCATGATCGGTATTGAGTGGAAATTCGCCTTTCCATGTCAGAAGATTGTTTCTGACGTTTTGCGCGATCGCTTCTGCATCCTCACGGATCATCAGCATCCCATTGGCATCAAAGCACAAATCTCCTGTTTGAGGATCCAATGCCAGAACAGTAATGTTTGCCATTCTTCCCCTCCTCAGGGCAGCGGGGCCGACGTGTTGCCGTTCCTGCTGTCCGTGTGTTTGTGGTTAACAAGGCTTATCGTTTTGGCGATCACGTCATCCCGGACTTTAACTTTGCCCTGAACTTCCACATCGCCCTTGATTTCCACCTTGTCCTGTTTCACTGCCATATAGATCCCGCCGCCCTCGGTCGCCATCACAAGGCAGTTGTCCGGCAGTCCAGACAGCGGGTTAGATGCCGGCACAAATGCACCGATAAAAACGGCATCTTCATCAGAGTGGTTGCGTTCCGTGTTCGGCTCGCTTTCTTCTCCAGATGCCGCAATGCGGTCAATATCGTGGTCGATATAGAGCAGCACCCCAACATCCCCCGCTTTGTAGCAGGGGCGCAGGACAAAGCCGCCGCCCCGAACCAGCGCGACCGGGACAGACAAAATCTGCGGCTGGGTACGATACACGCCGGCATCCAGTGCTTTGGAAAGCGGCTGCACATCAACCCGCATGGCCGCAGGGTCAAATTTTTCCACCCGGCACAAGGCTCCAACGCGGACATTGGCCGCCTGTTCACGGCGCTCCTGATCTCTCAGGTCATATTCTCTTTTGCCGTTCATACAGGCTTCACCTCAATCGTTGTTTTCCAGTCGCCATCCGGGCATCCTGTATGCTGACCGCCTTTGATAAGGTGGTTTCCATTCAGAGTATCCGACTTTATTTTCACCACATCCGCCGGGGCCAGATGGTAGTTCAGCAGGCATTCCCGCTTATAGGTAACCTCCTGCTTTTCTTTTCCATCCTTGACGGTCGTTTGGCGGGTTGTTGTTTCGGTGCGGTCCGTGGCTTCCGCTGCCTGTAACAGCCCCGACTCAGCACTGAGGACGTATCCTGTTTTCGTGCCTGTTTTGGGGTCATTGATGGTAACAATGCCGTTTCTTATGAGGAAGCGGCTCTTACAGTCAGAGGTGACGATCTCCGTCAGGACATTTTTCACCTTGCCCTTGCAGACCTTGCCGCGAGGGTATTCTTTATCCACCGCCAGCTCCATCGTTCCAACCTCAAGCCCAAAAATGTTGAGCAGGTCTTTTACAATGGCACTGGCCTTGCTCCCGGCGGTGTAGGTCTTGTTGACCTCTTTCGAGAGCCATTCTTCCAGAGCTTCAGCGGCCGCAATGGTGGTAATGACCTCTGTGCCGCTATGCTTGTCCGAAACCTGTGAAACTTTCCCGGTGAATATAGCACCTATGTCCCCCTCATATCCTGCATTGAGGATAATCGGCATTCCTTTTTTGATGCTGTTGCGAGTGGCCGGAGATAGGTTGTAGGCTTCGATGGTCGCTGTTCCCAGTTTTTCGCTGTCCTCAAATGGCACCGTAAACTTGAAATAGAGATCATCCATGCCAAACCGCTTCGACCCTATTTGCAAGGTCGCTTGACGCTTCCAAAACTTCACGCTGCATTCCTTTCCCAGAGGTACAACCGAACTTCTTTGCCGAAATTTTCAAATGTGACCTCCGAAATATCGTCGCCGGTCAGGCACAGCGGCATAATGACCGGCACCGGGAAGCGCTCATCCTCCACGCTGTTGAACAGCGGTCGGCCATATCTCACAATATCACCGTACACCAGCACTTCACCTGTGCTGGCAATCGACAGATCTACCGTAAAGAAACCGCCTACCTCATTGTAGCGGATGCTGAATGCAAACGTCCTGTCGCCCAGCTTGACGGAGAACGTATAAGGCACCTTTGACGTGTCAACATCAATATAGCTGACCTCATTTCCGAGGTCGATGAGTTTCAACCCCTCCATAGCTTCACTCCTTTACGCGGCGCTGTAGGCCCTTGTCGTGCGGCCAGACGGCCCGCTGCTGCTTGCCGCCTTGTTCGCATAGCTGTTGACATAAGAGGAATACGCGCTGGAGGAAATAGTCTGGGACACCGTTGTATGCAGACCATCGGCCGTAGTCGATTTTGTCTGCGACTTGCTGACCTTTTTTGAAGCGTTGGCATCCTGTGCGGACATCATCTGCTCACCGCTTGCCACATACTCTGCGGATACCCGGTTGATGACCTTGAGGCTTACGGTGAACTTTGAGCCGTTTTTATTGTCAGCGCTTATGTCGGATTTGAACGAGGTTATAACGCAGTCAGAGATCCGGGTGCGCCCGGTATACTCAACCACATCTTTTTCTTTCCACATTCTTTCCAGAATATCGGACTGATCTTCGTCAAGAAAAACACCCGTAATGGAAAAGACCACCGGATCATTGATAACATGGTCGTTGATGTCGGAACCCTTTTCCACCGGGTTTGACGTAACCTTGCTGCTGCGCTGGACGCTTTCCGTTACGACTACGCCGGTCTTTTCAGCGTCAAGGCGGACCGTCCCGCACTTTTCGCCTGTAATGGTGTATGCCACAAAATCACCCCCTACTGTGCATACGCTCCCTGCAGGGTGCGCTCGTGATATTCTTCCTCTTTCTTCTCCTGCCAGAAATCTTCCATCGCCTGTTTTACCCGGCGGACGATTTCTTCAGCATCGGCTTTTGTGGTTTCCCCGCCCAGCGTGATGCTGATGGTCGGAGAGAAAGTAGAATGATCCTCATAGGTTACGCTGGAACTGCTGGTAGAGTTGTTGATAATTTCATCTGTCTTGTCGGCCGGGATAATTGCGGTGCCGGACGGCAGATATGCCATTTCGCCGCCGCGCTCATTGATGTGTGTCCAGCCGCCCTCAAAATCATCTGTGCCATCAGCATTGTGCGGAATGTTCGCACTGCTGCTCAGATTGATATTGATGCCGCTGACAGCATCAGCCGCAGACAAAATTTTCTGGATAGACCCGATGATGTTTTCTGCGCCCTCGGATGCCGCCTTTTCCATGCGGTCCCAAGCATTTTCTGCATCAAGGGTCATGCTCGCATAGGCAGTCTCTGCATCCTCTGCCATCTGCCCGTAATTCTCGTTGGAGATTTCGCGGGCAGCGGTTGCTGCCTCAGAAACAGCTTCCTGCGCTTGCTGGGAAGCCTGTGAAACGCTGGAGGAATACTCCGACGTGTCAACCGCCAGCGAGGTTTCCGTGCCAGCAGCACCGTCCAAATCGCTGACAGCGCCGGTTAGTTCCTGCACGGCATCGGTGCTGTCCTTTGCCCCGCCGAACAGCCCGCTGAACCAATCGACCACTGCACTCACGCCGCTGGTGAAAAATCCGAGCAAATCACTTACCCAGCCCACCACAACGCCGAGTGCATCGGCGATTACCCCCAGCACCGGCGAAATGTAGTCCAGCACCGGCACGACCACGCCGGACAGCACAGAACCCGCCGCTTCGATGAGCGGGGTCACCACCGGCAGGATATTTTCTACGATTTGCAGGCCGAGCCGAATTATCGGCTGTAGTGCCTGAATCACAACTTGCAAAATATCGGTCAGCGGCGGGATGATCGACCCGGCCAGCGTCGATACCAACGAGCCGAACACAGGGAGAATGTCCGTCAGGAGCGGCATAAACGCATCTGCGAGAGGGCCAACCATATCCGCCGCTGACCCAAGAGCCATACCGAGGACAGGGAGTAGATCCTCGGCCAGTTCTTGCAACACAGGCATCAGGGGCTGAACCACACGATAGTTCAGCTCATCGAAAATATCTCTTAAAGGCGGAAGCGCATTCGCCGCCAACTCGCTGATAATTCCAGCCAGCGGCGGCAAAATTTCCTGTGCCAGATCTCCGATGATGCTCAGGACTGGCCCAGCTGCATCAAACAGAGTTCCCAGCGTGGAAATCAGGGATGGAAGAATGCTCTGTGCCAGATTGGAAATGACCGGCGCCGCGGCGCTCATCCCATCTGCCAGAATTCCAACAAATTCAAGTAGTGTCGGCTCCAGTTCCGGCCATTCATCCAGAAAAACGCCGACCATATCTTCCAGCGCCGGGGAAAATTTTTCTCCGGCATCAGCCATGAAGTCAGCCATTTCGCCTTTCAGCGATTTGATGGAGTTCGTCAAACCGCCGGTCTGCTCGACCGCGGCTTTCTGAATGTCGCCGCTCTGCTCCAGTATGGCATTGAGCCTGACCTGAGCCATTGCGGCATCATCCAGAGCATCAATATTGGTGCCAAGCCCAAGAGCTGCGGCGCTGTTCTTCAAGGCCGTTTTGTCGAGGACAATCCCGTACTCATTCAGAGCATCGGTGCTGCCACCGATCGCGCTCTGGATGAGCGACAGCGCTTCCGAATCGTCCATGCTGAACGCATTACCAAAGTCATACGCCAGCGAGGTTGTCATTTCAGAGAGGTTTTCGGCCGCAGCAGCCGTAATGCCTAACTCGTTATACATGGCCTTGTTGGAGACCATGAAACTCTGGACTTCGGCAGTACTCCGATGCACTGCGTCAGCGTAGTTATCCGCCCATGCGGCCGCTTCCTCGGAAAAAGAGCGGCCAAATTTCTTTGAAGTGCTTTCGGCATCAGAGAATGCGCTCACCGCCGCCGCACCAAACTGCTTGAGCAGTTCGATGCCGCTTTTTATGGCTTCAAAGCCAACAAAAGCCTTGACCACCCCGGATATAGCTTCTTTGATTTGGTTGCCGGCATCTTCCCCGGTGGCACCCATTTCCGCAAGATGATCTCCGGCATCGTCCGCGCCGTCTGCGGTTTCATCCTCAGATTTCTTTGCCCGGCGAAGTGCGGACACCAGCCCACTGCGGATGATTTTAATGGGGTGCTGGAATGCCTTGCTGATGTTTTTCGCATTTCGGACCATGTTGTTGGCGAAAATTTCTGCCCGTTTCTTGGTAAAATCCATCGCCCCGGTCACGCCAGTCCGAAAAGACTTCGCAATGCTCTGGCCGGAATCAAGGCCATCGGCCATCGCACCCTTGAATGCGGCACCCATGTCCTGCGCCGACTCAGCCGTTTTTTTGATCTGCGCCCGAAAGCGCCCGGCGGCACCGCCGGAGTCATCCATTTCATCACGGAAACTCTCAGCGGCGGCTTCTGCGGCCTGAGCGGCTTCTTCCACCCACTCAAGCCCCTCTGCGGTCATGTTCCAATGACCCGCCGCCTTTTGGGCTGCATTGCCTGCTTCGGATGCACTGGAAGCCATATCATCCAGCCCACCCGAAGCATCACTGACAGCCCCGGTGAAGCGCTCGGCCGCTCCCTGCCCCATCTGGCAGGCAGAAACCGCAGATGCACCCATCTGCTGTGCTCCAACTTCAACCGCCCCAATATTTTCTTCGAGGGTTTCAACCTTTTCACCGAGGTTCTCAACAGAGGTTTCAGCATCAGCAGTATCAAAACCGATACCGTATTGCAGGTTGCGCGCATCATCCATGTGGTTTCACCTCCCGATGCGCAAAACAAAAAGCCGGCTCTTGAAAAGAGTTCGGCTTTCATTTTGGTTTTGCTTCTTCACGCCACTGTTCTACCCACAGGCGTTTGGCCTGACGGCACTCTTGGTACTCCGCCAGATCCATTTGACGCAGTTCTGTGTAGGTCACGCCATTGCCAGACCACACCATGCACCAAAAGCCCTTGTTGACTTTGGCTTTGTGGGCAGCGTTGGCAATGTCCAGTTCAGCTGCGAAGAAACTGTTCGATGGCAGCGATCAGCTTCTCGGCGGTCTTCAGGTCTTCGTTGTCGTCAAAGTACTCCATGCCATTTGCCTTGACCTCAGCGGGAGCCACGACGCAGTTCTTAAACATGCCGTCCATGTACTTTGTGCTCTTACGCTTGCCGCTGCCGGTGTTGCCGCACTCATCGTTGAAGTCGTAGTACCACGAGGGCGAAACGCTCTGGAGGGTGAATTTCTGCTCACCAATAGTGATTTCCTTAGTCTTAGCCATATATTTTCGGTAGCCCCTTTCAGATAAACTTTTTGGACGCTCCGGCCAGTTCGTTCCGGCCATAGCTTAACGATAATTCAGAGACGGCACAAAGATACTGACCGATTCAGAACCGATCTCCTTTGCACGGGTGATGTCAGGCGGTTTGATGACGCGGCAGCGTTCCTCTGCCACATTGACCGATGCCGAATCGTTGGCATCGACGATCATCACAGAGACTTCCTTACGCTTGAGCGCAAGGCTGCGGACATACGGCAGGCTGGACGAAGTACCCATCAGCGTAACAGTGATGGTGCCGCTCTCATTTGCATTTTCGTTGTATGCCACATCGCCCTTTACGCCGACCTGCGTAGTAACCGTATCTTCGTTGCGGGCAATCGTGATCATAGAGTCCGAAGCAAAGCCGGTAATGATCTTGCCGTTCATCACCAAGTTCACCTTTTTCGGGTCATAGGATGCAACTTCGATATTACTTGCCATGACAGCTTCCTCCTTTCTTAGCCATTCAGGGTGACGCGCAGGGTACCGTTGACCTTGACGCTGTGAACAGCGCCCTCCAGCTGGGCACTCCACTTGATGTCGGGCATCTGGCGGTTGCGGGCCTGCTCATCGGTCGCATCTGCCCGCTTGGGGATCACAACCGTGTACACACCGGTGTCATCCTCCGGGTCAGTTGCGATAATGTGCAGTTCCACAGCCCGGTTGAGTGCCGCGAACACGCCGGCCGCAACCAGCGCGAAACCGTCATCCGTGTAGGCGATCTTCTTGTTGGCAATGAAAATCTCATACAGATTTTCGCGGATCTGATAGGTGATGTAATCGGCACCCAGCACGTTGTCGATGAAATTCCCATCACCGCAGATGCCGTTCTTCATATACTCGTGCTTATACTCCGCCGTCATAAAATTGACGCGGTTCTCCTCCAGCAGGTCGCGCTCACTGTCGCGGAGGTCCGCAACGCTCACGTTGTCAGGCACTTTCCACTTCCATGTGACACTCTCCGGCCAGAACGGACCGACACTTCCGACCCATGCTGCATCCACCCACTCGGCCAGATTATCAGCATAGGTCACAACGCTGCGGCCATACTCGTTGACATATTCCTTGTCATTGGTCTGGCCAAAGTAGAACTTGCGGTGATCTTCCACACCGGCACCCAGCGCTGCTTCCGTGGGTTCCGTACTTTCCGCCCACTTGCACAGGGCAGTTACGCAGACCGGGTCGGTAACGTCGGTCAGGATGAAATACCAGTCATCGTTGTGGTCGCGCAGGTCTTCGATGGCAGCAATGAGGTTTTCGGCCTTAGTGGTATCCGCCTTGCCTACGGAAACCAACACAACAGCGCCGCTCAGACCCATATCCTCGAAGCAGTCTGCATCCTTATACAGGCTGATGCTCTCCGCATAGCCAGAAACGGCCGTGCGGGTGGTGCTGGTGTAGGTCACGGTATTATCGTCCACAGCAGCGGTGAACTTCACACCATCTTCCTCAAAGGACGTTCCTGCGAACAGCTTCGCCAGCCCGGTGCAGTCCACCGGCACTTCCTCGCCGGTCGTGATCTTCACCACAGCCTTGCCGCCGATTTTGGCATAGTAGGCGGTGCTGGCTTCCAGCGTTTCGGTCGGCATATTTTCGCCGAATGCAATTTCAATGCGGGACGCAGTGCCGCCCACATTCTGAGGATTTTCGATGCCAGCCACACGCACCTTGCGGATAAGCGTGTCTGCAAGGGTGTTATCCTGATTGAACATCTTGTCCGCCATGGCCGCGACCTTTTTCCTCGGAAATGCCGCCTTGAGCTTTTCAAGGTCATTGTACGTTGCCATGTCAGCTGCGCCCTCAGTTGAGAGTAGCAGGATGTCCAGCTTTTCCGCCGCCACGGTTTTTGCATCAAGCGCGGTAAAAACCTGAATATCTTTCATCCAATTCAGTCCTTTCCTTAAATTTTGATTTTTTCGATGGACGCGGTTTCGCGCTCATCGATGCGGGTATACCGAATCTGCACATCAAAGCCGACCCGCCGGGCGGCTTCGTCCACAAGAAGCGTTGTGCGGTCCTGTGCCTGGCCCACATCAACCACCGCCACGCCCAGTGCAAGGAAATCATCCTGCCCTGCGTGCTTAAAATAGCTGATAGCCTTATCAGCGACCGCCCACGCTTCATCTTCACCGTTCACCGCAGAACCATTCTCCGCAGTGCGGTTCTGGCTGCAAAAGGTGAATGAGAATGTAGCCGATGGCATTTCCATCCGAGAGATTTTCACACCCTCGGCAACATCGGCAATCTCATAGTCACCCATGCCGCCGTCCGGGATATACGGTGCAGTTACCGTATAGATGCAGAACGGCGGCTCAGCTTCCGGCTGAACCTGATTTGACAGAATGACCGGGCATCCAATGTAATCCCACAGGCTTGAGATCAGACGGTTCCGCAGTTCCCTGAAATTCATTTCGGGTTGCTCTCCCCTTTCTTCTCAACCATGTAGCGCTTCATCGAATGCACAGGGCCGTGGGTCAGCTCCTGCTTGACCGTATAGATCTGGCCGTCAAACCCATCCCGGAACTGAGCGCCCACCTGCAGGGTATGCCCATTCGTATAGACTTTCTGAGCATTGAGCGTATAGCTTCCGCTGTCAATGTACTGCAAATCTTCATTGTTCAGCGGCATCACAACGCCCTGAAACGCAGTTTCGACCGTTGTTCCCGGCTTCCACTGTCCGCCCTGCTCCTTATCATAGCCGCCGCCCTCGGTATGCACCTCGTACATACTGTGCAGCAGGCTTCGCGGAATCTGCGGCCCTTTCCATTTTCTCATAGATCAGATACCCTCCACGCTGTACGAAATGCTGTTGTACAGCCTCCCGGTATCAAACAGGGGCTGATACTGGGTGCTGGTCAACTGCGTTGTGGCAGACTTTGGCGGTGACAGCTTCGTGTTGAAGTAGTCGTGGGTCATTTCGACCGCCCACTTCCCGATATAGTCTGCCGCCTCCTGAGCCGTCCATTTTTTCAAAATGATGCCGTCCACAGCTTCTTTGCAGATATTTTCCAGCGTGGCCTTGCCGGTGTCGAAGCTCGCTCGGATGAAACTGCGTTCCGGGATGGTCACACTGTCCACCAGCATATACATCCACTCGTAGTCCTCATTCGGGCGCGGGTCTTCTTCGCCGCCGCTCGGATGCTTTTTTGCATCATGTTTTTCCTGCTTCTTCCTGCCGGGGGCTTTCTGGGGATGCTTTCTGTCGCGTACCAAAAAGCCATAGCCGGGAGAAATGGGAATAAACCGCAGGTCATTGAATTTGCGGGGACTGCCAGCATTCTTTGCTTCCATATTTAACGGAATAGCCAGATGCTTGACATTCTTCGCACTGATCGTCGCTCCATATTCATGCACACCGGCAATCATCAGGATGTCGCTTCCCGCGTCTCCCAGAATACCCACATGAATACTCACGCCTTGCAGCGCTGTCAGTTCCCGCTTGATGCGCTCCATATCTGCGCGAAATCCATCTTTAAGGATTTTCATGTTACCACCGCTGATACTTTGAAATCACGGACTGCCATGTTTCGCTGATATTCTTATCGAAAGTCCAGCTCACATCGGAGATAGAGAACGCCGACAGCCCGGCGGCATCATTTTCAATGATAGCCCACTGCTGGGCGATCATATACCAAACAATGGCTTCCAGATCTGCCGGGAGCGTGGCCGGATGGTCTTCTGTGGCATCTTTCGGCAGAATATACCCGGCCACATACTGCACCTCCAGATATTTTCTGGGGGCAATGTAGTCATAGGCCAGCCCGCCGATGTGCCCGCGGTATATCCATCCATCTTCACGGAACAGAACCCCAATCTCGCCGGTTTCGTTGAAATCGAAGTCCGTAATTGTTTCCCCGGTGAACGTGTCCGTGATACGTTCCACACTGACAATGGGATACTGCTCCAGCGACAACTGCTGCGTTCCAGTACCACAATATCTTTGCCGGTAGGTGCTTTTCCCCAGCTTTCTTCCCAGCTGAGTTTCCAGCCACGCAGATGCCGCATTGATAAGCTGCACAAGGGTTGCGTCCCGCTGTGCATCTTCTTCATCCGGGTCGATGCCGAGCGAGGTTTTCAGGGCATCCAGAGTGGTGAGGGCATTTTCTCTCAGTGTTACGGCCAACACGACACCTCCAAATAAAAGCCCTCTGACAGGCTTTTCCCATCAGAGGGGGAATTTACTGAGCGCCCTTTTCCGGGGCTTCCTGCGAAGCCGCAGGCGGGGTTGCGGCGGTCTTCCGCTCCTTTGCATGAACTGCTTTGTTCTCAGCAGGGCGCGGGGCGGACTTGGGCGGTTTGAACATTCTCGCCATCATGCAGCCCTCCATCAAATACTTTCCTTGACAGGGCAGTTGGTGGCATCACCCAGCGCCAGCGCACCAATGGTGCCGTTGGTGGCGGTGATCTTGACGCAGGACTTGCAGCCGATCAGGTCAATGTCGAGGTTCGCCACAGCCTGAGCTTCGGCTTCGTTCTCGATGACGGCCTCGCCATCCTCATTGACCGGGTTATCAACGAAGATGCGGCTGTCCTTGACCGGCTCATACGGACCGGCGGTGCTGTCGGCGGTTTCGACCTTGATGGTGGCCGTCTGGGATGCTTCCACAGTAACAGCCAGCACGGCGCTCTCATAGCCGGTGCGGTCAACCACATTGCCGCTGGCAAACGGCAGGACGGTGACGGTATCAAACAGTGCTCTTTTCATAGCAGTCTTCCTCCTCAGATAACCTTGATATTGTGGACGTAGGCGAAGCTCTCAACATGGCGCACGCCAATGTCATCGTACATCAGCGCGCGGGTGCCGGTCAGATTTTCCTCAAAGGCGTTGTGCTGGACACCGTTTTCATCCGTCCAAGTACCGTCCAGAGTGGTGTAGGTCTCCAGACCCATCTGATCGCCGATCATCAGGTCTGCCCAGTTGCCGAAGAACATTTCGGTGCAGCCGGTCTTGCTGTCGGTGGGGATCTGATTGGAAACCTTGTACGGCATGCCGAGGAAGTTACCAGCGTTCATCTCGTCGCGGTAGATGTAGTCGCCGGTGGTGGTCTTGATGTTCTTGAGATAGCCCTCCATAAAGGAGTTGAAAGCCCAGCCCAGAGCCTGATCGTCCACGTTCTTGCTCATAACCAGCGACTTCACATAGACCGGGAAATCGGCGGTCAGCTTGCCGTCTGCGGCATACTGGGCATCCATCTTCTTTGCGTCGATCTTCTCAACGCCGGGGGTGTTGGCAATGCCGGTGGGCTGGAACTCGCCGCCGGTGCCGTACAGAGCGCCCCAGTCAAGGCCGAGCTGCATACGGCGGGACAGATCAGCGGCGAACAGTTCATCGGCGCTGTACTTGGTGCTCATCAGCAGTTCGCGGGTCTGGGGCACAATGGCTTCCAGACGCTTTGCAGACAGGCGCAGATTGCCGAATGCAGGCTGGGTAGAAGCGATTTTTCGGCCCTCACCGCCCCACATAGCGCGGGTGCCGGAGGTCATGCGCGGGATGTTCAGGTTGCCGTTCTCCAGCGGAATGGTGCGTGCGCCCAGTTCCTTGATGACGGTCTTGCTGTACAGCAGTTCAATGACCTCATCCAGATAGACTTCCGGGATCAGGAAGCCACCAGCGGTCGGGTTGGTGGCAGACATGGCCTTGAACTCGCGGGCCATGGACATATCCTCGTAGTACTTCTTGGCGTAGAACTCAGCACGTTCCGGGTCATGCCGGCCGAAGACATCCAGACACTTGATGGCGCGGGCGAGATTCACCAGCGGGGGAACGCTCTTCTGCTGCTTCTTGGCAGAAGCGGTGCCGCCCATAAACAGGCTGGAGTACTTACGCTGGGCAGGAGCGGTGCCGGACTTCACCTGACGGCGGAATGCAGCGGACTTGCGGCGCTTGGCATCATCCTCAGAAGCGGCTTCGTCGTCATCCTTTTCATCAGAGTCAGCCTCATCGTCATCCTTGCCCTCAGGATCGGCTTCATCATCGTCCATACCCTCATCTGCGGTCATGGCATCGATGATCTCAGCGGCTTCCTGAATGACTTCATCAGCCGTCAGGTCGCCGACTTCCTCACCAGCATCCTTGCGGGACTTGCGCTTTTCGTTGGCAGTGTCCACGGCCTGTTCGATAATATCGGCCATGTCCTCTGCGGTAACGCCATCCAGCGCGGCGGCAGTATCACTGCCATCATCGCCGGTATCGTCCTCCTCGCCCATAGCTTCCTTGACGGCGCCCTTGATGAGGTCTTTCAGCTCATCGGTGCCCACCTTCATAGACTTGATGGCGGCTGCGGACTTCTTTCTGTTTTTCAGACGCATTGATTTTTCCTCCTGTGTCAAAAAATAATTTCTACAGTTTTCTTCGGAGCGGATTTCCGTTCCACGGACTTGTGTGCGCTTACCGGGGGATGCCCCTTGCCGTTGTCACCCTGCGCTTCCGAAATGATCTTATCCAGCAGCTTTGTGGCGGCTTTCATGGACGTACAGGCATCCTTGAGGGACTTCATGCGGGAAGCAGAAATTTTGCGTCCGGCCTTTATCTCGGTAACGATGGCCTGCGCTTCCGCTTCGATGCGGGTCGCCGCATCATCCGATTTGTGGTCCGTAATGACTGCCTGTTCGTTCATGGCCCATGTGACAACGCTGATTTCCCAGAGTTTGACTTCGCGGAGGTGGCGGATGCCGTTCTCATCGTAGTCAAACACAACCGGGTCATAGCCGATGGAGAGTTCGCACAGAACGCCGTCATGGATCAGCGTCTTCACATCCCTGCCGAGAGTGGTATCACTGATCTTGGCGCTCATAAAAAGACCTTTTGCATCCTCGCGGAGTTCGGTGGGAATGCCGATCGGCAGCAGACTATCGTTATGCCCGGACAGGATTTTCACCCGGCCGATGCCCTCGGCGATGGTCTTCGTGAAGGCACCCGGCTCAATAATGTCGCCGCCGCTGTCGATATTGGAGAACACGGCTCCATAGCCGGAGAATGTACCCTCTTTATCGTCAAAGCCCTCCAGTTCAAACTCCACGGTTTTGTACTCGGTCTTTGCGCCCTTGTGCTTTACTCCCCGTGCAAGGGAGCGTTCCCATGCGCTTTTCCCCACGCGCTGGGAATAATAAGACGGCGATACCCGCAGATTTGCAACTGCCAGCTTCGCCGTCATTGTGGGGTCATCGTGTGTAACATCGACCGTTCCTGCCTTGGTACCGTGCCGGGCAAGCTCTGTGTTCATGCCGTTCAGCAGGTCTTCCAGCTGGAATGCTTCCTTTTTGAAGTCAATGCCGATGGTCTGTGCAGCACGAGCTGCATCTTCTCGCGTGAATACCACTCTCACGCCCTCCTTTATCTGTTGTAGGTGACGTAGCACCTGCATTTGATGGTTTCGCGTGCAGGCCCCTCCGGGTCGCAGGGATACCGCAGACCATTGGAGAACCGGGCATCGATCGGCACGGTCTCTCCGTCCATCTTGACATGGTTCGGACCGCCATTGGAACCATCACGAGGGTTCTTCTGCGGGCGGTGATGCCACGTCTTCGTGGTGGCGCCGCTTTTCTGCATCATGTCATAGTGGCCGGTCTCCAGCGTCATAACGGTTTCTTGGTCTGCAATGAGCCGCGCCCTGCTCCGGGTCTGGATCTCATACTCCTGCAAAATCTCATCCGCCATCTTTTCGCGGCCAATACCAGCTTCAATGCCGTTTGCCACGATGCGGGAGATATTTTCCTTGGTGGTCTGCGTCACACGACGGACGCTCTTCCCACCGTGGAGCTTTGCCTGACTGAGCAGTTCCGGGCGGTCAACACCGCGGATATTGTAGGCCTGTTTTGCAATCCGGGTACCCTCATCATAGGTCTGCTTCCAAAGCGGCTTGAAGATTTCTTCCATTGCCGTTTCTTCGGACGGCCAGTTGACAAGGCCACCAATGAACTGCTCCACAAGATTTTTCTGCTCCTGCTCACCGAGGGCAGACCATGCGGCGCTGTCTTCCACATGGTTTTCCGTGATGTAGGGCATCAGGACATCCCACACGCTCCAGTCTGCTTTCTCAGTGCCGCTCAGAGAGCCGGAGAGCCGTTTTTGCTGTTGCCGGAAGAACTTCATCGTGGCAACTTCAAACTTCGCTCCCTGGGCTTTCTGGGCGGCCGCCAGCAGATTGCCGATGTTCTGCACACGGGATTTTTCTTCATGCTCCCGGCGGTCACTCATAGACAGCATCCCGCCGGTATCTTCATCATCCGTGACTTCGACTTCATCTGTGCTTTCCTGCATCAGGTCGGTCGTCACCTCCGCCGGGTCATCGTTGGAGCCGATGAACATATCGGAAATGGTGATCTTGAAACAGTCACCGCCGGTCTTGCAGGGTTCCATGCCCAGCAGTTCGCGTGCTTCATCCTTGGTCAAAAGCCCGGCATTCCAGCCGTCAATGCCTTTGGCCTTGTCAAACTCCTGCGAGCGCGGAACCACATCATCAAAATGCCAGACAAGATCATTGCCATAGAACGGCAAAATCTGTGTATTGATGGCTTCTTCCCTGCGGTTGAGCCGTGGCATGATGACGTTCTGGGCGTAGATGTACTGAGCCGCTTCGCTCGTGGCTCTGTTGCTGCTCTCCGTGATGCCCATGATTTCACGCGGAACACCAAAATGCTCAAGCACGGCATCCCGGAGGAACCTTCGCCCCTCCGTCATATCCATGTCGCGCATGTTCTCGGCCAGCTTCGTCACGGTCACGTTGCCGTCCACCGTGGCAATGCCGTGGGAGTTGAACGGCCCCCGGAAGCGCTCATTCCATTCAGATCTGAAACGGTCACGCTGATCCTTACTGCTTCCCGGCATCGAGATCAGCGTGGTCGGAGTGGCATCGTTGTAGAAGAACTTCTTCTGGAATTTTGCCGCGTACTCGTCCGTCTCGATCTCATCTGCAAGGGACTCTGCCGCACCGAGACCTCTTTTGTAGGGGTCAAGCGGGTTCAGTTCTTTCATGCAGAAAATATCGTCCACCGGGATTTGCCGGATGAGTCCGCCGGTCGTTCTGATTTCATAGTAGGGGTAGCCCACATAGGGGGTCTGCTGCACCCAATGTGTAGGGAGCGGCCACAGCTCCACCGGACGACCGAGAGCATCAAATTCATAGACGAAGTAGCCCTCGCCCTTGAGTTCCAGATAGATCTGCTGCAACCGCCAGCACGCACCCGAAGTCATTTCATAGAGGGGGTTCGGATGCGCCATGAAATTCAAAAAGGGATGGTCCGTGATTTCCACTTCTTCCCCGTTTTCATCCTTGCGGTACAGCTTACCGGCACAGGTGGACAGGTCGGAAGCAATGCGATCCACAACCGCCAAACGCGGGTTGCGGCCAAACATTTCCAGCCAGTCCCGCGTATTGCGCTCAGGCGGCGTAGTGTACCGGGGCAGCATAACGCTGACGTTCCCGCCATTGTACTGCCGCCCAACGGCATTGCGCCGTCCGAATCCAAATACTGCCATGTTTCTGTTGTTTCCTCCTATCCGATTTCCCATGTGTAGGTGACGGGCTGATACAGGGACAGTGCCACGGCATCCGCCCGGTCAGGGCTGGGCAGGCCGCGCCGCTTCATAATGTCCTTGCTCTCCAACTTCAGCTTCGGCGGTGTTCCGGCAAAAGCGTACTTTCGTGTGGAAAGCTGGGCGATCAGTTCTGTATCATTGGGCAGGTGCAGCCGCCCGCTCTGTGCCATGTCACGAACCAGTGACCACATCCATGTGGATATGTCGGCATAGTTGGCAGCGGCATCCTCCTGCGGCACGGATGCCCCGAAGTTCACCGGGATAACCTCAAGCTGGTTCAGCCCTCTGGCTTCCCTTTCATGGCGCAGAATATCGGTCACGCCGCCGCCCAGACCGGTATCATCAATGATGGCATAGACCATGCCGGGGTACTGCGGGTACTTCTCCAGCAGGAAAAGATACTCAAAGATGATGTCCTCTGCCGTTGCCCACAGATCTTGTCCGTTCCGAATTTTCAGTTCCTGAACGTCAGCATCTATGTTGGGGGCAATGACGGTGCAGTCATCACCAAAGCGGGCAACGTCACAGCCGATGGAGAGTCGCACCGGGTTGTCATGCGGAAGCGGCTCATTCATGGTGGCCTTTTCCGCAATGTAGCTGGGTATGAACACATCACTGTCCGCGACCGGCGGCAGGCCATCCACACGGACGCGCACCACATTGGAATTTTTGCCGTACTTCTTTTCGAGGGCAGCTATGTTTTCCTTGCTGGTGCGGGGGCTGTCCCGGCTTGATACCGTCATGCAGTACCAGTCCATGCCGTCCCCTTGGAAGCTCTCAGCAAAGCCGCCGGTCGCCTTTGTGGGATTCCCGCAGTAGAGAAGCCTGTTGTTGGCACCGGTCAGGGTGCCGCCGATGGCATCAAGGATGGGGTCAGCAACACCGGATGCTTCGTCCACCACGAAAAGCATATTGTCTTCGTGGAAGCCCTGCAGGGACTCAGGCTTTGTGGCTGTACGCGGGACGGCAAACCAGCGGCGGTCATAGCCGTTCATGTACACGCGGGTCTTCGTCCATGTGAACATCATTTGAAGCACCGGGCTTGCGTCCAGCCACTTTGCCATTTCTGCCCACAGGACGTTGTCCAGCTGTTGCATCGTGGGTGCGGTGCAGACGATGCGCGGGTAGGAAAAACAGGCAATGAACCACCACATAAGATTGGCTTCCAGTGCCGTTTTGCCCACGCCCTGACCGGAACGAATGGCAACACGCCGATGCTGTGATACCGCCACAGCCGCTTCCCGCTGCCATGGATCCGGCTCAAAGTGAGTCACTTCCTTGAAAAACAGGAGCGGGTCTTTGCGGTACCGCGGTATTCTTCTTTGGAAAAACTCACGGCGTGTCATCGTCCATCTCCTCTGCGGCCTGAATGGCTGCTACCCAGTCGTCAACCAGTTCACTCTTTCCGCCGCCGCTCATGCTTCGCAGTTCGGCCAGCTGTTTGATGCACTGGGCTTTCTGCCGCTGTACATCAGTCAGGAGCTTGTTCAAGCGCTCTATGATGAGGTAAGACGCTTCCAGAGTGGAATTTGTCAGGGTTTCATTGCCCGGCAAACGCTCCCCGGCTGATACTTTGGCATCAATGGCATCCACATAGGCCTGCAAATCGTTCTTTTCCTTTTCAGTGTCGCCATCCAGCCGCTTGAAGTTCCTGCTTCTCTTGGATGTGGTCTGCGTCTGAACATAGGCTCCCTCTTTGGAATAGTGGGAGATACGCTCCAGCAGATAGCCCTCGCGGGCGGTCAGCAATTTCAGCTCATTTATGAGCAGTTCTTCTGCATCCACATCTTCGTCACAGGCATCCAGCAACTGACGGTGTTCCTCTGTCCAGCTTCGGAACATCAGTTCAGACCACCCACCATGCTTGACGGCATTGCGGTTTCCCTTTGGCGCACCTGCTCCAACGGCATTGACATTTCCCGGCGGCGCGCCCTGTTTTGGTCTTGTTTCAGGGTCAGGTGCGGCGGGTGCATCCTCTGGGTGCAGGGTGCGTTTTGCGGGTGCATCTGCACCCTGCGTCCAGTAGCGCTTGCGCCATGACTTTACTGTGTTGATAGACACATCCAACTTCTTGGAAATCTCGGTGCAGGACAGCCCTTTTTTATACAGGGTGTAGCCTTTATCCCGCTTGTCCATCTACATAGTCACCATCCTCCTTTGTTTGTTTCTGCTCAAACTGGCAGGCGGAACACAGAGCGCACGCTACACGATGCCGTCAGCGGCGGTCTGCATTTCTTGTGAAGAAATAGAAAAAGGGAGTATCCAACAGCGCCAAACAGGCTTTCAGAAGATACTGCCCGATGATGATACCGATAAGCTGCATCCGGCCCTCGTGGGTATGCACCCAGCCCAGACCGAAGCCGAAGCTGATGACCGCATAAATCACCGTGTCCCAGATCTGGCTCGTGATGGTGCTGCCGTTATTCCAGAGCCAGCGGCCGCCCTTGGTGCTGCCATGCTTGGCAATGTAGCGGTCACGGATTGCATGGAATACGGCCACGTCCCACGACTGGGAAACGAGGTATGCGGACAGACTGCCGATGACGAAGATCCACTTCCACCGCACCGGTCGCCGCCAGCACTTTCAAACGCTGGTGACCACCAATCACGTTGCCGGTCTTCTCATTCCAGATGATAGGCTCAACACAGCCGTACTTTTCGATTGACCGGGCAATCTTCTGATATTCCGGGTCACCGGGCTGCAAATCCTTTCTCGGATTGTAGGGTGCTGCATTGAGCAGGCTGATAGGTACTTTTCTGATTTCCATGAATTGCTCCTTATAATGACCTGCTTTCAGACAGCCCCAGCGGCGAACCGGGGATGACTGGAAGCACGATTTCCCGCGCAAAGGAGCAACGCGGGGCGAAAAATCCTCCTTCCCATAAAAATGGCGGCGCACATCAGATGATCTGCACCGCCCGGCTTTGTTTAGGATTTTGTAGCATAATAATACCATTCCTTGCGCCTTGCGTCATCAGAAAGCATTGGAAAGCATTAGTACCGATTGGAAGTCATTGGAACCCATCAGAAACCATTGGAAGTCATCTGACAAACTACGCTTTCCACCCGTGGCAGGCAAGCGAAAGAAAAAAGGCCGCTGAATCAGCATTTTCACACTGAAGCAGCGGCCTTTTGAATTTGGTTCAGGCTATCTTTTTGAGGTAATTATATGCCATCTTGCACACTCCGGCTTCGGTATAGTACCGTCCGAGTGTTCCTGCGATCTCTGCCCATGAGCGGCATCGCACGAAACGGAGCCTGAAAATCAGGCGCATCCGCGGGTCTGAAATCGACACGCAGAATTCTTCTATTGCTGGAAGCACCCTCTCGGCTTCGGCTTCAAGCTCTTTGATGCCGGCATCCAAATCTGCCAGGTCTGCGGCCAGATCACCAACCTTGTCACGAACACCGGGAGTATGGGGCATTCCTGACAGTGACGGGGATGCTGGCCCCATCTTCTGGCACATGTTCTCGTAGATTTCTTTGTCCTCATCAATCTGCTTGCGAAGCGTTAAGTATCTGGACAGCTCTTGCACCGTCATACCTGACCTCCAGTAATATGTGCGCGGCCTCCAATTTGTAGAGGTGCTACCCAATTATTTTAGCACATTTTACGGCAAAAATACAGGTCTTGCAGTCGGATTATTTACGGATGAACGGGCAATCCACGCCCAGCCAGATAGGCGGCTGTCCATTGCCGATCACCGAGAACCACAGCCGCCCGGTCAGCAGGAGCTTGATGCGCTCCCATAATGTAAGATGCCAGCAGGAGATCACCTGTCCCTCTCCCCGGAAAGCTGGAAGCGCTTCGCACTTGTCTTCCATGCCCTCCGGCGGGTTATAGGTGATGTTCTGCTCACGGAATGGAATAGGAGTCATGCGCTTTCCTTTCTGGCGCGGATCGTCACGCCCTTGGGGGTGATCGTCACGACCGCATTCAGCGCCCGCGCCGCATCCACCATCGTGTCCATCCGAGGATTTCCGTAGAGTTCCCTGTAGCCCATCAGGTTCCGTGCAGTATGCGGGGACAGCCCTGACTTCCGGCTAAACTCGCTGAGGGTCATCCCCCGGAGCTTGCGAATCTCATTCAGTGTCATCATCGGCCCTCCTAAGCGCCACGCTTTCTTCTTTCAGCCAGTCCTTGATGCAGTGGAAGCAATGTTCTCTGCTCCGGCAACGGCTCGTCTGCTTCCGCTGGACGAATTCACAGAGCAGCTGGGTGAAGTTTTCCCGGATGTCTGCATCCGACATCGAGCGGATAAAGTCACCGTTGGTCATTTCTGCGGTTCCTCCATCAGCTCCATCAGCCGTTCTTTGGCGCGGGTCAGCACATCGATTTGCCGCCGGGCTTTCTTCTGTGCTGCCGGCATGGCCGCTTTCAGCGCCGGGGAGATTGCATTGAACACAGCCCCCGCATACCCCGGCATATTGGCGGTGCGCTCTGCATCGGAGATCAGCTCCTGCAAATCAGTGAGGAGCTGGATATCTTTTTGAAAATTTGACATCAGGCATCCCCCTTTATACATTCTGAAAGCGGTTGAAGCACTGGACGTTGTTGCAGAAGCGCTCTGTCCCAATAATTTTCAGCGGCTTGCCGCAGTATGCACAAAAGGTCGGACTCAGCTTCACGCTTATCGACCGCGGCGTTTCGGGTTCACTTTTCGTCCCACCATGCTGCATCAGGTTGATGCCGCACATGATGGAGCCGGGTTCAACTGCTTCCCAGCAGTACGCCCTCGCCTTGCATATAGAACAATCTCTCATATTGCCATCACCTCACTTAAATCAGGAATGCAGGGATGAGAAGAAACCAGAGGTATCTTCCATCCCTTGTCACATAAACAGAAATGGAGATTGCAACGCACACAGCAATCCACTTTATGACATCGGTAATCTGAATCCACTTCATTCCGAATCCCTCCTTTCCTCCACATAGCACCAGCTCTGCGGCGCTTCATACAGGGTGCAGCCATTGACTGCACAGGTGGGCGGCTCCATATAGTTGCCAGACGGTTGATAGTTCTCGCAGTCTGCATTGCCGCAAACACCAGTCCCGTTCATGCCACAGAAACCGTGGCGGGAAAAGTCCTCCAGCTTGAGCGGCTCCTCGTAGAGCTTCAGCTGAGAGATCTGCCAGCCGTATACCGGCTCACCCTGCGCATACTTTACGATTTCATCAAGGGTCAGGCAGCTTTCATACAATGCAGGGAAGCGCTTGATGCTGATGCCCTTACCGATCGGCCTGAACACATCAAAGCCGGTGCAGACGAACTCACCGAAAACAAGGCCGCTCCCACGACCGCCATCCATGGTCTCATAGATATAAACCTTGAACGGCACTTCCAGCTTCGGGCAGGTCTTGCGGACCTCAACCGTCTTGCGCCCCCGCCGGATCAGGTCACACCACTTGGGCTTGATGCTGATAAGGACAGCTTTCACTTTTCGTTCTCCTCTCTGCACGCTTTTCTGCATGCTTCACACTTCTTGTAGGGTTCTTCGAGCCAGCAGTTAAATAACAGGCACTTGGGTTTTCTGTATTCCGGCAGTGCCTTATTTCCGTGTGTCTGGGTACGAAGTGCGTGGTACTTGCACACTTCTTCTCCCCAAAAGTCCCCACCAAAACTGCATTTTCCATATTCCGGTGACACTTCATGCGAAACCGTGATGGTTTTTTCTTTCATTGCTTTTCTTCCTCCGGCGGCTCCAACAGCGGCACCCACAAATGTCATTGTTCCCGCCCTCATTCATGGTACATACGCTTGTTTCGGTCCCACTTCATCGTGACCGGGTTGCCGCACTTGCAGGGCACCGTGATTTCGGGGTCTTCCAGATTTGTGCGGCCGCGGGCTTCAAAGTCACAGCAGGGGCAGGTGAACTCATACCGTGTCAGGTTGTCCAGCTGAACTTCCCCGCCGCAACGGCAGGTCACACTGGCGCTGGGTTCCCGCAGGAACCGGCCAAACACATCCCCGCATTTCGGGCAGCGCAGGCGCAGGACACCGTAGGCCGTGCCCTTGGGAATATCTTTCCGCTGGACACGCTTAGGCTCTGCCCCCGCAGGGGGGCTTGCCTTTGCCTTTTCCGGGATGCCGCCGGTCAGAGCACAGGCGGCGGCATTGGCGCTGACCTCCCGCAATGCCCGGCTCAGGTCAGATTTGATGCTGTGGATCTCCGCCGCATCAGGTGCGGCCTTGAGTTCCTCGTGACGCAGGCAAAAAGTAATCAGGCTCAGCTTCACAGCGCTCTGCTCCAGACGCTCCAGTGCAGAAACAGGGATAGCCCCCATAGTTTTCTCATTCATCGTTTTCAGTCCTTTCTTCATTTTTCTTGCAGTCCTGAACGGCATTGCAAGGTTCATCACAGGCTTTGCAGCACTTATCACAGTTCGGGTGTGCCGCCTTGCAGTAGTCGCACTCCGACCACTTCTTTTCATCAGAGCCGTACTCCCGGAAAATCTTGTGGGTGCCGTCCCTCAATGCCTGCTCATCGTCGCTGATCTCATACCCCAGCGCCGTCAGCATTTCATAGGTGGCATCCAGTGTCGGATTTTCCCGATAAGAGTACACATATTTCTGGCGCTCAACATTCCAGTCCTTACTCCAGTAACCGCAATAGCTGCTGTCCATCGAAGAATAGGCAAGCGCCAGCAGCACCTTTTCCGGCATCGTGCCGTAGACCCCATCTTCATCCAGAATTTTGTACCAGTCCTTGCCGGAACTGTCCACAAATTCCTGCGACAGCTCCACACCGAGGATGTTTCCAATCAGCGTCAGGTCTAAATCAAAATTATCGTCTGCGGCACAGGCCATGTAGCGGGCAATGGCCGGGAATCCCTTTTTGCAATCGGTAGGAGCCAGTTCCACCACGAATTCACGGCGGAGGTTGAACATAAGTTCCGTGATGTTATGGAAACTTTCCCCAATCATGCGCTCTTCCTCGCGGGCTGCATCCCGCTTTGCCTTTTCGGCATCCTCTGCGGCCACATCACGGGTCTTGTACAAATCAATCTGCCCACTACTCACCTTGTAGAAATACTGGACATGATCTGCATCTTCCGGCACAACAACATCTTTGGTGATGTTCCACTTGCTGTACCCGGTAACGTGTTCGTGGGTCTGATAAGTAGCATTCGGGTCTTCGATTGCAAATTTCTTGAGGTCTGCAATCCATTCAGCCTTGCGGTGTTACCACTTCTGATTTTCCAGAACTTCCTGCATCACCCGGCGGAAGTTCTGAGTGCCAAGAGCTTCCAGCGCCTTATTTTTGTCCTCAACGCTCTCAATCTTATCCAGCTCTGCGTAGTCCGAAAGAGTGGCGCCGCGAAGTTCTGCCCGGCGGAACGCATCCCGGTCAAGAGAAAGAAGCTTCACCCTGCGGCGGATGGTGGACTGGGAGAAGCCAGACTTGGATGCCACCTGCTCTACCGTGTCGCCCAGATCCAGCATCAGCTGGAAGCCCTGCGCCTGCTCATAGGTAGTCAGGTCACTACGCTGCATGTTCTCAATCATCATGGTTTGCAGCTGTTCCCTTTCGTCCATTTCCACGACCACGCAGGGCACTTCAAACAATCCTGCCTGTTGTGCGGCCGCGGCCCGGCGGTGGCCGATGATGATGGTGTAGTCCTCGCTGGACCACACAGCCTTGGGTGTCCATGCTGCCGCTGCTGCTGCGGCATCCCCGCCCTCGTCAACGCACTTCGCAATGTACTCCCGGCTGTTGAGGTAGTGGCCGGGGATAACGGTCAGGTTCTGGAAGATGCCGTTCTCTTTGATGCTGGCGGCAAGTTCCGTCAAATCCCCCAGTTCCTTGCGGGGGTTGTCAGGGTGCGGATGCAGTCTCCTGCACGCAATGTTCGTGATCTCTGCCATGATTTATTTTCCTCCATGGTTTCAGAAAAATGTGAGCTGCCCGGTCTTGGTCTCACACAACGGCGGCGCAGCATCATCCTTTTTAGGTTCCTGCTCTGCCTGCTCGGTCTGGCGGCAGACAGGCTTCATCAGAAGCTCTATCTGCGCCCACTGGCGGCGCAGATACCAAATATCCGTAGAAAAGAACGGTGTGTACCAAATCCTGCTTTGCGGCCCTGCCGGGAGCAGCCCACGGCGATCATACGCGGTGCTTGGTTCTGTAATGGTGTTCCCGATGACTACATATCCAGCACAGCCTAAAAAACTGAGCTGGATGTAGCACATCAGTCCTGCAATCAGGTCAATATCCTGCGCCACAAAAAGCACCTTGTCGTGGTAGCAGATATTTTTTCTCCTGCACAGGTTGGCAAAAGCAATCAGCAGTGCGCCCGCACCGCAGGCCGGGTCCGAAACCGAAAAGAAGCCGGCATTCTCTGCCGCCGGGTCGCTTCCCCCGGAAATTTCCACCATGCACCTACAAACGTCATACGGGGTGAAGAATTGCCCGGATGCATCGTTGCCCAGCTCACAGAGCATGTACAGTTCCCCTAAAAAATCTTGGTCGGGGTTCTGCTCCATTCCCATGATGACCTCGGCCAGCAATTCAGCAAATTTATTTTGCTCGGCATCGCTGTACTTGGAAATGATGGTCTGATAGGTTTTGGTGCGCTCTGGAGCATTCTGTTTGTCGGTGGCATTGGAAATCTCAATGGCGGTCACCATCACGAAGTCCTGCCAGACCTGCCACCGATTGAACCGGCCGCACAGACTGTTGAAGATTTTCAGGAATGCTTTTTGGTGGTCGTCCCGGATGTTTCGCACTGCCGTTGCCTTTGCCATCGGTTATTCCTCCGTATCGTCCTCAGCGGAGTCCTCGGTCGGTTCATCGTCGGTGTCGTCCTGCGGGGTCTCCTGCTTGGTGTCCTTCTGGGAATCCCTCTGAGAATTGGAATCCGGCACATCAGGCACCGGCACGCCGAAATTGCGGAGTTTGCCGTTCTCCATCAAGTCACGGAAGAAGTACTGCTGCCAGAAAGAGATCATCTTCAGCAGGATGTTCTCAATCTTGGTGCGGAGAACCTTGTCGATGCTGAACGTACCCTTGACCTTGGTCTTCAGCGCGCTGTTCTCAAAGTACCAGCACATAGAAGAATCCTGACTGCAATAGCCGGTTTCTTCCACATTGCCCAGCATATCCATCTGGGTGGCAACGTCGTTGATGGGGGTGATCACCAGCGTGATGGGATAGCGATCCTTGAAGAAGCGGAACGTGAAGTTGTGCTCATCGCACAGGCCCTGCAGCTTTTTCTTCTGGGCCTCGTAGTTGGAAATTTCACTCATGGTATGTACTCCTTTCAGCAATCAGATGAAATTTTGTAATCGTTATTGTGATTTTCAATGGCAGTCAGCCCGACGGCGTATGCCGCCCAGATGTCCGCTTTGAAACCGTAGAAAAAATCCGGGTTCTTGCTGGTGCCTTTTCCGTTTTTCAAATCGTGGGTTGCGAAACGGTCAATCAGCGCCCGCCGGATGGCCGGGTCATTTGCCCGGCTGTCATGGCAGATGTGCCGCTTTTCTTCGATGCGGCAGAGAAGCCGCGGCTTCTGCGCCATCTGGATGGACAGTGCTTCATAGAAACGCCCAATCCAGAGGACGGTATCAAACACTTCCCTGCCTACGGCCATGCCGTAAGAAGCCACCATTTCAATGGCCGCCCACTGCCAGCCCTGTTCATTGGCGAAAACCAGCTTGTTGCGCAATTCTTCGTTATCGACCTTACCGAACTCCAGCGGCCTCAATGTGTTGCAGTCGATAACGCAGTAGGCGCTCTGCCTGTTGCCCGGATCAATGGCAATAATCGGGCATTTTTCACTCATAAATACGACCTCCCAAATTCCTGAATAAACCGGGCTTCCGGCCAGCCGTAGTGTTCCATAGCCTTTTTCTGCGCCCAGCGCTTCAGCCGGAGATCAGCATCACGGTTGTTGTGGATGGCGGTCGGGCCGTTCTGATGGCACCACGGGCAAAGCGTCACCCACAGGCCCAGACGCTTGCTCTTTGCCCGGTAGGCACTCCCGAAGTACACCTCATGCCGTGCTGTACCATACCGCCCGCAGATCAGGCAGACCGGCTTATCATGCATGATGCTGGGCGCATAACCGTTGGAATCCAGCTTTTCGCCGTACTCATTCAGCGGCATCCGTCTCACCTCCCGTCACAATCCAGACCTTGTGAGAACCCCAGCCAGACCACGCAATCGCTTCCGCATGAGTGCCTACGGCCACATCTAAGGCATTTTCCTTGATGAGCGATCCGGTATCCTGTACCACTCTCATCCCTACGCCCTCAATCAGAATGACCGTGCCATAGGGAAAGATGCTGGTGTCTGCGGCCACCGTCACGCCCGGCTGAACCTTTGCGCCGCTGGAAGTGATGCCCTGCCCCTCCCCGCAGATATGCGGGTATTCCTCGGAGCAGTAGGCTGTGCAGTGAAACTCCCCTGCGTATGTAAGGGCAATGCTCTGATCTGCGGCAATGGTGTCCGTGAGCTGCTCAACCTCGGTCTGCAACTGCTCAATGGTTTCCTTGCGCTCCACGGCCTTGTTCATCCAGTTTTCTTCCCGGCTGGCGTAAATATCCCTCTCCATGGTGAGTTCATCCACCCGGCGGGCATAGACCGCGCTGGCAAGAGCGCTGCCGGTAAAAAGGCTGACTGCACAGGCCAGCGACACGATAGAACGAAACTGCATTTCAACCTCCAATCTGAGCCTTTGCCCCGCCGGGCAGTGCCGGGGGCTTCAAATTCTCAACCGGGGCATCCTGTACAGCCCGAATGAAGCCCGGCTTCACGAACTGGAGCAGGTCTGCGCTGTCACGGCCAAAGGTCGTGCTCAGCTCTGCCGGAGAGCCAGCCCAGCGCTGCACCGCCACCGGCAGGGTGGCGAAAATCTCAGCATTGCGGGTCTTGAAGTCCTCCCCGGTGAGCTTCCCGGTAGGAGTTACCAGCCCGCCGTGAGTCATGTAGTACAGGTTTGCCGTAATCTGCCGGGCGGCGGTTGCCGCCTGCGCCCAGAGGTCGTTTGCCGAGGGCTTCACAGTAGCCTGCAACTTTTTAATTTCCTCACACCAGTCAACAATGATCTGATTCGGAAACCGGCACTTCGCAAATGCAGCATATAGTGCCTTTTCTACAATTTCGTCAGGAACCATGCCGAATGCCTGAACACAAGTTTTGAGATCGATTATACGATCTTCTTTGCTGCGAACACGGCCATAGCGATTGTCAATCACTATCAGCAGTTCTTTCAGTTTTTTGTCTGTCACGCTGAGCCTCCTAAGAGTTCTCTAAAGATTTCATCATAATCCTCGGCCGCAGAGCGTTTCGGCTGTTGCCCAGTTGAGGGCTTTCGCTGTGCTTCCCACGCTTCAAAGTCACCGGGAGTTTTGATGTTGTCTTTCTTCCATCGCCTTAATATAGATTCAATATAGCTCCACTTATGGGCGCCGTTCTTTGCACCCTCAGAAATCGCCAAAAGCAACATTTCTGTGCTGAACTGTTCTCTCCAGCGCTGTAGGTCGTCCGTCAAGATACGCGGCCAGGTTCCAATATTGGCCTGATACGCATTGATTATTTTGCTCAGGTCTGCATCCAGCCGTGGGTCTTTTTTGCGGGTGCCGCCGTCCTCTATAACTAGAATGTCTTCTATATTATCTTCTATATTATTAGGTCTAAAATTTGGACTAGGGTGGTCTAAATTTTGGACTACCCCGGTATAAAAATTGGACTGGGGTGGTCTAATTTTTAGACTACCCCTCGGAGCCGCCAGATAATAATTGTGCTTGATGCCATTTACAACCTCTGTGCGTTTTTGAACCAGCCCTTTTTTGATGAGCTTATCCAGCGTATTGAACACGGTCTGCTTGCTTTCCGCTCCAAGCCATTCCTGCATGTAGCGGATGCTTCCCGAAAATTCAGTTTCGCCATCTTGCGTAAATCCGTAGATTATTGCATATAAGTTCAATTCGTTTCCTTTGAGGTTCAATTCAGTGCGCATCCAGCCCAGAAGCATAACGTAGTTGTCTGGCTTTACCATCCAACCACCCCCTTACCTCGGTTAGAACGGCAGATCATCGGCATCGTCCAGAACCGAGAAATCATCGTCGCTGCCCTGAGAAAAGCTCTGGCTGACCTGAACATTGCCAGGATGATCGGCGGCTCCCTGCCACTGTTGGCGCTGGCTCTGGGTGGCAAAGCCCATCTGCTGGGGCTGCGGCTGCTGATTCCGATAGGTGGCCGGTGGCGGGTTCGTCCCGCCATCATCCACGGTCCCCTGCTGGTTGTCCTGCTTCGGCCCCGCAAAATAGATGTTGTCCACCACGAACTCAATCGCCGTGCGGTTGTTTCCGTTCTTATCCTCATACTGCCGCGTCTGGCAGCGGGAATGAACCACAGCGGCGCTCCCCTTGCGGAAATACCTGCTGACGAACTCCGCCGTCTTGCCCCATGCGGTAAAAGTGAGCCAGTCCGTGGGGCGGTGGCCGTTGGCATCCACCATATCCCGGTCAACCGCCATGCGAAAACTTGCCACCTGCTTTCCCGTCTGGGTGGTCCGCAGCTCAGGATCAGCTGCAAGCCGCCCCTGAAAATCACAGCTGTTCAGCATGAGAAATCACCTTCTGCACTTTCTCAGGTGCCACAGGTACGGCATCGGCTTTCAGAGGGAATATATCCGAATGCAGCATCTTCATGAGCTCATCAGCGAACATGCCTGCTTCAAGTGCGCCGTCTTTCCTGCACTTGGAATAAATCATGTGCAGTTCCAGCCGGAGCTGGAAAAGTTCATTGTATTCCTCAAAGGGAATCGTAATCATTTCCATAGAAATGTCCTTTCCGGTCATTTCGACCATTCTTCTTTGTACCGAGCCAGCTGTTCCGGGGTATCCGTCTGGATGCCCAGTTCCTTGGCTTCTTCGATTGCGCCGTCCACAAGACGGGCAAATTCCTTTGAATCCATCTTGTGGCTTTCCTTGTAGACAAAATAGCAGGAGTAGTCTTTTCCGTTTTCCTGCCGGGTTTCATAGAGCCGGACATAAGGGTAAAAGTCGCTGGGATCTACGGTCGGCGGGAGTTTCAGGCCAACAGGCTTGCCGTCCTTGTCGCGGGCAAGCGCTCCATACGAAACCACGAGCCGCCGCTTCACGGCATCCTCGCTCTCGCCGGTCTCCGCAGAAATCTTGTTGCACAAGACGTGGAAATACGCATTTGCTGACAGGCTACGCTTTTCCCTGTGCTTTTTGATTTCCACATCCAGAACCGGCTCCTGATGGAGCTTGTCCCAGATTTCCCGGAAGTCGCCGTTGATTTCCAGCGTGACCCGTTGTTTCCCGCCGAGGGTAAAAGCCATGTCCACCAGCCGTCCGGTCATGTGGCATCCTCCTTGTCCTGATGGCAGTGCATATAGATATAGGCGCTGTTCTGCCCCATGTTGGCATATAACCAGTCATTGATCTTGGCAAGGCTCATGTGGTTGTGCAGCACGCCCAGCTCGTAAATGTACTCACCGTTCAGCTTTTTCTCTGCAATTTTGGCTTGGATTTCCGCGTCATCGTAGTTGGCTTCCACCATGTACAGGTCATAGTTCGGAGCCGTGATGCCGTTCAAATTGTTCATATCTGTGCAGTAAAACAGCTTCCCTGATGGGAGCCAGACTTTCCAAGCGCAATTCGGAACATTGTGCTTGACCATATCGGGCCTGACGTTGCAGATGCCGTATCCATACATGTGCCCCGGCTCCAGAACATCAATCTGCGAGACCGGCACCCCTGCATCCACCAGCGGCTTGCACAGCCATGCACAGCACGCAAAACGGAGCGTGGGGCGGTTTTCTGCCAAAAGCCGGAGCGTTGTCGGCTGGAAGTGGTCACTGTGAATGTGAGTGAGCAGAACCAGCTTCAACGCCCGGTATACTTTTGACAGTGCCTTGAAAGACACGCCGCAGTCAATCAGGATTTTTTGGTCAATCACCACCGCATTGCCTTTACTGCCAGTTGCGATGATGTTGTAGTCGATCATAACGAGCTGAGGTCAACCACCGGCTCGGCGGTCGTGGGTTCACTCTGAGCAATGTCCACATGGGGCAATGCCTGCCCATCGCCCACCTCAGGCTTCCCGGTATGCAGTTCCGGCTGTTCGGATGCACCAGGCATCGGTTCCGGCTCGGTGATGATCTCGTTGTTGTCGGACACTGTTGCCACGGCGTTGTCGCTCTCCATGGCTTTCGTCATTTCGATGCTCATAACGCCCCAGCGGGAAATAAGCTGGCGAAGCAGGGTCTTTTTGGCCATGTCATCAAAGTTTTTGTACCAGAACGAGGAGTACTTCCACATCTCGCTTTCCGGGACTTTGCCAGCCATCAGGTCTTCGTAGTTCTTACGGCTGAAAGCCTTGGAATAGGTATCGGCATGGGTCATCATTTTCTCTTTCGACCAATACAACACCTTGCGGAAGCCGTTGAGGTACTCAAAGTAGGCCATATACCCGACCGTGGGCAACGCGTCACGCTGATCGTCATCCTCGACGAACTGGAATTTGGCTTTTCCGGTTTCCGGGTCTTTGCCGAGGTACTCGCCCTGCTTGATGACCATAACATCCAGATCCTTGTACTGGCCGCTGCGTAAGGCCAGCTGGATGTAGCCCTTATAGCCCAGAACAAACTGTGCCGTGACACTCTCCGGGCGGATCAGCCTGTTGTTGCGGTCATACTTGGCTTTCTGCTTGAAAGGCACGAGGTAGTACTGCCCCAGCTGAGGGGACGGGCTGAGGTTCAGGCTTTCACCCAGCAGGGCACCGGCCAGAATCGTGCCGGCATCGCATTCCTGCAGGGCGGGGTTGACGGCCACCGCCGAGGTAATGCTGGCCGTGAACCGGCGGGCGCGGGCCGGGTCGCGCAGAGTGTTGGAGATCAAGGACTGATAGCCCTTGGTGGTGATTGCCACGGAGAACTTGGGCTTCTGCTGTACCTGCATCTGATTATAAGTTGCCATATTCAATACCTTCCTTTTCCAGATAATGCTTCAAACCGATCAGCTGGGCTTTGGTGCCTTTCGCATAAAAGCGGGTCATCAGGATAGGCTCAGCCGCCGGGGTGGACTGAAGTTCAGGCTGGGGTTCCGGCTGAGTGCCGGCTTCCGGCAGTTCGGACGGCTCCTGTACCGGGGCGGGCAATTCAACCGCCACAACAGCGGCGCGGGCTTTTTCGGCAGCGGCTTCCCGTTCGGCCTGTCGGGCGCGGCGCTCTTCTTCCCGCCGACGCTGTTCCTCCAGCGCCTTGTGCCGGTCACCCACAGTCTTGATGGCGTTGGGCAAATCCAAATTGCTGCGGTACTCCACCATGATCTCGGCGGCGTTGTCCATGCCCTCAATTGCGGCCACGTCGGCCACAATGCCGTCCACGAATGCCTTTGCCTGCTTTTTCAAAGAGGTCAGGCTGTCGCTCATGTTGACTTTCGGGCGGTAGGTCAGATTATCCAGCCAATCAATGTCGGCGGCTTCCACCAGTTCGCCGTAGTAGTCCATGAGCGCTTCCGTCTTCTGAGCCACAATGCCAGAGGTCACATCCGCGATTTTCTGCTTCAGTTCGGCATCTGCCTGCTGGAACGGTGCCGTCACGCACTCCCGGTAGACCTGCTCAAAGGCATTGTAGGGTTCAAGGATTTTGCTCTTGATGGCCGTGCGCTGGGCTTCGTACTCCTTGAATTCCTTGGTAAGCTGGGCGCGGGCATCTTTGACGCTCTTATAGGTTTCTTCGGTGCAGATCAGCGAGGTGGCTTCGGCGGTGCGCCGCTCAATGTCGGCCTTTACGCTGTGAAGCCGCTCGACAATGATAGGCAACTGCTGAAGTTCAATGACCTGCAATGCGGTATCCTGTGCCATATCGCACTCTCCTTTCAATTTTTGAATACTTCATAATGGCCGGTGGTCTTGTTCATCAGAACCCAGCCGCCGTCATCCGGGCTGTCCTGAATGAAAAGGTACTGCCGGGAATCCCAGCCATGTGCAGAAAGGGCTTCTTTCTGCTTGCGGGTCAGCCTTTTGGGCCGGGCATTCATGTGTCTGCCACTCATACGATGCTCACCTCCTCATTCCAGCGCTTCAGCAACGAGGGCTGCATGGTGATGATCTTGTAGCCGGTGGCTTCCAGCTCAGTGCTGCGGTCGTAGCTCTGCACGTCCTGCGCGTGCCGTGTGACAGCGTTTGCCAGACCATAGAGGGAAAGGTCACCGCCCGCGATAAGATGTCCCAGAATGCCCTCGCTCTCGTTCTGGCGGATGTTGAACTCCTTGGCCGCAAGCTCAACCACCTTGGGAGCCGCCGCCGGGAGAATGGGTGCTTCCTTGGCATCCCGGAGTTTCTGCACCAGCGCATTGAACCGGGCTTCATCGACCGCCGCCCGGACGGTGTCCTCAATCTTCATCAGGAATGCCCGGTCGTCGGCTTCGATGGTCTCATCCCGGAAAATCCCGAAATCGCCATCCACGCTTTCATTGATGCGGCCAACATGGCGCTTGCCAACACCCACATCCGCCACCATGCCATTGGTACAGACAAGACGGTAAATCAGAGGCTTCACGGAAACGCTGCCCATGCCGACCTCAGAATTGGAAATCAGGATGCCGGCCTGAACGATGTCCCCCGGCACTACTTCGGTCTGGATGCGCTCATTGACAACCTTGATGTACATGCGGGTATCGGTCAGTTCACAGCTTTCAATGCGGGCTCCCTGCATTTCAGAGATAATCGGCAGGACCGTCTGTGCAACCTCGTAGTTGTCGATACGGCGGTAGCGGTCGGAGAGGATGGCGCGGGCGGTACCATCAAGGGTGCGAACCATGCGGCGGGTGTCCGGGGACTGCTGGAACCAGCCATTGACGTTTGCCATCAGCAAGCCGGGGTTCTCTGCCCGCATCCGCTCGTAGTAGGGAGCCGGGATCTTCAACTGCAATCCCAGCTGACGGTGGGCATTTTCGTTCAGCTGGAACGGGGTGTTGCCGATCACGAGGTCAAAGTTCTCGTTGACGGCGGTCATCTGCATAGCACCCGCTGTGGCAACGTAGTCCTTTTTGACCTTGGCCTGCCGGTCAAGCTCAATCGCCAGCTCCTGCAAACTTCTTCCGTACTTCATTGAAATCTCCTTTTCTTTCAGAAAAACAACCGGGACAAGCCCGAAATCACATAAACTTTCGGAGCAGATCGCCTACCCGTGTATCACGGAGGACACAGGCGAGCCATGCTCCAAAACCATCGAACACGCCCTTACTGTCCAGCCAGATCAGCAGAGCCGCTCCAAAAGCGGTCAGCCAGAACTGGAACAGCGGGACACGAGCCGCCGCCTGTTCGGGGGTGAGGTGGTACATGAACATCAACAATTCCTGCATCTTTACTCCTCCCCACCGCAATAGATCTTCTCGGCCTGCTCAACGCTGGTGTCATCGAATGCCCAGTGCAGTTCATGCAGCACCTTTTCGATGGTCTTTTCGTCAAGCCCGGCTCTCTGCATAGCCAGCAGACAGTAGCCGGTGCAGGCCGCGTTGCTCCATGCACCATTCAGCGCAAGTGCTTCAAACAAAGAAATCTGTTCCTCATAGGTCATAGCTACAAACTTTCTCTTGTACTTGATTTCCAGCCAGAAATAAGTTACACTAAAAAACGATGATGCAGCCTTTCCTTGAAGCGGTTCGGCGCATCGCACCTTTCGGCATCGTCCTGCTGCAACGGGACGGTGCCTTTTTATTTGTCAAATCGGACCCGGATTGCCATGCGAAACGGCCCTGTGCTTTTCCGAAGTCCCTTTTGCGCTTATTCCTGTGTGTGTAGATTCGTAAGCCTGCACTCCTGCCCACGGCACAAGCCGCGTTCTCTCGCCGACACTAACGAGTTCTCCAAACTCTCCGGCAGCCATCTTGCTGCGAATCGTGGCGCATGATACACCGTACCGCTCTGCAAGCTCTTTTGCAGTGTACAGTTCTTTGTGTCCTGCGCTCAGGCGCTCAGTTAATTTATCAGCCAGAATGTCAAGCAGTCTATCAACCATTTCGTCCACCAAATTCACCTCCCCCACTTGTTGATGCGGCATCTTCAAAATCAAATCGTCCGCCGGGAGCGCTCAAACGCTTTGATGTCTTCAGCGCTGACCCTGTACTCCTTTCCGATTTTGATTGCACCGAGCTTCTTCTTACGAATCCACTCCCATACGGTAATGATCTGAACACCGTACCGTTCTGCTACATCCTTGCAGGTATACAGTTCCCCCATGAACGTCCTCCTTTCTTTGTATAGATTTATAGTTGTGTTTTGTTTGGTTTTGTGATATGATAATAGTGCAAATCAAACAAATCACAAAACCACCTGTCCATATCACACAAAGCAGTTTTGTTTGTTGTGTGTTTTGTGTGGTATGGCTATACTATACCACGCATTTTGTTTGGTGTCAACGGCACTTTGCGTGTTTTGTGTGGTTTTGTCTTTTATGCACAAAATCAGGCGGTGTAGTATGGATATATTGTTAGAAAGAATCATTGAGTGCATCGGGCCACGGCACGGTGCCAAGAAAGAACTTGCGGAGCATCTTGGAATTCACCCCAATGTCATCACAAACTGGCTGAATGGACGTAACAAGTCCTATCGACGCTATGTGAATGAAATCGCTGCTTTTTACGGTGTTTCTGTTGATTATCTTTTAGGGAATGCCGATTCAAAAGAAAAACAGCCCGACTCTCAAAATGAGAATCAGGCTGTCAAGGATGAACTGATTGCTTTTTATGGGGATGTAAAGGATGATCTTACCCCCGATGATATTGACGATCTTATGGTCGCTATGCGCGCAAAGGCCGAGCGGAACAAAAAAAAGAAATCAGGTGTGTAATGCATGAACACAGCCGTTTGCTGTATGTATGATGATCTGGAAGCTTTGAACGTAGACGTTGTGGATGTTAAACTCAAAAACAATTTCGCAATCGCGTTCTTTGACAATTTCCTTGTCATTGATCGCAGCAAATGCAAGACCGCCGCACAGGAACGCACTGTGCTGGCACATGAAGCAGGGCATTACATGAGCGGCGCTTTTTACCGCGCCTATAGTCCCTTTGAGGTAAAAGAACAGGCAGAGCATCGGGCATTTGCTGCTTCTGTCGAAAAGTATCTCCCTGTTAACGAAATTCTGAATTGCTACAAGATGGGCATGACAGAAAATTGGGAGATTGCCGAGTATTTCAACCTTGAAGAAGAATTTGTTGAAAAAGCAGTACATTATTGGACTGATTGCAAAGGCATAGATTTTAATTGCTTATAAACGAAAAAACGCCCCCGGTGCTACCAACACCGAGAGCGTTCAAATAGATTGGCTTACTCAAAAAGAGCAGTCACAACCGACACTGTGATTATACCTCTTTTGGGTAGGCTTGTCAAAGTGTACCTAAAGGAGGTTTATTTTATTATGGCAAGACTCAAAAAAAGAAAAGATGGCCGCTATCAGCGCAAGGTGACATTGTCCAGCGGAAAACAGAAATTTGTATACGGCAAAACGATTGCTGAAGTCAATGCCGCTGCAAATGCACTGATGAACCAAGATACCGCCGGGCTTGAAGTCGGAGATCACACTTTGGTTGGTGAGTGGGCAAAAATATGGTTGAAAAACTATAAATCCGATTTACGAGCCTCTACCATCAAAATGTACCGGGATAGCTATAATCTTCATATCATGGAACAGATCGGATACATGGAACTCCGAAACGTAAAAGCTGTTCACATCCGACAGGTTATGACCAGCGTTGCATCCAGATCGGAAAGCCTGCAGCGTAAGGTTCTTTTGACTATGCGGCAGCTTTTTGAGGAAGCACGTTTGAATCACCTGATTATTGATAATCCCACTGAGGGGATCAAGATCACCCCTCACGCTAAAGCGGAAAAGAAAAAGGCTTTGCTTCCCAATGAGGTCGATATTCTGATGAATGTAGTCGTAGAACCACGCGCCCGCGTATTCTGCGCCCTCTGTCTGTACTGCGGGCTTCGTAAGGAAGAAGCGCTTGGATTGCAATGGTCGGACATTCAAAGCAGCTCTCTGACCATCCGGCGCGCTATGACCTTTCTGAACAATCAGCAAGACCCTGTAGATGATCTCAAAACAAAGGCCGCACACAGAGTCGTTCCTATCCCGGACAAGCTCAGATCCGTCTTGCTTGATACACCACACTTGAGCCGGTATATCGTCCCAGCCGCCGATGGCGGAGATATGACCCGCTCCGCATTCACCCGGTTGTGGAACTCTCACGTTGCGGCCCTTGTGCCGTTCTCCCTGCATCCCCACATGCTGCGGCACACCTACGCAACGACACTTTATCGTGCAGGGGTAGACTTACGAACAGCACAAAAACTAATGGGACACAGCAGCATTCAGGTCACCGCCGATATTTATACTCATCTGGAACAAGAAGATTCGCTCCATGTCGCCGATAAATTGAACGAGTATCTTTCCGGCAAATCGGAAAACTCCGCAAAAAGTAGTCAAAAGGTAGTCAAGCTCGCCATCTGACACAAAAAAAGAAGCCACACAGCACGTTTTTCAACGCTACTGTGTGGCTTTTCTGGTGCACCTCCAGGGACTCGAACCCTGGGCCCACTGATTAAGAGTCAGTTGCTCTAC
>OGPB01000128.1_pt1 | contig 48474 bp, 35 predicted proteins | sample 1552821 | NCBI WGS metagenome assembly OGPB01 (sample SAMEA2580192, study PRJEB22360) | human gut metagenome | biome: human gut; feature: human-associated habitat; material: faeces | place: Denmark | collected 2008/2010 | reverse complement strand
GGCTTGCCTGTTACATATCCGCCGCATCCAAACGGGGAAGTCGGGCGAAGCCCGCGACCCGCAGAGCGCAAAGCGCCTGCGGGTTGCCTGGCGAAGGAAACAGAGGTCGTTGTCTATGTATTGCAAGGAAAGAAGGAATTCAGATGTCAGAGAAGGAAATCGAAGTCTATGGAAAACAGGTGGATGAGATCAAGATTCGCCCTTATGAGCATCATGCCAAGTATTACGAGACGGATCAGATGGGCATCATTCATCATTCCAACTATATCAAATGGATGGAAGAGGCGCGCATGGATCTGATGGAGCAGATCGGACTCTCCTATAAGGAGATGGAGGCAATGGAGATCATCAGCCCGGTGCTGTCGGTGTCCTGCGAGTATCACAGCATGGTTCATTTTGATGATGTGGTTGTCATTGAGCCGCGGATTACCAAGTATAACGGAATCAAGATGGAAGTGGAGTACCGGATGACGGATAAGGCGACGGGAGAACTTCGCACTACAGGAACAAGTTCCCACTGCTTTTTGAATCGTTCCGGAAGACCGATTTCGTTGAAACGGTCTTATCCGGAGATTGATACAAAGTTCTTTGAGTACACAGATATTTAGAACAAAATGGAGCGGATAGACGCTCCGGAATGGAGAATACTATGATTCAGGAAAGATTAAGCGCATTGCGCGAGGAGATGAAAAAGCGGAAGATCGATATTTATATTGTACCGACCGCCGATTTTCATGAGTCCGAATATGTAGGGGAGCATTTTAAAGCCAGAAAGTTTATCACCGGTTTCACCGGATCGGCAGGCACGGCGGTCATTACCCTGACAGAGGCAGGACTGTGGACAGACGGACGCTATTTCGTGCAGGCGGAAAAGCAGCTTGCCGGAAGTACCGTGATGCTCTACCGCATGGGTGAAGAGGGTGTGCCGACCGTGGATGAGTTCGTTGAAAAAGAACTGCCGGAGAGCGGCTGCATCGGATTTGACGGCAGAGTGGTGAACGGAAGCTGGGGCAGAAAGCTTCTCGCCATTGCGGAGAAAAAGAAGGGGTCTTTGTACGTGACGGAGGATCTGATTGATCTGATCTGGAAGGATCGCCCGGCGCTTTCTAAGGAACCGCTGTTTTTGCTTGAGGAGAAGTACTCCGGCAAGAGCACGGCAGACAAGATCGCGGATCTGCGCAAGGTAATGGAAAAAGAGGGAGCCAATGTGCATATTCTGACTTCCTTATACGATATAGCATGGCTGTTAAACATCCGCGGCGGAGACATCGATTACGTGCCGGTCATCCTGTCCTACCTGGTGCTTACCGACAAGGAGTGCATCTGGTTTTTACAGGAAGAAGTTGTGGATGAGAAGATTGCAGCATATCTGAAAGAGAATCACATCACAACCAGACCTTACGATGCAATCTATGATTATGTGAAAGAGATTCCGGCGGACGCATGCGTACTGATGAATGGCAATACGGTCAACTACCGCATTACCAGCAGCCTGAAAAAAGAGATCCGCATTGTGGACCAGCCGAACCCGACCGAGATCATGAAAGCGGTCAAGAATCCGGTCGAGGTGGAGAATATCCGCAAGGCACATGTGAAGGACGGTGTGGCATTCACCAAATTCATGTACTGGCTGAAGACCAATATCGGCAAGATTCCGATGACGGAGATCTCCGCATCGGATTACCTGGAGGCGCGCAGAAGAGAGCAGGATAACTTTATCGAGTTAAGCTTTGACACGATCTGTGCATACGGACCGAACGCTGCCATGATGCACTATGCGGCGACTCCGGAATCGGATGCCGAGTTAAAGCCGGAAGGCTTCCTGCTGGTGGATTCCGGCGGACACTATTTCGAGGGAACGACCGACATCACAAGAACGATGGCGCTCGGACCGATCACAGACGAGATGCGGCTGCATTTTACAACGGTATGCCGCTCCAACATGAACCTTGCAAACGCCAAGTTCCTCTACGGCTGCACCGGACTGAATCTGGATATTTTATCCCGCGGACCGCTCTGGCAGATGGGCATTGATTACAAGTGCGGTACCGGACACGGTGTGGGCTACATTTTGAATGTGCACGAGGGACCGAACGGCTTCCGCTGGAGAGTGGTGCCGGAGCGCCATGATAACGGCACGCTGGAAGAGGGTATGGTCACGACGGATGAGCCGGGCGTATATCTGGAAGGCAAATACGGTATCCGTACCGAGAACGAACTGGTATGCCACAAGGCGGAGAAAAACGAGTACGGCCAGTTCATGAATTTTGAAAATATTACGTACGCACCGATTGATCTGGATGCCATTGATCCGGACGAGATGACGGGACGTGAGAAGAAGATGTTAAATGACTATCATGCAATGGTATACAAGACACTCTCTCCGTACATGACACCGGAAGAGAATGAGTGGCTGAAGAAGTATACAAGAGCAATCTAGAAACGGAGACAGAAATGAGCGAAAAGCTGGTATTGATTGACGGACACAGTATTTTGAACCGGGCATTTTTCGGAATCCCGGATCTGACCAATTCCGAGGGACTTCACACGAACGCGGTATACGGATTTTTAAATATCATGTTCAAGATACTGGAGGAGGAGCAGCCCGATTACCTGACGGTTGCGTTCGACGTGTCTGAGCCGACGTTTCGCCACAAGATGTTTGCGGAATACAAGGGTACCCGCAAGCCGATGGCGGCAGAGTTAAAGCAGCAGGTACCCCTGATGAAAGAGATGCTGCGCGCGATGGGTGTGACCATCGTTGAAAAAGGCGGTTACGAGGCGGATGATCTGCTTGGAACCATCGCAAAGCGCAGTGAGGCGGCAGGCGTGGAGGTTGCGGTCGTATCCGGTGACCGTGATCTTCTGCAGCTTGCAACAGATCATATCAAGATCCGGATCCCGAAGACGAAGAGGACGGGAACCGAGATTGAGGACTACAACGCGAAGGAAGTCCTCGAGAAGTATCAGGTGACGCCGACGGAGTTTATTGATGTGAAGGCACTGATGGGTGATACTTCCGACAACATTCCGGGAGTTCCCGGCATTGGCGAGAAGACAGCGACGGCGATCATCGCAAAATACGGCAGTATTGAGAATGCCTACGCACATGTGGATGAATTAAAGCCGCCGAGAGCAAGCACGAATTTAAAAGAGCATTATGATATGGCGCAGATGAGCAAGACGCTGGCGACGATCGATATCGATGCGGACATTGCCTACAAGCTTGCGGACGCGCATTTAGAACAGGTTTCCGATCTGTATACAGAGGAAGCCTATTTGTTGTGTAAGAGACTGGAATTTAAGAATCTCCTCGGCAGATTCTCCGTGGAAGCACCGAAGAATACGGCGGAGGAGCATTTTAAGAAGATAGAAAAGGCGCAGGAGGCAGAAGCATTTTTTGCATCCCTGCGTGGAAAAGCATGTGGATTCTATGTGGTGCCACAGGAGGAAACGCATGACGCCCACACAGAGGCTGACGGTCAGATGAATCTGTTTGGCAGCTTTGCGATGCAGAACTCCGGCGAAGAGGCGGGGCAGCAGGAGACGGCAGGAAGCTGTCATATCCCGGATTTTCTCGGACTTGCAGTTGCATGTGGTGAGGAGGAAATCTGTTACGTGGAGGCATCGGAAGCGCTTCCCTGCCGTAAGATCCGTGAATTGTTTGCGGGGAGCGCAGCCGCTTCCTATGCGACACTTGACTTAAAGCCGCAGTTAAAGGAACTGGGGATGCTTGAGAAAAAATGTCTTGGAACGATCTCGGAGGAGAACCTGTTCGACAACACGATCGCGGCCTACCTTTTAAACCCGATTAAGAATGAATATCCGTATGAGGACATTGCCAAGGATTATGCGGGACTGATGATTCTGTCGAGAAAGGATCTCATAGAGAAGCTCACGTATGAGAAGGCGGCTGAGAAAAAGCCGGAGGAATTTTTAAAGTGCGTCTGCTATATGGCATACGTGGCATACAAGACCAGGGAGCCGCTTGAAAAAGAGCTTGCGGACACCGGAATGGAAGCGCTGTTTCGCGAGATCGAGATGCCGCTTGTCTTCACGCTGGCAGATATGGAAAAAGAGGGAATCATTGCGTCCGGGGAGGCGCTAAAGGAGTACGGAGACAAGCTTGCCGTGCGCATTGACGAACTCGAGCGTAAGATCTATGAGGAAGCCGGGGAGGAATTCAATATCAATTCTCCCAAGCAGCTCGGTGTGATTTTATTTGAAAAGCTTTCCCTGCCGAACGGCAAGAAGACGAAGACCGGCTATTCGACGGCGGCGGATGTTTTGGACCGTTTGGCGCCGGATTACCCGATTGTGGCGGATATCCTGGAGTACAGACAGCTGACCAAGCTAAAGTCTACTTATGCAGACGGCCTGGTGAATTATATCGCAGAGGACGGAAGAATCCACACGTCATTCAACCAGACCATCACGGCGACGGGACGCCTTAGCAGCACGGAGCCGAATCTCCAGAACATCCCGATGCGGATTGAACTGGGAAGACTGATCCGCAAGGCATTTTTGCCAAAGACCGGTTTTGTGTTTGTGGATGCGGATTATTCGCAGATCGAGCTGCGCGTGCTGGCGCATCTGTCCGGGGATGAGAAGCTCATCGAGGCATACCGGAATGCACAGGATATTCACCGGACGACGGCGTCGCAGGTATTCCATATCCCGTTTGACGAGGTGACCGATCTGCAGCGCCGCAATGCCAAGGCGGTCAATTTCGGTATCGTCTACGGAATCAGCTCCTTCGGACTCAGCCAGGATCTCTCCATCACGAAGAAAGAGGCGGCGGAGTACATTGAGCGCTATTTTGAGACCTATCCGAAGATCAAGGGGTATCTGGACGGACTGGTGGCGGAGGCGAAGGAAAAAGGCTATGTCACGACGATGTTCGGAAGAAGACGTCCGATTCCGGAGCTTTCTTCGAGCAATTTTATGCAGCGTTCGTTCGGGGAGCGCATTGCGATGAATTCCCCGATACAGGGAACGGCGGCAGACATTATTAAGATCGCCATGAACCGGGTGCATGACCGTCTGCTGGCGGAGGGGTTAAAATCCCGGCTGATTCTGACGGTGCACGATGAACTGCTGGTGGAGACAGCGGCAGAGGAAGAACAGGAAGTGCGGAAGATTCTTGCCGAAGAGATGCACGGAGCGGCACAGTTGTCGGTGATGCTTGAGATTGATGTGCATGCGGGAAGCGATTGGTATCAGGCAAAATAGAGGTGCAGTGGAACGATGAGATTTATAGGAATTACCGGCGGTGTAGGAGCTGGCAAGTCGGAAATACTGGGATATCTGGCGAAGAAGCCGGATACCCGCGTGATGCTTGCGGATGAGATCGCCCATGAGCTGATGTCTCCCGGGGCGGAGTGTTATGACAGGATCTGTGAGACGTTTGGCGCGGAGGATATTTTCCTGCCGCAGGGCGGACTGGACCGGGGAAAACTGGCGGCAGTCATTTTTTCCGATGAGGCGAAGCGCAGGCAGATGAATGCCATTGTACACCCGGCGGTGCGCGTCTATGTGGAAAAAGAGGCGGCGAGAGAAAAGCAGGGTGGAAAACGAAAGCTTCTGGTGCTGGAGGCAGCGCTTCTGATTGAAGAACATTATGATGAAATTTGTGACGAACTCTGGTATATTTATACCAGAGAGGATATTCGCAGAGAACGCCTGATGGCAAGCAGAGGATATTCCACGGAAAAGGTAGACCGGATTTTTGCAAGCCAGTTGACGGAGGAAGTCTACCGGGAGCACTGCAGGGTTGTGATTGACAACAACGGCAGTGTGGCGGAGGCTTTTGCGCAGATTGACAGGGCGCTTTCGGAGAAGAAATAGAGATTAGGAGATACTGCAGATGAGCGATACGAGCGTATTCGACCAGCCGCTGGTGTTTGGTCTTGATATTGGAACGAGAAATGTGGTGGGAACCGTAGGCTATAAGACGGAGAATGAATTTGTCGTGGTGGCACAGTATATGCTTGAGCATGAGACGCGTGCCATGCTGGACGGTCAGATTCACGATATCGGACGCGTGGGGCATACCATTGCCAAGGTGAAGGAGGAGCTGGAGTCACAGATCGGGCAGGAACTGACCGAAGTGTGTATTGCAGCCGCAGGCCGTGTGTTAAAGACGGTGACGACCAACATCAGCTACGATTTCCCGGAGGAGACGGTCGTTACCGGCGAGGATATTCATACACTGGATCTGCTTGGAATTGAAAAGGCACAGTCCATTTTAAAGGAAATGAACGATACCCGCTACAAGTTTTACTGTGTGGGTTATTCCGTCATGAAGTATTTCTTAAATGATGAACCGTTCTCCAGCCTGGAATCCCATAAGGCAGAACGTATCAGCGAGGATATCATCGTGACGTTCCTGCCGGAGGATGTTGTGGACGGTCTGTACGCGGCAGTCGGTATGGCGGGTCTGACCGTGGCAAACATGACGTTGGAGCCTATTGCGGCGATCAATGTGGCGATTCCGGAGAATTACAGACTGTTAAATATTGCGCTCGTGGATATCGGTGCGGGAACATCCGATATTTCCGTGACGAGAGACGGAAGCATCATCGCATACGGTATGATTCCGCTTGCGGGGGATGAGATCACTGAGCTGATCGTGCAGAGTTATCTGGTGGATTTCAACACGGCGGAGCAGATCAAGCTCTCGAGCGGTATGGACGATCAGGTGACCTACAAGGATATTATGATGATCGAGCACACGATTCCGTCGAAGGATGTGTGGAAGCTGACGGAGCCGGTGGTGGATAAGATGACGACCGAGGTAGCGGCGAAGATCAAGGAGCTGAACGGAGACAAGAGCGTCAGTGCGGCGTTTATCGTCGGCGGCGGCGGTAAGATCCACGGTTACACGGAGATGCTTGCCAAGAAGCTGGATCTGCCGGCAGAGCGTGTAGCGCTGCGCGGTGAGGAAGTGCTGCAGGAAGTGACGTTTCTTCAGACAGAGATCCAGAAGGATCCGCTGCTCGTCACGCCGATCGGTATCTGCTTAAATTATTACGATCAGAGAAACAGCTTTATCATGGTGCGCTTTAACGGGGAGCGGATCAAGCTGTATGACAACAATAAGCTGACAATCGTGGATGCAGCCCTGCAGGCCGGTTTCCCGAATGAGGAACTGTTCCCGAAGCGCGGCAAGGAACTCAATTTCACCGTGAACGGCACTCCGCGGATTGTCAGAGGTGAGCTGGGAGAGTCCGCAGAGATCTATATGAATGACCGTCTGGTCAACATCAACACCCCGCTGGAACCGAACAGCGACATCGTGATCGAAGCGTCGACACAGGGCGAAGCGGCGGTATGTACCTTAGAGCAGCTGGATGAGTATTCCTCTTCGGAGATGAAGGTAATCGTCAACGGCAGGATCGTGCGCTGTCCGAAGTGCCTGGAAGTCAACGGAAGTCTGGAACTGCCGTCCTATGAGATCAAAGAGGGCGATGCGGTTGAGACGAGAAGCTTTTATACCGTGGAGCAGCTGGCGGCATTCATGGATGTGGAAGTGGACATGGATCATGAGATTCTTGTGAATAACCGCGTGGCAACCATGGAGAGTCTTGTGTACGAGAACTTTTCCGTGGACTGGGTGGTGCTTTCTTTCGGAGCAGCGGCGGTGGATCCGGCAGAACTTCCGGTTGCGGAGCAGCCTGTGACGGCTGCGGCTGGCGGGACGGAGCAGACAGCGGACGAGACTCTGGCTGAGACGGTAGAGGAAGTGGATGCCGCAGAGAGTGAGGCACAGACCGGTACAGAGGCGGAGGAAGCGGAGCATGGAATGTCACAGGAACCTTCATCTGTGACAGATGCCACGGGAGCAGAGAGCGCTGTGGAGCAGCCGGCTGAAGGGGAAGTGCAGCAGGCTTCGCAGAAGACGGATCTGGGACTGGTTGTGTTTATCAATCAGCAGCCGGTACGTCTGACCGGAAAGAAGAGCTACATCTTTGTAGATATTTTTGATTTTTACGATTTTGATTTAACGGCATCTGCGGGAAGAGCGATCATCACAAAGTTGAACGGACAGCAGGCACAGTATTCGGCAGTGCTCTCCGAGGGAGACCAGATCGAGCTTCGCTGGCAGGAAATTAACAGATAGAGAGTGGAAGAAATAAAATGGAATTATGCAGTATAGCAAGCGGCAGCAGTGGCAACTGTATCTGCGTGGGAACAGATGAATGTCATGTTTTAGTGGATGCCGGAATCAGCGGAAAGCGGATTGAATCCGGTCTGAATTCGATTGATCTGAAAACGGAAGAGATGCAGGGAATTCTGATCACACATGAACATGTGGATCATATCGCAGGACTTGGCGTCCTTGCGAGACGTTACGGTCTGCCGATGTATGCGACTCCGGGGACGATCGATGCGATACTGCACACCAAATCCGTCGGAACGATCGATCCCGCCCTGTTTCATGAGATTCATGCGGGGGAGGATTTTACGATCGGAGATATGACGATCGAGCCGATTGCCATCTCACATGACGCGGCTGAGCCGGTGGCGTATAAGATGAAGCAGCCTGGAAAATCCATGGCGGTCATGACGGATCTGGGAATTTATGACGACCATATTGTGGAGAAGTTAAAGGGGCTGGACGTGCTTCTTCTCGAGGCGAATCATGATGTACATATGCTGCAGGTCGGAAGTTATCCGTATCCGTTAAAACAGCGTATTCTCGGAGAGAAGGGACACCTGTCCAACGAGCTTTCCGGGCGGCTGCTCGGGGAGGTGTTGCACGATCATTTCGGCACGGTCTTTTTAGGACATCTGTCCAAGGAAAATAACTATGCGGAACTTGCGTACGAGACGGTACGGCTGGAAGTGGCGATGGGAGATAATCCTTATAAGGGGGATGATTTTCCGATGTATGTGGCAAAGAGAGACGAGCCGTCCGAGCTGGTGCGGTTCTAAGACCGGAGAAAGAAGAAGCATACGGTTCTAAGACTAAGAACGTAGGTTATGAATCTGACATATGATAGAGCGAGATTTCAATAGAAGGAATCCTGCTCTATTTTTTTGTATTTAAAGTCCGCATATCATTGATAATTAGTTGAATGTGAGCTTTTTGTTCCGGCGTCAGATCGGTAAATTCCACCATGATGCGATCCTGCTCCATTTCCAGCAGATAATCGGTAGAACAGGAAAAAAACAAAGCTAGTTTTTTCACAATATCCACAGACGGAAGAATGTTGTTATTCTCCCAGTTGCTTACACTTTGCTTAGAAACGTTCAGTTTTCGGGCAAGCTCAACTTGACTCAAATTGCGGGCAGTTCGTAAGGTTTTGATTCGATCCCCCAACATTCTGTTTACTCCTTTTCTAACAAGTGTATAAAGAACGGTGTATATTTACAAAATACATTAGTATTGTTATAATGGACTCTGATTGGACGACAAAAGAAAAAGAGAGTGGACAATGATAGTATTTTCGGAATTGTTAAAATCATTTATCAATGAAAAGAATATTTCGGTGAAAAAGCTGGCGGCAAATGTCCAGATGGACCGGACGCTGATACAGAAATACATGTCCGGAAGCCGGACCCCGAAGAATTACAGAGAGGTGCAAAAGCTGGCAGACGGAATGATGCTGCTGCCGGAGCAGCAGGGAGAACTGCTGGATGCGTATTACAGAAATCTTTACGGGGACAAAACGTATGAGGGGTATCGGAAGATCGCAGAGACACTGGAAGGAATGAAGGATTTTCGTATGAAGGAACCGGCAGTGCCCGCGGCATTTCCCGATACCGGGATGCCAGAGGAACCACAGGAGGAAGCGGAGTACGTGCGGCACGGAAAACTGGAAGTGGAGCAGGCGTTCATCAGCCTGCTGCGGAAGGAATGTGAGCGTGCAGGCGAGGAGCCTCTTTTCATTCGTATGATGATGCAGCCGGATCAGAATGAGATGCTGAAACTGTTATTACATGCAGTTGGAGGAAGAAACGTTATCTTGGAGCATATCCTCTGTCTGGACTGCGACGGAAACAATAACGAAAATATTATGCTCATTTTTTCTGTGCTGGCACTTGCCGCGGAGTGCAGAGCGTATCACGTCTATTACTATTATGATGACATCCGGTCGCATATCAACGAGATGACATTGCTGCCCAATATGGTGCTGGCCGGAGAAAGTGTATTCCTGTGCAATAAGGAGCGGAGCGAGTGCATGATTCTGTACAAAAGTGCAGCAGCGGAATTTTTTGCGGGGCAGTATAACTATATGAAGAAAAGCGCAGCAAAACTTGCCATGCATTATGAGCTGGAAGGCGCGGATGAAGGCATCCTGCGTGATATTCAGATGGATGGAACTTATATGGAATTCGGTTATTTCCCGAGTGTACTGTTGTTCCCGGCCGGGAGAAAGTCTTCGGATGACGCAAGAAATTCCCGGGAGGGAGCGGGCATTGCTGGGAAATATTATTTTTCGGAGCGGGCATTGCGGGCATATCTGAATCCGGATCGTGCGGATTGCGGCACGGAGTGCCAGAGAGCGCGTGAGGACGGCGGAATGTCGCAGGACGAGCGGATAAACTGTGTGGGGCACTGGCTGGCAAGGATCAGGGAAGGACAGTGCCTGGCATATATGGCGGATGAGACGAAGCTTGCGATGGAACCCGGCATCGGGATTTTTACCGGCGGACGCGGAACGGTGGGAATCTGGCGCAAAAAGAAGGGAAAACAGCTGCTGCTGGTAAAAGAATGGAGTGTCTATGATTCCTTGTGCGGCTTTGAAAAATTTGCCCTGGATAATGATCTGTTTCTGGATGCAGAAACTACAACGGAAAGAATACGGCAAATCTGGGAGGAGAGCTCCAAACGAACGATGTAAATGTGTCACACAGAGTGTCACACGTTGAAACGGGAAAATGGAGAAAATATAATAAAAAGTGAATTTTTTGTGAAATTTTGTCGCATCTGGTAGATGGCGGGAAAGAAGAATACAACATGAAGATAAAATTGGCTTTATTAGACAAAGACAAAAATTATTTGGAACGATTATCAACCGTATTTTTAAATAAATACCCGGACCGTATTGAATTTTATTCCTTTTCCGATCCTAAAGTGGCACTTCAGTGTGTGCAGTCGGGAAAAGTGGAGGTATTTCTTGCGAATGAACAGTTTGAAGTGAATGTGGCGGACATTCCCGAAAATACATGCTTTGCCTATATTGCAGAAAATGCAGAAACGGAAGAAATACATGGACAGCGCACGATATTCAAATATCAGCGCGCGGAGACTTTCTATAAGCAAATCTTAGATTTTTATGCGGAAAATACGACAAAAGTTATCAGCGGATATTCATCCAATCATCAGAATACAACGGAAGTGATATCATTCGGATCGTTTTCGGGAGGAACGGGCTGTTCTACAGTCGCAGCGGCGTTCTGCATCTATGCAGTCAGACGTGGAGCCAGGGTTTTGTACTTAAATCTGGAACGTTTCGGAACGACAGACAGTTTCTTTCATGGAGAGGGACAGACAGATTTCGGCGATGTGTTATATGCCGTCAAAAGCAAGCGGAATAATTTGAATATAAAGCTGGAGAGTACGTTAAGACAGGATGCATCCGGTGTTTATTTTTATGCCAGTCCGAAAGTTGCCCTGGATCTACAGGAAATGGATGAAACAGATGTTAAGACATTGCTGGATGAACTGTGTGCATCCGGCAGATATGACTGTATTATAACCGATATCGATCTGGATTTGAATCCCAAAGTAGAAAAAATATTGGAATATTCTTCCAAAATTGTATTTGTGAGCGACGGAACGGATATTTCCAATATGAAATTGGAACGTGGGCTGCAGACAATGAGACTGTGGGCGCAGCAGAAAAATGAGGTTCTTATGAGCCAGGCATATTTGTATTATAACAAATTCAGCAATAAGACATCCAAGGCTGTGCAGGGGCTTGACCTGGAAGAACTGGGTGGTGTTCCACGCTTTGAGCATGCGACGACGCAGCAGGTAATCGAACAACTGATAAACATTCCTAACTTTGCAAAGTTATATAGTAAATAGGAGTTGCAAAATGACGAGTGAGGAAGAACAGAAGAAAGTTCTTGAAATAAAAAAGTACATAACGGATCATTTTCAGCTGGCACAGATCTCCAATGAAGAACTGGAAGAAAAAGTGGAACAGATTGTAAATGAGTATATGAGTGATGCGTACTGTTCCATTCAGCAGAAAATTTCGATTGCGGGACAGGTTTACGGCGCCATCCGCGGGTTTGGTCTGCTCGACAGCATTATCAATGATGACACGATTACAGAGGTGATGATTAACGGACCGGATCGGATTTTCATTGAGCAGAATGGACGCTTGTATAAGCTGGATAAGCATTTTGAAAGCGAACAGAATCTGGAGGACATTATTCAACGGATTGTGGGACAGGCAGGAAGAGAGGTCAATCAGGCAAATCCGATCTGTGATACCAGATTGCCGGACGGGTCGCGTGTGAATGTGGTGCTGCCGCCGATTTCGTTGTGCGGTCCCATTGTCACGATTCGTAAGTTCTCGAAGACACCTATGACAATTGAACGGTTAATTGCGTATGGTTCACTCACTCCTGAAATTGCGGATATTTTAAAACTGCTGGTGCAGGCAAAGTACAATATTTTTATCTGCGGAGGTACGGGATCCGGAAAAACAACGTTTTTAAATGCGCTTTCTAATTATATTCCGAAGGACGAGCGTGTCATTACCATTGAAGATTCGGCGGAATTGCAGATTGTTGGTATCGACAATCTGGTCAGTCTGGAAACGCGTAATTCCAATGCATCCGGAACGGGAGAAATTACGATTCGTGATCTGATAAAATCTTCACTCCGTATGCGTCCGGAGCGGATTGTCGTGGGCGAGGTCCGCGGCGGGGAAGCACTGGATATGCTGCAGGCAATGAATACCGGGCATGACGGTTCACTGTCCACCGGACATGCGAACAGTACCGCGGATATGTTAAGCCGACTGGAGACGATGGTTCTGCAGGGAGCTGACGGTCTGCCGCTTGACGCAGTCCGCCAGCAGATTGTCTCAGCGATTGATATCATCATACATTTGTCCAGACTTCGCGATAAGTCGAGAAAGACGATGGAGATCACGGAAGTGATCGGATATGAAAACGGAGAGATTCAGCTCAATCCATTGTATGTATTTGAGGAGGATGAGAATACAACACTGGAAAAGGTGTCCGGCAGCCTGAAGCGGACAAAAAACAAAATGCAGAATGTTTTTAAGCTGCAGCTGGCAGGAATAAAAGTCGAGGTTTAAAAAGCATGAAAAAAGAGAAGAAGAAGGAAGAACAGTACATAAATTCCCCGCTCAATAACCCGATGCTTAACTATGATGTCTACATTCCGGGAAAAGGAGAGCGGATAGGCGTGAGTCTCCTGTTTTTTCTGATAGGCGGATGCGCGGGGATGGTCTTTTATGGGAATCTGTTTATGAGAGATGGCATGGCGACCACGGCAACATACATTTCAAATGTGATCTTTTTCGTGGTTGTCGGTGCATTTGCAGTTCATTTTGCATTTCCGGTATATATAAAAAATTGTTTAGAAAAACGGAAAAATAAATTGAAACTACAGTTTCGGGATATGCTGGAGTCGCTGACGGCGTCGTTTTCATCCGGAAGTAATGTGCAAAATGCATTTCAGGCGGCATATGAAGATCTGAATATGCAGTATGAAAAAAAAGACTATATTGTGGTCGAGATGCAGGAAATTTTAAACGGAATTGCACAGAACATCAATATTGAGGATATGATGAGAAATTTTGGGGACAGAAGCGGCAATGAAGATATCAAAAGTTTCGCGGATGTATTTGAGGTGTGTTATCGAAAGGGTGGTGATATGAAAGTCATCATACACCGGACACACAATATTATCAGCGAAAAAATGGCTGTGGCAGATGAAATAGAGACAAAACTTACATCCAATAAGATGCAGCACAGTGTCATGAGCATCATGCCGATTGCCGTTGTTATGTTGTTGAGAGTTACCAATGAAGCATTTGCGGCTAATTTTGCAACTCCGATGGGAGTGTTTGTGAATACGATCGCGATTGGAATTTTTGTGGGAGCGTACAAATACGGGTTAAAAATTGTAGATATAAAGGGATGAGGATATGGTATTGAATTTTATCATGCTGCTTCTGGCGTCGATCACTACCGTGCTGTTTCTTGTGAACTTAGCCAGAGGAAAGCAGTACGGCTATATGGTGGAAAGCCTGGACGGCGGTGAGTATTTTCTGAAAGAACTGTATGTTGTCGGATTTAGTCTTAATGATGGAAAAATTTTTAAACTCCGCGGAAAAATGGAGCGGAATCTGAAAAAGCAGGCAAAACTGCTTTGGGGCGACCGGTACTATGAATACTATGCAAATCTTGCATGGGCGCAATTCCTGTCACTTACGCTTCTGGTTGTTTCCGTAGGCTTTTCACTATCCGGATTTTTGAAAACGGAACAGATTCCGATTTTACTCATTCTGGTATTGTTGTTTGTTGCCGCGTTCTGGAATCTGTCGTTATCCAGAATGAAAGAAAAAGTACAGCAGCGGAGGGAAGCGTGTGAGGCGGAATTTCCGAATATGGTTTCCAAGCTGGCACTTTTAATCAATTCCGGCATGGTACTGCGGGAGGCATGGCGTGTCACTGCCTATGGAAAAGAGGGAACTCTGTATACATTGATGAAACAGGCGTGTGAGGATATGGAAAACGGAGAATCGGACATAGGAGCGATCTATAAGTTTGGCGTCACATCAGATTCGGCAAGCATTAAAAAGTTTACGAGTGCAATGATTCAGGGAATGCAGAAGGGAAACAGCGAACTGGCGGATTTTATGGTTTCCCAGACAAGTGAACTCTGGGCACACAAGAGACAGATGGCGTTACAGCAGGGAGAAGTTGCTGCCGGGAAATTGATTATTCCGCTTGGAATTACGTTCGCCGGAATTATTATGATTATCGTATCGGCGGCGATGCAGAGCATGTCATTTTGATTTATGCGCAATGCGTATAGATAAATATTTTTGAGAAAGGAGGAAACAGTTATGAAATTGTTAGAAAAAGCAGATTCATTTTTGATTGGAGCAAAGATTAGAGTTGACTCTTTCCTGAATCACGAGGAAGGCGATACAAACTTTATATCGATTCTGGTACTTCTTGGTATCGCACTGGCACTTGCCGGCGTATTTCTTGGATTCAAGGATCAGGTTCTTGCCTGGGTTGACACGAATGTAGGCGACTTTTTTAACCAGAATGGTGGAAGAGGTTAAAAGAAAAAGGAGAAAACCTGCTGCAGAGACAAGCAGGTTTTCTCTGTATCCATTGAAATGAGAGAGACAGGAGCATAAAAAGTGAATGTTGTAATACATGGAATTGGCTGGGGAATTCTGGCAGCGGCAATGATGCTACCAATGAAAGCGGTTGCACGGAAGCGGGGGGCGAAAGAGACACGCAGAGGCTGGCGGACTGTGGTAATGTGTCTGATTCTTGTGGCAGTGTCTGTTTTGGAAGGCTGCAGAATTGCCACCAGAGATTTTCTGATTGCGGAGGAGGTGCGTCTTACCATCAGCTATTTTCTGATACTCGGAGCGGCTGTGATTGATGAGAAAATGCGCATTATACCTAATTTTATACCGGGAATCATGGTACTTTCCAGTCTTGTGATTGTTGCCATAAAGGCACTGATGGGTGGAAATGTAGGGACCGATCTGGCAGGAGCCATTTTGGGAGCGCTGCTCTGCGGTGTTGTATTGGGAATTGCGGACAAGGCATCCAAAGGAGGAATCGGAAAAGGGGATATCAAACTTTTGATGGCACATGGATTCTTGTGCGGAACAAATATTGTTTTCTCAACGTTGTTGTTAGCGCTGCTCTGTTGTGCAGTGTTTTCGGCAGGGATGGTTTTATTGAAGAAATGTACGGCAAAAGATCATCTGGCTTTTGGACCGTTTTTATATGTGGGATATGCAGTGATGCTCTTCTTTACAATTTACTAAGAAAGAAGGACTGGTGAGGATAATGAAAGGCTCTAAAATACTGATTACATTAGGAATGATCGGCGTGCTTGCCGGTGGCTGGGGTGTGTTCTGGTCAAAAAGTATACATTCCTATTTAGAATATAAAAATCTGTTGGCGGCTGCGGAAGACAGTTTGAAGGATGGGCTGTATGAACAGGCGATTGAACGTTATCAGCAGTCGTTAAGTTATTCCGATGATGTAAAGACATATCAGAAAATTAAAGAAATCTATGATCTGTATTACGCGGAAGAACCGACCGCTTATGTGCGGAACTGCTATATCAACGATATGAGTGCGGCGACTGCGGCATATCCGAAGCAGGCGGAGTTCTGGCAGGCAGAGATTACATTATATATGGAAGGAAAGAATGATTCCAAAGCATATGCGGCGGCAAAAAAAGCGTTAGATAGCGGAGCTAAAAGTGATGAATTGACGGCTGTCTATCAGAAACTGCTGTATGAGGTAAAACTGGATTATCAGCTTTTTACAGATTTTAAGACGTGCTTGAATGGTTATATCACAGTGTGTGACGGAGATACGTGGCAGGTGCTTGATGGCAAAGGAGATAAAGTCAGCAGCCAATACCGGTTTATCGGACTCATCAATGATGAGGGTGAGGGAATTTATACGAATGATATTGACACCAGACTTTTAGATAAGAAAGAAGTGACGAGAGCAAGATTTGAGATTGCGGTACAGGATGCCGGATATTATTCGGAGACATCTGGATATGTGCCGGTAAAGATGGATGATAAATGGCGGTATCTGAATGCGGAGGGAGAATACCTTCCGGGAGAATATGACCAGGCAGGAAGTTTTTACAACCATAAAGCCGCCGTTTTGCAGGGAGAAAAATGGTTTTTGATCGATGACACTGGAAAGACGGTGTCTGACAATTATGAGGACATGAAACTCGATTTGTATGGCAGTTATGTACAGGGTGGTGTGATACTGGCGAAAAAGGACGGCGCTTACCACATTTATGATTTGGAGGAAAATCAGATCGGCGATTTCTCATGTGACGATATGGATATCTGCATTGATGGCGGACTTATTGCGTTTAAACAGGGAGACAAATGGGGTTATGTCGATGTGGAGGGAAACATTGCCGTGGAACCGCAATATGCCGGTGCAAAAAGTTTTTCCGACCATCTGGCAGCTATTTGTGATGAAAACGGATACTGGGGATTTATAAACAGCAGATATGAACAGGTGATCGGATATGATTATCTGGATGCCTATTATTTTAATTCGGATGAGACCTGTATGGTGAGTGCTGCGGAGGGCACCTATCAGATAATGAGATTCGTTTTTGAGTAAAGGGGTTGCTTATGAAAAAGATGGAGCATGTGAATGAGTCTGGTGAGGTAATGCTGGAAGGATTGATCGTATATACGATCACGGTATTTCTGCTTTTTTTCCTGCTGGCTATTTTTTCAGTGTTGTTTCAGGCATGGAATGTGCAGACGATTGCGAACGAGACGGCGGCAAGGAATGCACAGATTTACAGACTGGAAAGTGCAGACGTAGTAACTGGATATGTCACGGAAGAACAGTTGACGGATATGCCGATTTACCGTTACCTGAAGAATCGAACAGAACTTGAAATGGCCGCCAGACAAAAGATTATGGACTATGCATCGAATCGCTTAATAAAAACAACCTATACGAAAGCAACGTCAGATCCTCAGATTGATGTTGAAATGGAAAAGGATTCAATTGCCAGAAGGCATATAAAAGTGACTGTGACAGGAGATTATACTGTCCCGTTTGGTGAGGCGCTGTCATATTTTGGATTTGATAGTGTGGCACATTATGAGACAACTGCTTATGCGGAATGTGTGGATTTGCTGGATTATATCAGTATGGTGGATTTTGTGGATAATCAGACTTCACTGGGGCAGTTTGGCAGCGAAACTGTGGGATTGGTTAACAGCATCATGAAACTTTTTAATGATATACGTGGCTTGATTGCGGATTAGAAAGTGGGGAAACAGATGAGAAAACGATATTGGAAGTTTAAGCATTTCAAATACATCAATGGAATCCGGGGAGCAATTTCTTTATTTCTGGCAGTCATAATGACACCGTTTCTTACAATAGCGATGGCTTTGGTGGAGACCGGACGCTACAACAGTGCTGTTTCAGTGTTGGATGAAGCAATGGGAATTTCTTCTACGGCAACGCTTGCAAATTATGATGAATATCTGCATAAGAGATGGGGACTTTTGGCAGCAGATCAAGGGATCAATCTGGATGCCTTGTATGGCAGTTATCTATCAACGAATGCAGGTGTTTTCGGATCAAGCTTGACGCTGGAGAATCAGAGCGCAGAGGGGATATATCCACTGGGAGATCCGGAGATTTTGGAAAGTCAGATTTTGGAGTTCAGTAAATTAAATGCACCGACACTGTTGGCGGAAAATTTTTTGAATTTGTCCGAAGTAATCGACAAGATAGAACAGATAGGACAGTTTGACGATATTATTTCTTGTCTGGATGATGGGGTAGAAGCGGTTGATTCAACCGTAACCTTTATTGATTATGCAGAAGATTTAAAGGAAGATGCAAGAAATCTGGAAAGTTACAACCAAACATATGAAGAACGGTACACTGCATTCTCGGATGCGGTAGATAACTTGAGAGAGGCATTAGGAGAAACACGTCCGGATGAGGAGGAAGATCCAGAAGGTGCGGCAACGTATGATGCGAATATAAGTACGTTGCGTACGAATGTAGAGACTGCCAGAAGCAGCTATAGTGAGATATTGGGAAATGTGTCTATCTTGTTATCTGATTATAAAGCTAAGATGTCTCAGTGTATGGAATCACAGGCAGACATACAAGAACATATAACACAATTTGGAAGTGATTATTTAGCGTATAACCAAAATAAGAGTGCAAAGGAGGAAAGCTTAAGAAACGTAAAAAATAGAATTAGTGCTATGGAGAGAGATGGATATGCGAGAGATGATGAAACGTATCGAAATCTGGTTTCTGAAAGGAATCGAATAGAGAATGAACTGGCTGATATTGAATTTGAAAGTGGATTGTTAAATGCTACATCTGCTGGTTGCCAAGAAGTGATGGATGGTTGGCAGACTTCGGCTGAAGCATATGATGATGCAACAATTGGTACAATTATTCAGAGTTTTAATAGTATGAAAACGAGTGTAGATAATTATAGTGTAAGTTCTATTACATCGGATACAGCAGAACTGGATGAAGTAACATATCATTGTGTAGCGGTCGGAGGATATATTTCTGCATCAGATATTGATGATTATCTTGCGGGACAAGAACAGGAGCTGCAGAATGGCAGTTTGGCTGCATTAGTGGAAGGAATGACTTCATTTTACAATTCAATCTTTCAAATGACGATGTTATATGACCCAGAATTGTCAGCATATTTGGACGTAGATTACTATAACCAAAATCTGGGTGGATTACCGGGAGGAGCTGCTGCTGAGGGAGGAGCAGCAGATGTTATAAGAAGTATTGGGGCGCTTATAAGTGACATTAAACAGTTTAAGCAGCAACTATCAAGTTGGAAATTTATAGAGGCACTTAAACAGATAAAGGAAATTATCAATGCAGTAATAGCATTTTTTGAAGCATTGGCACATTATGCATGCGGCATTCTTAGAAATATTGAAGAATTATTTCAGGGCTGTGATCGTTTATATTACAGTACCTATACAACGTTTAACCTTTCGTGTAGGACGGATGATGATTTTAAGTGCATGACAGGATATACATTGGAGGATCTTCCAGAACAACAAATTGTAGGAAATAATGGAACAGTATTTGATGATTTGGCGGCTCTAATTGATGCAGTGCAAAGTTATGCTAATGGATCAGGGGATGATATAACTTTCAGCGGTGCTGAATTGGAATATGTTTTATATGGTAGTAACAGCGAGTTGGCGAATCAGTTGTATACATTTTGCACGCTTTATTTGTTGAGACTTTTGTTGGATATTGCACCAGTTGCATTAAATGAAGAAGTACAGGCGTTGGCTGCAGCTTCAACATTTGGTTATCCGATTGTGATTGGTTTGGAAATGTTATTGGAGCCACTGATAGAGACTATTTTATTAGTAAATGGAGAATCTTTTGGCATTTATGATAAGACAGTATTTTTGACTCCAACAGGATTGCCGCAGATGATAAATAAAATGATTTCTGTAGTAAGGCTAACAACAACGCAAGCAGAGGGATTGAAAACAGAACTTCTTAATGCATTTGATACTACTGAGGATAATTACAATTATCAGCATTATCTGTATGAACATAGAAATAATCAAAACCAGAATCAAAACCAGAATCAAAACCAGAATCAAAATCAAAATGACGCGATTGGAAATATACAGGATTATGTGGGAGAATTGTTTGAATTCAATTACAGGGAATACTGTTTTATGCTATTGCTTTTAACTGTTACCAAGGAACAGCAGCTTGCGCGGTTACAAAATTTGATACAGACAGAAACACTCTATTACTATCAACAAAAAGGCGTGGATTACACGTTTGATCTGCGGAGTAGTTACACCTATCTCCACACGGAGGCAGATGTCAAAGTGAAGCAGATGCTGCCTGCATTGATAGATTCTTCCCTGTTTGAGATTACCCGGGAGCAATACAGGGGGTACTGATATGAGAAGAGGAAGAGAAGAGGGAGCCATCACACTGGAAGCTTGCGTTTCGGTGCTTGTATTTTTAGTGTTGATGTTGTTTTTAGCAGGTTTTTTTAAAATGTATATGGCGCAGAACGCAACAGCACACACGCTGTTGCAGACATCACAGAGTCTGTCTCTCGATGAGTATTCAGCAGAAAGAATCGGAAATGGTGGCTGGGAATCCGTTGGGGATCTGATAAATGGTCTTTTTGAATTGTTTAACAATGATGAGTTTACGTCTTACACAAGCTGTCATGAGGGAGCGATTGTTGACCAGGATGTGATAAAGAAACGTTTTGTCGGATATCTGACCGGTGGGGACGAAGCTGCTGCAGATGAATTTTTAAAGAATGTAAAAGTAGTAGACGGATTAGACGGATTGGATTTTTCGGAATCTTATGTAGCCGATGATACGCTGTATATCGTTTTAAACTATGAATTAGAGTATGACATGAATGTCTGGAGCATGGATCCTGTGAATGTGAGACAGACGACCTGCTCCAAATTATGGAAGAATCTGGAGTGACAGAAATGAGTAAATTTTGTTTTGAAAATCAGGGAAATGGCACTTATCTGGTGTATCCGGTTGGACCGGATGAGCAGGTAGACGCATTGACGCTTGGAATGCTTACCAATAACAGCATAAAGAATTTTGCGCCGGTTGTTTATACACAACAGGATGAGAAAAAATATATCAAATATAATGTGACAACCAGAATCTCTGTGCAGCAGTTGTTGATGAGCCCGGTCAATAAAAAACAGCTTCTGGGAGTACTTACCGGAATCGCTGCGGCAGTAAGCGATGCAGAAGAATATATGATTGACGTGAGATCTATTCTGTTTGATCAAAACTACATTTTTGTGGATGCCGCAGGGGAGACAACAGTTATGATATGCCTTCCGGTTGCTGGGGAGCAAAAACAGCTTCCGGATATGAAATTGTTTTTTAAGGAACTGTTGTTTACGGTCAGTCTGAATCCGGGAGAGAACAACGACTATTTTGTTCGTATGATTAACTATTTAAATAAGGAAGATTCTTTTTCTACAGAAGCTTTTTCGGATTTCCTGAAAAAGCTTTCGGTCGAGTCAGCACTGGTGGTACAGGGGTCTGTGCAGGCACCGGCAAGACAGGAAAATGTGCAGCCGAAGGCATCACAGGTACAGACACAGCCGCAGGCATCGCAGGGACAGGCACTGCCACGGCAAAATCAGCAGCAAGCTGCTCCGGAAAATACTTATCGACCTCAGCCACAGGTACCGCAGTCCGGGCAGCCGGTGATGCCGGCGCAGAAACCGCAGGTACAGAAGCAGCCGACACAGGTTGCTCCGGCGAGTGGTACAAATGCACAGAAAAAGGAGATGTCCTGGTTTTATCTGATGCAGCATTATAACAAGGAAAATGCGGCTTTGTATAAGAGCCAGAAGGAACAGAAGAAGCAGGAAAAGAAGACAGGAAAAGAAAAAGGAAAGAAGCAGGAAGTCAGAAAGAATCCGGCAGGCACAACGGGAGCAGTACAGACGCAGCAATATGCGGTTCCGGGTGCGCCGGGGAATGTGCCAAATAACGGTATAACGATACCGGGGAATATGCCGGCAAACGGAATGATGCAGAACAGAATGGCGAGTGTGCCGCAGAATACCGCAGGCCCGGCAATTTCAAACGCCGGACCAAACGGAATGACATCACAGCCTGCGGCACCGATGATACCACAGGGAAAGATTGTTGAGCACCGGGCGGATTTTGGAGAGACAACGGTATTAGGCGGGGGAATGGGAGAGACGACAGTATTGTCGGAAGTGCATATGCAGGGAAATGAGAATATGCCTTATCTGATCCGCGAAAAGAACAGCGAAAAAATACCATTAAGTAAACCGGTATTCCGCATCGGAAAGGAAAAAAGTTATGTGGATTATTTTATTGGAGATAATACAGCGGTCAGCCGGAGCCATGCCAACATTATCACGAGGGAAGGCCGGTGCTTTATTCTGGATACAAATTCCACAAATCATACCTATGTAAATGGTGTGATGATCAGGAGCAATGAGGAAGTCGTTTTATCCGAAGGAGATAAAATACGGCTGGCAAACGAAGAATTTGTCTTTCATGGATAAAGGATAAAAAAAGCAGGCGGAAAGGCGGAAGGTGCGGGCGTGAATTTTATTATTTCAGCGACAACGGATATTGGCACAACGAAAAAGACAAATCAGGATAGTCTCAGTATGAAAGTGATTCGTACACCGGCAGGCAGAATGGTATTTGCTGTGCTGTGCGATGGTATGGGAGGTCTTTCAAGCGGAGAAGTGGCAAGTGCAACGGTTGTGAAGGCTTTTCATGAGTGGGTGGTAAAGGAACTGCCGGGTTTGTGTATGCAAACGGAAATTATGGATTCTGAGATAAAAAGCCAGTGGGAAAAGATTATCACACAACAGAATGAGAAGATTAAATCATACGGAGCAAGACAGGGAGTCCGGCTTGGAACCACAGTAGTAGCGATGCTTCTGACACAATCGAGATATTACATACTAAATGTCGGGGATTCACGTGCCTATGAGATTAAGAACGGGATAAGGCAGCTGACAGCAGACCAGACATTTGTGGCACGCGAAGTAGCTTGCGGGAACATGACAGAAGAGCAGGCGAAAATGGATGAACGGCGCAATGTATTGTTGCAGTGTGTGGGAGCTTCCGAAGAGGTATATCCGGATATGTTTTTCGGTGAGGTGCAGAGAGATGCCGTCTATATGCTCTGCTCCGATGGCTTTCGTCATGAAATAACGCCGGAGGAGATTGAGGAAGGCTTACAGCCGGATATGCTTTTGGACGAACACAAGATGCAATGCTGTGCGACAGAACTGGTGGAAAAAAACAAAATGCGCGGTGAGCGGGATAATATTTCAGTTGCGCTGATACGGACGTTTTAAGGAGGATGGGCATGCTGGAAATAGGAACGCTTGTCGACGGAAAATACAAAATCTTAAATAAAGTCGGACAAGGCGGAATGAGTGTTGTTTATCTTGCAATGAATGAAAAAGCAAATAAACAATGGGCGATTAAGGAAGTCCGCAAAGATGGCGTCAAGGATTTTGAGGTGGTGAAACAAAGCCTTGTTGCGGAAACGGACATGCTGAAAAAGCTGAGCCATCCGAGTCTGCCCAGTATCGTGGATGTGATCGAGGATGAGAGTACATTCCTGATTGTGATGGACTACATACAGGGAAATCCTTTGAGCAGAGCGCTGGAAGAATATGGAGCGCAGCCGCAGGAACATGTGATTGAGTGGGCAAAGCAGCTTTGTGATGTGCTTGGTTATCTGCATACCAGAACACCGGCAATCATATACCGGGACATGAAGCCGGCAAACGTGATGCTTAAGCCGGACGGGAATGTGACGCTTATTGACTTTGGAACGGCAAGAGAATTTAAAGAAAAAAACCTCGCAGATACCACCTGTCTGGGAACTGTGGGGTATGCTGCACCGGAGCAGTTCGGAGGAATGGGACAGACGGATGCAAGGACGGACATTTATTGTCTGGGCGCTACGCTGTATCATCTGGTGACCGGGATGAATCCCTGTGAGCCGCCTTACGAAATCCGACCTATCCGTGAGATCAATCCGTCGCTTTCCGGCGGATTGGAGCAGATTATTTTAAAATGTACCCAGCGAAACCCGCAGGATCGATATCAATCCTGTGCAGAACTGATGTATGCACTGGAACATTATGATGAGATTGATGATGTGTTCCGGAAAAAGCAAAAAAGGAAACTGACCGCATTTGCATCGAGTGTTTCCCTGATGGTCATTTGTGCGGCCGTATCCATATGGGGATACATTTCTGCGGAAAATAAAAAAAGTGAAAATTATGACATCATCCTGAAGCGTGCGGAGAATGCGGAAGATTATTATGAAGCGATATTGACGGATCCGGTAAGGACGGATGCTTACCTTGGTCTGAATGACCTGCTCATAAATGACTTTGTGCTGACAAGAGAAGAAGGGCAGACACTGCAGCAGCTGCGTCTTGGTCTGGATCAAAAAAACGCAAAGGGGTTTTATGACAGCGTAGATGTATTGGGAAAATTAAAAAACAGCAATCCCAAAGGATATGAGGAAGTGTGTTATCAATTTGGGGAATCTTTCATGTTTTATTATGATGTTAATACGGACTATGACAGATATGTAAATGCGGAAAAATGGTTTGCGGAAGTCTTGAAGGAGGACTATCCGATTGCTGGAATATACTGTGATATTGCGGACTGTATGGAGCTAATCAATCAGTATAACGGTGCCAAAGTGAAACAGACAGAAAAAATGTATGAGGAATATGGAAGATTGTGGGAAATGGTTGGAGAACTGAAGGATAAGGCGGATGAATTTGGAAGTGTAGATGCAAAGCTTCAGGTCTGGAATGAGATTAACCGTATGATCAATGAACGTGCGGTGCAGTTCCTTGAGGTTGCAACAGCGGAGGAATTGCAACAGGTGTTGAATTCCATATCCGAAGAAGCGGGAGCGGTACAGGAATCTGTGATCAGTGAAGACATACAAAAGCTGCAGGATGCGATTCGTGAAACGCAAAAAAAACTGGATTCGGTCGGAGAATAGGGGGGAACAAGAATGACATATGAGACGTATCGCTATATTTTTGTGATAGCAGCGGTTCTCTGCGGAGTGATGTTTGGGGTCTCTGTTCTGCTGTTTTTCCTGTTAAAAATACCGGCAGTGATCGGCAATTTGAGTGGATCTACGGCGAGAAAAAGTATCCGGACGATTGAGGAAAAGAGTTCCTGGAAAGAGAATGGAACCAATGATCCGGACGAAAACTGGAAGAGCAGAGGCAGATTAACGGATAAAATATCACCGTCAGGAAGAGTGCAGCCTTTGCCGCACATGACAGGACAAATGGACATTATTACCACTAAGATTGCAACACAGCGGATGTCGTCTATGCCGCAGTCGGAAGAGACGGTGGTGCTGACGGAGAAAACGGCATCCGATATTACAACGCAGCTTGAGAATGTGCAGTCCTGCGGTGAGACAACATTGCTTGAAGAAGCAGCGTTTGAGATAGAACTGGATATTACTTATATTCACACAGATGAGATTGTGGCGTGAAAAGGGATAGAAGAAAAGGAGTGCGGAAAATGAAAATCAGTAAGACATCACTGGCAGAAAGAATGATAGCGTTGCTGCTGGCGGCAGCTGTTGTCGTAAGTGCGATACCGATAGGAGCGCTAAGAGTTTCTGCAGCAACGCTGGTTCAGCTGTCAGGAAGTGTAATGGATCAGGTGACGGGAAGCGGGATTGCAGATGTAACGGTAACTTTAACTTCAGAGACATCAGATGCCGTTGTGGAAGGAACGCAGACGGATGCGAATGGAGCATATGCGGTAAATCTGACAGCGGGAGCTGCTTACACGGTAAGTTTTTCAAAAGAAGGGTACAAAGGAAATCAGATTGCTTATACGGGAGCAGATACGACGGCGGATACAAGTGGTGTGGATGTGCAGATGGAAGAAAAGAAAGAGGATACAACGTTTGCTTTTGCTATGCCAGCGCCGGATGCGGTTCCCTATGGAACAGATTTTTCAAACATTGCAGTGTCGCAGGAACAGCCGGATGTAGCTGTTACATATAAAAGTCTGGATGAAAATGTGGCAACAGTAGATGCGGATGGAAAAGTAACCGCATTATGTGCGGGTATTGTTACAATCACAGCGGCATTGGAGGAAAGTGAAGAATACAAAAAAGCCGTTGCAAGTTATGATCTTACCATTGAAAAAGCGGATCAGACCGGATTCGTATTTGCAAATCCGAATCCGGGGAAACAGGGCTGGGGAACCGAAAGTTTTGAGAATGCTGCAAGTGGCGGAGAGGGAACCGGCGCGATACATTATGCTGTTACAGAAGGAAATGAGTGTGGCAGCGTAGATCCGGATTCCGGAGTTCTTACATTTATAAAAGAAGGAACAATAAAGGTTACTGCGGAGAAAGAAGAGGATTCCTGCTACAAAGCGGCAGTGGCATCTTACCAGATTACGGTGGAGAAGGGAGATCAGACCGGTTTTCAGTTTAAGAACAGCGCACCGTCTGTTTCTTATGGAGAAAACGGGAACTTCTATACGAATGAACTGCTCGGAACGGTAGCGGACGCGACGATTACCTATGCGATCACAGAACAGAAAGATGCGGATGGAAACAACGTATCTGACGTGGCGGAAATTGATGCACAGCTTGGAACATTGACCATCAAGCGGCCGGGAACGGTAAAGGTTGTGGCAGAGAGCACGGGTTCAGCCGGTTATAATGATGCGCAGGCGGAATATGTACTTACGATTCATAAAGCAAATCCGCAGGTGGGTTTTGCAGACGGCAGCGATGTATCGATACTGTATGGTGAAAAGGGAAAGCGCTATATCAATGCACTGACCGGTGCGGAAGCACTGCAACAGAATGCGGGAAGTATTGTGTATGAAGTGACCGGACAGACCGCGGGCAGTGAGATCGTAGAACAATTGGATTCTTCAAGCGGTGAGATTACTTTCAAGGATGGTGTGACTGGAAGAGCAACCGTGAATGCTACATGGGAAGAAAGTGACTGTTATACGGGAGGAAGCGCCAGTTATACGGTGACGGTCTCCTATGCGCAGACGCCGGCAGACGCGTATGAAGTGACGGGGGATAAAGCAAATAACAGTGAGTGGTATACCGGTAATGTAAAAATTGCGGCACCGACAGGTTATCAGATCAGTTACAGCAATACGCTGGAGGATAATGAGTGGAAGACGGCAGTTGACTGGGACACTGAATGGGATAAGAATGGTACAAATCCAGGTAGAGAGATTTATCTGCGTGATTTAAACAGTGGCGCAATCACGGATGCAGTCAGCGTGGACGCCGTAAAATTAGATAAGACAGATCCAGTTGTGTATGATATTACTTACAGCAAAACCGCTGTGGATAAAGTGCTGGAGGGTATTACATTTGGTTTGTACAATGCAGAATGTATTGATGTAACAATATCGGCGTATGATGCAATCTCTGGAGTGGCTTCACTGTCATACACATATACGTCGGACGGGACGGTGGCAAATGGTGTCAGTCAGGGAGAGACGACAGTCGATGTTACAGCGGGAACGCCGGGAATAGAGATCGATACACAGACTGGTAAAGTAAGTTATTCGTTCCGGATTCCGGCAGAGTTCCGAGGTAAAATTCAGGCGGCTGCTGTGGATGGCGCCGGCAGACGGGCGCAGATCACAACAGAGAAGACGATTGTTGTGGACAATGAAGCTCCGGTGGTTGGGATTACGCTGCATGGAACCGACGGAAATGCGCCGGTGGCGGCAAATTATCAAGGCGTTTATCAGCAAACGATTGTTGCGGAAGTAACGGTTGAGGAGTCCAATTTTATGCCGGATGCAACACATGCGATTGCAAACGGCGAAGAAAAAATGTTTGATTCTTCCTGGAGCAGAGTAAATGGAACGGATACGTGGAAGAATACGATTACATTTTCTGAGGATGCGGTGTATTCTTTGAAGGTTTCTTCAAAAGACCTGTTAGACAAAGAGACATCAGAGGAAGTGACTTTTACGGTGGATCAGCATGCGCCTGCAACAGGGGATATTCAGATTGAGTACAGTCCGACAGCGAGCACATGGGAAAAAGTTCTGCATATGGTTACCTTTGGATATTATGCGTACAAAGATAATGTAACGGTAACATTACATGCACAGGATCGGGTGTCAGGTGTGGAATCGTTTGCATGGATTTATACGCAGGAAGAAAACACCAGCACGACAAAAAATGTTGCGTTGAAAAACGGTGTGATAACACAGGATCAGATTGCGTATTCCAATAATGGGAAAAATGCAAAGGCATCCTTTGTACTCACTGCAACGGAGGCAGAACAGTTTCGGGGAAGCGTAGCGGTGACAGTGACGGATAAAGCCGGAAACACAAGTGATGTCAAGAATGACGGTACCAGAATTAACATTGTCGATAATATCAGTCCGATACGCACAGTTACATATTCTCCTGCATACAGGGTAGTAGATGCTGCCACATATGAGGAGATTGAAAATTATAATTATGAGAGTGAGAACACAAACGCAATTCTTTATTATGATGGCGATATTACAGCAACCTTTGCCGTCACAGAGGCAAACTTTTATCCAGAGGATGTAAAAATTTTTGTGAACGGAACCAGACAGGAGTCACAAGGATGGACGCAGAACGGAGATCGATGGACGAGCAGTCTTACCTTAACGGAGGACGGTATCTATACGATTACGATGGAGTATGACGACAGATCCGGAAATGTGATGGATTCTTACACTTCGCAGCAGATGATTATCGATACGGAAAGACCGGAGGTAAAGATCGATTTTCTTGATGCAGAGGGGAGAAAAGCAGAGTGTCCGCTATACGAAAATTACTTTAATCAGGATATTACGGCAAAAGTTACAGTGACAGATCCAAACTTTGTCGCGGATGAGGCTGAACTTGTATTGAACAATGAGACGCTTTCCGGTGATTCGTGGAAGAAGGATGGAGCAGGACGCTGGGTATATACGATGCCGCTTACTACAGAGCAGTATTATGATATGCAGGTAAAGGCAACCGATTTTATGGGCAGAGAAGGAACCGGAGCTGCATCATGGTGTATCGATAAAACAGCGCCGGGTGCAGAACGCATGACGATTACCTATAACGATGCATTGAATGCATGGGAAAGAGTGCTGAATACAGTTACATTTGGTTATTATGCGTATCATAGGGATATAGATGTTACGGTTACGGCATGGGATGACATGTCAGGAATTGACAGTTTTGTCTGGACATACAGTAAAGAAACGGATGCCAGCGGAGTCAATGTGACGGAAAAGAGTGCGGTAATTGGAAGCGATCAGATTACATATTCTGAGGATGGAAAGCAGGCAAAGGCAACGTTTTGTTTAAGCGCATCGGAATATGAGCAATATCGCGGAAGCATTGCAGTAAAAGCGAATGACCGCGCAGGCAACAGCAGTGTAAAGAACGATAATGCACGTATTGAGATTATAGACACGATCTCACCTACACGGTCGGTAAGTTATACTGCGGCAAAACAGGTAGTGGATGCCGACACACTGCAGACAAAGGCGGAATACCAGTACGATGCGGAAAATACAAACTCAATCTTGTATTATGATGGCGATGTAACGGCCAGATTTGACATTAACGAGGCGAATTTTTATCCGGAGGATGTGGCTGTCTGCGTAAATGGACAGAGACAGAACAATGTGACCTGGAGCGGCCAGGGAGACCGGTGGACGGGAATGCTGACCATTTCCGGGGATGGTGAGTATATTGTGACAATGTCTTATACCGATCGTTCCGGAAATCCGATGATGGATTATCAATCGGAGAAAATTGTGATTGATACAGTTGCACCGGTGATACAGGTAAATTATCAAAATCAGAATGTGGCAAATGTAATAGATGGTGTGAAGTATTATAATGCAGCACAGACAGCAACCATCTCGATCACAGGTCAAAACTTCCGTGCAGACGATGTGGTGGCAACAGTCCGCGCAGTGGATGCGGAAGACAATCCGGTTGTGGTAAGCGATTACGCAGCATATTTAGCAAATCGGGAGAACTGGCAAAAAAATGGTGATGTATATACGGCGACGGTAAACTATTCTGTGGATGCAAATTATCAGTTTGCGGTTGCGTATAAGGATCTGGCATTGCATGATGCAGCAGCTTATGCCACGGATAAATTTACGGTAGACAAGACGCCACCGACAAATGTGACAGTTTCATACAGCGAGAGTGTTTTGGAGGAAATGCTCGAAGCGGTGACATTCGGATTTTATAATGCACAGGCAACCATAACGATCACTGCGCAGGATGAGACAACCGGAATTCATCAGATCGTATTTGATGCACCGAAAGGCAATGATGTAAGTGATGTGAATTCTGAGATTGCCGGAATGGTGATTACGGAGGATCAGATCGGCCACGGAGGAAAGAATGCATCTGTTGCCATTCAGGTTCCGCAGGGGGAACTGGGAGAACAGAATCAGTTCAATGGAACCGTGGCATGCAAAGTTGCGGACCGGGCAGGAAATACCAGCAATTTGTCGGATGACAGGAGAACGGTTGTTGATAATATCAAGCCGGTGATCAATGTAACAATGGATGATCCGGTGAAAGAGGAAAATGAAATTGCCTACTATGATGGCGATGTTACCGTAACCATGGAGATTACGGAAGCAAATTTTTATGCGGAGAATGTAGAACTGCATGTGACAAGGGATGATGCGCAGATTTCCGTGACACCGCAGTGGAGTGATGAAAGTAAGGATGTACATATCGGAACCTTTACGCTTGAAGGCGATGGCGATTATATGATTACAGCAGACTATACGGATAAGTCAGGAAATGAGATGGAGCAGTATGCTTCGCAGCAGATCACGATTGACACGGAGGATCCTGTGATTTCTGTGTCGGATATTGTGGCAGGCAGTGCGAGCAAGGAAGAAAAATACGGATTTACCATTACAGCGGAAGATCAGAATCTGGATGGAGGAACATTCGAGGCAAGCCTGACGGCAGTTGAGCAGAATGAGAACGGTTCTTTTGAGACAAAAGAGATTCCGCTGGGGACGGCACACGCTGTGGAAGCGGGAAGAATCTATACTTATACGGTAGATAACCTGCCGGATGATGCGATCTACACACTGAGTTGTTCGGTTACGGATATGGCGGAACATACGACACAGAAGTTTTCTCTTGCAGATGGAAGCGAGTATGAAAATGTACAGTTTTCCATCAACCGTCATGGCTCAAACTTCCTGCTGGATACCGATACGGAAGAATTGACAGAGCAGTATTATGTATACAGTGTGGAAAATGACGTGATTGTGCGCGAGATCAATGTGGACGTTGTGGAGGACTATACGGTACGTCTGAATGATGAGGTGTTAGGCGAAAACAGAGATTATAAGACGGAGCTTTCCGGCGGCGACGGACAGTGGAGTGAGCGGGATTACATCATTGATAAGAAACTGTTTCAGGAGGAAGGCGAATATTATCTGACTGTTGAGTCAAAGGATAAGACGGAGACGGTGGCCTACAGTGATGTCAAGAACGCGGGAGTTGCATTTGTCGTCGATCAGAGTGCGCCGATCGTTACGATCACCGGATTAAAGCAGCAGGGAAGATATCAGACAGATGAGAAGACCGTAAGTGTTATGCCCACCGATGAAGGCGGAAAATTAAACAGTTTTGCAGCGATCGTGCTGGATTCAGACGGAAATCCGATAAAGAATGCGGCAGGAGAAGATATCAGCAGACGTGTGGAACTGACAGGAGAAGATCTGCTGACACAACTGGCTGATAATGATGGAAAGATTACCTTTACAGTGCCGGAAGGACTGGATATGCAGGTTCAGATTATCTGTACAGATTGTGCCGTGCAGCCGGATGGATCGACAAATGAATACAATGAACTGTTTCAGGAGATCACAGTATCCCCGAGTCAGTGGATTATGTTTTATGCGAATAAACCGCTGTTCTACGGTGCTATTGCAGTCGTGTGCGTGCCGGTAGCGGGAGGTACTGCATGGATCCTGTTGCGGAGAAAAAGAAAAATATTAAAAAAGTAGTTGAATTTGCTTTGTAGTATGGTATAATGAAAAAAGAATAGCAGTAGTTGAAACTTTTTCAACTACTGCTATATCCATGAAAGGGAGATTAGTGGAAATGTCAGAGACAGCACAAGGTGGAGTTATTGTTATATGCGGTTTGATTGTATTTATTTATGGAATTTTAAGATGGGTAATTTGGGGGAAATCAAGAGCACAGCGCTTTATAGAGAAAGCACAGAGAAACGGCTGTAGTGCAGAAGCTGTGTGCGTTAAGACAAAGGACTTACATAGGTCAACAAATCGTGATATATATCGTATTGTAAAGAAGAAGTATGAATATATGGTAAATGGAGAAAAGTATTATATTACACTGAAATTTGAGAGCGGTGTTATGAAGACGCCGCCATATTGTATTACAGTGTATTATGATAAAAGAAAACCTAAGAAGGCAGTATATGCATATGAGGGAAGTCGTGAGAGACAGGTTCAGACCGGTTGTGGATATACAGCATTGGCAACATTTTGTACCATGTTCCTGGTTGCAAAACTGTTGGCTCACATATTTTAATGCCAGAGGTTATTGGTATCAGAGTGTTTGTCTTTGTTTTGTTATATTGTGGGAGAAAGGCTGCTGGAGAAGCCAGCTATTTTAGAATGGGTATAACAGATTTGGTTAAATAGCAATACTTGAAAAATCTTAACTGCGGTTATATCCATAAGAGGGAGATATGGATAATAATTTAAAAAAAGAGGAAAGACAGATCATTGCTATGATTATAGGATTCATAGCAGTTATCATATTTGGATTGATGGCAATGTTTATATCCCAGTTTGGCGGACTGGAGGCATTGACACCGGTACATTTTGCTATTGGATTTATAAAGGCAGGGATTGTGTTTTCTATATTCTTTTTTGTGTTCGGTTTATATGGAAACGGACGAAAGCAGAGATTAATTCAGAAGTGGGAAGCAAAGGGATGGAAAACAACAGCATACGTAGGAAATGTGTCAACAGAATATAGATATGCTGTAGGTGAAGAGGGACCTTTGAAAGGAGATCAGATAGATTATCATGTGAGATATGTGTACCATGTCGATGATAAAATTTATTACCATGATATCGTTACTCAGTTTGAAAAATGGGAGCCACAACTTACTGTATGGTATGATAAGAACCATCCGAAACGGCATGTGACGAGCGAATATTCAGAAAGCAAACGAAAATATTACGGATGGGTGTTTACGATTGTACTTACCCTTGCAGCATTTCTTTCTGGATTCTCTTCATAGGAATGAAGGATATGGATATAAAAAGAGAGCAATGATGCCCAAGAATACACAGGAAAAGAGGAAGATAAAATGACACCGGAAAAGTTTTCTGTATATTTCATGCTCATATCCGTAGTGGTATTTAGCATTGGGTGGATAGTGAGTGCAATTAGGAGAACAGTAAAAAGAAAAAAAATATTGCGTGAAGGCAATGAAGTAATGGCAACACTAAAAGAGGAAGACGGTACAAGAGGCAGATGGGTATATTATGAGTATAAGGTGAGAGGCAAAACATATTTGGCAAAGACCAGAAGGGATTTTATAAGAGAAAATAATGATGTGGAAATGATATTATATGAAGATGACTGCCCGGATAAGTACATATTCAAATATGGAATATATGAGAGGCGTTCTCTGAGCATTAAGTACACATTGGAACTTCTGTGGATTGTCTGTGGGATGCTGGTAATATGGGCAGTGGCAGACCGATATATGGGGTAGGAGAAAGAAAATGAAGTACTTTTATGTATGTAAATATTGTGGAGCAAGCTATGAAGACACCAAGCCGGAAGTATGTGAGCAGTGCGGAGCACCGACGGAGGACATGGAAGTCAATGCATACAAGGAAAGTAAGGATAGAGCAGCAGAACAGGCAAACAGAACGTTAAGGACATTCATAAGAATGATAGTGTTGATACCATTGGGCTATGGGTTACTAATGGTTTTAATATGGCTGATACCATCATTACTGGTATTTCTAAGTGGATCAGTGTTGGATACATTTATTAAATAAATGAGAAAGTAGAAGCATCACAAACACTATCATCAAAGAATCCGACCTCCAGACATATCACAAAAGCAATCTAAAAGCATTGACTTATAAAAGCTCCGTGTATTATAATCAGTGTTAATACGATAAAGTGATAACGTGGAAGCAGGAGGAATGAGATTGGCATGGAGAATACAGTAGACAAAGTAATCATAACAGTCGTTGGAAAAGATACCGTCGGTATTATCGCAAAGGTATGTACCTATCTTTCGGAGAATCATATCAATGTTCTGGATATTTCGCAGACGATCGTGTCCGGATTTTTTAACATGATGATGATTGTGGACATGAGTCAGTCATCGAGATCTTTCGGGGACTGCCAGAAGGATCTGGATGCGGTAGGGGAGCAGATCGGTGTGTCCATCAAATGTCAGAAGGAAGAGATTTTTGAAAAAATGCACAGAATCTAGGCAGATGTGCAGGAAGATCGACCGATGGACATAATGTCCACAGAAAGGGATAGACGGAATGATTAACATATGGGAAGTAAATGAGACCAACAAGATGGTGGAGCAGGAGAATCTCGATGTTCGTACCATCACGATTGGTATCAGTCTTTTGGAGTGTATTGACTCTGATTTAAAAAAGCTCAATGAGAATATCTACAACCGGATCACGACCGTGGCGAAGGATCTGGCGGCAGTCGGAGAGAAGATTGAGAACGAGTACGGGATACCGATTGTCAATAAGCGTATCTCCGTGACACCAATTGCACTGGTGGGCGGTGCAGCCTGCAAGACGCCGGAGGATTTTGCGACGATTGCGGACACGCTGGACCGCGCAGCCAAGACGGTTGGGGCGAACTTGATCGGAGGCTATTCGGCGCTGGTGTCGAAGGGTATGACGAAGGCGGATGAGATGCTGATTCACTCGATTCCGATGGCACTCTGCCGGACAGAGCGTGTCTGCAGTTCGGTGAACCTTGCATCCACGAAGACCGGCATCAATATGGATGCGGTCAAGCTGATGGGAGAGATTCTCTTAGAGCTTGCGGAGCAGTCAAAGGACCGCGATTCTGCGGACTGCATGAAGCTTGTTGTATTCTGCAACGCACCGGATGACAACCCGTTTATGGCAGGCGCATTCCACGGTGTGACGGAGGCGGATGCGATCATCAACGTCGGCGTCAGCGGACCGGGAGTGGTGAAGACCGCTTTGGAAAAAGTGCGCGGCGAGAACTTCGAGGTGCTCTGTGAGACCATCAAGAAGACGGCGTTTAAGGTGACGAGAGTCGGACAGCTGGTGGCACAGGAGGCATCCAGACTTCTTAATATCCCGTTTGGTATCGTGGATCTGTCTCTGGCGCCGACACCGGCGATCGGCGATTCCGTGGCGGACATTCTCTGCGAGATCGGACTTGAGTATGCGGGAGCACCGGGAACGACTGCGGCGCTCGCCATGCTGAACGATCAGGTGAAAAAGGGCGGCGTGATGGCTTCCTCCTATGTCGGCGGATTAAGTGGCGCTTTTATTCCGGTCAGCGAGGATCAGGGCATGATCGATGCGGTACAGGCAGGAGCGATCACACTTGAGAAGCTTGAGGCGATGACCTGCGTATGTTCCGTGGGACTCGATATGATTGCGATTCCGGGAGACACCAAGGCGACGACCATCTCCGGTATGATTGCCGATGAGATGGCGCTTGGCATGGTCAACCAGAAGACGACTGCGGCGCGCCTGATTCCGGTTATCGGAAAAGGGGTGGGCGATACGGTAGAATTTGGCGGACTGTTCGGCTATGCGCCGATCATGCCGGTGAACCAGTTCTCCTGTGACGCGTTCATTAACCGCGGTGGCAGAATCCCGGCACCGATCCACAGCTTCAAGAATTAAATCAAAAACGAATGTGAGTCATAGAAAATAAGTGATGAAAAACAACCTTCTCTGATCAGACAGAATCCGAAAGGATGATTCAGGGAGGTTGTTTTTCCTTTATCCGGACAGAGGAAGGGCAGAATGGCAGAGATCAGAAAAATCATTTTCATAAAAAATGCGGTGGAGACGCTGGGGTATTTTTCCGAACAGATTGCACGAGAACTGGAGAGGAATGGGTATGAGACCTGTTTTATTGACTATGAGCGGATGTATGAGTCGATGGATGTAATGCTGCATTTTCTGGACCGGGAAGAGACGGCACTTGTCACCTTTAATTTCATCGGGCTGCGCGGGGAGGCTGTGTTTCAGACGGAGAGCGGACGCAGTATCTGGCAGGAGGAGAACCTTCCCGTCTTAAATATCTTGGTGGATCATCCGCTCTACTATCACAGCTGTCTGAAGGAAGCCGGGGAGCGGATGCGGGTATTCTGTGTGGATAGAGAGCACGTCGGCTATGTGAGGCGGTTTTACCCGGGGGTGAAGGTGGAGTTCCTGCCGCTGGCGGGCAATGAACTTCTTTTTTTGCATGGAGACGGGGAACACGGAACGCACAGAGCGGATGTACCAGAGCCCGTGCCGTATGGGCGGAGAACCGTTGACCTTGTATTCACTGCCAACTATGTGTCGATGGAGATGCTGGAGGAAAAAGTAAAGGCGCTGGATGACGATTATCGGATCTTTTACCGGCGGATCACGGAAGATCTGATCGCGGATCCCGCGCAGTCTGTAGATGCGGTTATGGAGCGGCACATCCGCAACGAGCTTGGGGCAGTGCCGGAAGAGCAGCTTTGCGCAGCGATGTCCGGGATGATCTGGATTGATCTGTTTGTCCGCAGCTATTTCCGGGAAAAAGTAGTGCAGACGCTCGCGGATGCCGGTATCATAGTGCGGGTATTCGGAGCGGACTGGGAGAAGATTCACTGCAAAAAGCCGCAGAACGTGCGGACGAGTGGCGGAAAAGTGAACTCGGCGGCGTGTGTGCAGGCGATGCGTGACGCCAGGATCGCGTTAAACGTGATGCCCTGGTTCAAAGACGGAGCACATGACCGCGTCTTTACGGCGATGCTGCAGGGGACGGCGGCACTCACGGACGACCACCGGGAGCTCGGGGATGAATTTATCTGCGGGAAGAGTGCCGGGACGGAGAAAATATCTGCTTTTACTCCCTGAGGGCGTTACAACAGCTTCCGGATCAGGTGGTAAGCCTGCTTGAGGATCCGGTGCGGATGGCAGAGTTGGCGGAGCGGGGATATCGGATGGCAGAAAAGCGGCACAGGTGGAAGAACCGCGCCGGGCTTCTGATGCAGGCGCTTCGCGATATAGATAAGTAAAACTAATAGAATTCAGTAAATAAATTCATGATACTAATGACAGCGCATTCCTTGTAAAAAGAAAATCCGCATGATAAGATGGAAGAAGGCAATCAATGTAGCAATGTGTGATGTGAAGGAGGAAAATCATGAAGATGATGTCACTTGCGAAGGAACTTTCGTCCAATACATATCCGGGAAGAGGAATTGTGATTGGCAGATCCGGGGATGGAAAATATGCGGTAACCGCATACTTTATCATGGGAAGAAGCGAGAACAGCCGCAACAGGGTCTTTGTGGAGGATGGTGAAGGAATCCGCACACAGGCATTTGATCCGTCCAAGCTGACAGATCCGAGTCTCATCATTTATGCACCGGTCCGCGTGCTTGGCAACAAGACGATCGTGACAAACGGCGATCAGACCGATACGATTTACGAACTGATGGACAAGCAGCAGACGTTCGAGCAGGCGCTGCGCACCAGAGAGTTTGAGCCGGACGCACCGAACTATACACCGCGGATTTCCGGTATCATGCACATCGAGAACAATACCTACAACTACGCGATGTCCATTTTAAAGAGTAACAACGGCAATCCGGACGCCTGCAACCGCTATACGTTTGCGTACCAGAATCCGGTGGCCGGCGAGGGACATTTTATCCATACATACATGGGAGACGGCAATCCACTGCCGAGTTTTGAGGGAGAGCCGAAGCTTGTCGGCATCGAGGGAGACATCGACACCTTTACCAACACGGTCTGGGAGAACTTAAACGCAGACAATAAAGTATCTTTGTTTGTGCGTTATATTGAGATTGAGACCGGAAAATACGAGACGAGAATCATCAACAAGAACGTGTGAGGAGAATAGGATCATGAAAGAATTAGAATTAAAATATGGCTGCAACCCGAACCAGAAGCCGTCCAGAATCTATATGGAGAACGGCGAACTGCCGATCAAGGTGCTTTGCGGCAGACCGGGTTATATCAATTTCCTGGATGCATTCAACGGCTGGCAGCTCGTGTCCGAGTTAAAAAAGGCAACCGGTCTTCCGGCAGCGACCTCGTTTAAGCATGTGTCGCCGGCGGGCGCGGCAGTCGGACTTCCACTTTCCGAGGTGGAGCGCAAGATCTACTGGGTGGATGACATGGATGTGGAGTTTACACCGCTTGCCAATGCCTATATTCGTGCGCGCGGCGCGGACCGCATGTCCTCGTTCGGCGATTTTATCTCTCTGTCGGATGTCTGCGACAAGGAGACAGCGCTTGTCATCAAGCGCGAGGTATCGGACGGCGTCATTGCCCCGGGTTACACCGATGAGGCGCTTGAGATCTTAAAGGCGAAGAAAAACGGCAATTACAATGTCATCGAGATCGATCCGGACTATGTGCCGGCACCGATCGAGCACAAGGAAGTGTTCGGAATCACATTTGAGCAGGGAAGAAATGAGCTGGTGATCGATGAACATTTCTTCGACAATGTTGTGACGGAGAACAAGGAGATTCCGGAGGCGGCGAAGAGAGATCTTGCCATTGCGATGATCACTTTAAAATACACGCAGTCCAATTCCGTGTGCTATGTCAAGGGCGGTCAGGCGATCGGTATCGGAGCGGGGCAGCAGTCCAGAATCCACTGCACGAGACTTGCCGGTTCCAAGGCGGACAACTGGTGGCTGCGTCAGTCACCGCAGGTGCTTTCCCTTCCGTTTAAGCCGGGCATCAAGCGCGCAGACCGGGACAACGCCATTGACCTCTACATTGGAGAGGACTATATGGATGTGCTGGCGGAAGGTGCATGGCAGAATATTTTTACAGAGAAGCCGCCTGTTTTTTCGGCAGAGGAGAAGCGGGCATGGCTGGATAAGAACACAGAGGTATCTCTTGGATCGGACGCGTTCTTCCCGTTTGGCGATAACATCGAGCGCGCACACAGAAGCGGCGTTGCGTATGTGGCACAGCCGGGAGGTTCCATCCGCGACGATCATGTGATTGAGACTTGCAATAAATATCATATGGTGATGGCATTTACGGGAATCCGTCTGTTCCATCACTAGGAAGAGCCAAAGAGGGCTGATGTATGCAGGGTGCATCAGCCCTTTTTTATTTCATAGGAAATACCGTGATACATTCATGTGTGAAAGTAGAACCTTCCTATGAAATAAAAAACGCTCCGCGAGGATGCGCAGCTCGCGGTAAGGAAAATATCGCTTTGCGAACCGCTCGCGCGCGGAGAATCTCGCAAGCGAGATTCTTTTTTACACTTTTTTTACAAGGTTTTACCGGACAAGGGTAGAAGAGAAGATTCATAAACGTTACAGTTTATTTTACATACAAAAAAATGAGAGGAACAGTTGTGAAAATGAAGAAAAAGAATCATTGGAAAAACATATGTGCGCTTTTCTTCGCATTCTGCATGGTGTTTTCGACAGTAGCAGGAGATGCGTCTTTTGTTACGGCGTATGCAGCAGAGGTGCAGACAGCGGCCGGAAGTGAAGCGGCGGAAAATCTGTCACCGGCAGAGGAGAGCGGAGCAGACAGCACGGAAGGTGCACAGAACACAATAAATCAAGAAAGTGCGGCGCAGACAGGGAACGCCGGTCAGACGGACGCAGCGCAGACAGAGGGTGCAGTGCAGACGGATGCAGCGCAGACAGATGGTGCAGCGCAGGCGGATGCGGTACAGGATACAGAGTCTGGGGCAGACCAGAATACGGCGCTCATCCAGACGGCGGGGGCAGAAAGCCTTGCGGCCTTCAGTTATACGGCGGCACCGGAAGCGGGACTTCCGGCAGCAGCGACAGCGGGCAGCGGAACGCTTGACGTAAGCGGAGCATCTTACAGCGGATTCAGCAAGGGAATCGCAGCAAAAGGATGGAGCGAGGGAGCGGGCTTTACGGTTGCGGTCAATGCTGCAGATTACACAGATTTAAAATTTTCCGCAGACATGCGCTCCAGCGGAACCGGTCCTGCCAACTTTGCACTGGAATATTCCATTGACGGAGCGAGCTGGACAAAGATCAGCGGAACGGATGTGACCTTAAGCACGGGTCTAGCCTCGGTGTATCAGCAGACGGCACTCCCGGCGGCGCTGTCCGGAAAAGCGTTTACACTGCGTGTGACGATGCAGGGAAACACGAGTGTGAACCAGAGTACAGTCGGCACGAACGGTGTGACCAGCATCAACAACATTGTAGTCACCGGAACACAGGGGGAGGCGGTGAAGACAGACGGGACGGTCTGTTCCAAAGTCAAGGCTTCCGTGGAGCCGGGAGATGTGGAAGCCGGTACGAAGGTGGAACTCTCCTGCGCGACGGAGGGAGCAACGATCACATACCATACCGATCTGGACAGTGCAGACATGACATACACCGAAGCACTTGTGATCGAGGAAGATGTGACGATCTATGCGACAGCTGAACTTGAAGGCTATGAGACGAGTGAGACGGCAGAATTTGCCTACGCGGTAAAACAGGGTGCAAAGAGCAAGGAGGCGGCACTTGCCACCACACTTTCGGACGGAAATATTGTCGCCCTCTATTACGAGAACAACGGAACCGGAAGCGTACTCTCCCAGACAGCAAGCGGCAAGAAGTTAAAGGGCGTGTCAGCGACTGCGGCGGACGGTGCGCTTGCCATTCCGGAAGATGCGGCAGAACTTACGGTTTCCGTGGATGAAAACGGCTATTATACTTTTACATGTGGTGGAAAATATCTGACGTCCGGCGCAACGGGCAGCTCCGTGACGTTTGCGGACGCGGCGGGAGATTACAGTCTCTGGAAGCTGCAGAAGGCAAATGAGAACGGCGGATACTATGTGATCAATGCCAACGCAAAATATAATAATACCACAGAACAGTATCTGGAATATTACAGCGGTTTTACGACATACAGCTACAAATCATCTTCGGATGCGGCGTATGTATTCTATTTTTATCTGATCGATGAGGGAACACCGTCGGTTCATATCCGTGCGGACGAGTCCGTCACGGAAAACGTGGCACAGTGGTCCGGAACGGCAGATTACAAGACGGCAGGTGTGACGGCAGATACCGGAATTGCAGGAGATTCTCTCAATGCAAATGATCTGCTGGATGCGGATGCTATATATTCGGCGGTGGTAAATGGAGCGGCAGTGGCACCGTATACCGAGGCCACAAGCACTTCCACCGGTTCGACTTCCTATTATATGGGAGGAAAGGGCATTGGAAGCGGAAGCAATGATTATGCGCAGTTTGTGATGCCGACAACGGGCTATGCCAACATGGTGCTCGCATTCCGGCTTCGCGCAAGCAACACCGGAGCAGGTTCCTTCCAGATGCAGTATTCTACGGACGGTGTGGATTTTAAAAACCTTTCCACAGGAACCTATGCTTATAAGTACACGAAATACGTGGGCGGTGAGCCGCAGGAAGTGAGCGCCGCGGAGAAAATTACCGACGGTGTGGCAAAGACAAGCCTTGCGCCGGCAAACTATATTTCGTTCACGTTTGATATTCCGAACGAGGCGGCGAATGCAGACCGTCTCTACATCCGCATGGTCCCGGGCAGCCTTTCTGCCAAGGGAGATAAGGCACCGGCAGCGGGCGGAGTGATCCGTATGGACACGGTGACAGTGACAGGCAATCCGCTGATCGCCTCAGATCTCTGCGGATATGTGGCAGCAGAACCGCAGAGCGGCGTGGTAGCTGTGGGCAGTGAATTGACACTGACAAGCGCCACGGAGGGTGTAACAATCCATTACAGTGTAAACGGCGGCGCGGAGCAGATCTATGATGCGTCGGCGAAGCCAAAGCTTGCAGACCTTCCGGCAGTTGTGACTGCCTATGCGACGAAGGACGGCTATAAGGACAGCATCCGCCGTACATTCTCTTATCAGCAGGCACAGGTGGCAACGGTAAAAGCAACGCCGAACGGCGGCAGCGTGGTGAAAAATACCGCGGTGAACCTCACCTGTGAGACCGAGGGTGCGACGATTCAGTATTCCGCGGACGACGGTGCAACCTGGCAGGATTATACCGAAAAGCTCGTCCTGACAGAGCTTCCGGTTACCTATAAGGTGAAAGCCGTCAAAGACGGTTACCTGGACAGCAGTGTGCTCACACTTTCCTTTACCGAGCGCACAAACGAAAAATATCAGATTTACTTTGGACAGTTACATTCCCACACTTCCTATTCGGACGGTGCGGGAAGCTGTGAGGATGCATACCAGCATGCAACGAACGTTGACAATCTGGATTTTGTTGCGGTGACAGATCACTCCAACTCGTTTGACAATGCGGACAGCGCGTCCATCTCGGACGGCTCGATGAGTGAGGAATGGAAGGAAGGCCATGCGCTTGCCACGCAGTATACGACAAGCGGATTTGTGTGCATCTATGGGTTTGAGATGACCTGGTCGAACGGACTTGGACACATCAATACGTTTAACACCGAAGGCTTCCAGAGCCGTACCCAGAATGAGTACAAGACTTACAGCACGGCATTGCAGAATTATTACGCGACCTTAAAGACACGGCCGGATTCCATCAGCCAGTTTAACCACCCGGGAACGACGTTCGGTGATTTCAGCGATTTCGCATACTATGACGAGGAGATCGACAAGCTGATTACGACGATCGAGGTCGGAAACGGCGAGGGTGCGATCGGAAGTTCGGGTTACTTCCCGTCCTACGAGTATTACCAGCGCGCGCTGGACAAGGGCTGGCATCTTGCTCCGACCAACAACCAGGATAACCATAAAGGCTTGTGGGGCGATGCAAACACGGCGCGTTCCGTTGTCCTTGTGGACAGCCTGACGCAGGAAAATATTTACGATGCCATGCGCAATTACCGCGTGTATGCGACAGAGGATAACGACCTCAGCATCTACTACACGCTGGACGGCTACATCATGGGTTCTATTTTAGAGGATGGAGCGACCGGAGATACCGTACATCTTTCCGTTGACTTAAGTGATCCGACGGATGCGTCCATCGGTAAAGTACAGGTCATCACAAACGGAGGACTGGTGCTTGCCGAGAAAAATGTTTCCGGAAACGAGGAGACGGTCACCTTTGATGTGAAAAATGATTATTCCTATTACTATATCAAGGTTGTGGAAGCGGACAGTGATATCGCCGTGACGGCACCGGTATGGGTAGGCTCTGTGGAGGCGGCAGGAATTGACAGCTTTTCCACGGACGAGGTGCTTCCGGTAAGGGGAGAGCCGCTGACGGTGAACCTTGGACTCTATAATAATGAAAACAGCGAGCTCGCGATTGATTCCATAACGTTTGAGGTGGGCGGAGAGACCGTACATGAGGCGGATCTTGCCGCAGCAGGATTGGGAAGCGTCGCATCCATGAGCACGGGAAGCTACAGCTTTGACTATACCTATGACGGCGTCGGCAGCATGGAGATGACAGCAGTTGTGCATGCGACGATGAACGGCGTGCAGAAGGTATACAAGAGCGTCTTAAAATTAAGCTACGCGACAACGGAGATGGTGACAAAGGTTATCATCGACGGAACCCATTACAACGATTATGTGACCGGTTACTATGGCGGTAACGTCGGAAACTTTACGGCGATTGCGGGAGCAAAGAACGTCAAGGTGGAAGTGGTCACAGACGAGATTACGCCGGAGATGCTTGCAAACTGTGCGCTGCTTGTGATCTCGGCACCGGCGAAGAAATCCGGAACAGCAAATGCCGGAGACTACACCGTGTCGCATTTTGAAGACAGCTTTATCCAGATGGTAAAAGACTATACCGACAATGGCGGTACGCTGATTACCTGCGGTATTGCCGATTATCAGGATTCTACTTCGGGACAGACGGCGACAGAGATGAATAAGCTTTTAGCTGCGATCGGGGCATCGACCAGATTAAACAGCGACGAGGCGTACGACGAGACGAACAACGGCGGACAGCCGTACCGCTTATATCTGAAAGGAACCTACAACAAGGATTCCAGATATCTGCGCGGCGCAAGCGAGGAGCAGGAGTACAGTGCGTACAGCGGATGTACCGTGGCGCTGGATGCGGATGCGGTGACAGCCGGACGTGCGGAAGCGCTTGTGAGCGGATATGATACAACGTATTCGATCGACTGCAAGGATGATGTGGGAAACAGAGTTACCGGAAGCCCGACGTATGTGGAAAAAGGCAATATGGTAGCACTCGCACATGAGACACTGGGAAGCGGTGCAAATGTCTTTGTTGCGGGAACCGTATTTATTTCCGACTTTGAGGTGAAGGCGGAGCTGGACAATATCTGGGATCTGCCATACTTAAACCGCACGATTGCAGAAAATATTTTAGATGAAGTGAAAGTGGAGCTTCCGCTGTCTACGATTGCGGAAGTGCGTAAGAACGGTACGGCGGGCGATGTCTACCGCGTGGAAGGCTATGTGACCGCAGGAACAGCCGTGGAGGGCAACACCTTCTTTGATACGATCTATATCCAGGACGACACCGCGGGAATTGATATTTTCCCGTATGCGGAGAGCGGACTTGCCATCGGAACCAAGGTGGAGATTACCGGATATGTGGACGCCTACCAGGGCGATAAAGAGCTTAAGGTGATAAGCAGCCGGATTTTGGACGAGGAGCCGAAGGTGATTGCACCGGAGAAACTGTCGGCAAAAGACGCCATGGACTATGAAAAGTCCGGCGGTAAGCTGGTACAGGTGGAGGGAACGGTAACGGATGTACTCTATGATGCGGCGGGCACCGGCGTATCACAGTTCTGGCTGGATGACGGCAGCGGCGTCAATGCCAATATTTTCATCGACGGATATATCTTATCGGCAACGACAGGAAAGAATGAACTCGCATCGGTTGTGTCGACAGGAAAACGCGTGTCGGCGGTCGGCGTGGTCTATGCACATCCGGAGGGAACCTCGGACGAGGCAGTGACCTGTCTGCGTGTAAGAAACTGCGATGAGATCGTGGAAGTGACGTCCGGGGAGACGCCGGATGACACGGAGACGCCGGGCAATACCGAGACACCGGATACAGAGACGCCGGGAACAGATTCGTCAGACAGCGGAAATGACAGCACGGACGGAACTGGAAACGGCGGAAGTGTAAGCGGCAGCGTGACTGTATCGGACGGACAGACGACAGATGCGGTGACGGTTGCTTCGCAGAATGACTGGGATTCGGTCAGAAACAGAGTGACAGCGGCATCCGCCGGCAGCACAGTCACGGTTCTCCTTGCAGACGGTGTTTCTGTGCCGGGAGATGTCATTGCGGCAGTGCGCGGAAGGGATGTACGTCTGGTATTTAGGCTGGCAAACGGAATCGTGTGGACAATTGACGGAAGAAGTGTGACATCGGATACGATTTCAGACATTGACTTCGGCGTGACGATCAACAGCCATGCCGTGCCGGATGCGCTTGCAAGACAGACCGCGGCAGGAAGAGACTATTTCCAGATCAGCTTAAATCATGACGGCGCATTCGGTTTTACCGCAGTGATGACGCTGCCGGTGGGAACACAGTATGCGGGCATGTATGCAAAGTTATATTATTACAATGAAGCAAAGGAACGGCTGGAACTGGCATCTTCCGGAAAAGTAGATGCAAACGGAAATGTGGAGCTTACCTTTGTACATGCATCCGATTATGTGGTGGTGCTGGATCAGATGCCTGCAGTGCAGACGGGAGATGACACCCCGCTTGCGGCAGCAGTGATGATGCTTCTTGCAGGTATGGTTCTGCTTGCAGCGGCAGCACGCAAGAAAAGGATATTTTTGAAATAAGGGTGGTTAAAACATGAATTTCAAAAAGAGCAAAATACGCAGCCTGGTGCTTCTGGCACTGGCTGCCGTTGCTTTTTGCGGACTGATCTGGTTCGCGAATAAAGACAGACCGGTTTATAGGAGCAGCAACATGGCGGGAACGGACTATGAGGTCGGAAGAGTCCTGCGGGTTGTGGAAGATCACAAGACGGTGGATGAGGAGATGGACGGAATCTGGCGGGGAAGTATGACGCTGGAGGTCGAGATCCTTACCGGACGCTACAAGGGCGATACGGCCATTGTGGAAAATTATTTCAGCTCCCTGTATAACGTCAGAGTGGCGGAGGGGGATAAAGTCTCCATCCGCATCGACACGACGGGGGAGGACGAATATCAGGTATCGGTCTACAATTATTACCGCATTCCGCAGATGATCGGCTGCATCGTGGCGTTTGTCGTCTCCATTCTGGCCATCCGCTTCCTGATGGACTACGTCAAGAAGCACACCTTCACGGCCTTCGGCTGGTACCGCATCGCCTTGGGCATCGTCGTCCTCGGCGTCTGGGCCCTGCAGACATTCGTGCTGGCGTAACATTGTAAATAAAAAGCTGCTGCTCGTGGGAGAGCGGCAGCTTTTTTGGTGCGTGCATTTGTAGGGGCCGGGCATGCCCGGCCCGCGGCCTTCCCGCAGACGCGATTTTGCCTTTCTGTTGCAGGCCGGGCATGCCCGGCCCCTACCGCGTTGCGAAGTTACGAATTTTTCGGGAACGTCACCCGTATGGTCGTCCCGGTGCCGACCTGGCTTTGCAGGTCAATTTTTGCGTCGTGCAGCAGGGCAATGTGCTTGACGATGGCAAGCCCTAAGCCCGTGCCGCCCGTGGCCTTGGAGCGGCTCTTGTCCACGCGGTAGAACCGCTCAAACACGCGGGTCTGGCTGTCCTGCGGGATGCCGATGCCGTTGTCCTCGACCTCAAAATACGGGCAGCCGTCGCCGCCCGCACCGCCGCGCAGCTCCACATGGCCGCCCGGGCGGTTGTAGCGGATGGCATTGTCGCACAAATTCTGCGTCAGTTCGCTCAATTGGTCGCGGCTGCCGCGCACGGTGGCGGGTCTGGCATCGTATTGCAGCGTCACGTAGGCCCGGCGGGCGTTGACCGTCATGTTCTGGGCCGTCTCCTTGACCAGCGCGGCCAGATCCACAGGGGCCATCTCGGTCACAGGCTCGCGGCTGTGGCTGGCCTGGGTGCTGTCCAGCTCACTCAATTGCAGAATGTCGCTGACCAGCGCGATCATCCGCTGAGCCTCCTTGTGGATGCGCGTGGCGAAGGTCGGCACGTCGGCGGGCTTTGCCATGCCGGTCTCGATCAGCTCGGCATAGCCGGAAATGCTCGTCAGCGGGGTTTTCAGCTCGTGGCTGACGTTGGCCGTGAACTCGCGGCGCATCGTCTCGTTGTCCTCGCGCAGCTTGCGGTCTGTCTGGATCGTCCGCGCCAGCGGGATCAATTCTTCATAGGGCACATCGGCCTCGATCGTGTCCAGATGCTCGGCCAGATGGTTGTTGGGCTGCACCATGCGGCGGGTCAGCCACCAGCTGAACAGCGTGGCAGCGAGCAAAATCAGCACGACTGCGCCGCACAGCAGCGGCAGGGTGTCGGTGCTCAGGCCCCAGATGTTCGCGACGTCCTCGCCCACGCGCAGCACCTGTGCGCCCTCCGGCAGGTCGATGCGCACGGCATAGTAGTGCGTCTCCAGCTGCAGCGTCTCGCTCTCGCGGGTGATGCACGCGGAACCGTTCGCCATTGCCTGTTGAAATTCCGGGCGGTCGGCGTGATTGGGCAGGTCGGTCTGGGCCGCGTAGATGTCGCCGTTTACGTCCACGATGTAGGAACCGAGCTTCGTGTCGTACAGCACCGTGCCGTCTGTGTCGATGAGGGTGATGCGCAGGGGGCGGTCCTCAGGCAGCAGGTTCAGCAGCGTGGTAGCGTTGTGGGTGTCCTGCGCCTCGTAGGCAGCGGCGTAGCCATGGCAGATCTGCATCAGGTAATTGTCAATGCGTTCTGCGTAGCTGCGCTGAAAAAGCACCGTCGCCGCCGCCAGCACGGCCA
>OGPB01000109.1_pt1 | contig 53459 bp, 23 predicted proteins | sample 1552821 | NCBI WGS metagenome assembly OGPB01 (sample SAMEA2580192, study PRJEB22360) | human gut metagenome | biome: human gut; feature: human-associated habitat; material: faeces | place: Denmark | collected 2008/2010 | reverse complement strand
TAAATTAAAGTATTATGAAGTTACACGCAAATGTATGCTCTCAATGGGAATGGACAAAATTGAGACAATTGCTTGTTATCGTGTTACTAGGTTTGGGTATTGTTTCCACGTATGGACAAACCAAAACAGTATCCGGTATCGTTAAATCAGAATCGGGCGGTGAGCCACTTGTAGGAGCCACCGTCAAAGTGAAAGAAACCAATACGGGCGGCATTACCGACATCGACGGCCGTTACACCATCCAGGCAAATCTGGGACAAACATTGATAGTCTCTTACATCGGCTACCGCACCAAAGAGGTGAAAGTAGAGCGCACCACCCGCATCGACATACTGCTGCAAGAAGACAATGAGATGCTGGACGAAGTAGTAGTAGTGGGATACGGTACGATGAAACGCAGTGACCTGACCGGTTCCGTAGTCAGCGTGACGGGTGACGAACTGAAAAAGTCCGTAGTCACCTCGCTCGACCAAGCTTTGCAAGGACGTGCCGCCGGTGTGCAGGTGACCCAGAATTCCGGAACTCCGGGTGGCGGTATCTCGGTCAGCATCCGTGGTATCAACTCCTTGAACGGCAACGAACCGCTCTACGTTATCGACGGTGTAGCCATCTCAGGCAACAACACCAGCAACAGCAGCGTACTCAGTTCCATCAACCCTGCAGACATCGTTTCCATGGAAGTATTGAAAGATGCATCGGCCACAGCCATCTATGGTAGCCGCGCCTCCAACGGTGTAGTGCTCATCACCACCCGTCAGGGCGAAGAGGGCAAAACGAAGGTCTCCTACGAGGGTTACTATGCCTTGCAACAGCTTCCCAAGAAACTGGAAACACTGACACTCCCCGAATATGCAGTTTACCAGAACCTCCGCGCCGCCACCATCGGCTTCGGCGCACGCGAAGAGTTCAAAGACCCCTCACTCCTCAGCCGCGGTACCGACTGGCAGAATGAAATCTTCCGCACTGCCCCGATGCACAACCATCAGATAAACATCTCCGGAGGTTCGAAGAGCATGAAATACTCGCTCTCCGGCGGCTACATGCAGCAAGACGGTATTGTATTCGGTTCGGACTTCGAGCGCTTCTCTTTCCGTGTCAACATGGACAACGACATCAACAAGTGGCTCACCACCGGCCTGCGCGCCTCCGTAGCCCGTACACAGCAGACCAACAACGTAGACGGTTCGGGTGCCATCTATAATGCCCTGAACCAGCTCCCCGAAGTACCAGCCCGCAACCCGGACGGCAGTTTCGGTATGCAGACGGAGAACATGTATGGAACTTACTTCTCTAACCCCCTCTCCGACCTTATCCAAAACGAAAACTATAGTCGCAGCACACAAGTCTATGTCAACGCCTTTGCCGACATCAAGCTGTGGAAAGGACTCGTATTCCGCACGGAATACGCCGCCAACTTCAATTACAGCAACGACTATAAGTTTACCCCCTCCTACGACTACGAGCACTTCAAGCAGCAGTCGTCAGCAAGCCGTGGAGCCGGCAACGGAAGCAACTGGACGTTGAAGACTTACTTTACTTATAATAATACCTTCGGCAAACACGGCCTCTCTGCCATGCTGGGACACGAAGCGCAAGAAAACAAGTACGAGTCGCTGAGCGGCAGCCGTACCAACTTCCTCTTCAACTCCGTACACGAACTGGATGCGGGTGATGCCACAACAGCAAAAGCCAACAGTTCCCGTGGTTCATCCGCCATCGAATCATACTTCGGCCGTCTGAACTACAACTACGACGACCGCTACTTGCTGACCGCTACGCTCCGTGCCGACGGTTCGTCTTCGTTTGCCAAAGAAAGTCGTTGGGGTTGGTTCCCTTCGGTAGCATTGGCTTGGAAAGTCAACAACGAAGCTTTCCTCAAAGATGTGGAAGCCATCAACTCACTGAAACTCCGCTTGGGTTGGGGTGTGGTAGGCAACCAATGGGCAGGTTCCTATGCCTATGGCGTCACCATGGCTTCGGCAGCCTCCATCTGGGGCACTGGTTTCTATGCAGGCAACTATCCTAATCGTGAACTGAAGTGGGAAGAAACAAACTCCTTCAATGTAGGACTCGACCTCGCCCTCTTCAACAACCGCATAGAGTTCATCGCCGATGCTTATTACAAGAAAACGGACAATCTGCTGATGCAAGCTTCTCTTCCTACCTACGTAAGCGGTCTGATTCGTGCACCGTGGGTCAATGCCGGTGCCATGACCAACAAAGGTGTGGAATTTACCCTGAACACGCACAACATCCAGACACGTGATTTCACCTGGACCTCAGGACTCACCTTCTCCATCAACCACAACGAAGTGACGAAGCTCTACTCCGAATCATCCGCTATTTCGGGAATCAACGGTTCGGAAACACTGACCTACACCATGGTGGGCGAACCGGTCGGGCAGTTCTACGGCTATAAAGTAATCGGTATGTTCAAGGAAGAAGGAGATTTCTACAAGAAAGGTGCCGACGGCAACTTCCTGCTTGACGAAACGGGCAACCGTATCCAAGTAGCCATACCAAAAGACCAGACCATCGGCAAATCGGGCATCTGGGTAGGTGACTACATCTATGAAGACCGCGACAACAACGGTGTAATTGATGAGAAAGACCGTACGTTCCTCGGCAATCCGGCACCCAAATTCACGTTCGGCTTCAACAACTACCTTTCTTATAAAGGATTTGACCTCAACATCTTCCTGAACGGCTCGGTGGGCAACAAGGCTATCAACCTGATTCGCCGCACCTTCACCGATCCCATGCGTAACAGCAACCTGCTGAAAGAAGCTACCGGCATTGCCCAAATCGCCATGCACGACCCCGAAGTGGGCGACGAGGTACTTTCCAATGTTTACGTGGCCAACGCCGATGCAGCCAAAGTACAACGCATCACCACCAGTAGCGCCAACGACAACAACCGTATCTCCGACCGCTTTGTGGAAGACGCTTCCTACCTCCGCATAAAAAACATCTCGCTGGGGTACACCTTCCCACAGAAATGGTTGCGCCGTTTGCAGATAGACCATCTGCGCCTCTACGTCAACATCCAGAACCTCTGTACCATCACAGGCTACAAAGGCTACGATCCCGAAATAGGCGCTTTGAACTACAATGTATTGCTACGTGGTGTGGACGATGCGCGCTATCCTTCGCAACGTATCTATACATTTGGTCTTAACTTCAATTTCTAATGAGCCAGACAAATCATTTATCATTTAAAATCTCAATATAGTTATGAAACACAGATTTCTAACCCTTATATCATCGCTCCTTCTGCTTACGGCATGCAGCGACTCATTTTTGGAACGTGCTCCCGAAGGGAACTACGTAGATGTGACATACTACACTTCCGACGATGCACTCGAACAAGCCACTGCACCGCTTTACAACCGTGCATGGTTCGACCTCAACTCCCGCGCCATCGTGCCGCTGGGCAGTAACCGTGCCAACGATAACTTCAGTCGCTGGGGAGCTCCCGAGTTCACCAACTTCAAGGTGACAGCCCTGAGTGAAAACCTTGCCAATGCATGGACAGGTTTCTACTCGGTCATTACAATGGCCAATGCCGTTATCAGTGATGTGCAGACCAAATGTAGCAACAGCGTAAGCGAACGTGCCAAGCGCACAGCCATTGCCGAAGCCCGCCTGATGCGTGCCTGTGCCTACTTCTACATGGTTCGCCTCTGGGGACCGGTTATCATCATCGAAGACAACGACAAAGTGGTTGCCAATCCCATGCAACCGCTCCACCGCGAAGAAGATGTGCTGGAACTCGTTATTCGTGACCTCACTTATGCAGTCGAGAATCTTCCTGAAGTGGCAACCGCCAAAGGACGTGTCAACGCATGGGGTGCAAAAGGCATGCTTGCCAAAGTCTACCTCGCCCGCTCAGGCTGGAAAGGAGGCACACGCGACAACGCCGACCTGGAGAAAGCCAAGGAACTGGCCGCCGACGTGATAAACAACAGCGGCATCAGCCTTTACGAAAACTATGAAGACCTCTTCAAGTATAAGCACAACAACAATCCCGAATCGCTCATTGCCATGCAGTGGGTGCCACTGGGTGATTGGGGCGTATGCAACACTCTGCTTGCCGACCTCGCCGGCAACAGCAAGATGACCGGCGGTGTAAACGTATGGAGCAGCTATCAGGCAAGTATAGATATGCTCCAGCAATATGAGTTGGGCGACACTATCCGCCGCAACGCCACCTTCTGCACACCGGGTACATACTATTCATACATCTGCATTGCCGACGGTGGTTATACTTACGACGGCGCCACCTCTTGCATTAAAAAAGGTGTACCGGGCGGTCCGGACGACGACAACGACGGTTATATCCAGTCCATGAACTCTCCGCTCAACACCTACATCCTACGCCTTGCCGACGTTTACCTGACCTATGCCGAAGCTTGTCTGGGCAACAGCGAAGAACTGACCGGTGGTCCCGGCCTGGAAGCATTGAACCAGGTGCGCGACCGTGCACGTATCCCCCGCAAGGAACGCGTAACCTTCGAAGACATCATTCGCGAACGCCGCGTAGAGTTCTCGATGGAGTATTGTAACTGGTATGACATGGTATCGTGGTATCACTGGAAACCCGACTACATGCTGAATTACTTCCAGAACCAACACCGCGGCTACACGGTAGACCTCATCGTGAAGGACGAAGACGGTTACCTCCACTTCGGCAAGAAAGAAGGCGACACTTTCCTCGAAGGCATAGAAAATTGGCAGGAACCGGGCGAGAACATCGAAATCCACCACGGCAACATCCTGATGCCTTATCCGGAAAGCGATGTCATCCAGAATCCGCTACTGAACGAAGAACCGGTAGCATACGAATTCAGTGAATAAACCAAGTTATACATTCATTATCTCAAATAACGACTTTAATATGAAATATATACATTTTCCTTTTGTGTTGCTCACCATCCTGTTGGCATGCAACCTTTTCACCGCCTGCAACGATGACGAGGGCGGCGGTGTTCCCGTAATCCACCACATCCGTCTTGTCGACCCAGAGAAGGCCGACAGTACGTTCACCGATGTAAATCCGGGCACCATGATTGTAGTCATCGGCGAAAATCTGAATGATGTGCGGAAAGTGTTCATCAACGAACAAGAAGTTTCGTTCAATAGCAACTACGGCACTTCCACCAGTCTCATCCTCACTATCCCCGGCGAATTGCAACTGACGGGTGCCAACCCCGAACTGAAAGGCGAACTGCGTATCGAGACCTCGCACGGCATTGCCACGTACTCCATGCATGTACTCTCGCCCGCACCCTACATCACCCGTGTAGCCACAACCTTCCCCGTGGAGACGGGCACGCCTCTGCGCATCGTGGGCGGTAACTTCTACGAAATTCAGCGCGTTTATTTCACCACTGCCGTGGACGACATCACCAATGCACCTGTTTCGGTAGAAGTAACGGACTACACGGTAAACAAGAACTTTGACGAAATATCATTCAATGCTCCCGCAGGCCTGATTGATGAAGGCAGTCTGGTAGTGGAGTGCTATACCGCATCCACATTTACTCCCTTCCGTCGCACAGCCCTCCCACCAAGTATCAGCAAGGTAAGCTCCATGATGCCTATCACGGGTACCACAGTTACCGTACTGGGACAGAATTTTATGGATATCGCCTCCATCACAATGGGCAATCGTTCGGTAGATCTCTCCACCGTTACTATCAGCGAAGCCAACGACATTATTACCTTCACCATGCCACGTGCTCCGAAGGGCACCTGCTCACTCGCCGTCACCACAATGGGTGGCACAGCTGAAGTAACCGGCTTTTACCCCTTGGAGAACGTGGTGCTGAACTATGACAACATTGGTTACTTTGTATGGGGCGGACAAGCAGCACCCGTCACAGCCGATGGTACAGCAGCTCCTTTCTTCTCCGACGGTCAATGCTACCGCATGTCAGGTGAACTTCCGGCATGGAGCTACTGGTGGGGGCAATTGCAGAACAGTGCTGTATGGAGCATCGACGCAGCCTTCCTGCCGACTTCCACGCCTACTTCCGAACTGACCTTGCAGTTTGAATGTTTCGTGGCTTTGGAATACGGCGAGGGACCAGTCTTCCGCATTTACCTTAAGGGCAACGAAGCCCGTAATTACACGGACTACCGCCCAGTGAGCGACTTAACCGGACAGATTGAAGTAGGACAATGGATGCAATGCAGCATCCCGCTTTCCTCACTGGTGGATGAAGCTACCTGGGGGGAGTTCCAAAGACGTGACGGCGACGAGCTAGCCATCCAGATGACCAATCCTTCCGGCAACGGCCCATTCAACCTGGAATTCTATTTCGACAATTTCCGGGTAGTTCCAACGAAATAATCATCGGGCGCTGCTTCGCATCAGCACTTGGCGCAAGAAGTCAAGTCCTGATGCAGGGCAACGTGGGGTTATCAAGAAATCCTTTTATTCTATTGAAGACATGAAACAATTCCTTTATTCATTATTCCTACTCTTTGCTGTGCTGAGCATGGCATGTTCGGATAATAACGACAAGAAAGCAAATAACCGCCCTCTTTCCGTTTCCAAACAGTCACTCACTTTCAGTGCAGTGGGTGGAGAGCAAACATTCTACGTGCAATGCGGTCGCGACTACGAAGTCACCTCGGCCCATCCCGAATGGTGTGTGGTAGAAGCCGATGGCGAACACTTCACGGGACTGGACCAATATCTAGTCAGCCTCGCCTTCAACCCTTCTACAGCAGTGCGCACCTCTTCCATCACCATTACCGACGGCCTCGACACCTACCAAGTTACCGTGACCCAGGAAGGCGGCAACTTCCCCGACCCCGATCCCACGGGCATGAGCCATACGGCCATGGAGTTGCTCCATTCCATCCGCAAGGGATGGAATCTCTACAACACTCTAGAAGCCAGTGGCGGTGAAACAGCTTGGGGACAACCCCTAACCACACAGGCCGTCATTAACCATGCCAAGGCTCACGGATTCAACGGAATCCGCATTCCTTGTGCATGGAACCAGTATGTGACGGACGGCACTACTTCGGATATCAAGCCCGAATGGATGGCACGCGTCAAGGAGGTGGTGGACTACTGTATGAATGCCGGAGTCTATGCCATACTCAACATCCACTGGGATGGAGGCTGGTTAGAGAATGACATCCCCAACGGCTACAATGAAGCTATCGAGGAAAAGCAACGCAGCTTCTGGAAACAAATCGCCACTACTTTCCGCGACTACGACGAACACCTCATCTTCGCTTCGGCGAATGAGCCTAACGCTGACACACCTGAGCAGTGGGAGACGCTCCGCAAATATCATCAAGCCTGCATAGATGCCGTGCGGACTACAGGCGGGCGAAACCTCTATCGGACAATCATCATTCAAGCACCACGAACCGACATCGATCTTGCTGTCAAATTGGTGGACCGCTTACCCAATGACCCTACCCCTGACCGTCTGGGCATAGAGGTACATTACTACACGCCTGCCCCGTTCTGCCTTCTCGACGAAGACGGTGCTTGGGGCGGTGTCATGTGCCAGTGGTTCTGGGGAGAAGAGCAAGATAAATATGCCACCAGCGACTTTTCTGGGCGCTGGCAAAAGGAAAACAACGAACCATACGTCCGCGAGCAGTTCCGGAAGATGTACGACACATTCGTTTCCAAAGGCTATCCCGTTCTCATGGGTGAGTATGGCATGATACGTCGCACGCTTACAGATTCTTCGGCGCAAGAAGGACACGACAATTCGTGCAGGGCATTTGTCCGCACTGTCACCTCCGAGGCCAAAGCCCACGGCTGCACACCCTGCTACTGGGGAGGCACATTCAACCGTCTGAGCGGCGAAATTACTGATACACCGGTAGGTGAAGGGCTGGAAGAGGGGGCGCAGACTGAATATCTGAGTTTTAAAAATAATATGAATCGGTAGTCGAGATAGCTTCTTTAGCTCCTACTATGAATATTATAGGCTAAATCAGAGACAAACAGATGTAACAATTTTACACCAGCAAAACAGTAAGATGTAACTATCTGATTATGAATGTATAAAATAAAAAACTATCTCGGTCGTATACTTAGGCCACCTCAGTTATGTACTTAGGGGGCTCAATATACGACTGAGATAGTCTCAATATGCGGTCGGGGTTGATAATCGCTAGTTTGTGAAAGAATGCTTGTGCATTCAGAGCAAATGGAAAGGGGGTACATTCAGCTGCTTATTCGCAAAAAAAACTTATAACCAATTTATCTAAAAGCAAATACGGTAAAAACAGTAACATTATCAAGAAAATGAAAAGAATGAAGTTATTTGCAGCGGTCTTGCTGCTGGCGACAATAGTCGCAGGAAACGACACATGGGCTGTTTCAGCTCTAGGGAAGAAAGACACGCGTCCAGCGGAATCACCCAAGTTCTTCAGCGGGAATGCTAATCCACTGTCGGATTTCATTTTTGTGGCCGACCCCACGTCGGTAGAATACAACGGAAGGCTCTATGTGTACGGTACTAACGACACCCAACAGCTGGACAGTGTGGGAAAAGACGGTAAGAACACCTACCAATACATCCATTCGCTGGTCATGCTGTCCACTGATGACATGGTGAACTGGACTTATCACGGGCTGATTGACGTGAAGGCTCTTTCGCCGTGGGGAATAGCCTCTTGGGCACCTTCCATCGTGTCGAGGGTGGAAGCGGACGGCAAGACCCACTTCTATCTTTACTATTCCAACAGCGGCGCGGGTGTGGGTGTACTTACCTCTACTTCTCCCGTAGGCCCGTGGACTGATCCGCTGGGACGTATGCTGGTGAGTCAGTTCACCCAAGGATTGGGTAACTGCAAGGCTCCCTTCGACCCAGGGGCCGTGATAGACGACATGGGAACGGGTTGGCTGTCATTCGGCGGAGGCGGAAAGGGAGAGGACGGTACCGACTACATGCCCGGAGATGCCCGCATTGTCCGCTTGGGCAAAGACCTGATTAGCCTGGACAGCGAAGTGGTGGAAATTAAGGCCCCCTATCACTTCGAGGCCAACGAGCTGAACTACTGGAACGGCACATGGATTTATACCTACAATACCGACTGGAACAAGCGCACAGAGTGGCCCCACCAAGGAGTGGACAAGCCCAGCATCTGCTGCATGTCGTATATGACATCACACACACCGCTCGACACCGACAGTTGGAAGTATGTGGACAACTACTTCAAGAATCCCGGAGACTATGGCATGGACTTCAGCAACAACCACACCCATCTGCAAAAATACAAGGGCGACTATTACCTATTCTATCATAACATGTGCTTGCAGGAGCACAAAGGCACCAATGGTGGCTTCCGCAGCCTTTGCGTAAACAAGCTACAAGTGGACGAAAAGAACGTGAAGATAGAGATGGGGCAGGCCACACTGAAGGGAGTGGACCAGATAAAGCCGGTGAACCCATTCATTCACCAGCAGGCCGAAACTACGGCAGCCACGCTGGGCATAGTCTCCGACCCCGCTGGGCATACGCTTTGAGCCTACAGCCACGCCAGGCAACATGCTTGCAGTGGGCAGTGGACGCGATAAGTCGGTCATGGCCGTGCGAGGTGTGTTTTTCTCGGGAGCGCCCAGTCTGTTTCGTGCCACGGCAGCGGGACACGGCACTCTGGAGGTGCGTCTTGATCGACCCGACGGTGATGTGCTGGCTTCCATCTCGTTTGGCGCGGACACCTTGCAGACAGTATCCACTAAGATTGACACAGACAAAGACGGCATTCACAACCTTTATTTTGTATTTAAGGGCAAAGAGCTGAAGGTGGACGAATGGATGTTTGAGAGGTTTTAAATTGGCTACTTCTATACCCTTATAGAATAAAAAGATATGAAACGGATACTATCTATTTTTGTAACAATATACTTGGTGATTTTGACTGCTTTGGGGCAACAAAAGTCGTGGACGGCAGATAATGGAAATGGTACTTATACCAATCCTTTGTTTTATGATGAATTTTCTGATCCGGATTTGATTAGAGTGAAAGACACATTCTATTTGGTGGGGACAACAATGCATTGTAATCCCGGATTGGTCGTTTTAGAATCAAAAGACCTTGTAAATTGGGACTTTTGCAGTTACGCATTTGACCGCATTGATATAGATGACCCTCGGTTTCGTCTTGAAAACGGGGAAGAGGCTTACGGACAAGGAATTTGGGCTCCATGCATTCGTTATCATGATGGTAAATTTTATATATTCTCCAACATCAATGGAATTGGAATGCAAGTATATGTATCTTCGAATCCGAAAGGTCCATGGAAGCACTATAATATGGGTGGAGCGATTCATGACTTATCTGTTTTGTTTGATCAAGGAAAAATCTTTGCTGTTTATGGATATGATGAAGTGCACTGCATCGAAATAAAACCAGATTTTAGTGGTTATGTAGAAGGTAGTGACCGCTGTCTGATACCTCGTGGCAGCGCTATGGGTGAAGGACATCATGCTTATAAAATTAATGGGAAATATTATATTATTAGTGCTGACTACGCTCCTATGGGGCGCATGATGTGTGCACGTGCGGACAAATTGGAGGGACCTTATGAAACACGCGTCATTAGTTGTCGTGAAACGATGGGAACTGAACATTCAACTTGGGTAATGAATATGCCTATGGATGGCTCTATGCCGGAAGCAGATAAATGGAAAATGGAAATCCGTAAACCGAATGCAGATAACATGGGATGTGCTACTTTGCATCAAGGTGGTATTGTACAGTTAGAAAATGGTGATTGGTGGGGATTTTCCATGTTGGATTTCCTTGCTGTAGGGCGAACTACTTGCCTCTCTCCGGTAACATGGGTTGACGGATGGCCATACTTCGGACTAATAAATAATTTAGGTCGCTCTCCAAGAACTTGGATAAAGCCCGATATTTCAGCTAAAGTTACTCCTCATGCCCCTTATATACGTAGTGATAATTTTGATGCCGGAAAGTTACTTCCGATTTGGCAATGGAATCATCTTCCAGATGACAAACAATGGTCTTTAAAAAGAGGTAAACTTCGCTTGAATACAATGCCTGCAAAAGATTTGTATTGGGCTAAGAACACCTTAACCCAAAGAGGTATAGGTCCTGTCTCAATCGCAACCGTGACGCTTGATGCTTCACATCTGAAAGAAGGAGACATTGCCGGACTTGGATTATTGAACATTCCTTATGAATGGGTAGGTGTTACTGTCAGAAACGGAAAATCCATACTGAGTTATTACGATTTAGGGAAGGATAAGACAATTGAAAGCCCACTAATGAAATCTGAGATATATTTGCGTATCACAGGCGATTTTGAACACGAATGGGCTCAGTTCAGTTTCAGTATGGACGGAGTAAATTTCCAAAATATCGGTAATAAGTTAGTGGTACCTTATCAGACAAAGACCTTTCAGGGAGCAAGATATGCGTTGTTTGCATTTAATCAAAAAGAGCGGATGGGAGGATATGCCGAATTTGATGATTTTAGAGTAGAAGAACCTTTAGCTGATCGCAGTCGTAATATACCATTGGGTAAAGTTGGTAGTTTTTTAAACTTATCTAATCATCAGCGTATGCAGGCTCATCCTCGCAAGATGGTTTATTCCGTGTGGAAGGGGGGGAAAGAATATAACACTACGGATTGTCAGTTCAGAGTGTTAGATAGAGGCAACGGAAAAGTTGTTTTGGAAGCAATGAATGGAACGGGATATGTAACGGTTACCGGTTTAGGTCTCTCTGGTGATTTGCGATTATCTCCAAAAGAAACTGAAGACTGTCTGTTCATGTGGCAAGATATGCTTCATGGTCAATGCATGCTGATGTCTTTAAAAACAAATCGCTATGTCGGTTTAGATCCAGCGTCAGGTGAACTTTATGCAGCCGATTGGGCAGGAACATCAGCTAGTCGTTTGAGTGGTACTGTTTTTCAATGGGAAGAAGCAGAAAACATGCAAGAGACTAAGAATCCTAAAAGTATTTATCCAGCATCTTAATGGAAATCAAATATGAAAAAAATTCTTTTGCAATTGTGGTTGGCAACCTTGTGTATTCAATCCTATTCACAGAATAAGCCTTTCCTTGAAGATATATCCTGGTATATAAACAACCTTTCTGTCTTCGAAAAAGGACAAGAAGAAGGCCGAGCCTGGTATATGACTGAAAATAGTATTTCGCTGAATGGGAAATGGAAATTCTACTGGTGCGATACACCGGAAGGAATACCTGGACAATTCTTCAACGTCAATTTTTCCGATAAACAATGGAAGGAAATTGAAGTTCCCTCAAATTGGGAGATGCAAGGATATGGAGACAAGCTGTTCAGAAATGTATCCGCTCCTTTTCAGGTAAATCCTCCACATGTGCCAAAGGAATACAATCCTACCGGACTCTATCGGCGAACATTTAAAACTCCTTCAGGTTGGTCTGGAGAAGAACAAGTCTTCTTAAGATTAGAGAAGGTAGCCTCCGCTTCTTTTGTATGGGTAAATGGTTGCGAAGTAGGCTACAATGAAGGTGCACAAGAGCCCGCCGAATATAACATCACTTCTTATTTGAAACCGGGCGAGAACACATTGGCCGTCTGCGTGCTCAAATATTCGGATGGTTATTACCTGGAGGGACAAGATTATTGGCGGCTAGCCGGGATTTTTGATGACGTATGGTTGTACGCCACGCCTGCGGTCAGGATCTTCGACTGGCAAGTAATCACAGAGTTTGATGAAACGTATACCGATTCACAGTTGAAAGTTCGCGTAAAAATTAAGGACTACCTGAATAAGCAAGGTGGAAAGTATGGATTGAAAGCTTACTTAAAAGATAAAACCGGGAAGAAAATCTGTAATTTTTCCGCAACTCCGTTCGAAATGGATGCTGCGGAAAAGACAATACCGTTGCACACCCTGGTGCAAAATCCTCGGAAGTGGACAGCCGAAACACCCGAGCTCTATACACTCTGCCTGGAATTGTCGGACCATGCCGGTCTACTGAAAGACAAGATAGAAACGGTCGTCGGATTCAAAAAGACAGAAATAAAAGAAGGGGTGTTTTATCTGAACGGAGTTCCCCTGAAAGTCAATGCTCAAAATTCACACATGCAGCATCCCGAATGGGGACATACGATGGACGAAGCCACCATACGCAAGGATTTTGAATTGCTGAAACAGTTTAACTTCAATGCCGTACGCACTTCTCATTATCCTCCAGTAAACAAGTATTTGGAATTAGCCAATGAATATGGGCTTTATATCATAGACGAAGTGGGTAATGAAGCACACGCCTCGGAGTGGATTTCTAATTTACCGGAATATGAAGAGATGTACCGCGAGCGATGCCGCAGAATGGTATTACGAGACAGAAACCACCCTTGTGTATTATTCTGGAGCGCAGGAAATGAAAGTGGAGAAGGGGTGAACATCACCCATACAGTTGAGGAGGGAAAATCATTGGACCCCACTCGCTTCTGGATGTATGGTGGGAATGCGTTTTCGCACTCGGCAGAAGATATTATCGGACCTCGTTACCCTACTCCTATGGAACTGGAAGTGCAGGTAGGCATAGGAATAGGCAATAATTCCAGACCTTCATTCATGGATGAATATTTATCCGTTGCAGGCAACGGTGGCGGTGCCTTGGATGATTATTGGGAGACCGTTTACCGGCATCCCCGTTTGATGGGAGGAGCAATCTGGGATTTTGTTAGTCCGGGATTGACCGAACGGGTAAGACAAGTGAATGACCTTTCTCCCTCTCATACTCCAGCCCATCTGATGGGAAATGCCCGCTTAGTTAAAGAAGGAAAGAATATGGTACTGGACTTGAACGGAAACGACCAATGGGTAGAAGTCTATCGTTCGGACAATGTGGAGTTGACCGGAAATGAGTTGACACTTACTTGCAAAGTTTATCCCCGAAAACTGATAAGCAGTTGTGGCTCATTGATTACAAAAGGCAATTATCAGTTTGGACTGCAACAACGAGGCAAAGACAAACTGGAGTTCTATATTTATACAGACAAAAGATACTCTGTATATGCCTCTTTGCCTACAGACTGGGAATATAACTGGCATCAGGTGACGGGGCTTTATGACGGAAGCAGCATTACTCTTTATATAGACGGAGTAGAAAAGGCTTCCGCACAAGCATCGGGCAATATCCGGAACTTTCCCTACCCCGTCAATATCGGTCGGAATGCAGAAGCTCACGGTCAGGAGACATCGGTCTACATCTGTGATGCCCGGATAGACGAAGTAGGCATTTTTGCTAAAGCACAACCTTCCTTTTTTTGTCCGGAAGAAGCTGTTCTTTGGCTGGACTTTGAACAGGAGACTGAAAAAGGTACATTCTACAGTTATGGCATTGGTGCACGTACGTACGGCAGCATTTGGCCGGATCGAAGTGTACAGCCCGAAATGTGGCAGATGAAGAAAACCGTCCAGCCTCTTTCTTTCTCTCTATCAGATGCTGCAAAGGGAATTGTTGAGCTATGGAATCGCAATCATTATACGAATGCCTCCCGATATGCTATACGGTGGGAATTGAAAGAAGACGACAAGGTCATTCAATCGGGCGACTTGGAACTCTCTACAGCACCGCTTAGCCGTGAGCTAATACATGTGCCTTATAAAAAACCGAGCCTAACTCCCGGTAAGGAGTACCGCCTGATGTTTCATGGCGTTTTGAAGAAGGATGAATTGTGGGCTAAAGCCGGACATGAAGTGGCATGGGATGAACTTGAGCTACCTTGGAGCCTGCCATGTTCTTCTGAAGAAAAGCTTCAAAGCATACCTTCCTATTCCCTATCAGAGAAAGAACTGCTCATTTCCGGAAAGGACTTCAAATATATTTTCAACCGTACCGACGGGCAGCTGACATCAATGGTTGTTCAAGGCATGGAATTGCTGGGCTCACCAATTCGGCTGAACCTTTGGCGTGCTCCATTAGCGAATGAATTGGATAACTGGAATGCCTCCAGCGCTCGCTCCTCCAACTGGAAAGAAGGTTACGGATATACGGTTGCTACAGAGATGTATTCGACAGGGATTGACCGTCTGACACATCAGCCACTCTCTTTCTCAGTGTCCGAAACAACCAAAGGAGTACACATACATATTGTTGATGCAGAGCTGATGGGAAAAGGAGAAAAAGAGAAAAAAGACCTATACATCGAAGGAATACAGAACAACGGTATTATTAGCCACTATGAGTATATAGTGAATGGTGAAGGAATGATAGAGATACGCCATATACTGAAACCCGAAGGAAAAATGCCGCTTTGGTTTCCCCGTATAGGACTTACACTTACCGTCAGTGATGCGCTCGACCAGGTGAAATGGTACGGAAGAGGACCGCAAGAGAATTATCCGGATAGGAAAACCGGCTATCCTACGGGGATATATAGTTCTACCGTGCAAGATATGTACGAGCCCTATCTGATGCCGCAAGACTATGGATTGCGAACAGATGTACGCTGGCTTCAACTGACCGCTGACAAAGGCATCGGACTTCAAATTAAGATGGATGAATGGTTTAACTTTAATATTTATCCATACAGTACAGACAACCTGACGAAAGCAATGTATACCTATCAACTGCAAAAACAGAATAGTATAACCCTGAATCTTGATTATGCCACTACCGGGGTCGGCTGTACGGCCCGCGGTGTATTCGGTGCTTACAAGGCGATGCCGCAGGAATATCGGAGAACCATCAGCATAAGACCTATGATGAAATAAAAATATTGTATCGGACTGGTAAGATTATGAAAAACAAAAATTACTTTATTCTATTAGTGTTGTTTTTAAGCGCTTTACAAATAAAAGCACAGTATTCATTCGACAACGTGCTTTATGGTGCAGCCTACTATCATGAATATATGCCCTATAAGCGACTGGATGAAGATATCCGGCTGATGAAAAGAGCCGGCCTGACAGTAGTGCGCGTTGGAGAATCTGCCTGGGGAGTATTTGAGCCGCAAGAAGGAAATTTTGAATTTGAATGGATGGACCGTATTCTGGACAAGATGCATACAGCAGGAATTAAAGTCATATTGGGAACTCCCACCTATTCTATTCCTGCATGGCTGGCATATAAACACCCGGAAGTAATGGCCGAGCATACCATGGGAAACAAAGCCTACTATGGAATTAGGCAGAACATGGATTTCACTAATCCGACCTATCGATTCTACTGCGAGCGAATTATCCGCAAGATGCTGGAAAGGTATGCACAGCATCCGGCGGTAATCGGGTTTCAAGTAGACAACGAAACAGAAGCACGCGGAGTGAACAACAGAGACTATTTCTTCGGATTCAGAGACTACATTAAGCACAAGTTCAACAATGACTTGAACCTGCTTGCCAAGGAGTGGGGGTTGAATTACTGGGGGATGAACATCAACACTTGGGAAGAGTTCTATCCACGCGATGGAGTAACAAGCCCCTCTTATAAGAATGAATGGGAACGTTATAACCGGAAGGAAGTGGCAGATTTCCTGAATTGGCAGTGCGACCTTGTGAATAAGTATAAACGCAAAGACCAGTTTGTCACCCATTGTTTCATGCCCGACTTCCATAACATAGACCAAGTGGAAAGTTTCAAACAGATGCAATATCCTGCAATCAACATCTATCACGACGTACAAGATAAACAAGACGGCCAACGTATCGCTTATGCCGGTGACTACGTGCGCACAGTAGCCAAAAATAATTATATCGTCATGGAGACCAATGCACAAGGTATCGGATGGGATGCCCGGACTCAGTTTCCTCCCTACGACAACCAGTTGCGGCAGAATGTGTACGCACATTATGCTTCCGGAGCCAATATGGTGGAATACTGGCACTGGTCTACCCTGCACTACGGGCAGGAGACATACTGGCGAGGCGTGCTGGGCCATGACCTCCAGCCCAACCGCATATACAAGGAATTCACCACCACCGCCAAAGAGTTGGAAAGAATAGGCAGCCACATCGTGAACTTGAAAAAGAAAAACCGGGTAGCTATCCTCTACAGTCATGATTCTTATCATGCTCTCGGCTTCATGCCCTACACTTACAAGAGCAATTATCCCATTGATATGGTGCATAAAGCCCTCTATTTCCAAAACATAGAAACGGACATCATCCCTTGTGACAAGACAACCGATTTCAGCGGATATGACATGCTTGTCATTCCCCCTTTGTATGTGGCTACCGACCAATTGCTATTAGCCATTGATGAATTCGTACAGTCCGGCGGACACGTGGTAATGATGCACAAAAGCGGTTACTGCAATGAGCACTCCGCAGTTCGGGCCACCTTGGCTCCCGGGCCGCTACGCAAAGCCTGCGGCTTCCATTACCAGGAATTCTCCACTATCGGTGACTTATCATTAAAGGATAACCCCTTTCAATTAGAGGGAAAGAACCAGATAAGCGACTGGTATGAATTCCTGATTCCCGAGACAGCCACCCCGTTGGCTTATGCAGAGCATCCGTTCTTCGGCAAATGGCCCGTTGTCACCGAAAACAAGTATGGCAAAGGCAAACTGACCTACATAGGAGCCTACCCTTCGCAGGAATTGCTGAATGCCATCGTGCGAAAGGCAGCCATCCATGCCGGTATCATCTCTTCAGAGAGCGACGTGTTCCCCATCATACAGCGTTCGGGAATAAACAAAGCCGGAAAAGCCATCCGTTACTTCTTCAATTACAGCAGCGAGAGCAAAGAAATCACTCATAACTATCCGACGTCCAAAGAGCTGATTTCCGGCAAGACTGTAAAAGAAGGAGACCATATAACATTGCCCCCCTGGGGAGTTCTCATCATGGAAGTTTATTGACCATCAGAAAAAATGAGAAAAAATGAGAAAAAAGATATTTGCCTTTCTATTGCTAAGTGCCCTATATGCCGGCGCCCAAGAAGTTCCAGACTGGGAGAATCCTATTGTAGTCGGCATCAACAAAGAGCCGTATCATGCCACACTGACATTGCCTTCGCAAAAAGCCGATTGCAAAGAAATCATATCCCTGAACGGCAAGTGGCGATTCCAATGGTCTGCCGACCCGGGAAAGCGCCCGGCCGACTTCTACAAGAATGATTTCAATACCGACACATGGGATACCATCACAGTACCGGGAGCATGGCAATTGCAAGGTTATGGGAAACCTATCTATTCCAACGTAAACTATCCCTTCCAGAAGGATGCACCCAAAGTGACAAGCGAGCCTCCCGCCGAATATTACAGTTACGGGCACAGAAATCCCACAGGCTCTTATGTCACCACGTTCGAAGTGACGCCCGATATGAAAGACAAGTGCCTATACCTTCACTTTGAAGGAGTAAAATCGGCCATGTATGTCTGGGTAAACGGAGAGCGGGTAGGCTACAGCCAGAATTCGATGTCGCCTGCCGAGTTTGACATAACCGAATTTGTGAAGAACGGAACCAATCGTCTGGCAGTGGAAGTGTATCGGTGGTCGGACGGCAGTTATCTGGAAGACCAGGACATGTGGCGGCTTAGTGGAATACTCAGGCCGGTAGAGCTATGGGTACGTCCCCAGACAAATATCCGGGACTATAGGTTCAGCAGCGACTTGTCGGACGACATGCGTTCAGCTACATTCGGAACCGAAATTTGGATAAGAAACCAGACCGACCGCAAAGTAAAAGACCTGACCGTAGAAATAAACCTGGTGGGGAAAGACAACAGAGGAAATAAACTCGACAAAAAAATGGTGGCTCCCGTAGGTACTATTCAGGCCTTTTCTGAAACGAGCGTCACACTGTCCGAAATGCTCCGGGAGCCTCAACTATGGTCTGCCGAAAAACCGCATCTATATGACATCCACATCAAGCTTCGCAGGAAGAATGAACTTTTGGAATCGTTCGAATACCATTGGGGCATACGGAAAATAGAAATCGCGGGAGACGTCTTCAAAGTCAACGGGAAAGCCGTCAAGCTGAAAGGAGTGAACCGTCACGACTTTCATCCCCGTATGGGATTCTTTGTCGACAGCCGGACGATGGAGAGAGATATCCGGCTGATTAAACAAGCCAACATCAACATGATACGCACGTCCCACTATCCACATCTGCCATTGCTGTACGAGCTATGTGACAAGTATGGAATCTACGTAATGGACGAAGCGAACCACGAAAGTCATGCCTACGGTTTGGGGAACAAAGTATTAGGAGACAACCCTCAATGGACACTGGCCCATGTGGACCGGGCAGTAGCCGTGGTGGAAAGGGACAAGAACCATCCGTGCATCCTATTCTGGTCATTGGGCAACGAGGGTGGAAGCGGTGCCAATTTGCGAGCTATGGCAGACACAATCCGTGCCTTAGACCCCACCAGACCGATATACGACGATACAGACCGCACCGTATCCGATGTCTATGACGAAGCTTATCTGCATCCCAACGCTTTGAAGGAACTTGGCGAGAAAATAACCGACCGCCCCGTATTCATGAGAGAGTATGCCTACGCCATGGGAAATTCCATCGGCAACCTCAAGGAGTATTGGGATGTGATTGAAAAGGACGAAAGTATTATCGGAGCTGCCATTTGGTGCTGGGTAGACCAAGGCATTCCTAAAAAGCTTAACGGTGCACCGTTAAGTTTCGGCGAGAGCCCCTCGTCACTCCCATTACTGCCCGATGAATTCTGGGCGTATGGAGGAGATTTCGGGGACTATCCCAACGACGGTCCCACCGGCATTAACGGGCTGGTATCTCCCGACCGGGTGCCTCACCCCCATTACTATGAAGTACAAAAAGTATATCAATACATCAAGTTTGAAAAGAAGGGAACACAGCAAATCAAATTGACCAACGGGTATGCGTTTTCCGATTTGGATGAATTCGATTACAGCTATGAGTGGATATGCAACGGAAAGGCTGTACGCAACGGCGACCTCCACTTGTCCGAAGGGAATCTGCTGGAGGTACCTTCAAGACCGGATAAGTGTGGGGAACTTTGCCTCAATGTATATGCCACGTTGAAGGAATCCACGACGTGGGCAGAGAAGGGCTTCAAAGTTGCCAAGGAACAACTTACGTATCATGACTATGAATTCCCACAATTGAAGGATGACGGCGGGAAGGCCACGTTTAAGGAGACACCCGAAGCGGTGGAAATTATAGCCGCCGATGCCTTGTTCACCATAGAAAAAGGTACCGGTGCTTTGGTGAGTTGGCGAGTCAAGGGAGAAGAGTTGTTGCACAGTGCCTTGGAACCCTATTTTTGGAAACCGGCAAATGACATTCAGGTCCGCAACGGCTACAATGAACGTTTGAGCGCTTGGAAAAATGCAGAGCAAAAACGTATCGTAAAGGCATACCAAGCAACCGTAAACGATGGTATGGTGATAGTGGATGCCAGTCTCTCCCTCCCCCGGATAGGAGCCGGTTACCATCTCCGCTACACTGTGGACGGCAAAGGCCGCATACAAGTAGAAGCAACCTATCAGCCTGAAAAGGAAGATATTCCGCTGATGCCCAAATTCGGTATGCGCATGAGAATGCCCTCGGCGCTGAATCGGATAGCCTGGTACGGACGCGGCAAGTTCGAGAACTATCCCGACCGCAAGAGCTCCGCTTTCCTGGGAGTCTACGAGTGTGGCATACACGAATTTATCACGAACTACATCGTACCGCAAGACAATGCCAACCGGTGCGATACACGCTGGTTCATGCTGGGAGACAGTGAGCGATGGAAAATACAAGTCAAAGGCCTGCAACCCCTATGTTTCCGTATATGGCCCTACGGGGAAGAAGACCTAGAAGGGAAAGAACATGCGCACGAACTGCCCGAACGCGACTTCATCAACCTGAATATCGACTCCAACATACACGGAGTAGGTGGAAACGACGGATGGGGCGCACAGACCATGAAGCCATACACCATTGACGGCAATCGCTCCTACCGATATGGGTTTATCATGGAGTATATGGACAAAACAGAATAATCCGTTCATCAATGTATTCAAAAAGGAAATAAACATTTTGTAAACAACAATAAAGGTATGAAAAGAAACATCTTTAAAACAATTCTCCTATCTGCCTGCATCCTGCAAGGGGGCAGTGCATTGGCACAACAAGAGAAAGCAGAACCGGGCAAGTTCTCACCCACCTGGGAGTCATTGTCCCAATACGAAGTGCCCGAATGGTTCCGCAACGCCAAATTCGGCATATGGGCACACTGGGGTCCGCAATGCCAACCCGAAGCCGGCGACTGGTACGGTCGTGGCATGTACGAAGAGGGCGGTGCTGCCTACAAGTGGCACTTGGAGCATTACGGACATCCTTCGGAATTCGGCTTCAAGGATGTAATCAACGAATGGAAAGCCGAGAAATGGAATCCGGAGAGGCTGGTAGCCCTTTTCAAGAAAACCGGTGCCCGATATTTCTTTGCCATGGGTAATCATCACGACAACATGGACTTGTGGGACAGTAAATACCAATCATGGAACTCCGTCAACATGGGCCCCAAGCGAAACGTACTGGGCGAATGGGAGAAAGCGGCCCGCAAAAACAAACTGCCCTTCGGTGTCAGCATCCACTCCTCCCATGCTTGGACATGGTATGAAACTGCACAAGGAGCCGACAAGAAAGGCCCATACGCAGGAATCTCCTACGATGCCCGCGTAGTGACTAAGGAAGACGGCAAGGGAAAATGGTGGGAAGGCTACGACCCGCAAGAGCTATACGTACAGAATCATGCCCTGAGCGGACATGCTTGGGTGGCATGGGACTGGCCCGAAGGAACCTCTGTCCCCCCGCAGAGTTACTACGACAACTTCTTCGACCGCACAGTGGACATGATAAACAAATATCATCCCGACCTGGTCTATTTCGACGACAGCGTACTCCCCTTCTGGCCCATCAACGATACGGGGCTGAAAGTCGTGTCGCACTACTATAACCAGAACATGAAGCTTCACAAGGGCAATCTCAATGCTGTAGTCTTCGGAAAGAAGCTGGAAGCTAAACATAAAGAGGCCATCGTATGGGATGTAGAAAAAGGGGTTCCATCGGAATGCCAGGACAAGGCGTGGCAAACCTGTAGTTGCCTCGGTACTTGGCACTATAACCGCTCTGCTTACGAAGACAACTGGTATAAATCAGCCGAGACCGTCATCCACATGCTCATTGACATCGTCAGTAAAAATGGCAACCTATTACTAAGCGTACCAATGAAAGGAAACGGCACCATCGACGACAAGGAAGAAAAAATTCTGGAAGACATAGCCGCCTGGATGGAGGTGAACGGAGAAGGAATATTCGACACACGTCCCTGGTGTATTTATGGTGAAGGTCCCTCCACAGAAACAGCAATACCTTTGGACGGAGCAGGATTCAACGAAGGCAAGAACGCACCCTACACTTCTGCCGACATCCGGTTTGTGAAAAAAGGGAAATACTTGTATGCCCATATCATGAAATGGCCCTCAGACGGAAAAATACAGATAAAATCACTGGCTACCGGCAGTCCCTACTGCAAAGGAGAAATCGAAAAGGTAGAATTATTAGGAGGCGGAAAGGCAAAGTTCAGAAGAACTTCCAAAGGCTTGCTTATTGACCTTCCCAAAGACAAGACACCCAATCCTATTTCTTTGGTACTGAAAATCACTAACCGTTAAACTGCTGATATTGTATGAAAAAGGGATTTTTTTTAAGATTATTTGTCCTGCTGATGCTGACATTTTTCATAGCAGAACAAGGCAGAGCACAAACCTACCAACGCACCTCACAAGGCATAAAAAGCACTGTGCAAGGTATAAATATAGATATTAGCTTCTTCTCTCCTGTCACAGTGAGAATCTTAAAATCGCCTGACGGCTGGAAGTATACCAAAGAAAGCTTGTCGGTCATCGGGCAACCGGAAAAAGTAAAACTATCCGTCTCTTCGAAAGGGGGCATATTGACTATCAAAAGCCATCAGCTTACAGTCCATCTCAACGAAGAGACCGGACAAATAACTTTTGCCTCTTCCGATGGAAAATCGCTGTTGCAAGAACAAAATAAAGGTGCACGTTTTGATGATTTCAACGATGCCGGCACAAAAACCTTCAGCGTTTATCAATCGTTCACCTTAGAGAAAGACGAAGCTATTTATGGATTGGGACAATTGCAAAACGGCAAAATGTCGCAACGTAACCAGACCAAACGCCTTATCCAAGACAATCTTGAGGATGTGATTCCCTTCTTCCAGTCCGTCAAAGGCTACGGTCTCTTTTGGGACAACTATTCGCCAACCATCTTCAAAGACAATCAAGAAGAGACATCCTTCCTTTCTGAAGTCGGCGACTGCATTGACTACTATTTCATGTACGGCGAAAATGCCGATGGAGTAGTTGCCCAGATGCGCTACCTCACAGGACAAGTGCCCATGTTTCCATTATGGACATATGGATTCTGGCAAAGCCGTGAACGCTACAAAAGCCAAAAAGAGATTGTTGGCGTAGTGCAAAAATACCGCGAACTGGGTGTGCCCCTCGATGGAATTATCCAGGATTGGAGATACTGGGGAAGCAACTACCTGTGGAACGCAATGGATTTTTTGAACGAAGAATTCTCCGACCCCAAAAAAATGATGGAAGACATACACGGAATGAACGCCCACATTATTATCTCCATTTGGTCAGCTTTCGGACCACATACCAAACCCTATCGCGAGTTAGACAAAGGGAACATGCTCTTCAACTTCCGCACATGGCCCGAATCCGGTTCCGAGAAGTGGCCTCCCAATATGGACTATCCATCCGGTGCCCGCGTGTACGATGCCTACCATCCGCAAGCACGCGACATCTATTGGAAGTACCTGAACGAGAACCTACGTTCTGTGGGTATAGACGGCTGGTGGATGGACTCTACCGAACCCGACCATTTTCACCCCATTCCTGAAGATTTTGACACGCCCACCTATTTGGGGTCATTCCGTAAAGTACGCAATGCCTACCCTTTAATGAGTGTAGGTGGAGTGTACGACCACCAGCGTGCCGTAACTTCGGATAAACGCGTATTTATCCTTACCCGCTCAGCCTTTGCCGGCCAGCAACGTTATGGTGCCAATACATGGACAGGAGATATCACAGCATCATGGGAAGTTTTGGAGAAGCAAATACCTGCGGGATTAAACTTCTCACTATGCGGCATTCCCCATTGGAACAGCGATATCGGCGGATTCTTCCTATGGCAATATCCCTTGATGCTGGATGACCCGGATTATCGCGAGCTTTATGCCCGTTGGATACAGTTCGGTACATTCTGTCCCATGATGCGATCACATGGGGAAGGTGCTCCCAGAGAAATCTATCAATTCGGCAAAAAAGGCGAGCCAATATACGATGCGATTGAGAAATACATTCGGTTACGCTACAGTTTGTTACCATACATCTACACAACTGCCTGGGAGGTAACTGCCAATCAGTCCAGCTTCATGCGTGCCTTGGCAATGGATTTTGCCCACGATCGCAACGTGTGGAACATCCACAATCAGTATATGTTTGGCAAATCCCTATTGGTATGCCCTGTAACCCAACCCATGTATACCCAAACAGTTTCGGACACCATCCGTGTAGAAGATTTCAGTACCGTTAAGTCTATGCGAATATATCTGCCTAAAAATACGGAATGGTATGATTTTTGGACCAATCAGAAACACTCCGGCGGACAATATATCGTGAAAGATACCCCTATTGACATTTTACCACTTTATGTGAAAGCAGGTTCCATCCTGCCAATAGGTCCCGAAGTGCAGTATAGCACCGAAAAATCATGGGACAACTTGGAGATAAAAGTGTATCCCGGTTGTAACGGCGAATTCACACTTTACGAAGACGAGAATGACAACTACAATTATGAAAAAGGAATGTACAGCACCATTACGATGAAATGGAATGACCGTACTCGCATGCTCACTATTGAAAATCGGAAAGGAGAGTTTTCCGGTATGTTGAAAGAACGGAAATTCAACATAGTAACTGCTGATGGCGCAAAAAAGGCAGTGGCTTATAATGGGAAAAAAGTAACGGTTAAAATGTAATGGTTTCTAAAAACAGCTATTAATTTGCATTATGGAAATAAATACTCGTATGAAAAAATATCATCATTATCTTACCCTTTTAAGTTTATTTATGCTGCTCGGCATCCTGAAATTGCAAGCAGCGATACAACTCCCTGCCATATTTTCCAACCATATGGTGCTACAACGTAACTCAGAACTTACTTTCTGGGGATGGGGTATTCCGGGAGAAACAATTTCCATCGCCCCCGAATGGATGAAAGGAGAAATAATCAAAACCCAAGTCAATAATACGGGGAAATGGTCAGCCCGTGTACCTTCCGGCGAAGCCGGCGGACCTTATGAGATTCGTTTCAGCGGCTCGTCAGAAGTAACCTTGACCGATGTCATGCTAGGCGAAGTTTGGCTGTGCAGCGGACAATCCAATATGGAATGGAGCGCCAACCACGGCATAAAGAACGGAGACGAGGAAACGGCAAATGCCCATTGTCCCAATCTCCGAATTTTTCACGTGGCCAGAATAGCCGCCCCGTTCCCTCAAGAAAACTGTTTCTCGCAATGGACACAGTGCACGCCCGAAACGATGCGCAGCACGAGTGCCCTGGCCTACTTCTTCGGCCGCAACATCCAGGAAGAGCTGGACGTGCCGGTAGGAATCATCGTAGCCGCATGGGGCGGAACCACCGCCGAGACATGGACGCCCCGCGAATGCGTAATGAGCGACCCGGTCTTGTGCGACTATCCGTATGAATCCAATCCTTGGTTTCCGGCTGAAACAGGCACGTTGTACAACAGCATGATTTATCCCGTGATGCCCTACGGCATTGCCGGATGCATCTGGTATCAGGGAGAAGCCAACCAAGGCCGTGCCAGCTCCTACGCCCGGGTGATGCAGCGGCTGATAGGCTCGTGGCGTACCGGATTTAACAAGGAATTCCCATTCTATCTGGTCCAGATAGCCCCCTTCCAATACCACTCCAAAGACAACGGACCGGCACTGCTACGCGAGCAGCAGGCCATGTTGCCCGAAATGCTGGACAAGGTCAAGATGATTACCGTGTCAGATTTGGTGGACAATGTGCAGGACATCCATCCACGTGACAAAAGAAGCGTAGGCAAACGTCTCGCCAATCTTGCACTGGACGATACATACCATATATATGCAGGCCCCTATAAAAGCCCGGTCTTTGAAAGCGCCTGCCGCAAAGGCAACCATGTGACAATCTCTTTCAAAGACATAAAGAACGGACTGGCCGTACACGGGAAAAGGATAGAGGGGCTGATGATGGCCGCAGCCGGCCAGGAATGGCAAGAGGCCCGGGCCAGGATAGACGGGGGAAAGCTGATTGTCCCGGTAAAAGGAATCGAAAGCCCGGTTTCCATTCGCTACTGCTTCAGTGACGCTGCTCAAGGCAACCTTTTTTCAACGGAAGGCATCCCCTTAGCCCCCTTCCGGGCAGACAGCATTGCCTCTTCTGAAAACATTCCGGTTTCTACAGACAGCGCTTTGGAAGAATCTTTTGAATTCTCGCCCAAGTTCTCTACCGGCAATGCCAATCCCCTTCTCGACTTCCAATACATGGCCGACCCCACAGCAGTGGTGCACGACGGCCGCATTTATGTGTACGGCACTAACGACCACCAGCAATATGATGTAGTGGGCCGTAACGGGAAAAACACCTATCAGCACATCCATTCGCTGACGATGGTCTCTTCTGACGACATGGTGAACTGGACTTATCACGGAGTAATCAATGTAAAGGCTCTGGCTCCCTGGGGAATGGCTTCGTGGGCACCTTCCATCGCTTCGCGCAAGGAGGCCGACGGCAAAACCCACTTCTATCTGTACTACTCCAACAGCGGTTCCGGTGTAGGTATGCTGACTGCCACTTCCCCCGTGGGGCCCTGGACAGACCCATTGGGCAAATGTGTGGTAGACGGTAATACTCCAGGACTCGGCAAGTGTAAAGCTCCCTTCGATCCGGGAGTAGTCATCGACGACAAGGGCATCGGCTGGCTCTCCTTTGGCGGGGGCGACAGCGACGACTACATTCCCGGAGACGCACGCATCGTGCGGCTGGCAAATGACATGAAGACGCTGGACAGCGAAATAGTTGAAATAAAAGCGCCATACCACTTTGAAGCAAACGAACTGAACTATCTGAACGGCACTTGGATTTACACCTACAACACCAACTGGAAGAACCGGGATGCATGGCCCCACAAGGATATAGACAAGCCGAGCCGGTGCTGCATGAGCTACATGACGAGTCGCACGCCACTTGAGACAGACAGCTGGACCTATCGGGACAACTACTTCAAAAATCCCGGCGACTATGGCATGTCCGACAGCAACAACCATACACATCTGGTAAAATTTCAAGGGAAGTACTATCTCTTCTACCACTCACTGGGCTTGCAGGACAGCCGCGACCTCAAAGTGGGTGTCCGCAGTATCTGCGTGGAAGAAATAGAGGTGGACGAAAAGGACCTTACTATCCACATGGGCACAGCCACAGCCAAGGGCGTTTCACAAATCAAGCCTCTCGACCCGTTTGCGCAGCAACAGGCCGAGACCACAGCCGCCACACGCGGCGTTGCCTTTGAACCGACCGGACAGACAGGCAACATGTCTGCCGTAGGAAACAAGAGCGGACAGGCCATCTGTGTCCGCGGTGCGGAATTCCCGCAATCACCTCAAGCCATACAGATGAAGATAAAAGGGAAAGGCTCCATCGAAATACACATGGACAGTCCAGACGGTCCGCTCCTATCCACCTTGACCTTTGATACCGATACGTGGCAAACATTGACAAAGCCGTTGGACAAACAGATAAAAGGCAAACACGACATTTACTTCGTATTCGGGAACGGAAAGTTCTTATTTGACGAATGGAAATTCACAAAATAATGAATCCGTCGGCAGAATCTGCCCAGTATCTCTTCACCCTTGTGATGATATCGCTGCACAATTCGAGCCAACACACAACAAGCTAGCAAGTTACTTTGCCAGCGTTTTGCCACCATATTGGCAAAGTTTTGCCATGCCTTTGGCAAAGCTTTGCCAATGTGGTGGCAAAACCTTGCCAACTTGTCGGCAAGAAAGACAAAAGCAACATCGCTGTCCGCAAAGAGGCGGAAGCACGTCCTCAATATAATTCCGCTAACGGGAAAGAGACAGATTGGTTCCATTAACGGGCAGAAGTTTTAAAAAATGGGAAGGATTTGGCACAATAGTTCCGCGCAAATTCTCATTTATCGAACAAAAATTGTATTTTTGCCTGCGACTGAAAAATCAGTAATATCATAGAATAGACAATTCCCGAACAAATATGAGCGAAGATTTTGAAGCACCGAAAGATGATTTGGACAAGGAACTCCCGGCCGGGAGCGAAGAACACTCGGATTACAAACCTGCGGACGCAAAGGATGCCAATATAAAGCACCAACTGAGCGGCATGTACCAGAATTGGTTTCTGGACTACGCCTCATACGTTATATTGGAACGTGCCGTACCCCATATCATGGATGGTCTGAAACCCGTACAGCGGCGTATCCTCCACTCCATGCGCCGCATGGAAGACGGGCGCTACAACAAGGTGGCGAACATCGTAGGACATACCATGCAGTTCCATCCGCACGGTGATGCTTCTATCGGCGATGCTCTGGTACAGCTGGGACAAAAGGACTTGCTCGTGGATTGCCAGGGAAACTGGGGTAACATTCTGACGGGTGACAGCGCCGCTGCCCCCCGTTATATCGAAGCACGTCTCTCCAAGTTTGCACTGGACGTGGTATTCAACCCCAAGACCACCGAATGGAAACTCTCTTATGACGGGCGAAACAAAGAACCGGTTACACTACCGGTAAAATTCCCACTGCTGCTTGCACAAGGTGTGGAAGGTATTGCCGTAGGCCTGTCATCCAAAATATTACCACATAACTTCAATGAGCTGTGCGATGCTTCCATCAGCTATCTGCACAACGAAGAATTCAAGCTGTACCCCGACTTCCAGACGGGAGGCAGTATCGATGTATCCAAATACAACGACGGTGAACGTGGCGGTGCGATACGCGTGCGCTCCAAAATAGAAAAGATAGACAACAAGACACTTGCCATTAAGGAAATTCCTTACGGGAAAACGGTGGCCAGTGTATGCGACTCCATCGTAAAGGCCAGCGAAAAAGGGAAAATCAAGATACGTAAGGTAGAGGACCTGACATCCGGCAGTGTGGAAATATTAGTGCATCTAGCCCCGGGTGTATCATCCGACAAGACCATCGATGCCCTCTATGCCTTCACCGACTGTGAAGTGAGCATCTCTCCCAACTGCTGTGTCATCGACGACCAAAAGCCCCACTTCCTCACCGTGAGTGATGTATTGCGCAAATCAGTCGACAACACATTGGCACTGCTACGCCAGGAACTGGAAATCCGTAAGGGAGAGATACTGGAAAGCCTGCATTTCGCTTCACTCGAAAAGATATTCATTGAAGAACGTATTTACAAGGATAAGGAGTTTGAACAAGCCAAAAACATGGACGCCGCCTGCGAACATATCGATGAGCGCCTGACTCCCTACTACCCGACTTTTATCCGCGAAGTGACCAAGGAAGACATCCTCCGGCTGATGGAGATAAAGATGGCACGTATCCTCAAATTCAACTCCGACAAGGCAGAGGAACTGATAGCACGCATGCGAAAGGACATAGAGGAGATAGACTGCCATCTGGCAAACATCGTGGAATATACCGTCGACTGGTTCCGTATGTTGAAGGACAAGTACGGCAAAGCCTTCCCCCGCCGCACGGAACTGCGTAACTTCGACACCATCGAAGCAACCAAAGTCATCGAAGCCAACGAAAAGCTGTACATCAACCGCGAAGAGGGTTTCATCGGAACTGGATTGAAGAAAGACGAATTCATAGGCAACTGCTCGCCCATAGATGACGTGATTATCTTCTTCCGCGATGGAAAATATATCATCACACCGGTGGCCGACAAGAAGTTCGTGGGCAAGAATATACTTTATGCCAACATTTTTAAGAAGAACGACAAACGTACCATCTACAATGTCTGCTACCGTGACGGCAAGGAGGGGACAAGCTATATCAAGCGTTTTGCCGTCACTTCCGTGGTGCGTGACCGCGAATACGATGTGACGCAAGGTACTCCCGACTCCCGTATCACCTACTTCACCGCCAATCCCAATGGAGAAGCTGAAATCATCAAGGTAACCCTGAAACCCAATCCCCGTGTACGCCGTATTATCTTCGAGGAGGATTTCAGCAACATCAATATCAAGGGACGGCAGGCCATGGGAAATATACTCACGAAACTCCCCGTACACAAGATAGCCTTGAAACAACGTGGAGGCTCCACGCTGGGTGGACGGAAAGTCTGGTTCGACCGTGATGTGCTACGTCTCAACTACGACGGGCGCGGAGAATATCTCGGAGAATTCCAGAGCGAAGACACCATCCTTGTCGTACAGAACAGCGGAGAGTTCTATGCCACCAACTTCGACTTGAACAATCACTATGACGATGGCATACGCGTATTGGAGAAATACGATCCGAACAAAGTATGGACCGCCGTACTCTACGATGCCGACCAGCAGAACTATCCTTACATCAAGCGTTTCTGCTTCGAGGCAACCGCCCGCAAGCAAAACTACTTGGGAGAAAACAAGAACAGCAGCCTCATTCTGCTGACAGACGAGTGCTACCCGCGTTTAGAGGTGGTGTTTGGCGGCCACGACAATTTCCGAGAGCCGATGGTGGTGGAAGCCGACGAATTCATCGCCGTGAAAGGCTTCAAAGCAAAAGGTAAGCGCCTGACCACCTATACTATAGAAACCATCAACGAGCTGGAGCCTACCCGTCAACCGGAACCCTCGCAGAAAACCGAAGAGCAGGAAACGGATGAAGAACCGGAAATTCTGGACCCCGACCACGGTAAAAGCGAAGGGGACATACTGGACGAGATGACAGGACAGATGAAACTCTTTTGATGAAGGACGGAAATGAAGTATTAGTGGCTAACGATTACTAATTTGTAATTGATAATTTAATATGTACATATACAAGATAATAATCCTATGCGGACTGCTCTTGGGAAGTGTCGGACTGAAAGCACAAGAAGCACAATGCAGCATCGACCGGAAGCTACGGGCTGACTCCACCAACCGTAACCGTATTATCACCCGTGCCACCATGTATGGTGTCGGCTTCACCAACGTGTTCGACACTTATCTTTCACCTCAGGAGTATAAGGGAATCGATTTCCGTATCTCCCGCGAAAGCATGCGGATGACACGGTTGATGGACGGCAACGTGTCTCTGCAAACTTTCTTCCAGGCAGACTTGGGATATACACACAACAAAGTAGACAATAACAATACATTCTCCGGACTGGCCAACTGGAACTACGGCCTGCATTATAATTTTCCAATCACGGGCAATTTCAAACTGCTTGCCGGAGGAGTCGGCGACTTCAACGGTGGCTTTGTCTATAATCTGCGCAACGGAAACAACCCCGCCCAAGCACGTGCCTATATCAACCTTGCCGCATCGGGAATGGCTATTTGGGACTTGCGCATCAAGAACCGTCCCATCACACTACGCTATCAGGTAAATCTTCCCTTGGCAGGTATCATGTTCATGCCCAACTATGGACAGTCCTACTACGAGATATTTACGTTAGGACATTGGGACGGAGTAGTGAACTTCACCTCCCTGCACAACCAGCCCTCTCTGAGACAAATGCTGACCGCAGACTTTCCGGTGGGACGTGCCCGGATGCGTTTCGCTTACATATGGGACGCACAACAGTCCAAAGTAAATGAAATAAAGACACATACTTACTCGCATGTATTCATGGTGGGGTTCGTAAAGGAACTCTATCTGTTTCCTAACAAGAGAAAGTAAAAAGTGACAAGGTGATAAACGATAAAATGATAAGGATAATGTGCATGAAAAGAAGATATATTTTAATAATTTGGAGTATCCTACTCACGTTATTGCCCCTATTGAACGGATGTATTCGTGAGGAAGAGTTCGACAATACCCCACAAGGCAATTTCGAAGCCTTGTGGAAAATAATAGACGAACAGTACTGCTTCTTGGACTACAAGCAAATAGACTGGGATGCCATCCATGACAAGTACCAGCCACTCATTACCCCGGGAATGAGCTACGACGGTCTATTTGAAATATTAGGTAACATGCTTGCCGAGTTAAAAGACGGACATGTCAACTTGTACTCTTCTTCCAACATGGCGCGCTACTGGGACTGGTATCTGGATTATCCTCGTAACTTCAACGAAAGTATCATTGAAAAGTACCTGGGAAGAGACTACCGCATTGCTGGAGGCGCCAAATATACCATATTGGAGGACAACATAGGATATATCTATTACGGTGATTTCTCTAGCGGCATCGGAAACGGCAACCTGGATGAGATTCTGTTATACCTTTCCGCTTGTAACGGCCTGATTATCGACGTGCGCAACAATGGTGGCGGCAACCTGACAAACGCCACCCGAATGGCACAACGCTTCACGAATGAAAAAGTACTGACGGGATATATTCAGCACAAGACCGGCAAAGGCCATAGCGATTTTTCAGATCCGACTCCCATTTATGTGGAACCTTCCAACAGTATCCGCTGGCAAAAAAAGGTAATTGTCCTGACCAACCGTCATTCCTATAGTGCAACCAATGATTTTGTCAACTCCATGCGCTGTTTTCCCAATGTCACCCTGGTTGGTGATAAAACCGGCGGCGGGTCGGGCCTGCCATTCTCTTCGGAACTGCCCAACGGATGGGGGGTACGCTTTTCTGCCAGCCCGCACCTCGATGCCCAAAAACAGCATATCGAGTTCGGCATCGACCCGGACAAGAAAGTGGATATGAGCAAAGAAGATGAGAACAATGACTTGGACACCATCATTGAGGAAGCAAGAAAAATACTGAAAGTGACTTTCTAAAACGACTTTATCTACAAAACAATTTGCCAAAACGAAAATTCTTTCTATCTTTGCTCCCGCTAATCGGAATTATTCCGCGGATGTGGCGTAATTGGCAGCCGCGCCAGACTTAGGATCTGGTGCCGTGAGGCGTGTAGGTTCGAGTCCTATCATCCGCACAATCCCTATAATAAATTTCAAAAGACAAACAACTAAGAGGGGAGGATATTCATTAAGAAACATCCTCCCTAACCGCTTCAAGTACCTTTTTTATCTCATCAAAACACAATATTTAGAATACTTATTGTATCTTTGCTTCCAAGAAACACTTCGATTAACCTGAAAAAATGAAACAAAATACGATAAGACCGATGCTTTTCAAGTATTGGGTAGTGTGCCTTCTATTGTTCATCCTCTTCATCCAGGCCAGGGCTTCTTCCTTCATGCCCGCCGTCACCAACTATCTTGCCAAAGACTATGAAGCCGGTTATCAGAACTGGGCATGTGCGCAAGGCAGCAACGGCGAAATGTATTTCGGCAACAGCCAGGGGCTCCTGGTATATGACGGTTATCGCTGGACTCTCCACAAAGTGCCGGGGAACCATATTGTCCGTTCGGTGTATGTGAAAGAAGACCGTATCTATGTGGGGGCATTCGAGGAATTCGGCTATTTCAAGTATTCGGAGGCAGGCACTCTCCGGTACCATTCTTTGAGCAAATTCCTGAAAAATTTCCCCATGGAGAACAACGAGATATGGAACATTGTAGAGCTGGACGGCCGCATCTACTTCCAGTCGTTCAGCGCCTGGTTCTCCTACGACGGGAAGATGGTACACGCTTTCCGCAACAGACAGCAACAGCCGCTCTACTTCTACACCCAAAACGGACATATCTACACACAGATGATTGATGAGGACTTCTATGAATTCGACGGCAAGGATTTCCTTCATCTCTTCCCCCGCAGCCAAGTGAACGATGACAATGTAGTGGCATTACTGCCCGACGGGGACGACAGCTTCCTGATGGTCACAGAGAATAACGGATTGTTCCGCTACAACGGTGACATCACCCCCTGGAAAACAGACATTGATGCAGAGCTGAAGAAACAGCGAGTGAACCGCGCCGTCATGACCAATGATTCCATATTCATGATAGGTACAGTCTTGAATGGCATATACGCCATCGACCGCAAAGGACATTGCCTCTGGCACTTCAATCTGGATAACCGTCTGGACAACAACACAGTCCTGGGCTTGTTCTGTGACAAAGACAACAACGTATGGGCAGCATTGGACGACGGCATCGCATACATCCACCACAACTCACCCGTCATGCTGCTGACTCCTGCCAACCATGAAACCAAACTGGGCATGGTGTACGACATAGCCCACCGGGGCGACTGTTTCTATCTGGCCACCAACCAGGGCTTGTACGAATACCACCAGGTTACCGAGAATCTGCGCCTGCTTCCCCATACTGAAGGACAGAACTGGTATGTGAAGGACATTGACGGGCAACTCTTTGCAGGCAACAATGCCCATACCTTATTAATAGGCGAAAAAGGGAATGTTTCCGTCATAAGCAATACCAACAGCAGTACGTGTCTGATAAAGTGCACCCTCTATGGCGAAGAGATACTGTTGGAATCATCCTACGCCAATTTGCGTATCTATAAAAAGAAGAACGGGCAATGGACCTTTTCGCATGTCATAGACGGCTTCATTGCACCGGTCATGCACTTGGAGGTGGACCAAAGCGGTGTCATCTGGGCTTCACACATGTATCAGGGAGTCTATAAAATAGTCTTGAGCGATGACTTGTCGGCTGTAAAAAGCGTACGGCACATCTCCCATTTAGGCTCGGAATATATCATCGGCCCTATCCAAGTAATGAAAATGCGAGGACGTATCGTCTTTTCCAGTCCCAACGGCTTCTATACCTATGACGACATCACCCGGCAGATTATCCCCTTCCAAAAGCTGAATGCCATTCTGCCTTACATCAGGAATGCTCATTCTGTGGTATCCGTCACGAACGACCGCTTCTGGCTGTCCGGTTCACATGAGTACGTACTGGTAGAGTACGCAGAAGGAGAGTACATCGTGAAGCAGCGCATCCTCATCGAACTGTTTGATTCTCCATGCATAGAGAACTACAACAATGTGTTCGTCGACAATGACGTTGTCTATTTTAATCTGAACAACGGAATCGCCAGTTACAGCAAAAACACAGACAGCCTCAGTCCTACTCTGGAGTCCGCCCTCTCACTGAGCTCGGTCACTGCTTCCTCTTCCGATAAAAAGGAGAAACGCCTGCCTCTGTCTGGAAATGTCGAACTGGAAAGCAATTACCGGGATTTGCTGTTCTCAGTAAGCCTGCCGCATTACAATAAATTGTCCGTACATTTCCATTATGTCCTGCAAGGAGGACAAGGCATGGCGCTGACAGCGGACCTGAAAGAGCCCGAAATCCGCTACGGTAGCCTGGATTACGGAGAATACACATTCCAGGCAGAAGCCTATAATGATTTGGGACAGAAAATCGGTGAGGTGGAATATCATTTTGCCATAGCCCGCCCTTTCTACCTCTCCTATTATGCCTTTGCGCTCTATCTCATAGTTCTCACAGCGCTTGTCTACTTTTTCTCCAAGTGGCGCGCCAACCGTGCCATGGAAAAGAAACGGAAGGAGTATGAGGCAGAGCAGGTGCAGCAGAACATCAAGATGCGCGAGCAGGAGCATCTGATAACTCTGCAGCAACAGCAATTGCTGGAAGCCGAGTTGTCGGCAAAGAGTAAAGACCTTGCCAGCATGGCACTGGGTGTATTTGCCAAGAACGAGGTCCTGGAGAAACTTCGTACTGTCGTACAAGAGTCCCTGGTGAAAGGGCAATATGGACGCAAGAACCTCGAATCTCTGCTGAAGCTCATCAACGAAAACATCGAGACACAGGAATTTTGGGATGTATTCCAGAACAATTTCGACCTGATTCATGAGAAATTCTTCCGTAATTTGCGCGAACGTTATCCCAGTCTTACCGCTACCGACCTCCGTTTTTGTGCGCTGCTGCGCCTGAATCTTTCTACGAAAGACATTGCGCAAATGACCAACCTCACTATCCGGGGAGTAGAGGCAGCACGCTACCGTTTGCGCAAGAAACTGGATATCCCCGACGGAACGGGATTAGTGGATTTTCTCATCGACTTGAAATAAAGCGGCTACAAATCATTCAATCATAACAAACTGATTATTAGAAACAAGTAACACGAAAACGTAGTAAAACGGTACCCATTTTTACCCTAAACGTATTATCGTGGTAGTGTTTTTTTTTGCCTTACTTACCGTAATTACTTCCTTTGCCGGCAGAATTATTAACTCTTAAATTTAGTTTATGAGAAGGCAAACTTTATTTCTTCTATTCATGATTTTGTTCTCATTGCCACTGACAGTTTTGGCACAAGGAACAAAGACAGTTAAAGGAACTGTTGTTGATCAGAACAACGAACCGATTATTGGAGCCACGGTTGTAGTAAAAGGCTCTACTATTGGAGCAGCTACCGACCTCGACGGTAACTATGTACTGAACGGCGTCCCCGAAGACGCAACTCTCGTATTCAACTATTTGGGCATGTTGCCGCAGGAAATAAGCGCTGCGGGACAATCCGTCATTAATGTAAAGCTACGTGAAGATGCACAACTACTGGAAGAAGTTGTTGTTATCGGTTACGGTTCGGCCAAGGCGAAAGACCTGACGGCCCCGATTGACGTTGTCAAAGAGAAAGAACTTATCAATGTTCCTACCTCCTCCCCGATGGCAGCATTGCAGGGAAAGGTACCGGGTGTTAACATCATCAATTCGGGAACGCCGGGCGAAGGTCCTAAAGTGACCATCCGTGGTATGGGTTCCTTCGGTGACACTTCTCCTCTCTATGTAGTGGACGGAATGTTCTACGACAACATCAACTTCCTGAACAATTCCGACATTCAGGACATGACCATCTTGAAAGACGCATCCGCATCTGCCATCTACGGTGTACGCGCCGCCAACGGTGTTGTAATCATCACCACCAAGAAAGGAAGCCGCAACCAGGATGCCAAGATTACCTATAACGGTTATGTAGGTATTCAGAAAGCCACCAACCTGCTGGAGATGTGTAACTCTCACGAGTATGCCACCATGATGTTGGAAGCCAACCCGGAAGCTTACCGGTCGATTTTCGAAAAGTCAGTAGCCGAATTCGGAGGCAATATGGAAAACCTGCAATTCAATGCCGATACCAACTGGTATGACGAACTGTTGCGCACAGCCATGATGACCAATCACAGCTTGAATATCTCCGGTGGTACGGAAAAAGCGACCTACTCTGCCGGCATGAGCTATCTGGCACAAGACGGTATCATGGACGTGGAAAACTACTACCGCCGCTTGAACTTCCGTGCCGCCCTTGACTACGAAGCCCGCAAATGGCTGAAAGTAGGCTTCAACGGCGTATTCAGCAACTCGCAGCAGCAGCTTCCCAAGAATGCCGCATGGCAACAGGCATACAACACACCGTCTATCATCCCGGTGTATGATGACCGCCGCGACGATGCCGTGTTCCCTAAGAAGTACACATCGCCCGAGCAGGTGGGCCTGACCAACAACTTCAACAATCCGGTAGCCACTGCCAACTATTACGACAACCGGAACGAGACCTACCAAGTGCTGACCAACTTCTATGCACAGCTCAACCTCATCCCCGACAAGCTGAATATACGCAGTAGCTACAGCTACGACTACTCAATGATTCGCGGTTCTGAGTTCACTCCTACCTACTATGTAGGCACCAACCAGAAGAAAGAGGTTACCGAACTCACTAAAAAGAACACTAACTACTACAAATATATATGGGACAACGTGGCCACTTATACTGACAAGTGGGGCAAACACTCCTTTACCGGTATGCTGGGTGCATCCATGCGTCAAGAGCAATACCGCCTGCTCGAAGGTACCGCCACCAACGTGCCCGAAGGTGAGGACGTGTGGAAATACATCGCACTGGGCAACAAGGAAGGCGCTACGGTGAAAGACGACGGCTGGAAATACCGCGGTCTCTCCTATTTCACCCGACTGAATTACAACTACAACGACAAGTACATGTTGATGTTCACCTTCCGTGCCGACGGCTCGTCCAAGTACAACGACAAATGGGGCTACTTCCCCTCCATCGGTGCCGCATGGGTCATCTCCCAAGAACCGTTTATGAAGAACCAGAATATCTTCGACTACATGAAGCTGCGTGCCAGCTGGGGTAAGCTGGGTAACGACAAGATTGCTGCCAGTGCAGGCTTCGCAAGCATACAGAACGTACAGTCCGTATTCGGTCCCAATACCGCCATCGACGGATTCATCAACACCACCAACTTCAGCTGGCTGGGTTGGGAAGTAGTGAACGAAACCAACGTGGGCGTCAACTTCAGTACACTGAAGAACCGCTTGAACGCCGACATCGACTGGTACTACCGTCTGACTGACAACGCCGTGATTTCACCCAAGCTCCCGATGAGTGGCGAGCTGCTGGCCGGCAACAACGGACAGATTCTGAATACCGGTATCGACCTCTCCTTGAACTGGAACGACAAGATTGGCCAGGACTTCAATTACAACATCGGCGTCAATCTCTCTTATCTGCATAACGAAGTGAAAAGCCTAAAAGGAAACATGAAAATCATCAAAGGCGGAAAGACCGTGAATATGGTGGGCGAGACGATGAACTCATTCTATGGCTACAAGGTCATCGGCATCTACCAGACTCCTGAACAATGTGCTGCCGACCCCATCGCCGTGGCCAACGGACTGGAACCCGGCGACTTCATCTACGAGGACGTGAACGGCGACCATGTGATAGACGGAAACGACAAGCAGGTGTTGGGCTCATACGTGCCCAGCTTTACTTATGGCTTCAATGCCGGATTCTCTTATAAGAACTTCGACTTCAGCCTCACTACCTACGGACAAGCAGGCGGCGAACTGTGGAACCGTAAGCGTGCCCTGCGCTATGCAGCCGACTACTATAACTTTGACCGCGCACAGTATGAGAACCGCTGGACGGGTGCAGGCTCTACCAACGAACATCCGTCGGCCAAGGCTCTTCTCAAAACCTGGAACAAATCAGACAGTAACAACGCTTCCTATTTCGTAGAAAGCTCCGATTACTTCCGCATCCAGAACATCACGCTGGGCTACTCGTTCAAGAACTTGAAGATAGGCAGCTACGTGATGCCGGGACTCCGCCTCTCATTGACGGCCGACCGCCCCTTCACTACCTTCAAGGCCAACAGCTTCACACCTGAAGTGTCGGATGCCGAAGGTTGGGATACCGAAGTATACCCTCTGACTTCAACCTATACTTTCGGAGTGCAAATAGATTTCTAAACCCTAAAACGTAAAACAATGAAATTCTTAAAGAAAACATTCGCATATATACTTCCGGCCATGATGGTACTGGGAGGAGCTACCGCTTGCACCGATTTCATAGAAATCGATCCGGAGAACAAAGTTCCCGAACAAGGCGTGGACTTTACCAACAAGAACAATATGTACCAACCCGTAGTGGGTGCCTACTCCAAAGTACGCACACAGGGCATGCACTGGTGCAACGCACTATTGATGTTCACCCGCGACGGTGACGTGTGGTCGGGCCGTACCGATGACCAGGGCGATGCCGTGGCCTTCGGACGCAAGTTCAACTACAACAACTCATTCTGGGCACTGAACCAGGTATGGATGAACTTCTACGACATCATCCGCATCACCAATGCCGCCCTGCAAAGCCTCGACGGTTATGCCGAATATCTTGCTGCAGGAAGCGAAGATTACAAAACCTACGAATCCTATTGCGGCGAAGTACGTACCATCCGTGCATGGGCTTACTATTGTCTGGTGACCAATTTCGGTCCCACCGTCATCTACCGTGACAACCTGCAGACCGATTTTCGCCGTTCTACCGTAGAGGCCGTATATAATTATATGCTGGAAGATTTGAACTACGCCATCGACAAACTGCCCCGCATGCGTCCCAACCAGATGGAACACAAGGGAGCCGTGACAGCCTTCACCGCCCAAGCATTGGCCGCCCGCATCTATCTGCTGAAAGGAGACTATGCACAAGTGGAGACACTGACCGATGACATCATCAAGAACGGTGGATTCCGTCTCTACGACGACTTCTACCAGCTGTTCAAAATTCCCGGAAAGTTGTGTGACGAATCTTTGTTCGAATGCCAGGTAACAGACTACGGCAATGGTTCCGGCGATTACCTGGGCGTAGACCAATGGTTCAATTTCCAGGGTCCGAACATGGCAGAGAGGTATGATGAAGTAGTGAACGCAGACGGTACCATCAGCTACAAGCAAGCCGAAGGCACCAAGTCCATAGGCGGCTGGAATTTCATAGGCTATGAACCCGAGTTCGTGGCATGGGCCGAAGCCCGTGGCGAAGGTGTGCGTGCCGAAACTTCTTTCCTGAAAGCCCTGAGCAAGACGCGCGAGGGTTGGCAGGTAGGTCCCACATCGGCCACCAAGACCGACTGTTGGAACGGCAAAGGTTACCTTCCCTACAATCAGATGACTCTTCCACGTACAACCTACGGAGCCAACAACAATGTGCGTATCATCCGCTATGCCGAAGTACTGCTGATGAACTCCGAAGCCAAAGTCAGACTGGGCAAGGATGGAGACGCAGGCTACAACGAAGTGCGCCGGCGTGCAGGCATGAGCACCAAAACCGGTGTTACCCTGAAAGACGTGATGGACGAACGCCGGATGGAACTTTGCGGCGAATGGTGTGCCCGTTATGTGGACTTGGTGCGTACCGGCGATGCCGCCACCGTACTCGGTCCCAAAGGATGGACAGCAGAAAAGACTTATTGGCCCATACCGGCCAACCAGTTGGACGACCTTCCTGATTTGAAGCTGGAACCCATTGACGGAATTGCCGAATAAATCCGTTCCAATATGGTAAAAAGATTCCTAATCAGTTGTGGAATAGCCTTTGCCGCTCTGGCGGCAAAGGCAACCCCTGACGATTCCATCAAAGTGGTGAAGGGGCAAGTCAGTGACTATTACATCACTGTAACCCAAGACCGTATCGTAAAAGGACACGTACTGGACACCAACCGCCAGCCACTCGCAGGCGCCACAGTCATGTTCTTCGCAAGTCCCATGCACAATACCACTGCCCACGACGGCAGCTTTGCCATCAAAGGAGCGAAGAACGACGTGCACCTGTATGTCTACTATCCCGGGAAAAAGATAGTGAACAGAATCCTGGCACTGGATGAAACCGATATTGAGGTAGTGATGGAAAAAGAGGTACACAAGGCAACCGCAATCTGCCGCCCCGCCCAGGCGACCCGGTGGTATGACCCACAGGCGCCTCTGTCGCGCACCTTCTGCAATCCGATGAACATCAGTTACAATTTCGAGCCTTTCAACAACAATGTGCGTCCCAACGGTTCGTTCCGTTCCTCTGCCGACCCGATGGCGGTGGAATACAAGGGAGAATACTTTCTGTTCTCCACCAACCAGGGCGGTTTTCACTATTCCAAGAACCTGGTGGATTGGGATTTCGTTCCTGCCGGCTTCCAACGCAAGCCTACGGACGACGACCAGTGCGCACCGGCAGCCTATGTAAGCGGTGACACGCTGTTCTATACCGGCTCCACCTACGAAGGCCTCGCCGTGTGGTACAGCACACACCCCAAAACGGGACGTTTCAAACGTGCCATCGAAAAGAATGTGCTTCCCACATGGGACCCCTGCATGTTTCTGGACGATGACGGCAGACTGTATATGTATTATGGCTCCAGCAATGAATATCCGCTAAAGGCGGTGGAACTGGACCGGAATGATTTCTATCCCATCAGCAAGATTCACGACGTGATGATGCTCCGCCCCGAAGAACACGGCTGGGAACGTTTCGGCATGAACAATGACGATGAAGTGACACTCCGCCCATTCACAGAGGGCGCTTACATGACCAAACACAATGGCAAATATTATTTCCAATATGGTGCTCCGGGCACTGAATTCAAAGTCTATGCCGATGGCGTATATGTTTCGGATTCCCCGCTGGGCCCGTTTGTCTACCAGAAGCATAACCCGATGTGCTACAAGCCGGGCGGTTATGTGCAAGGTGCCGGTCATGGAGGCACGTTCTGCGACGTGAAAGGCAATTACTGGCACGTGGCCACCTGCATGCTCTCCCTGAAGTACAAGTTCGAACGCCGCATCGGTCTTTATCCGGTGGCTTTCGACAAGGATGGTGTCATGTATTCGTCCACTGCCTTCGGCGATTATCCCAACTGGGCAGAACCGATGGACGTAAAGAACCCTGCAGAGCGTTTCACGGGATGGATGCTTCTGTCCTACGGCAAACCGGTGGAGGTATCATCTACGGATAGCATCCATGCAGCTTCCAACCTGACGGACGAAAGTATGCGCACCTACTGGGCAGCCCGTTCCGGCAACCCCGGCGAATGGGCCGGGATAGACCTGGGCAGTACAAAGAATGTACGTGCCGTGCAGTTGAACTTCTACGACCATAAAGCGGTTCAATACAACCGTGCCATGGATATTTATCACCAATACCGTATTTTTGCTTCCGAAGACGGAAAAGAATGGACATTGGTCATAGACAAGAGCGACAGTGACAAGGATTGTCCGCACGACTACATCGAGCTCAACGAGCCGTTGCGTGCCCGTTATCTGAAATACGAGAATGTGCACATGCCTACGGGAAATGTCGCCTTGTCCGGCTTCCGCGTCTTCGGGAACGGTGACGGCGATGTCCCGCAAGCCGTGAAAGGACTGACTGTGAAACGTGACAGGAAAGACCGCCGGAATGCCCTTATCTCCTGGCAACCCGAAGCAAGCGCCTATGGCTACAACATCTACTACGGCACCGCCGAAGGCAAGATGTACAATGCCATCACGGTACTGGGACAGACGGAATATGACTTCCGCGGACTGGATGCGGACACGGACTATTACTTCACCATCGAGGCGCTGAACGAAAACGGCCGCTCGCCATTGTGCAAGACGACAAAAAATTAAACACAAGAAATAAAGATATGAAAAAACCAATAATGATACATGTGCTGGCTTTGTTCCTGATTTCCACATTGGCGAGCTGTGCATCCTGCTCTTCCGACTTGAAGGAAAACGGGAAAGAGAACGGAAAAGAGGAAAAGCCCGACACAGAGGAAGTACGTCCCGAATCATTCGCTTCGGATGACGAAATGCTTGATTACATCCAGAAGGTACATTTGAACTACATGTGGGACGGTGCGGAACCGACCTCCGGACTGGCACGCGAACGCATCCACCTGGATGGGGATTATCCCGAAAAGGACCAGAATGTTGTCACCACCGGCGGCAGCGGATTTGGTATAGCCGGACTGCTGGTAGGCATCGAACGCGGCTTCATCCCCAGGGAAGAAGGCGTGAAGCGCCTGACCAAGATTGCCGATTACCTGAAACGCGCCGACCGCTTCCACGGCGTATGGCCCCATTGGTTGTACGGCCCTACCGGCAAGGTGAAACCTTTCGGACAAAAAGATAACGGCGGAGACTTGGTGGAAAGCTGCTTCCTGATGCAAAGCTTGCTTTGCGTACGCCAATACTTCCGCGACGGCAACGAGCAGGAAAAGGCGCTGGCAGAGAAGATTAACCAATTGTGGAAAGAGATGGAGTTCAGCTGGTATCAGAATGGCAAGGATGTCATCTACTGGCACTGGTCTCCTGAATACAACTGGGAAATGAACTTCCCGCTGGAAGGCTACAACGAAGCATTGATTGTGTATGTGCTCGCAGCCTCCTCCCCCACTTATCCCGTTCCGGCTTCAGCCTACCACAACGGCTGGGCACGCGGCGGCGGCATCAAGTCCGACTCTGCCCCCTACGGCCTGCCTTTGGAATTGAAACACAACGGAGCCGAGAAACTGGGCGGTCCCTTGTTCTGGGCACAATACTCGCACATCGGTCTGGACCCGCGCAACCTGAGCGACCGCTATGCCAACTACTGGAACGTGGTGCGCAACCATGCCCTCTCCAACTACCGCTACTGCGTGGAGAATCCCAAACAATACAAAGGTTACGGCGAGGACTGCTGGGGACTGACCGCCAGCTACTCTACCAAAGGCTATGCAGCCCACTGCCCGGGCGACAACGACCATGGTGTCATCACACCGACAGCAGCCTTGTCCAGTTTTCCCTACACACCGGAGGAATCCATGCGTGCACTGAAGTATTTCTATTCCAAAGGCGACTGGATTTGGGGCAAGTACGGATTCTACGATGCCTTCTCCGAGGGAAGTGACTGGACGGTGCCCCGCTATCTTGCCATCGACCAATGCACCATTGCCCCGATGATTGAGAACTATCGTTCCGGCTTGTTGTGGAAACTCTTCATGAGCTGTCCCGAGGTTCAGGAAGGATTGCAGAAGCTGGGATTTAAGGCTTAGGGATTTACGATTGAAGTTAGTATGCGACATGATGGAGCAGCTAAGCTTAAGTTGAATTTCTATATCACTATTCCCCTCCCCCTTCAGGGGGCCGGAGGGGATAATCAAAATTATATCATATGAAGAAATACACATTATTAGCAGCCTTGGCTTTCTCTGCCCTCACCGTGACGGCAACGCCCAAAGAAAACACATCCCAAGGCAATCCGCAGGAGATGGATAAATTCATTACGGAGCTGATGGGCAAAATGACGCTGCACGAGAAAATCGGTCAGCTCAACCTGCCGGTAACGGGAAACATCGTCACCGGACAAGCCAAGAGCAGCGACGTTGCCGGTAAAATCCGCAACGGTGAAGTCGGAGGTCTGTTCAACCTGAAAGGCGTGAAGAACATCCGCGAAGTGCAGAAACTTGCCGTAGAGAACAGCCGCCTGGGCATCCCCTTGCTGTTCGGTATGGACGTGATTCACGGTTACGAAACGGTATTCCCCATCCCCTTGGCACTCTCGTGCAGTTGGGACATGGAGGCTATAGAGAAATCGGCCCGTATCGCCGCCATTGAGTCGAGTGCAGACGGTATCTGCTGGACGTTCAGCCCGATGGTGGACATCTGCCGCGATGCCCGTTGGGGACGTGTATCAGAAGGCAACGGTGAAGACCCCTTCCTGGGTTCAGCCATTGCACAAGCCATGATTCGCGGTTATCAGGGCAAGGATATGAGTGCCAACAACGAGATAATGGCTTGCGTAAAGCACTTCGCACTGTATGGCGCCGGAGAAGCCGGCCGCGACTACAACACGGTGGATATGAGCCGCAACCGTATGTTCAACGAATACTTCCCTCCCTACAAGGCTGCCGTAGAAGCCGGTGTGGGTAGCGCAATGACCTCCTTCAATGAAATTGACGGAGTACCCGCCACTGCCAACCACTGGCTGCTGACCGACGTACTGCGCAACCAATGGGGCTTCGACGGCTTCGTGGTGACAGACTATACAGCCATCTCCGAAATGATAGACCACGGAATCGGCGACCTGCAGGAAGTATCCGCACGTGCCTTGACCGCCGGAACAGACATGGACATGGTAGCCGACGGATTTATCGGCACACTGGAAAAATCCCTGAAAGAAGGCAAAGTGACTGAGGCCGACATTGACAAAGCCTGCCGACGCATCCTAGAAGCCAAATACAAGCTGGGACTGTTTGCCAATCCGTATAAATACTGCGACGTGAAGCGTGCCGAAAAAGAAGTGTTCACTCCCGAACACCGTTCCATCGCCCGCCAGATTGCCACAGAGACATTCGTACTGCTGAAGAACCAGGACAATCTGCTGCCCTTGCAACGCAAAGGCAATATCGCCTTGATTGGCCCGCTTGCCAACACCCGTGCCAACATGCCGGGCACTTGGAGTGTGGCAGCCACAGCAGACAAATACAGCACCCTGCTGGAAGGTTTCAAGAATTCTGTCGGCTCCAAGGCCAACATTCTCTATGCACAAGGCAGCAACCTGATGTACGATGCCGACTACCAGACACGCGCCACGATGTTCGGCCGTGAACTGCCCCGTGGCAATGACCAAGAACTGCTGGACGAAGCCCTGAAAGTAGCCGCACAAGCCGATGTCATTGTAGCCGCCCTCGGCGAGTCCTCCGAGATGAGTGGTGAGAGCAGTAGCCGTTCCGAACTGGAAATGCCGGACGCACAGCGCCACCTGCTGGAAGCATTGCTGAAAACGGGCAAACCCGTAGTATTGGTATTGTTCTCCGGACGTCCCGTAGTGCTGACTTGGGAGAATGAAAATGTTCCTGCCATCCTGAATGTATGGTTCGGAGGTAGTGAAGCTGCAGACGCCATTGCCGACGTAGTGTTCGGAGACGTTTGCCCCAGCGGTAAGCTGACCACCACTTTCCCGCAGAATGTGGGCCAGTTGCCTATGGCATACAACCACAAGAATACCGGCCGTCCTCTGAAAGAAGGCAAATGGTTCGAGAAGTTCCGCAGCAACTACCTGGATGTGAGCAACGACCCGCTGTATCCTTTCGGCTATGGCTTGAGCTACACCACCTTCCAGTACAGTGACATCACGCTCAGCTCCAAGCAACTGAATGCGGACGGCAAGCTGACCGCTTCCGTAACCGTAACCAATACGGGTAACTACGATGCAGATGAAATCGTACAGCTCTATATCCGCGACTTGGTGGGCAGCATTACCCGCCCCGTGAAAGAGCTGAAAGGCTTCGAGCGCATCCACCTGAAAAAAGGCGAAAGCAAGCAGGTGACCTTCACCATTACCCCCGAATTGCTGAAGTTCTACAACTACGACATACAGTATGTATACGAACCCGGCGAGTTCCATGTAATGATTGGACCCAACAGCCGCGATGTAAAGACTACGAGTTTTGAGTTGAAATAGGTATAGTTTTGCTTTTAGGTAAGAGGGCAGTCCGCGAAAACCGGGCTGCCCTTTTTTAACACCGTCACCAAATCTTTTTTGCATTTTGATTGTTCAGAGGAGAAACTGAATGATTTATCCACTAAAAAATCAATGTAATGAAGAAGAACCTAAACCTTCCCAAGAAGAAAACCGGAAGACTGAGAAACCTATTTCTGACGGTGTGCCTGCTGGCAAGTGTCGCCGCATCGGCGCAGGAGAAAACAGTAACCGGTACCGTGACCGATGCCCTGGGTGACCCGCTGATTGGTGCCACCGTATTGGTGCAGGGAACCTCCAATGGCGTGATTACCGACATAGACGGCCGGTACTCCATCCAGGCCACCCCGGAGAACACATTGGATTTTTCCTATGTAGGCATGGTGAAGCAAGCTGTCAAGGTAGGCAGCCAGTCGGTAATCAACGTCCAGATGAAAGACGACTCGCAGATGCTGGCCGAAACCGTTGTCATCGGTTATGGTAGCGCCAAGAAGCGAGACCTTACGGGCTCCATCACCAACATTAAAGGCGACGAAATCGCCAACAAGCCGGTGGTCAACCCCGTATCCGCACTGCAAGGAAAGATTGCCGGCGTGCAGGTGATAAACTCCGGCAAGGCAGGCTCCGACCCGGAAATCCGTGTACGCGGAACAAACTCCATCAACGGCTACAAGCCACTCTATGTGGTGGACGGACTGTTCAACGACAACATCAACTTCCTGAATCCGCAGGACATCGAATCCATGGAGATACTAAAAGACCCGTCGTCGCTCGCCATCTTCGGTGTGCGCGGTGCCAACGGCGTGATTATCATCACCACCAAGAAGGCGAAAGAGGGACAGACACGCGTCAATATCAACGGCTCGTTCGGTTTCAAGTCCGTCACCGACAAAATTGCACTGACGGATGCCGAAGGCTTCAAACTGCTGTACAACGAACAGTTGAGGAATGAAGGCAACCCGGAATACAACTTCTCGGACTGGACGGGAAACACCAACTGGCAGGATGAAATCTTCCAGACTGGGTTCATCACCAACAACAACATCAGCATCACGGGTGCCTCGGACAAGAACAGCTTCTATCTCGGTGCGGGCTATGCCTACGAACAAGGCAACATCAAGCACGAGAAGTACAGCAAGATTACGCTGAACATCAGCAACGACTATAAAGTGACGGACAACCTCAAGGTAGGTTTTCAATTCAACGGGGCACGCATGCTGCCCGCCGACACGAAGAGTGTGGCTACAGCCCTGCGCGCAGCTCCGGTGGCGCATGTATTCAACTCCGAGTACGGCCTCTACACCTCACTGCCCGGATTCCAGAAGGCACAGATGAACAACCCGATGGTGGACGTAGACCTGAAGGCGAATACCACGAAAGCCGAGAACTACCGTGGCTCGGGCAACGTGTACGGGCAATGGGATTTCCTGAAACACTTCCAGTTCAAGGCCATGTTCTCCCTGGACTATGCCTCGAACAGCACACGGACATACACCCCGGTTATCCAGGTATATGACGCAAGCGTCGAGGGAGACATAGCCACGCTGAGCAACGGCAAGACCGGAGTGTCCCAAGCCAAAGAAACGGAAATGAAGGTACAGAGCGACTATCTGCTGACCTACACCAACTCCTGGGGAGACCACAGCGTGACGGCCACAGCCGGTTTCACCACCTACTACAACAAGCTCGAGAATCTGAACGGCGCCCGTACCCAAGGGGTAGGCCTGGTCATTCCGGACAATCCCGACAAATGGTACGTAAGTATCGGCGACGCAGCCACCGCCACCAACGGCAGTACGCAGTGGGAGCGCTCCACCGTGTCCGTGCTGGCACGCGTGCTCTACAACTACAAGGGCAAGTACCTGTTCAACGGCTCCTACCGCCGCGACGGTTCTTCCGCCTTCTCCTACACCGGCAACCAGTGGCAGAACTTCTACTCCGTCGGCCTGGGCTGGCTGATGAGCGAGGAAGCATGGATGAAGGACATCACCTGGCTGGATATGCTGAAACTGAAAGGCTCATGGGGCACACTGGGCAACCAGAACCTGGACCGCGCCTATCCCGCCGAACCGTTGCTGACGAATGCCTACTCCGCCGTGTTCGGCACCCCGTCTGCCATCTATCCGGGCTACCAGCTTGCCTACCTGCCCAACCCCAAACTGCGCTGGGAGAAGGTGGAAGCCTGGGAAGCCGGTGCAGAAGCCAACTTCCTCCGCAACCGCCTGCACTTTGAAGGGGTGTACTACAAGAAGAAAACCAAAGACCTGCTGGCCGAAGTGCCGGGCATCTCGGGCACCGTACCGGGTATCGGAAACCTTGGCTCCATCGAGAATTCGGGCGTAGAGCTTGCCTTGAGCTGGCGCGACCGGATAGGCGACTGGAACTACAACATCGGAATGAACCTTGCCACCATCAAGAACAAGGTACTGAGCCTCGTGCAGGAAGGCTACTCCATCATAGCCGGAGACAAGCAGCAGAGCTACACAATGGCAGGATACCCCATCGGCTACTTCTACGGCTACAAGGTGGAAGGCGTCTACCAGACCCAGGAGGAGATTGAGCACTCTCCCAAGAACACACTGGCAACCGTCACCCCGGGCGACCTGAAATTCCGCGACGTGAACGGTGACGGTGAAATCACCACGGCAGACCGTACGATGATTGGTAATCCTACACCCGATGTCACCTACGGCTTCACGCTCGGCCTGGGCTACAAGAACTGGGAGCTTGCCGTTGACATGATGGGACAAGGCGGCAATCAGATTTACCGTACCTGGGACAACTACAACTGGAGCCAGTTCAACTTTATGGAGCAACGCATGGACCGCTGGCACGGTGAAGGGACCAGCAACACCCAGCCGCTGCTGAACACCAAGCATACCATCAACAATCTGAACTCCGAGTATTACATAGAGGACGGCTCGTTCTTCCGCATCCGTAACGTGTCGCTGGCATACAACTTCGACAAGGCGCTGATTTCGAAGATAGGCATGCAGGCGCTGAAACTCTACGTGAACATACAGAACCTGAAGACGTGGAAGCACAACACCGGATATACCCCGGAACTGGGCGGAAGCGCCATCGCCTTCGGGGTGGACGACGGCAGTTATCCGATGCCGGCGATTTATACGTTCGGATTTAATCTGACGTTCTAAAAGCCTCTCCCCTAAAAAAGAGTAACTTCAAACCTCCCCCGACTCCTTCAAAGGGAACGGGGAATGAAAAATATAAATTTATGAAACTGATAAAATACATATTTACATTGCTGGTGGGTGCAACAGCCCTCTCACTGACATCCTGCAACGACTTCCTGGACCGCGATCCGCTGGGGCAGTTCACGGAAGATGACTCTCCCAACGCCCTTGTAGGCGGGAAGATATTCAACGTCTACTACCTGATGCGCTCGTACGACATCACTGCCGGTATTCCTGCTTTTATGGTGCACATGGTGCGCAGCGAGGACTCCGAGAAAGGCAGTGATGCCGGCGACGGCAGCAACGAGGCCGCCATGTGGGACGACTTCGAATACACTGCCTCCAACGGGCCGCTCAGCGCCTATTGGGGACAGAACTACAAAATCATCTACCAGTGCAACGAAATCCTGGACGACATTGAGAAGAGCGGACACAAGGACGACACCGAAGCCATCCGCAACCGCGGCGAAGCGCTCTTCTTCCGTGCCTGGTGCTACTTCAACCTGGTACGCGCCTTTGGCGAAGTGCCGCTGGTCACCATCAAGGTAGTGGAAGCCTCCGATGCCAACGTGCCCAAGACCACGGCGGAAAAGATATACGAACAGATTGACAAAGACCTGACCGAAGCCGAAGAATGCCTGCCCCTGCGGTGGGACAGCGACTATACGGGACGGCTGACCTGGGGCGCCGCACGCTCCCTGCACGCACGCACCTATATGATGCGGAACGATTGGGACAATATGTACACAGCCTCCACCGAAGTGATAAAGTCGGGCATCTACAACCTGAATACACCGGTCGACAAAGTCTTCACCGTAGAAGGGGAGAATTGCGGTGAGAGCATCTTCGAACTGCAATGCGAAGCCACCGATGCCATGAAAGAGGATGCTAGCATCGGCAGCCAGTTCTGCCAGGTGCAAGGGGTGCGCGGAGCCGGCGAGTGGGACCTGGGATGGGGCTGGCACATGGCCACCAAACTGATGGGAGAAGCTTTTGAACCGGGCGACCCGCGCCGGAACGCCACATTGCTCTACTTCCGTCACAGCACGGACGAGCCCATTACACCGGAGAATACCAACCAGCCTTATGGCGAGTCACCCGTATCCACCGCCATGGGTACCTACTTCAACAAGAAGGCCTACACGGACCCGACACTGCGCCGCAAGTACAGCCGTATGGGTTTCTGGGTAAACATCCGCCTCATCCGCTATCCGGACGTGCTGCTGATGGCTGCCGAAGCCGCCAACGAGAAAGGGCTGACAGGCGAAGCCGCCGGGTATCTGGAACAAGTACGCGCCCATGCCCGCGGCACACTGGCAGACGTGCTTCCGAAGGTAGAATCTGCCAGCCAGTCTGTGCTGCGTGACGCCATTCGCCACGAACGCCGCGTAGAGCTGGCACTGGAACCCGACCGCTTCTACGACCTCGTGCGCTGGGGCATTGCCAAAGAAGTGCTGCAAGCTGCCGGAAAGAATTACCAGGACAAGAATGCACTACTGCCTCTGCCCCAGACAGAGATAGACAAATCGAACGGAGTACTGGTACAGAACCCCGACTATTGATACCCGGCCAAAGGAAACAGCCGACCCAATCAATGGCAAAAGGTCTGTTTTATAACTTGCTCTCAATCAAAGCATTGCTACTGCAAAGAGCTGCAAACTTTTTGCAGTGGCACTGCAAAAGTGTTGCAGTAGCACTGCACAACAGTTGCAGTGTCGCTGCAAAGCAGTTGCAGTAGCGCTGCAAATTGTTTGCAGTATCACTGCAGAGATATTGCAGCACCGTTGCAAAGAAGTCATAGCGCCACTGCAATAGAGTGACGGCAATCTAAAAACAATGAAGGGAACATACTTACAAACAATTAATTCAATATGAATATGAAGAAAATTTTCAAGAGAACAAGTCTGCTGCTCGCAACCGCTTTAATAGGTGGCACCGCCACCGTGCAGGCGCAGAAATCTCCGCAGGACATGGACCGCTTCATCGACGCACTGATGCGCCAGATGACTGTGGAAGAGAAAATCGGCCAGCTCAACCTGCCCGTGACCGGAGAAATCACCACCGGTCAGGCAAAGAGCAGCGACGTGGCCAAGAAGATTGAGCAGGGGCTCGTGGGAGGGCTTTTCAATCTGAAAGGAGTGGCCAAGATACGCGACGTACAGAAACTGGCCGTAGAGAACTCCCGCCTGGGCATCCCCCTGCTGTTCGGCATGGATGTGATACATGGCTATGAGACCATCTTCCCCATCCCCCTCGGCCTCTCCTGCACGTGGGATATGGCAGCCATCAGGCAGTCTGCCCGCATAGCCGCTACAGAAGCCAGTGCCGACGGCATCTCATGGACCTTCAGCCCGATGGTGGACATCAGCCGTGACCCGCGCTGGGGACGTGTATCCGAAGGTTCGGGCGAAGACCCGTTCCTCGGAGGCGCCATCGCCCGCGCCATGGTGTTGGGGTATCAGGGAAAAGACCTGAACGACCAACTGACACGGAACGACGAAATCATGGCATGCGTCAAGCACTTCGCACTGTACGGTGCCGGAGAAGCCGGACGCGACTACAACACCGTAGACATGAGCCGCAACCGCATGTTCAACGAATACATGTACCCCTATGAAGCAGCCGTCCGCGCCGGAGTGGGTAGTGTGATGGCCTCCTTCAACGAAGTGGACGGCGTGCCCGCCACCGCCAACCACTGGCTGATGACAAACGTGCTACGCAAACAATGGGGCTTCAACGGTTTTGTGGTGACCGACTTTACCGGTATCTCCGAAATGGTGGAACACGGAATCGGCAACCTGCAGACCGTTTCCGCTCGTGCGCTCAACGCCGGTGTGGACATGGATATGGTGAGCGAAGGTTTCGTGGGCACGTTGAAAAAGTCGCTCATCGAAGGCAAAATAACCATGAAGACACTAGATGCAGCCTGCCGCCGCATCCTTGAAGCGAAATACAAGTTAGGGCTGTTCGATGACCCTTACAAATACTGCGACCTCAGCCGTCCCGCACGCGACATCTTCACCCGCGAGCACCGCGCCGCTGCCCGCCGGATTGCCGCCGAAAGCTTTGTACTGCTGAAGAACGAACCTTTTGAGGGACAAGGCAAGCAGTCTTCTCGTCCCGTCCTTCCCTTAGAGAAGCAAGGCACCGTCGCCGTCATCGGCCCCCTGGGCAATACCCGCAGCAACATGCCCGGCACCTGGAGCGTTGCCGCACGCCTGGACGACTATCCCTCTCTGTACGAAGGATTGAAAGAAATGACAGCCGGCCGGGTGAACATCACCTACGCCAAAGGCAGCAACCTCATCGGCGATGCAGCCTACGAAGAACGCGCCACCCCCTCGAGCGTCAGC